>Ga0265326_10000068_pt1 | contig 58108 bp, 49 predicted proteins | sample 41424metaG_FD_192439 | JGI IMG/M metagenome (GOLD analysis project Ga0265326, IMG submission 192439) | Rhizosphere microbial communities from Carex aquatilis grown in University of Washington, Seatle, WA, United States - 4-14-24 metaG | ecosystem: Host-associated > Plants > Roots > Rhizosphere... | reverse complement strand
TCCTCGCGCTCTTGGCTGATAGACAGACAGTGAATCTACGTTAATAACAATACGATGACGCACACACGTATGAGTATAGGAAGGAGTAGGCCACGAACGGGGCCATGTAGGCCGCGACGAGAATCGCGCAATAAAGCACGAACGCTAGCACATCGAGGATCGCGCATAGGAGGATGACCGCGATGCGGCGTGCGCCAGTCGGTGAAGACGATGAAAGGTCAGCCTCGATCCTCCGTTCCAAGGCGTCCGCTCCAAGCGCGAACCTGATCACACGAAACAGAGGAGATGAGTCCATCCCTGCCAGACGAAGTGAGACCCCATTCGTTTTTTTGTTGCGGGCCACCGCCACTTCTTCTTATCGCGAAATAGTAGTTCCTCCTCCATGGCGCGCGTGCACTTGGATGCGCTAACGGCCGCCGAACTGCACAAGGCGGCCGAGCACGAGGCGATTGAGCACGTGCGGCATACGGCACTCGACGAACTCGAGCGCGTCATGGCACGCGACGCCGAGCTCGCCATGAACCAGCTGGCCGCCGAGGCCGTGCGCACGTTTGTGGACGACATGCGCGTCCACTTCCCGCACCCGGCCAATAGCAAGTGGGCCCAGCCCACATACCGGAAACAGGTCGCCAGCGCCATTACCAACCTCGCGGCCGCATGTCGGGCATTTGCCGCCGGCCCGTCCTCTCCTCCTTTGGGGGTGTTGGAGGGTTCTTCCGTGGAGGGCTCGCTCGACATGGCCGAGTCGCTGGAGAAGCTCCTGGCGCTCACGAGCAGTCTGCAGCCCGTATCGCTGGGAGAAGCCGCGCGCGTCGTGCATGACGTCCTGATCACGGGCGCCAACGAGGCACTGCTCGACTGGGCCACGATCGAGGACACGATTTCGCGCGAACACATGCTGCGGACACGCGGCACGGCCATTGACTGGCGCGCCCTCGACAAGGACGGCGACGTGCGGGCCGCCCACCAAGCCTACATTTCACGAGTGCCGCCCATCCCCCCTCCTGACGGTTTGTCGCCCACCGTCCTTGATGCGCTCGCGGCCATTGGCGATTCCGACAATGTCCTGCCTCCATCGACCGATGCCATCTCCGCCATGCAGGCGCTCATGGCCGACCTCGTGGTGAACACGCACATGATCACGCCACCCGTCCCTACCTCCCTCGGCACGATTGCTCTCGGCCTGGGCGGCATGCCGTTGCCGGTCCTCGCTGCCGTGGCCGCGGGCAAATGGCCATCTGCGGTCGCTCGGGCCAAGCGCGCCACCGGCCCCCGGCAAACTCCGGCCGACTTTCCCGAAAAGGAAGGTGAGAAAGTGAGTGTCTTTGCGATTCGAGATGAGGCGGCGCGCATGGTGGTGGCGGCGACGGCGGTGGACGACGACGGCGGGCGACGACGGCGGCTGACGACGACGGCGGATGACGACGACGGCGACGGCGGCGCAGCGACGACGGCGGACGCCGTCGACGGGTGGGTGACGGCGGCGGCGACGACGCTGCAGCAGCATGGGGGTCGCCCCATGACCGACTACCTGGCCGCACGTGCGAGCTCGGCGCACGTGCCGAGCGTCTCGTTGGTGTCTCTCCTCCGGGCTGCGGGGATTGGTGGATCCCCTCGTGCCGTTTTGGTGAGCATCGGAGTTTTCGGCAAATTGGCGGACAGCGCCCTCCTGCGCGCAGCCGTGGCCTACGTGCTCTTTGAGCGGCTGCTGGACGCGGCCTATGGCAACGCCAGCGATTGCATGGTGCGGCCCAAGGCGGATGTTACGGTCGAGCGTATCGAGAGCGAGCGCACCCTCTTTCGGCTGGCGTACGAGGACGCATGGGCTCGCCGGCGCGCGGCCACGACGCCTCCGTGGCTGCGGCCGGCCCTTGACGCTATCGACCTGGTGGCGCGACACGGCGGCTTTGGGCCCATTGACACCGCGGGCAGCGGGGAGAGCTGGCCCTTTGTCGTGCCGGGCGTCACTGCGCCGCTCATGGTGGCCAGCGTCGTGGGCCGTACCGAGATCGCCGTGGCCGTCCTCACGCGCGTCCTGGAAGAGTGGCGCGCACAGCAGCAGCAACACGAGACGGCCGAACACCGCGGGTTCCTTGGCGCCTGTGCGCGCCTCGTCACATGGCTGCGGGATGACGTCGGTCGCGTACAGCGTCCCGCGGACGAGGAGGTATTGGGCAGCAAGACGCGCGCCGACCTTGAGCGCGACGGCGCCGCGGACGAGAGTCTGCTGGCGGCCGTGCAGCGCGTCGGCGACACACGGCTCGTCTTTGCACACGCGGTCGTGGTGCGGGCGGCCCTGGACGTGTTCACCCGCGCCGGTGTCAGTGCCGGCGTGCCCCTGTACCTCACGTTGATGCGAGCGCTCGAGCACGAGCCCGAGATTCCCGCCGACACCCATGTGGTGGGCGGCCTGAGTCCCGATCTGTGCCGCGCCCTGCTCGTGCAGCCCAGCGTTGGTGGCGGCCGGCGCGGGTCCGTGGTCGACGCCGCCATCTGGCTGTTTGGCCTGCTGGCCAATGATCCCGTCGGCCGCATCCGCGCAATCGCCGACCGACCGGACGCCGATGCGCGTCTGCGCTTATGGGTGCGCGTCTCGGCACGGCTTATCGCCGACTACGACTACCGTCATTTGATGTCGCGGCAGCCGCTGTTGGAATGGCCTCGTCGGGCGATTGCGACCCACGCGTTCCGCGTCAAGTCGCCCCTGTCGATCGATGCCGCAATGGACATGCCGCTGGTCAATGTCACGTACACGGCCGACGGCGGCGGCATTCGGTACGCGCCGCTGGCCATGGTGACGGACGTGACCGATTTGCTGCCGCCCAGCGTCTTGCATTGTTTGCCGGCGCTGGCGCACGGCCTCGCGTCTGCGCTACGTAGTAGTCAGTAAACTGCCCACATGTCCCGGGCGCCGCTGTGGGTCGTTGCCAAGCTACATCCCCACAAGGCGGTGAGCGACGAGCCGGGCTATGCGGGCACGTATCCGACGCGCCTGCAGAAGATGCAATTCGCCGAGGAGATCTCGACGGGCCGGCGGCCCATGCCCATTGTGCTCGACCACGCGGGCCTTGAGAACCCCCGGGACGCCGTGCCCGAGGAGAAACGGCTGGGCTACTGGACGCACGCGTGGCTGAACCCGTCGCACGATCTCTGTGTCGTCGGCGAGCTCGACCCGGCGCGGCCCGAGACCCCGCTGCTGGCGACGGCGCTGCGTCGGCGGCACGACTACAACGTGGCCAAGGCAGCCGGCGCGCAATGGACGCAGGCGATCGAGCCGCCGCCCGTGTGGGGCACGTCCATCTACGGCTCGGTGACGCAAGACACGGTGACGAAGAAGATTGTCGCGCACAACCTGACGCACGGCGGCATCACCATCGACCCGAACCACAGCGACCCCGACGAGGCCACGTACATTACGCACTGGTCCCAGGACAAGCGAGCGATCGCGCAGACGCTGCGCGACAAGCACTGGTCGGCGCCGGGGGCGTTTGTGCCGCGCGCGGCCCGCGAACACTGGCTTGCCGACCTCCCACCGCCGGCAGCGGCGGCACAGGGGGGCGCACATTCTGAAACGGGTCGCGGGTACTTTGAGCATACGCTCGCGGCGACGGGAGGCGAGGGCGACGACGCGATGACTTCATTGCTGCGACATGCGACCGATCCATTGCCTACGTCGATGATAGAAGGTAGTTTCGCCGCGCCGCTCCGAGCCCTGACCAGTCTACTCATGGCCGACGCCCAGCAACCCCCCGCCACCTCCGCGACCGCCACGGCCCCCGCTCCCGCGGCACCCGCGGTGCCCCCGACTCCGACTTCGACGCCGCCGTCGACGCAGTCGCTTCCGGCGCCCGTGCCCATGCAGCCGCCGCCGGACACGGCGACCCCGTCGCAGGACCAGCGCGAGCACAACAACAAGCTGTACCTGCTGCGCATCGAGACGCTGCTGAAGCGCACGGACGAGCCGAGTGCCGCCAAGGAGGTGCAGGAGGTGGTGCGCACCATTGAGGAGAAGCCGCACCTGTTCAGCGTCACCGATCCGCTCTTCCTCAAGCTGCTGGCGGCGACGCAGGACCTCAAGGAGAAGGTCGGCCGCGTCGAGCGGAACAGCCGCGAGGGCCTCGCGGACCTCAAGGCGCGTGGACTCATCACGGGCGAGCATGAGCGCGCCTACGACACGCTGCGCTCGCAGGCCGGACACCGGGATCTCGGCACGTTCAATGAGCTCGTCGTCGCCGCCACGGCCTCGGCGGCGCGCTCGCAGAAGGAGCTCGAGAAGCGCGTCCTCGCCGAGCAGGCCCTCGAGAAGCAGATCCTCGAGCGCAATCAAGAACACGAGAAGGAGCGGGCGACCCTGCTCAAGAAGCTCGAGGACGAGCAGCGTGAGCGCGAGCGCGAACTGGCGGCGCTCAAGGCCGAGCGCGACAAGTTCAACACTGAGCTCGAGGCCACGAAGCGACGCTACACGGAGCTCGCCGAGACGATGCGCGTGCAGCCCACGGCAGCGCCGCTGCCCGCGACGACGCCGGCCTCTGCCGCCGCCAAGCAGGCTGATCTGACGCTGGCCGCGACGGGCGGGACGAGTGGCATCAGCTCGAGCGATGCCCTCGCGCTACAGCAGCGCATACAGAAGGACGGCATCTTCGCCGACCCCAGCTTCCGTAATGCCCACCTCTCCCGCCTCTCGACGCTCACGACCCGCATCGCCGAGGGCATCCGCTTCGATGGCTTCGTCGGCGAAGGCGACGGGAACACGTTCGCCACGCACCGCCGCTTTGGGCAGCCCTATTGACGCACTTTGTATTCACGTCGGTGTTTCCACTGCTCTAGATGAACGTTCTGCCCGCCCGCGGGTGCCCAACAGCGCGCACAGATGCCGTGCTCGGCCGCCTCGGCGTGGCAGTCGCTGCACAGGAGGATGTCGTAGTGGGGGCTGGACCGACCGCGCCCGCCGGGATAGAAGACGATGGACACGCCACAGCCCGGGCACGTCCGATCCGCGTCGCTCGGTTCGTCCGTGTCATAGTCGCGACCGTAGTAACGCTGGGCCGCGCCTTCTGCCCACGGACACTGGGCGTCCTCCACTTCGGCGAGCGTCCCGCCCGGTTGCCACGCGTTCATTTTGGGGGAGGAAGAAGAAGAACAAGGAAGTGGAGTAGTAGTACAGCCGGATGGAGACGCTCCTAGACACGATTGGACGCACTCGCCGTGATCGCATCATTGCACGGGCGCAGCGGCCGGACAGCGTGTCGCGGCATTTGCGCCGCCTGGCGACGCGCACGGCCGACGGGGTCGCGTCCGAGGCCTATGCACTCCAGGCGGCGCCCGAGGAAGCGTCGGCCGACGACCTGCATGCGCGCCTCGTGCGCGCCGTCGACCTCGTCTCGAGCGTCCGTGCGTCTAGACACGGGATTATCATTGAACTGCTACGGGCGGCGGCGACCATCGAGTCCGAGGCCGACTCGGGCGAGAGCGTCTCTGCCATGCACGAGATATGGGAGGGCGCGCTGGCCGACGCACTCTCCGCTGAGTTGGCAACGCCCGTGGCCTCGATGGGCGTGGACGGACAGGGCTACTTTGACGCGGCCCTTGACCTGACGCAATTCGTGACGGCCGCGCAAACCATTGCAGCCGCGGAGCTCCTCAAACGCTACCACGAGGCCATCACCCGGGCCAAGGCATGGACGAAGGACGTGGACGCCTTGGCGCGCTATGAGATCTGCACCCTGCACGTGGTCGTGGCCGCCGCCCACCGATTGAAGCAGGCGGGGCTCACCGAGGAGCCGCTTCGCCTGGCGACTGAAGCCGCCCGTGTCTTCTGGCAACACACGCAAAAGAAGGATGCATTTCCGGCGAACAATGTCCTCCGGGCGTTCCTCTATATGGGGCGGCTGGCCATTGAGGGCGCGCCCAAGGACGATGGAGCAGCGGCCGACTGGCCGGGTCGCCCCAAGGAAGGCGATGATGTCCGCGTCTGGGCGCGCGAGCAACTGCACACGCGCTTTGGGTTCGATCGTGTCGCCGTGCGGCTGCTGATGCCACGTCAGCGACACAATGGCAGTGACACGTCCCCGCGGTATGCAACGGCGACCGCACACCGCGAGGCGCGAATCGCCAGCGTCACCGACGACGACGACGACTACTACCGGCGTCTCTTGGTGCCCACACCGGCGGCGTCCAGACCGAGACCGTCCGGATCACAGGCCAAGAAGCGCAGGGGCGACCCGACGGCCCCCGTTGACGAAGAGGAGGTGGCAGAGTCAAAGGAGGACGAAGACAGCGACGTCGACGACGAAGAGGACGAAGAGGATAGGATGCTGACGGACCGGCTAGTGTCCTTCCACGCGCTTTTTGCCAATGTCGACGGGAAGCGGTGACCCCCCACATGTTGCTATGTAGTACACACACACAGTCACGATGCGTCGGCGCGGGATGATCGACGTGACCGAGGAGGAGGAGGAGGAGGACGTGGATGGCGCCGATGCGGTGCGCATGACGCCGCTGCAGAAACGCATGGATGCGGCCATGCGCAAGGACACGGCACTACCCGCGTCGGCGGCGTCCTCGGAGGGGGGTGCGGTCATCCAGAGTTTTGCCGTTTCGATTGGTCTCGCCGCCAGCGGCTTCGTCGTCGGCCTGCTGACGGCGTGGCTGGACCAGGCGGTCATGGAGGCGATCCTCATGGCCTTTGTCTTTGCCGGCCTCAAGGGTCTGCGTGGCGGGCTCGGCTGGCTCTTCGAAAAGACAACGGCGGCACCGCGCATGCGCACGTTTGTCCTCTTCGCCGTTGACATTGGTCTGTACACGACGCTCTCGGCGACGGTCACCCTCATCCTCGGGCGCGCACAGGTCATCCTGGCCGCGTGGCCCGCCGGTACCGCCCTCTTGCTGGCCATGCTCCTCTGCGTCGGCGGCAACATCCTGGCGTGCACGGCGCAAGCCATTGGCGTCTTCGGTGTCCGTCCATGAAGAGCCCGTTTTTTGTCGCGATAATAAAGTATCAAGCGACTACATGCAGGGCCGCGGGGTCCTGCCGGCGCGCTCGAATCGGAAGACGCAGATGGCCCAGAGAATGATAATGTCATAATGGTAGTTAGTGCCCTCCTCTTGCCTTTCCCCCTGCCCAGCAATGGGTGACCGTACCCGTAACCCCCTCCTCCCCCGCAAGGGTGGCCAGCGCGCCGAGGACATGAATGAGATGCACACGGAGATGGTCCGCAAGTATGCCGAGGGCAACGGCGAGAAGGGCCGCATGGTGCCCGGCCTTGTGGCGCAGCGCTGGAACTGGGGCGTTGCTCTCTTCGTCATCGCAGCTGGCGCGGTCAGTGTCGGCGTGACGCAGGGCTACCTGAAGCACGACGGCACGGCGGGAGTCGCCGCCATCATCTCGAGCAACCTGCCGAACCTGCCACCGGCCATGGCGCAGTATCCCATCGACATTGTCGTCGGGACCCTGTGCATGTTCTTTGGCGCCCTCCTGCTCTGCATCAACTACTGGTCGAACTGGTTCCTGGCCGTGGGCGCTGCCGCCGGCGACCAATGGTTCCACCTGCTCTTCGACACGCTGTACCGCCTCACGCTCGCCTTCACGACGTGCCAGTGGTTCGGCGTCACGGACTGGGGCCAGATCATCTCGGTCCTGGGCTGCTTCCAGGCCATGAACTTCCTCTACTACCTCGACTACCAGGTCAACGCGGACTCGCTGCCCGGCCTCTTCTTCTACACGGAGAAGACGGTCGTCGACCAGGAGGCGGCGCGCGAGACGGAGATGCAGGACTTTGATGAGACCGTCGTGGCCAAGGTCGACTCGACCAAGTTTACCGTCAAGACGCTGCGTCCGCATCCCTTCCTCTTCAACGTCATCATGCTCGTCTTCGCATGGGTGCCGCTCTTCGCCAACATGATCTCGACCATGATCGTGCAGGCCAACACGGAGTCGGTGAAGGCGACGCCCGGCCGCGAGGGCATCTCCATTGCCTTCTTCCTCGTCGCCGTCTCGGCCGAGCTCCTCGAGCTCATCCTCACGGGTGTGCGCTACACGTCGATGGGTGGCCGCCTGCGCAGCATCTCCTTCTGGCCGCCGATCAAGTTCGTCATGCACGGCGCCGTCCTGTGCTTCCTGATCCTGGCCCACGTCGGCCTCGCTTACGAGCTCTTCCGCTGATCGTGAAGAAGGAGGATTGAGTCGAAGAAGTGTCGTTTTATATAGATAAATATCAACATCCGGCCTGTGCGGCGCGCAAAATCTCCGGGGTTTGCTCCTTGACGTAGCGGAGGGCCGCAGGGTTTTCTTTCACGGCCGCCAGGCAGATCTCGGCTGTTTGCTCCTTGACGTATTGGAGGGCCCGTCCATCTTGGGTTACGGCGGCGAAGCAGATATCAGGGGTTTGCTCCTTGACGTACTGGAGGGCAAGACCGTGCTGCATCACGGCCGCGAAGCAGATTTCCCTGGTTTGCTTCTTGACGTACCGGAGTGCCATCCCGTCCCTATTCACGGCGGTGAGGCAGATCTTGGGTGTTTGCTGGTCCACGTGCTCGAGTGCCGACCCAGTGGTGCGGACAGCCGCGAGGCAGAGTTGAAGGCTCTGTCGCTTGGCGTGGCAGAGTGCCTCCCCGTCCTGAGCCACCGCAGCCATGCAGATCTCGGGCGTTTGTACATTCACGTGGCTGAGGGCATGCCCGTCCTGCGTCACTGCGGCCATGCAGATCTCGTCCGTCTGTACCTTCACGTGGCAGAGGGTAGACCCGCACTGCGTCACGGCCTCTAGGCATATCTCGGGTGTTTGCACCTTGACGAAGGCGAGTGCCGAAGGGGTGCGGCGTACGGCGGCGAGGCAGAGCTCCGGCGTCTGGTTCTTGACATGCATGATTGCAAACCCGTGCTGCATGACGGCAGCGAGGCAGATCTCGGGCGTTTGTTCGGCGACAAATGCGAGTGCCGCACCACGCTGCTTCACGGCCGCGAGGCAGATCTCGGGCGTTTGCTCCTCGACATGCTCTAGCGCCGTGCCGTTCTGCTTCACGGCCTCGAGGCATATCTCGGGAGTTTGCTCGTCGATCAGTATGATGGCAAGTCCGTCCCCTCGCACAGCCGCGAGGCAGAGCGCGTGCCCTGGATTCTTGATTCCCTCGAGTTTCCATGGATCGGCGGTCACAGCGTCGAGGAGCGGGGTGGGCGCGCCGAGGAGCAGTGCCGCGTCCGTCCCCCAGACGCGCTCGATATCGGCAGGCTCCAGACCCTCGAGCTCGTGCGGGAACACCACCCAGTCGTCCGTCTCCGCAACATAATAGTGGGGCTTGAGCGGAGTCTTGTTGCGCTTGGGCTTGTAGAAGAGCGTCGCAAGGCGGACTTGGCAGATGGCGTCAAGCTGAGCAAATACGGCGACCGCCGTGTGGCCACTGTCCACGATGTCATCCACGATCAGGACGCGATCGTCGGGCCCCAGTTGCTCCTTGATGTAGCTGAGGCTGAACACCTTCACGTGCTCGGCATCGGCATCGCCGACGCCCTTGTAACGCGAGGTGCGCACGGCAACGTGGTCCACGGCATGGCCCTTGAACTTGAACACCTCGTGAACAACGCATCCAATGGTCGCCCCGCCGCGCCACAGGGCGATCATGTGCGTCGGCACATAGCCGCTCGCGAGCACCTGCGCGGCCAGCGCCACGCTCTTCACGCGAAGCTCGTCAGGCGTCACAAACCGTTTCTTGATCGCTGCCATGATAAGAGAATGAGTGAGTGAGTGAGTGAGCGAGTTCATTATTTATTTATGATGGCTGTCCTAACCGGGCGGCCTCCCCAGGGAATGGCACGGCGCGTGCGTTTGGTGGACGTGCTCATCACCGCGACCAGTGGCGGCGACGGCGGCATACGCTTGCCGACGACGGCCATCCTCGTCGCCGACACGGACGATCAGGATCTCGGCGCCGACACGGTACTTCCGCCCCGAGTGCCGGCGACCGCCCACCTCGTCCTGCCGCGGACGCCCTGGCGCATGTGGATACACTTGTCGCAGCCGCTGGCAGACGACGAGTTGCGGCAGCGCCTATGGAACAAGTACGCGGGCACACCGGCGGACAATGGCCTCAAGAAACGCGCCAAACGCCTGCCCGACCTCCTGCCTCCCTTGGCTTACTGGCGTCCCATGTGGCGTCGACAGGAGAAGCGCCCAGTGCAGCGCCGGGACGAGGATCGAGAGGAGGCGGCCATGCGTGCACTCGTCGACGAAATCGAGGCTGAGGAGGCCGGGGAGGCGGATTTTGACAACCTCATGCCAGGCAACGTGCCCGACGGCTTTGCCGTCGTCGGTGGCGCCCCGACGGATGGCGTCTACGAGCTCTCGTTTACGAACGTGCACGCGTTCGAGTTCGTCGCCTCGTGGGTGTTCCACCATGGATGCGCGACGGGCCTCGACAGCAAGGCGGAGATCAAGGACGCTGCCCAGCCGCCCGGGACCCCTCCACGGTACCGTGCCCTCTTGCTCGTCCGGCCGGGCGCCATTGAGCGCCGCGCCGGGGCCACTGGACTCGCCGCGTGGCCGGCCAAGATGCCACTGGCCGCCTACTGGCTCGAGCAAATGCCGCTCGGATTGACCCCCACCATGGAATGGGAGCTCGGCGGCAGCAAGGGCAAGCTTAGACTGGCCTCGACGCGCGTCTATGACGCCGACTACAACGACACGGCGCGCTATCTAAACACGAGCTCGTATTCCGAGCGGGTCAACAAGGCGCTCAAGGCAACGCTGCGGGTCCTTCCAGACAGCGCCGCCGGCTTTTACGATCGATGCAAGGCCGCGGTCGACGCGTTCCTGCCACCTCCCGGGCGCTACAGTGATCGCGTCCCCACGGACACGGCGCTCGCGCAGCTGGCGCGTGCCTATTCCAGCGCCTCGCTCGAGCCTCGATTCAAGGCCGCGGCGGCCCTGGCGGCCAAGCGTCCAGCCCCGGCGGCCGCGTCCAGCATCCCCGCCCCTGCCGCGAAACGCATGCGCATCGAGGACTTTTTCATGGCGAAAGACCATCATCATTGATCAAATGTCTTCACTGCTGCTAATGTCGCTGCTCTCGCTGCTCTCGCTGCTGCTTTCGGCGGCCGAGGACGCGTCCGACGACGACGACGATGACGATGACCCGTCCAGGAAAAGTAGCAGGTCGATAATGGTAGGATGGAAGTGGACGTTGGCGTTGGTGAACACGCCGTCGTCGTCGAGGCCAGTCTCAAAGTCGTAGTAGCGGAGGACAATGGGGGGTCGGCCGCCGCCAGTGCCGAATCGCGCCGACGCCGCCTGCTCGTCCGCGAGGCTCGCCACCAGCACGTGCATGGCGCGGGGGTCCTCGTTGACGTAGACGGCGTCGAGTTCGCGCGCCAGTGCCGCCGCATCGTGCGCGGTCATATTGGACATGTCCACGACGACGGCCCCGGCCGGACCCACGAGGATCCAGGAATCGGGGACTGGGCCGCGGGTGCGCTTGGCCGGGCGTTCAGCATCGCCGGCGTCGCTCTGATCGCGTGAGCGTTTGAGAGACCCCTCCATCTGGTTGACACGGAAAGAATGAGATCACACTGACGGTCGAGCGTCACGCAGGGTCTTGATTGCGAAACTGAGTACGATGAGTGCGGCGATAAGCGCCACGCCCGACACTGCCACGGGCAGCCAGCTCACCGCCTGCAAGAGCGCCCACGCATCGTCCGTGGCGCCCACGAGTACGGAAGCGGTGCCTGTCGTGGCCGACGACGCCGACGCCGACGATAACGTCTTCGAGCACTCTTGGTTGGGCAGGCACGGACAGGAGATGAAGCCAATCGTCTCGTCCACGACGGGATAGGTGAGCGGGTCGGCACAGCCATGCGTGCCGCCAATCCCGGACGCCTCGTAGCGCCGCAGTGCGTCGTGGACGCGCAGCTGGGCCGTCTGGTCGCCGGCGAGGGCGGCCGCGCAGATGCCGTCGTTCATGTAGTTGCAAGCACGCACCGAGGGCGCCAGTGGCAGCGTGCCATTGGCCGCGCACAGTTGCGAGTAGTAGGTCAGGGCGGCGGTGACGCCCGCCGTCTGGCCCGTGCTCGGGAAGCGGTAGAGGAAGGCGGTGAGGTTGTCCAGGGGCACGACCACTTGCAGCCAGATGGCCGCCGCCTGGTCGACGCAGGTGCCGGCAGACGCCGCCGACGCAAGGGCCAGGAGCAGGAGGAGCAAGGCCAGTCTCATCCCTCTGAGAATAGAGAACTACCCTTTGGGCATGCACGCGACATGTAAATATGAGCTCGGCGCAGGCACGGCGCAGGCACCCAAAGGGCGCAGGCACTCACGAGTCCGCGTCTTCTGCCGCACCGTGCCTGCGCCGGCGCTCGCGTCGCTTGGCATTGTACCGGTCTCGGGCAGCACGCTCCACGTGCGGCGCCATGTTGTGCTTCCAGCAGTAGCGAGAGCGGCCCTTTCGGACATTACCGCAGATGGGGGCGTGGCACAGACGCGCCGTCCCGGAAGGCACTGGCACCTCTTCCTCCTCGTCTTCAGACGGCGCAGGCACCACTCTTGGCGCAGGCACATGCTCCTCGTCAGACGGCGCAGGTACTCCTGGCGCAGGCACATCTTCCTCCTCGTCGGCATCAGAAGGCGCAGGCACCACCCTTGGCGCAGGCACACGCTCCTCCTCGGCATCAGACGGCGCAGGCACCTCATCCGCATCAGACCAGCCGGGCAGGTCAAACTCGACCTGCGCTGGCGCAGGCACAGGCGCAGGCACAGGCGGAGGAAAAGCGCCATCGCGGCGTTGGCGCTGCGCTCTCGACACTCGGGCATCTAAAGGGGCCCAGCCTGGCGCGAATAGAGGTTCACGCCATGGCGCGTTCAATTTGCGCGGCGATTTCCGGCGCTCATCCATCAGCAACTGGCCGCACAGTGGCTATATGAACTGGCATGCGCATCGCCCGGGAGTTCCATATTATTTGACTAGTTATTATTATTATTATTATTTCACCTTGGTTCGTGTGATCGGGGCTTCGGTGACGACGATGCGGATTGGATCGGCCGGCCGTGGCATGAGCGCCATGGGATCGCCGTGGTAGCGTGCACGTAGCCGCACGTGCTGGGCTCGTTCAAGAAGTTGCCGTGCCAAGATTGCTTGCGTGAGGCGTCTCGGGGGCGGAATGATAAAGTCGGTTTCCATGGCGATGATAAGAGAGCGAGTGACCAGCCGACTCAGTTAGCTCCACTCGGGCACACCTCCAGCCCCCCCCCCTCAAAATTAGAGGGGGTACTGTGGATTTGGAGAGGGGGGGGGTACCGCGATTTCACATGGATCGTCATTCAATCTCCCACAATAGAGCCATGAAACGTGCCCTCTCTCAGTGCAACGACGGCGACGCGGACGTGCAAGTCGTCACAGAGGAACAAGATGCCAAACGTGCTCGCCTCACGGTTGAGCAGGAGAAGACGACGAAAACCGAGCGTGGTCTGCTGCTCAAGCGCAGCGATGTCATCGAAGAGGTTGACGTGGAACATCCACACGAGACGCTGAGCGTGCACGACATGGCGGACGTGGTTGTCTACCGCCGCTCGGACGACCTGGTGGCCTATGTGCGAGACCAGGGCGACGCCGACAAGGCTGCGCGGGACCGGCGCCTTGCGAGTCGCGTCAATGTGTTTGCCATGCTCGTCCTGAACAAGTACTTCCCGGGCGTGGTGGATGCACCGCTACCGATCGATGGGCCCGTCCTCCTGCTCGGCCGCGACGGTGGCTCGCTCACAGGAGAGCAGCTAATGGACATCCACCGGACTGGGGCGCAGACGTGGCCCGACCCCTTTGCCGAGCCAAAGCCAATGGCATGGGAGCTCTCGATCGAGAAGGCGGCATCGCTAAAGGACATTTACCGCGAGCCCCGGATGGAGCTCATGCCCAAGGACACGCCTTGGATCTTCGCCGGCCACGACGACCGAAGCGGGGATCACAAGGAACTGTGCATCTCGCTCTTCGTCCCTGCCAGCGACGCCAAGGCCCAGGCCGTCTTCCGTGCCTACTGGATGGCCGCCAAGGTTCCCGAGCACTTTGGCATCGTGATTGAATGGATCGACCCCGCTACCACTGCCGATGACGCGTTTGGCGTCGACGAGCTGGACATTGTCAAGAACCTGCTGGGGTCGGCCGACCTCAAGGAGCGCTCGACCTATGGGAAGCTGGACTTCAAGGGGGTTACCGCCGACTTTGCCGACACGCCCCAGAAGCTTCTCTACTACGACAACACCGTATGCGTCTGAGGTGTCCCCCTCGAGCTAAAAATAGATCATTCCCACCCCACCCCCTCTTAATCGTAGGGGGTACCATGGTTTTCAAGGGGGGGGGGTGGAAAAACAGCCCCTCGGCACAGGACGACGGGCACTTCCCGATCATTCATCACCATGAAGCGTGCCCTTCCTCAGAGCCACGATGAGCGCGAAGCTAAGCGCCCTCGCGTTGAAGAGATCACGGAAACAAGCATTTCCATCAGGGAGCAGGTGGACACCCTGGAGGAGATCAGTGTCTATCTCGGGAAGGCTGTCCGCGCGTGGCATGCAAGCACGAAATCGCAGCTCCATCTTCCGACCCGCCGCATTGAATACTCGGGTCTCCCGTCCCTCTACTCGTCCGTACGCACCGAGGATACACCTGGGCCGCGCCATGCTCCATACTTTGTCAGCATGGTCCGCGGGCCGCTCCGGGCCGTGTTCTGGCACGAACCCACGGACGAGATCAACGCCATCATGGCTCAGTGGAAGGAGTACTACCCCGACTTGGGATTCCAGACGCCCATTGAACTGATGCTGCTCGGGCTCTTGTTCGACGACCGCGCGCCCTACATTGCCCAGAAGGCCATGTGCGACTTGGCAAAAGCCATGGACGCGCCGCCGGATATCGACGCCTACCTGCTCTGGGCCCTGTCTGATCGACAACTGCTGAAAGAGGCAGAGGCAGGCGCGAGCGACGTTGAGATGACCCGCAATGGCATTGTCAACTTCATTGGCTTCAAGCTCTTCCAGCACCAGTACGAGTTCACGTACGACCGAGAGGCCATGGCGTTTGCGTGGGGCGGCGTTGCGCACCGGGCGGCCACCTTTGCCCTGCTTTGGTTTGGCCTGACCATGCCCGGCACGTCAGCTCCCACCCTCCAGGAAGGCACCGACCTCGAGCGCTGTCTCCGCGACCATCCTCCTAAGCAACAATAAAAGAAAAAGTCTCTGTTCTCACTGCTTAAGGGCCACGCCAATGTCATCGAGGGCAGCACAGTACGGGGGAACTAGGAGTGCCTCCTCGAGCGCCTCGGGATGGTATTCGCGGCTGAACCTTCGCCATTTTTCAATTCGCGGCCGCATTGCTTCAGTGTGCGCCGGGTCGGGGAATAGCCAGCGGGAGAGGTCGTCTCCTTCGCCGCCGACGACCCAGAACAACCGGGTGATGATTTCCGGCCATGCTGGAAGCGGAGTCGGCAACCCAATTCCCGTGTATGCCTTTGGGTCGGCGACGTCGTGGTCGTCTTCGGCCAGCCATGCGATAACGCGGGGATCGGCGTCGTCGCTTTTCGGTTCCAGCTCGATTATCAGGTCATCGCACCCTTTTGTCTGTTTGGCTTGGCCGTATGGACCCAGATACAGTCTGAGATGGTAATTAACGCCATCCATCGGCCCTTGGATAGCCGTGCTATTGAAGGGGCCGGCCTCCCATGCGACTTCCATCTCGAATGGCACGCCGCTGGAAATCCCGGCAACGACGGAGAACGAGCGCCGTGTGGTGCCGGGTTCTGCATAGACGATCCAGCGTGGCACGGTTGCATCCAGGACGATTACCTCCAGGACGGTGTCGGAGGTGTCGTCATCAGCGGGCGGATGGCCGATGACATAGATCTCCAGGTGGTCGTCGGTTTTCCCTTCTATGTATGTCTTGCGTACGGCGAGGTGCTCCCACCACTGGCGACGCCGCCGGTCCTTGTCCTTGTCGATGGGGTCGAGCGGCGGATCTGGGCGCGGCCACCATCGCTCGTAGAAGAAGCCCCTCCAAGCATGGCATACATGCAAACACCGCTGGCGTGTCCCCACGTGCGTCACCCGCCCCAGCACCTCGGCCTCGAGCTCGGGGAACAAGAGGGACCAACTCATGGATGGATGCCAAAAATGACTGACGGGTCAGTCCAGCACGGGCTTCCCCTTGAACGCGACGATGAGTACCGTGCCAGGCGCCATTTGGCTCGGTGGCTTAATAGTGGTCTCGAATCCCTCCGTTGCCAGCCGAGGCAGCAGCGTCTGTTCCATCCATGGCAGGTCCATTGCGCTAAAGTCGCTAGGCGCCTTGAACGCGACGCACGTCTCATCCGGCGCACTCTCGAACCTTTCCCTCACGCGCACCAGCCAGCGCTGCACGAGCTTCTCTTCGAGTTCCTCCGCCAACGGTACCGTCGTCGCCGCCATGAGAATGTTAGTGAAGACTGATCAGACGGGGGGCGTTTATTACTTGTTGGGCCTTTTCGCCGAAAAGGTCACAGTCATCACGCTGGCGGGCGCCTGACATTCCGGGCCGCCGCTCTTGACCTCGAAGCCCTCGCAATCCTCTAGCCGATGGCGCAGTACCAGCCATACCCATTCCTCATCTCGCTTCTCAACGGATAGCGTGATGCTGGAGGCACCGGGATCGGCCTCGAATGCATCGCGGATGCGCTTCACCCAATGCTGCATGGTCTTCTCTTCAAGTTCCGCGGCCATTGTACGCTCCGTCGCCATGGGTGGGAAGACTGATGGGAGGGCGTCACGCGCGAGCCGCTCGATCATCTGCACGCGCACGTTCTCGACCGCCTGTCGGTATGCTGGCAGGCGCGGCGTGCAGGTACAAGTCGATCATGGCGTTGACATCCTGGTTGAGCTGGTGCGATCGCATGACGCTCTCTGGCACTTGGTCCGCCATCGGGGAGAAGACTGATGACTAGAATACATCATTCTTGTCCTCGAAGTCAATGGGCTCCGGCAGCAGCCAGTCCAGTGGTGTCTGCTGCCTCTGCCTCTCCTCAAGTTGCGCCACGCGGTCTCGGAGGGCGGCAACGTCAGTGCGGAGGCGATGCAGCTCCTGTAAGATGTCTCGCGAGACAGTGGTGTCCGACGGTCTTTCCTTCTCTGCAGCTCTTGGTCCCCCGGTCCGTCTCTTCAGAGGACGGATCATTCTGAGAGCGTCCATATATTGCCGCTTCCGATCCCCGGTAGTTGCGAGGGGATCGACTGCCTCGGCAAGACGCAAGCCGATCGTTCTCCAGTCCAACTGAGGAATGCCTTTTTGGGCCACGATTTCGCCCATGCTATCCCGTCGGAAATATTCGGCATTGAAGACGCTCGGGTTGGCGGGGTCCGTGAAAAGGCCGATCGCCGCCAGATTAGCAATCAGTGCACGGCGTCCCGTTGCCATGTGCGTGAAGACTGAGGGCAATGTGGGCGGGCCAGGCCATGGTGGACGCGACGCGAAAGCACTCGGCGTCGTGCCACTCAATGCGGACGCCGGCGAGGTCGGCCACGGGCGGCGCCTTGCTCGTGAATCGCTCCATGGCAAAGGAGCGCTGAAGCTGCCGAATCAGCTGCACGTGTCCGCTGCCATGTCGCCGATGGAGACGCCACTCGAGCTGCAAGCATGTTCGGCGGTCGGGCAGCCCTCGCACGAGGAACATGAGACGCCACGCCTTGCTGCGCTTTGTGGAGCGCGCGCCGCCCTTGATGGCGCCATTGTGCTGCCGGAGGCGGTGCCGCATGTCGTCGGTCACGCCCGCGTACGTGAGCGAGCGTGCAGCGCTGCCATCCGCAGTGAGCCCATAAACCACAGACGCTGCTGACGTCATTCCTTTCTCCCCACAACAAGAAGAAAAAGAATGGCCGCGCACACGATCAAGGCACTGCTCTTCCCCGCGAGCAATACGAACGGCTACGAGCGCGTCGATGTCGAGGAGCGAGGGAAGCGAGCTCCGTCGGATGGTCTTGCTCGACTCGGCTGGAATGCCATGTTCGACCGCGAGGGAAAAGCCAAGGGCCTGCTCGAGAATGTCATGGGACAGCGCGTGCTCACTCATCTCGGCTTTACCAATGTCTTCCCCGAGCCTGGTGTCTATGGCGACCTCCTGTTGGTCAAGACCAGCAATGTCCTCCTCGATGAGATCGACATCACCGCCGAGGACATTGCGTACATTGACGCCGCCCTTGCGACCAAGGAGCACGTACCTGCGACGCAGCGAGAGGGCGAGGACGCGCCAGTGGCCCTCACACCGGAGATGATGTCGGGGATCACCCCGACGGACCAACCGGACGCCCCCACCGGTGCATCGCACAAGCCGGCGGCACTGCTCTTCGCCGCGAGTAATGCGACTGGCTATGAGCGGGTCGTGATCGAGGAGCGTGCACAGAAATGGCCATGCTTCAGCGTCTCCCGCACGGTCGGTTCGGGTGACGCGGCCGTCTCGAGTGGATGGAACGTCTACTACGATCGAGCGGGCAAGGCCAATGGCTTGCGCAAGAATGCAATGGGACGGCACGTGCTCGCTCTGATCGGCATCACTGACCTTGCCGGCGTCTATGGAGACATGCTGTTGGTCAGGACTGGCAAGGACTCCAGCGACGAGGTCGACATCACACCCGAGGACATGGAGGACGTTAACGCGGCCCTGAAGGTCGTGATGGCCAGAGACACCGACCAAGGCCCACGCCGGCCGGCAGCGTGGGTGGTATCGCCGCCGACTCATACCGTCGAGCTCATAGTCAAGAATCGTGAGCGTGAGGACGAGCCCGCGGCCAAGAAGCCCCGCTTCGAGGAGGCCCCACAGGAGCAAGCTCATGAGTAATGTGGGTAATACATATCATTCGGTGATGGACTTGGCGGCATCGCGGATCTCGGGGGTCGTTTGCTCGACAGGGACGATCGCCTCGCCATCCTTTTCCACGGCCGTGAGGCGCATTTCGACCGTTGGCTTCTCGACGTAGAACAATGCGCGGCGCGATTGCTTCACGGCCGCGAGACAGATCTCTGGCGTTTGTTCCCAGACAAACTCGAGCGCACACCCGTATGCCGACACGGCAGCGAGGCAGATCTCGGGTGTCTGTTCAGAGACGTAGCGAAGGGCCAGGGGATCCTGTTTCACCGCCGCGAGGCAAAGCTCCGGTGTTTGCTCCTTGACATGCTTGAGCGCAGACCCAAAGTTCCGCACGGCCGCCAGGCAGATCTCGGGTGTTTGGTTCTTGACGTACAGGAGCGCCGAGCCGTCCTCCTTCATCGCATCGAGACATAGATCGGCGGGCTGATCATCGACGTATCTGAGTGCCCAGCTCGTTTGCTTCACGGCCGCGCGGCAGAGCTCCGGAGTCCGATCCTTGACGAATTCGAGTGCCATACCCTCCTGATTCACTGCCGCGAGGCAGATCTCGGGCGTTTGCTCCTTCACGTACTTGAGTGCTTTGCCCTCCTGATTCACGGCCGCGAGGCATATCTCAGGCGTTTGCTCCCTGACGTGCCGGAGTGCATCCCCGTTCTGCGTCACGGCGGCGAGGCAAATCTCCGGCGTTTGTTCCTTGACGAACTCAAGCGTCATGCCATTACGCGTCAGGGCAGCGAGACAAATCTGTGGCGTTTGCTGCTCGACATACATGAGCGCGGATGCATTCTGCTGCACGGCCGCCAGGCAGATCTCGGGTGTTTGGTTCTTGACATGTCTGAGCGATAGCCCATTCAGCTCCACAAAAGCGAGATCTTCTTCTTGAACGGTGCCAAACCGGGCCCGTTTTGAAGGACGCGCCGAGTCAGATGGCTCGCTGTCTGCCGCACGCTTCGACATGGAGGAAGAGTGATGGCCCGATGTGGCCGACATCTGGCTCAGGCTGAGAGGGGGGGGGTGCTTTTCCATGGTACCCCCTCGGATTTTGGAGGGGTCCTGAAAATCCCGCGTGAGCCGGTCTGCCGTCGGCTCGTCTACGCGCCTGTCTTTTGATATGATGTGTATTTAAATGTCATCCGCGAAGTCGCTCGTGTACCAGTAAACGGGTCCGGCTGGGGACGGCAAGTCGGCCATCTCGTGCACCTTGGCCTCGTGCATCACCCTCACGACCTCGTGACCGGCGGGGCAAAAGTCGTGGCGTATATAGGCCGTGCCATCGGCGCGCCGTGGGATGAACTCCGGCGCCTCTTCTTCCATGCCGCCGTCGCGGAGCCAATCGACGACTGGCTCAAACGAGCTGGACAGGTCCTCGTCCTTTGAATTTTCACAAAGTTGAAGATAGTGGTGGTAGGCACTCGCCACGGCGTGAGCATGTTCACGTGTCGGCGGCGTCCACTCGAGCACCGTCATTCGAGAGCCCCAGCACGTGATGAAGCGAGCGGGTGGGACGTCTGCACGCGCACGCTTTGCCGCCGGTCGGTCCTCGAGGTCGACCACGTCGAGGCTACGCTTCATGCCGAGAGTGACTGAACCCCAGGAAAAAAGGGAAAGCCATCATTCTTCATTGCTCCCATCATGGACGCTGTGCTTGATGCGGTCGTGAAAATGCCGTACGATCAGCCGTCGTGCACGGCGGCGCGTGCTGTTGGCCTCGCGCTCGGGAACGTGACGTGGGAGGATTGCGCACGCACGCCCAACAGCTGCTGGGGCCCGTGCATCTCGGACATGACGCTGTGCGTCAAGGGCCAGCGCCTGCCCGTGGTGCGCTCACCCAACTACACGGACGAGACGTGGGACATGCCCATGGACAAGATCCTGCTGGCCACGGGCGACCCCCAGCGTCACGTGACGCTGACCGAGTACCTGCGTCATTTCGCCGATTACCTGCACCGCCCCTCGGACTGGGCGAACGAGGAGACCAAGTCGCTGCTGGCGGGTGAGCGCGACGCCAACGTCATTGTGTCGCCGCAGGCGTGCTTCCTGCCCGTGGCCGAGGACGACCGCGGCAAGACCGAGTTCAACGTGCACCTGTACAATTACCAGACGCGCGAGGACTCGGCCGCCGTGCTCGCCATTGTCGCGACCGCACAAGGGACGTCGGCCCAGCTCGTCACCGATGGCTCGCGCAAGGGCCAGGTGCTCGACATGAACGTGGACGGCAAGCACGCGCCGCTCGTCGCCCAGCTGCTGAGCACGTACCGCCGCGCCGAGAAGGGCATCACCGACAAGGCGGCCCTCGATGCGCCGCTGCAGCAGGACGAGGCCGAGCGCAACGTCGTCCTCATCATCCAGGTGCCGCTGCGCCAGAAGAAGCCCATACCGGTACCAGCGGATGAAATCGAGCAGTGCTGCGACGTTGATTTCGACGAGAGTGAAGAAGAGTGCCGGATCCCCGAGGGAGCCTTCCGCGGCATGCCGCCACCCCGCTCGACGACACGCGACGCCATTGTGGGCATTGGCGCGGCGACCGACCGTCCCTTCCAAGAGCTGGCCGACGGACAGCGCATTGAGCGCGATCCGCGCTTCCCCGTGCGCGTCACCTTCCAGTTCTACAAGACCACGTCGACGGGCGTGGCCGACAAGGACGACATGCAGATGATCAGCGGGCAGTTCGCCGCCCTGCGCAAGCGCACCAAGGCCGCGCCCGGCGCCGTCGGCTCGCTCGTGACGGGGCCGACCGAGGGCCGCACGACTGCGCCGATCCTCAAGGTGGCCCGCCCGGCCTGGTGGCCCAACGTCTTCGCGACCCTCCGTGCCACGCGCGCCCTGTCCAGCCTCACGGACGAGGAGATTGCCGACAAGGTGTTCCGCAACGGTCGCTTCATGCGCGACAAGACGCCGGACGACGCCCTCGCCTACGTGATGCGCCACCTCATCCCCTCCCCCGAGGCCGAGAAGGCCCAGCAGCGCAAGTGGGGGAGCTGGATGTGAGTAACGCGTAATAAATATCAGTCGCTAATAGTAATAGAACTTGCGCGTGTACCAGTACACGGGCCCAGCGGCCGGCGGTAGTTCGGCCATCTGATATAGCGCGTCCGTGTGAAGGATCGTCTCGGCCTCGTATCCAAGCGGGCAGAAGTCGACGTGCTTGTAGAAGGTGCCGTCGGCGCGCGCCGGCACGAGAGCGGGCGCAATGTCGTCGGCTTTGCCGCCCCATAGCCAATCAACGACCAGCTCAAAGGCCTTGAGTTTGCCTCGCTTCTCCTCGAAATCTTTAATGTATCGGCGGTAGGCCGCCGTGATGGCGTTCGCATGCTCCACCGATGGTGGGGTCCATTCCAGCACTTTTAGCCGGTGCTGGTCGATCGCGATGAAGCGAATGGGCGCGATGCGGTCGTCATCTTCTCCGCGCGCACGCTTACTCGCGGGCACTGCCTCCTCCTCAGGGTTAATCACGGCACGGCTGCGCTTCATACGGGGAGACTGACGGACGGAAGGAAAGGTCTCACTGCAATACAAGTCACAGACAGAGCGCGGCGAGAATGGCGGCGGCACTGGGCATGCCGACGAGGGGTGCCGTGATAAGGGCGTGCACGCCGCCGCGCGAAAAGGGGTGCGTGGGCGCCGGCTCGCCTGGCTTGCCCGAGGCGTTGGGGAAGGCCTCAAAGATCTCGGCCGCCTTGCTCGCCTTGTCGTCGACGACGAGGACGCGGTCAAACGCGCGCCCACGCAACTCGCCAGCCAGGATGGACTGCAGCATGTGGCCCTTGTGGTTCGTCGTCGCGTAGAGTGCGTCGTCGCGGTAGACTCCGTCCGCCTCCACCTCCCACCAGCGTGTGGCCGATCGCGCGCGTATGGCGTCCACGTGTGGGCCGGCGATCTCAAAGGCGCGCGGGTTGGACGACACCACGACAATGGCACCGACCCGCTCGTCCTGGCGCAGCGCCGCGATCGTCTCGAGGGCGCCCGGGAAGAAGGCCTCGGGGTCCGTGTATGGCACAACAAGCACGCCGTCAAAGTCAAGAACGAGCAAGGCTGTCATTCCCCGCACAGATGAATGGGCTCTCGCGGTGTCTTCAGTCTTGCTCAATGGCAGCGACGACGACGCCCGAGTGGTGGCCCGCGTTCAGCGGCGAGATCAGGCGGGCCATCCCCAAGCTGCAGTGTGCGCGCGAGGAAGATCTGGTCGCGCTTATATTGCCACACGCTCCGAATCGGTCGGCCGCGGTGCGCTTTGTCGAGCGCAATCGAGCAGCAATTGGCGCATACGGCATAGCGTTTGGTGCCGCCACGCGGACGCGAGGACCGGCACCAGCGCAGACGGAGCGGATGGCGGGCGCCGTGGCCAAACACCGGTCGGACGAGTAGGACTTTCGTATAGTTTTATGCTAGGCATCCTCCACGCAGAGACTGGACGAGGGCAATAGTAGTAGTGCAGCGGATGGCGAAGCGGTCACGGTCCGACGACAGCACGGTCGACGTCGAGGAGGCCAAGAGGCAGCGCGTGCCGCAGTCGCCCGAGGCATGGACGCCAGAAGGCGCGACACCGGATCGTCCCGATGCCATTGTAGATGCGCTGGGCCTTGATCGCGACGTCGTCATCGAGGAGATCCTCTTTGCCGACGCCGGGGGCGCGCTGACGGTCAAACTTGCCAAGTACATCCAGTCAACGCCCGGCATGTCAGGCCGCCCCGACTATTATGCCCGCGCCGAGCGGCTGTGGATGCGCGCCAGCATAAAGCGTTTCCGCCGCATCTTGCCTCTGCTGTTGACGCCAGATAATGTGCCGCCGCCCGTGGACTATATGCCGCCTCTGCTCGCCTTTCGGCGCTGGGCAATGGCCGGCGAGCCGCTGCATGTGCTTCCTGGCGACCGCGGCGTCTCCTTTGAGGTAGAGCGCGAGGACACGGCGATCAATGCCATGGCCGACGAGGCCATGACCGAGTACAAGGACATCCTGCAAGACGCGCTCGAGAGCGAGCCGGTCACGCCGATCGGCCGCGAGCTGCGCGTCCTCGACGCGATGGAAGACCGCGACGTGGCGGATCGTCTGGCCAAGGCGCGCGCAATTGAAGTAGCCGGGGATGGCGCCGATGAGACGAGCCGGACCTGGGCGCGCAAGACGCTGGCCAATCCGTTCCCGCCGCGCCTTCACAGGCGCTACCTGGCCATTATCACGCGATTTGCCGCCACGCCCAGTGTCCTTCCACAGGGCATGGTGCGCTCGCATCAGTGTCGGAACATGTGGCAGAGCATCCACACGCTGTGCCTGGCGTCACTAACGGCCGCACACGCTTTCTACCATGCCTACCTGGCCACACTTGGCTGGACGCTCCTGGTCGTGCCCAACTGGCAGCGCCCCATCACGACCAGCGTGCGTGTCAATGCCGTCCTCTCCACCGCACTGCGACGCATCAGAAGGGTCCACGACGACGCTGACGAAACGACCGCGACACTGCACAACGTGTTGAGCGCATCGACGCTGGGCCAATCAACGATGCGGCTGCGCACCACCGAACAGGTCCCCGCAGACAAGCACCGCCGGGTGTCCCTCCATTGGGCACCTGGTGACGACAGTGCCGTCGTGCCCGAGCATGTCCAGCAGAACGATCTGCGCCTCGAGCGAGTCGTTATCGCCGACGACGGGACTACCCGGGTGCGCGTATACTCGATTGCAGTGGCTGCGGATGCAGAGCTCGTTATCCGGCACGCGGGCGTACCCGCAAACGTCGCGACTGTGAGCATGAACCTTCTGCATCAGCAGCAGCGACTGCGCCTGTACCCCTCGACTGAATTCGGCGTTCTGTCCTTGGATTTCCAGCCGCCGCTGCCGGAGCAGCAACGTCTCTATCTCTTCATTGTCGAGGAGACCAATGTCCTCTGGGAAGTCATGCTCGAAGGCGAATTGCGGTGGGCCTGGGTCCACCTCGACGTCTGGACCATGCTCGATTACCTCGGGAGCCGACCCATGCCACGCGTCGGCGATGATGACTCGGAGAGCTACGAGGCCGCAGCCGACGCCATTGCTGGCCAGTACGCAAACTCGGGGGCGCGCCGCGAGTTCGTGCGCTCCATTCTGCGACCGTACATGGCACATGACCTCACGAACGTGGCGCTTGAAATTGCCGAAGGCGACCGAAGCCGGCTGGCGGCGCTCAAGGGAAACGAGCGCGCTCTTTTCGCCTTGCGCTATGCTATGCTGGCCGTCGATGGCTACGGGCCCAACGCACCGCGCGCCATGTCGCAAGCTGACACATTGGCGTGCTTGCAGGACGTCATTAGGGTCGGCGAATGGGTTCTCCAGCCAATGGACAAGCTGCAAGCCGTCTTCCGCGTCGAAACGAGTTACGATAATACGAGCCGCTCCGTGGTCATGTTCGAGCGCCCCGCACAGCAATAAATTTGCATGCCCGATGATACGCCGTGCCGGAGACGGGCGTAGTAGTAGTAGTCCTCGGACGCAATGGCGAAACGGTCGTTCGAGGGGGCCTTTGGCCGCTCGACCAAGGAGGTGCTGGACCGGGCGCTGGCGCTCGTGGTGAAGAACATTGAGCGCGAGGCCGAGGCGACCGTCTACGAGAAGAAGCGCCGCCTATGGTCCGACTACCTCGAGCGCTACGGAGCGACCCCGGTGCGTCCAGTGGCGGGTCCCCTGGACGAGTACCTGGGTGGGTTCGAGGACGTGCTCGACACGCTCGTCGAGCGGAGCGGCGTCGACCCGGCCATCTTCATCTCCCGCTACGTGGGGAGCACGCCGGGCATGTCGGGTCGACCCGATTACTACCTCAAGGCCTCGCTCCTGTGGCTGGCTGCATGCAAAGCCAAGTTTAAGCGGTACAGTCCCGGCAACCCGCTGTACATCCCACCCTTTCTGCATCTGGTGCGCATCGCGTTCCCGGCGCTGCAGCCGCTGGTGGCACCGCGGACGGACGCCGACGTCGAGGAGCTGTTCCATGCCATTCGCCGCGCACTCGAGGAGGAGGCCGTCGCGGCCGAGCGCGCGTATCTCGAGGTCCTATCGGACGCCTCCGATCCGGAGCCCGCGACCGACGCCGGCAAGTATATCCGGCTCAAAGACAAATACGACCCGACAGAAGCACACCGCCGCTACCTTGCCATCGTCGAGAGTCTGGCCCTCCATCGGTGGTTGCCGCCGGCCATGGAGCATGCGCACCGCCGCCGCAATATCATCCAGAGCATCTACACGCTCTGTCTGGCGGCGACGACAGCGGCGCACGCCTTCTACCACAGCTCCATCGATATGCTGTACCGGTATGAAGGGCATCGAGGCGGACACCCCATTGAGTGCATCTTCGAAGTGCCTCAGGCGGACGGCGATGAGGACGCGTTCACCGCCAACCCCATTGTCAACGAGTTCCTGTCGGCACACCCAGTGGCGTCGCCCCACCATGCCAGCCATGCATGGGGCAACGCCCAGACGTACGACGGGAGGATGCTCCTGGACAGAACAACCATTGGCGAAACGAACGAGCGCTTCTACAAACGAGTGGACAGGATCCTCGGCGACCGCATGCCCCTCAGATGGACGATTCCGGAAGCGGAACGGCCGGTGGTGCCACTCCGCGTCCGGTCGGAGATGTATTACGTCAAGCCCGACGATGACAGCAGCGACGACGACGAGGACAAGGACGAGATCTACAGCGTTGAGCTGGCCGGCAATGTCGAGCTCGCCTTCTATTATCTCGGCGATTACGCAGGCAATGTGCTCCTGAGTGCGCTCAGCAGCCGCAGCGACGTCCGCACGACCATGCCGAGCCACTACGGCATTCTGCGCGTGCATCCAGCTAATATATGGCCGAATCCACGGGCGCCCACGCGCCGGCCCATGCTGGAGTTTGCCATCCACGGGCCAACGTCGACACTGCGCCGTATTGAAATCAAGCTCGCCGACACGTCAAGCGATGTCGTTGTCTTTGGATGGGAATACATGGACGTCTGGGCCGCACTCGCGCACAATTACAGCGGCGAGATACAAGAGCCACTGCCCGACGCGGTGACGGCCCGCGCGCTGACCAATGATATTGCGGAGCTCTACACGTCCAGCCAGCGCCGCCGCGACTTTGTGCGCAAGGTTCTCGGGCCCTACCTGGAACGACCCGAGCTTCGCACCGGTCACCCCAAGACCGGCGACTTTACGATGCAGGACATCTTCAGCGCGCGGTATGCGGCCCTCGCGTCGGAGGAGGGCGCCTTGGATGCCGACGCCTTTGTCGTCTTGAGGTTCGCCGACTGGCTCGAGCCGCGGGGTCGGATCACGGCCGCCCACACCATCGAGACCTCGTATGACGACCCCACGCGCTCGCCCGGCATGTTCAAGACACCCGTGTCCACGTGATTAATTTACGAATATGATAATGGTCCTCGAGTCCTTTTCGGGCGGGCGAACGAGCGGATGATCATACATCCGCGCCATCCGGGCGGCCTGGCATGCGGCCAAGATCGCGTTGATCAGCCTGTACTGCCGTGCCACGAGCACGTCCTCGTTGTAGCGCATGCGCTTTGCCGCTGGTCGCTCCTCCTCGTCGAGCTCCTCGGGTCGGGGCCGCACGAGGGGCCTCGGGCTGGGCCCATGTCGCGCTCTCTTGGCAGGGGGTGCGCCATCCTCCTCCTCTGGACGGGGGCGCTTGGCGCGTGCTTCCCGATCAAGCCGCGGGCGTTTCACGGAAGCGGCCCCCGCGATCGCATCCTCGTCTCGACCGCGCTTCATTGCCAAGGGAGCGAGTGATCACCCCCCCCCCTCGAGACAATGGGGTTCATGGGAGAGGGGGTGGGGTGGAAAATCAACACCCCCCTTTCGTTTTTTTGTTCATTCCTGGAATCAATAGTACTTCTCGAGGGCCTTGCAGCCGAGAATCTTGCCGCCCGCGTCACGCACGCCGTAGCCGGGCCCTGTAGCAGGCGTGTAGAGGAGACGGCTGCCCAGTTCTTGGCGGCCTTCCGTCGTGAGATAGGCCGCCATGGGCTGAGACACGACGAAGAGCCCAGTGGGGTGCGCCGCCCAGCTCGCGTACCCAGCGCCCGACGTGTCCAGCCCGACAAACACTTGCGGGGTGATGAGCGGGATGGTGCACCCCTCGGCCTGCATTGGCTCGAGAGAGCGCTGCTCGGTGCTCTTCAGACGGAGCTCGCCGTTTGACGGGATTTTGGCGAGCAGTGTTTTCCCGTCCTTGTCGAAAATGTCGATCGCGTGCGGCGTGACATTGAACACGTTTCCAACAGACGCCATTGGATAGACGGAGTGAGTATACACATGGGTCTAATCGCTATCTTCATCCTCCTCAGAGGAGGGGATCACCATACGCTTGCGCTTGGCGGGGAGCTCCTCGTCTTCGGACGGGATCGCGGCGCGAGCGCGCTTGGTGGGCCGCGCGTGCTCTACCACTGCCCGGCATTCGAGCGGGTTCTCGTCATCCCCCTCCTCCTCGTCGGACGGGATCACGACGCGAGCGCGCTTGGTGGGGCGCGCGTCCTCCGCCCCGTCGAGCGCGACTATTATTTCGCGCAAGCGCTTCATCTCGGCCTCACCCGCGGCTATTTGCTCGCGCAAGCGATGGATCTCAGACTCGCCGTCGGCTTGAATCTCGGCCCATGCGACGACGGGCGACCAGTTCCAGACCTGACCATCGGCGGCCGCCCGCATCTTGTCAAACAGGTTGGCCAATCCGGCGAGATCGAGACGATCCAGCTCATCCTTCTCGAGGGAAGAGAACGCACCCGTAAAGGCTTTGACCGATCTCATGAAGGCCAGTGCCTCGTTGTCGTAGTCATCGGCGTGATTTTCCACATCCGAGCAGCGTTCATTCCAGAAGGCGATCTCCGCCTCGATCACCGCCCTGGTAATGGAATCCATGGAAGAAGAATGAATGACTGCGTTTTTTTACTATTCAGTGGGGCGCGCGCGGAACATGCCTGGCGTGCGGCGGTAGGGGATCTCGGGGTCGCGTGCCCACGCCGTCTGCTCCTCTCCGTCCGGGGGGAGGAGCCACGCGGGCGCCAGCTGGAAGCGAAACGGGATGAGTCCGACGACGGCGGCGGCCGGAAGGAACCACGCGTCGAGTTCCAGCGTGTCCGGCACCTGGTCCGCCGTGGGTCCGTTCATGAGCCAGTTGTATCGGTGCGCGAACAACACCTGTTGTCGGGCGTGTGCGTTCTCCGGTGGCCGGTCGGCCGTCCGAAAGGCAGCGTGCATGACACGGACAAAGTCGGCGCGGGCGTCGCCAACTCGATCGCGCCACTCTGGCAGCCGCCTGCCCGTGCTATACAGTGGGCCGAACGGCAGGTGGAAGCAGTCAATGACCTCGAGCGTCCGCATGATGTGCCACACGTCGAGTCGCGTGATGAACAGGTCGCAATCAAGCGAGCGGAACGTCGGCCCCTGTCCATCCGTGTCGAGCAAGAGCACGAATCTGGGTGGGCCGGCGTCACCCGCCTTCCGTCGCAACTCGACCTCGGCAAGTGGAGCTTCGTCTGGCGCTGCACGTAGGAGGGTACGCGTCGTCTCTCCCGGCGACGCGGGAAGTGGCAGCTGCCCAAGGACGAGCGGACCGCGTTGCGTGTGCGTGCCGCCCGGTGCGACGATCTGGACCATTGCCGTTGGCGCCGCCGGCATCGCCACTGCCAGCTCCCCATTTCTCCAAAGAGAGGACATGTCAGGACGCGACGTCGACCGGAGTTTGATGCCGTCCGCGCTAATGGGCCAATCGAGGCGGCCGCGCTCACCGGCACGCAAGATGTCGTTCCCAAGGGGTGCCAGCGAGGGCTGTTTGTCCGATCGCATCGGCACGAAGATCCAGGGGAGCTGGCGAGACTGGCGCATAATCTCATCGGCCCGGTCGTCGGCGAGCACGGGCGAGTCCACGGCGTACGTGTATCCAAAGAGATACGAATGGCGAGAACTCCACGCATCAAAGGAGGCACTCGCCAGCGTCATGGCCGCCGCACACGCCGTGTAGATGCTCTGCCACATGCTACGCCGGCGCTTCGCCCACGCTACTTCTTCCATGGTGGCACCTGCGCGCGCCGCCCGCGCGTACCCACTCGTGGGCTCCTTGGGCGACACCTGGCGCGCGTTTGTCACGGGCACGCCGCCGTTCACCCACTGCATGGCGGCCAGAAAGGGTGGCATGTAGGCCGGCTGGCCCGGGTCGGGCCATTCGCGCTCAAACACAAACAGACAGAGTTGGAACCATAAGTAGTTGGCCAACTGGATGCCATCGGGCGTGCGAGAAAGAGCGGGGTCGGCAACGACGAGGTCGGCAATCGTCTTGGCCGGTGCCTGCGGCAGATGCCGCTCAATCAGCTCGTGGACAATCACGTCCAGCGGAATCTGCTCGCCGAGATCGCCCAGCACTGGCGCCGGCGGCTGTGTCTCCTCTAAGCGCGCCCGTTTTAGACCCCGTGCAATGCCCTCGAGCAGTACGGCGTCCGACTCGGCTGCACGTTTCATCGCACTACTACTTTGCTGCTGCTGCTGTAACCGCCAGCGTACAGTGTGCACCTGCTTGCCAGGTAAAAAAATGTGAGTCTACTGGACGGGCGGCGCGCGGAACATGCCCGGCGTGCGGCGGTAGAGGACGTCGTCTGGCGGGTTGCGGTCGACGTCATAGTCGTCGCCGGCTGCGTGCTTCTTGGGCACGTGTAAGCGCGGCGCGATCTGGAAGCGGATGGGCAGCCGGACGTCTTGGTCCTCTGGCGGCAGGAACCAGTCGTCGAGCCGGGGATCGTCTGCCGGCTGGATCGGCTGCGGTCCGTTCATCAGCCAGTTGTAACGGAGCGCGAACAGCCGCACGTCCGGCTCGTATCCCTTTGAATCCAGTCGGTAGGTCGTCACCAGAAAGGCGTGCATCATGGTGCGGACGAAATTCGCGCGATCGCTGTCCATGTGGCGCCAGTCCGGTTGATGCATGCCCGCGCTGGGCACGATGCCATACGGCAGCCGATGGGGGCGATCGCTTCGCACGTGACGCGCCAAGCGCCATGCGTCGAAGCGCGTGACTGTGATCTGGATCCCTTTCAGGGTGAGGAAGTGCACGCGAGTGTCGGCCGGGAATGTGGCCGTGGGAGACGCCGACCACGACATCTCGACCTCGCCGCACGGCACTTGATCGCCCGGCCACGTCAGCAGGGCACGCGACGTTCCCGGGGCCGCCGCGACGCTGCCGAGCACCACGAACTGCCCGGCGGCACCCGCGATAATCTTAATGGTCAAGGCCGGTGACACGGCCCACGTCAACTTGCCCTTGGCTTCCATCGGCCTGGTCTGCCGCCGGTCCGCCTCAATGTTGAGCTTGTCCGTGACATACCAGCGGACACGGCCACGCATCGCGTCGTTCGTGCCCAGGTGATCGTACAGCGCGCCCGTGTGGGGCCCCCACACTTCCGTCACGTTTTGTTGTTGTCCAGCTGCACGCAGGATCGCGTCGGCTTTGTCGTCCGCCAGCACCGGTCGTGTGAGATCCACTGCACAGCCAAAGAAACGCTGCTGGAAGGAATATACGCCGTTCTCAAACGCCGCACTGGCCAGCGTCACCGCCGCCGCACACGCCGTGTAGATGCTCTGCCACATGACGCGGCGGCGCACAGCCCACGCTACCGCTTCCGCCGACGCGCCATCGGCCGCCGCGCGAGCATAGCCGCTTCTGGGATTCTTAGGCGATACCTCCTCCACGTCCGTCACGGGCACGCCGCCGTTCACCCACTGCATCGCGGCGAGCAGCGGCGGCATGTATGGCGGCTGGCCCGGGTCGGGCCATTCGCGCGGGAACACGTACAGGCACGTCTGGAACCACAGGTAGTTGGCCAGCTGGATGCCGTCGGGCGTGCGATGGAAGGCCGGGCGGGCGCTGATAATCGCGGCAATCGTCTGCACGGGCATTTGCGGCGCGTGCCGCTCCAAGATCTCATGGACGAGCATATCCGCCGGCAGGTACTCCTCCCCCTCCTCCTCCTCCTCTGGCAGGGTGTCATCTGGGCTCGGCGCGACGCGAGCCCGCTTGAGGTCGCGCGCAATGCCCTCGAGCAGTGGCTCGTCCGATTCGGCAGCACGCTTCATTGACTACCTCTTTCAGTCTTTCTGGGCTCTGGTCAAAAAATGAAGCGTTTGCACGAGGACGACGACGTGAACGCCGAACCTGCACGCAAGCGCGCACGGCTGGAGGAGGACCTCTGGCTGCCGATGGAGACATGGTCCGAGATTGCAGCATACCTGCCGGCCGTCAAGGACTGGCTCTCGCTTGCGCTCGCGAGCAGGCTGACTCACAAGGCAGTGTACACGCTCGTGGAGCTGCGGCGGCGCCTGCCCGAGACATTGGCCGATCCACGGGCCTCGCCGGGCAGTCGCCAGCGCCTACCGGATGTCATTGGCATTCCATGCGCGCTGGGCATCTTTGACCGAGCCGATGCCGACACCACCTTCCGCGCCGCCGTCGGCGCCACGTCCGTGGTGCGCGAGCTGCTGGCGCAATTCCTGCCGACCCTGGACCAGCCCCTCCTGTTGGCCGGCGGCGCGGCCGCGGCCGCCATCCTCGAGGCGCTTCGCGCTTGGGCGCCGCGCGTCGGTGCACCCAAGCCGTCGCCCGACGTGAGCGCATCCTACGTGGACATGGATGTCTGGATCGAGGCCCCACGGCTTCCGTTCATGATCGGCGGCCTGCGCGACCGCCCCACCAAGCTGAAGGCGGAGCCGACGGTCAAGCTCGGACGGCTGAACCTGGTGCCATGGAACGCGCACGCGCCGCGCTATGGCATTGAGAAGCACGCACACCACCCCGAAGGCGAACTCACGCCGCTCTGCTGCTTCGACATGTCGTGCTGCCAGTTCAGCATTCTCATCAAGCATGGCGAGGTGACGGCGATTAGCTGGACGCTCGACGCACTCTGCGGCCTCTACACTCGGCAGTGCCGCTTTCGCAACTGGCACACCAAGCTCACGGGCAATGGACACGACGGAGAAGACCGCGTCTCCCGTACCAGCCAAGCGCCATATCTCACCCGCTTCCCCTTTGTGTATGACATGGACACTGGCCGCGCACTCGCCGAAGATCGTGGCGTCTGGTCAAATCCAATGGCGCGGTTCGCGCGGCGCGTCCTCAAGTACCACGCCAGAGGCTACCGACTGCCCGACCTCATGACATCGAAAATGGCCGAGGGCCAGACCGAAGAGGCATGCCTCGAGCACCTCCGACTCGTGCTCCGCCTCACGCGCTCCGATCCCGCCGGCGCAGGCGACCCCGAGGAGTACATGGACTTTTTCGCCTCCGTCACGGAGAAGGACGACTGGTTTGCTTATGTTATATCGTATGAGTGACACATTTATTGCCCTTACAAGCCACTGTTCTTTGCTGCGGGGTGCGAGGGGTCTACCTACACCCCAATGGGCAGTGGTTCCCGCTGAAATAAATAAGAGATCACTCGTCTAATATGACAACCTCGAGCATAGGAGGAGTGACCGCGTGTCATGGGAGCTCGCTCGGGCTATTGGCCTAATTGATCGTGCTCCCGGGCGGCCGCCGCCCGGTTGCGCAGCCGCCTGTTCTCCCGGCGGAGACGCGCGTTCTCCTCCTGCAGCGCGGCAACCTCTGCTTGGATGCGAACACATGATTCACGCACGGACGCATGCGTTTGCCGCATTTCCTCGAGGAGGGCGGTCATCTCCCGATGCGATTCCGCCAGCAGCGCGAGCATGGCGTAGCGGTTCTCCATAGGCAGAGTGACCGGCTACTTTTTTGCGCGCCGGTCCCGGGGGCATGGTCAGCGCGGACGCGGCCGCTGTCGCTAATAGTAGTTCCCTACCACCAACCTACCCCTCCATAGATGGACCGCCGGAAGTCGTCCAAGTTTGACCGCGACCCCCTCATGGGCGAGGCGACCCGCGAGGAGCGTGAGCGTGCCTGCGAGATGTGTGGCTTCCGCTGGTCCACCGCTCTGCTCTGGGTGTTCGTCGTCGCCGCGCTCGTCATCGCCATCGTTGGCATTGCCAAGGCCTACGCGGCACAATCCAAGCAGTGCACTGCGGAGCAGCTCGTCTTCAAGGGCCGCTGCGACAATGGCACGGCGGTGCAAGTGAGCCCCACGGTCGGGGCGCGCCTCTGCCGCGACGGCGAGGAGCGCACCCTCATTATGCCAGCCTTCACATGCGATGGCACCCTCAACACGAGCAGCGGCCCGGGTCCGCTCTATGCCGAGCTGCCGCCGTCGTTCCGTACGGACGCGGACTTTGGCTCGACTCGCGGCTTCTTCAGCAGCAACGTCGTCCACGACGGTAACCACCCGTGGCTCGGCGCGGTCGTCTCCTACACCAACAATGGCACCATTGTCGACGGCGTCGCCTACATCCAGGACCCGGCCGGAAAGCCCACACTCGTGCTCGGCTACGGCCAGGCAGGCGCCACGGCCAAGTCGCCCGGCATTGTGCCGCTCGGCCAGTTCGGACTCCAGTACGGCTTCTCGATGACGTTCTCGTCGCCCACGTCAGCGGCCGCCGTCGCGGCGCTGCCCCTGGCCGCTGCAGTCGCCAGCATGCTCATCGCCGCCCCGTGAAGAAGGAAGGGGGGTCGTGTTTGAATATATATCATCATTCTCTCTTCAATGGCTGTCCCGGGTAGACCGCGATGGTTGCTCATTGACGTGCGCGATTGGTTGCAGGTCATGCCCCGTGAACTCGCGCTGCGACTCGGGGCGATCGGGTCTGACCCGTCCCAGGACCCCGTGGCGCCGGCGAATACGGTGCTGCGCATGGACGCGGCGTCGCTCGCCCTCATGCGCGCCAATCGCACCCACGGCGCGTACACCATATCAGCGCGTCTTGCACGCGCGGCGACTCACGTGCAGCTGGAGTTCCAGCACGCAGACGGCCATGCCGAGACCTTTGATGAGAAGCGCGATGTGCTCGACGACCCCGACGACGGCTTGTCGGATGCATTCCGCGCGTTCGTGCTCTACGTCCTCAACACGCGCGCCAGCCGGCTGGCGCTGGACCAACAGCTCGACGCGGTCGAGGAAGTGCGGCAGGCCGTGGACGAGGACGAGACGCGACGCCGCATTATCGCCGAGCAGGACGCGCAGCGTCTTATCCAGAAGCAGCGGCGCCGCAGCCGCAAGCGGAGTAAGAAACCACCGCCCGACAACGACGATTACCGGACGTTTGGAGAGGAACGCCGCGCCGAGGGCCGGGCCAAGCGGCCGTGGCGAGAGGCCCGGGAGCCAGGCGCCTCGCATCGCGGCACCTGGCCCGACTATACAGACTTTGTGCTGCCAGACGGCACGCGCTTTGTGACGTCGGCCGCCGGCAGCCCCAACGACCCCGACGACCCCAAAGAGGCCGCCATCGAGGGCCTCTGGTTCGACTATGCCCTCGCCCCTGGCGCCGACGAGGACCACGAGGCGTTGACGGCGCGATACCAGCCGGGCGCAAAGATGCGGCTGGCCATGCCGGGTGCCGCCCTAGAGGCCACGGTCGACGCCATTGTGGGCGCCTACGGCTACGTGGGCGCCAAGGATCGACACGGACGCGTCCAACTGCTGGGCCTGGGCACGCCCCTGTGCACGGCACTCCTGAATCGAGCATGGAAAGCAGGACGGTTTGTCAAGTAAACGTCGTGTACGCGACGATGACAAAGTCAAAGGCCGGGGGCATGAAGTAGTTGGTGCCGGGCGTGAAGTCGCCCCAGTCGCCAAAGTAGCCGTTCACGTCAATGGTGCCCGGGACACCGCCCTGGATGCAGCCGGAGATGGTGCCATCGAGCAGGTTGAGCTGGCCTCGCGTCTGCACGCAATGGGCCTGTGAAACGTCGAGACCAGTGGGGACGCCCGTAATCGAGCCGCTCAAGAAGCAGATGCTGGCGGGGTTGAAGCTGAACGCTGTGCCAATTCGCACGGCTATGACGTCGCCGATCCGGGCGAGGGCGAACGATGCCGAATGCGAATAGGACCCACAGGACATGGTGAAGGTCCCCTCGTAGCGCAGAGAGCCCGTCGTCGACTCGACCCATGAACCACCATTAGTGCCAGCAACGCTAATGGCAAACTTGTGGCCAACCAGACTTGTCGCACTGCCCGTGCCACCCGAGTTCACGTACAGGGCCGTGTTGGGCAGCGTGAACACGCCCTGCACTTGCGCATTGCCCGTGATCGTCGCGTCAGAGTAGATGGTCGTCGGCACGTAGACGCTGTACGCGGAGCTGCTCAGCGCCGTCAGCGTGATCGGAACCACCTCGTCGCCTGCACTGGCGGGTGCGGGCGCGGCCAAGAAGAGGACCTGGTTGCTCGATTTCCAGAGCGAATAGCCTTGCACGCCTGCCTTGTCACCAATCCAGTTGAAGCGTAAGCCAGTGTTGGGGAAGATGGCTGTTCCAAACGACGGGTACATGTCCCAGAAGAGACCGCCATCATCAGCGGTGCGTGATTGCATGCCCAGCCGCGGGTACGAGCTGTCGCTCATGTAGAAGTAGAGCGCGGGTGTGTTCAGTGCGCCGGACGCGCCGAACGTGTTGACCACGTCCGTTGCCGGCGACCCCGAGAGCGACAGCGCGCCGTTCACGCCGCCAAGGTACGAAGGCGGCGGGCTGCCGCCATTGGCCACGAACTTGAAGTAGTTGTTGATGCGCAGGCCGGCCCACGTTGGCGTCGCGCCGGTCCAGATGGGTTGGGACGGCGAGATCTGGAAGGTGTTGTTGCCAAAGTCGGTGATGATGATGCCATTGGGGTCGCCGAGCAGCACCGTATTGTTGCCGAAATTGACAAAGGCCGTGCAGGCCTGCGTGGCTGTCTCGATGAAACCCGCGTCGGCGATCTTCAGGATGGGGTTGCAATTGGCAGAGCCGACGGTGAAATTCGCGCCAAAGCCACGTGACTTGAGGAACAGCGTCGCGTTCGTGCCGTAGATATCGCCGTCGAATGGGGTGTCGGTCGTCAGACCACGCGCTGTCTCATTCGCCGCGAAAATGATGCGGCCCTGCGGGTCAGGATAGGCCCGCCAGAAGACGCCCGGGCCGCCAACCCAGCCGCCCGAGTAGACATTGGGCATTTCAAACGACGTGGCATTGTTGCTGAGGGTGAGCGTGGACGAGTTCGTGAGGCCGGTAAAGGCCGGGGTGGTCACCGACGAGACGTTCTTGAGCAGGCCCCCACTCCCAAAGCACGCTCGCGTCGTCTGTCCGTCCACGCATTGCTCGCCGAGGCCCGTCGGGGTCAGCTGCGGACACGAATGGTTGCTGCCCGCCAAACTGCCGCAGGTGTAGAGCAGGCCGTCCGTCGACGCGGCGCACGCCGTCGTCGTCCCGTCCCGGCCAATGGCCCCATCGTCGCCGACAACCTGGATCGACACGATGGGGCAGGTGGCGTTGCCATATGTGCCGGGTGGCAGCGTGCGAAGGTGCTTGTTGCGCGTCTCGTAGAAGACGTAGTAGGCCAGCAGCACCAACAGGACGAACAGCGCCCACGCCGCTGCCTTGAAGGCGGGGAACTTTGGCACCTTCGTCGTCACGTCGTTCGCAAGCATCCCAACTACCCAGTACGCGCGCTCACTCACTTCTCGTCGCGCAAGGACATCCCCCAAAAAACTCCGAATGGAGTCTGTGCCCGTCTTCTGGGGCGGCGGCCAGTCCTTGGCCATCCGCGAGCTGCAGCGTGGTCCTGGGCGCGACTACGAGGAGGAGCTGCCGGACGCCATGCCGCTCGACACCGCGGACGGCGACATTGCCGAGGACACCAGCCCGGTGGCACTGGGGGCGCGTGCCGTGGCCGAGAAGCAACACATTGCGAAAAAGTGCATGCCCATTGCGCTCGATGGCGATCACCACGTCCTCGCCCGTGCCAAGGGCCTGCTGCCCTGCATCGGCGCGGTTGGCCACGGCATTCGCATTGAGGAGCGGTCGGGCATTCTCGACCGACTCCACCAGGTCACCTTTGTCGGCCCCGATGATGGTGGGCATCGCTCCGTGCGTCTCAATCGCGAGCGCTCTGAACAGGACCTGAGCGACGCATGTCCCCCGCTGCGCGTCGACGTCCCCGATCTTGGCATCCAGAACATCAACTGGGCCGAGCTGAACACGGGCCAGCGACTGCAGTGCCTTTTCGCCGTGCTCGGCCAGCGGATGCATGGCAATGTACGTGAGATCGACCTCGCGGCCGACTCTGATGGCATGTCGCTGGCCCTCATGCGCGCCATTGGCCTGGCCTATCAGGCCATGTTCGCGGCCGCTGATCCCGTTGACGGCGAGGGCATGCATCTGATGCGAGACGCGCTCTATCTCGCCCATGTCCTGGCCCAGGCGAGCCCCACGGACGACACCGTCGAAGGCGCGCTTCTTCGCGGCCAGTCCGGCGACGCAGACTGGCTTCGCAGCAAGATACAGGCGCATCCAAGTCATCGCTTTCGCGCGTGCGCAGCGCATATCTTTGACGAGCGCGTCGGGGCACAGTTCATGGCGCTCGTCTATTGCGGGCCGCGCATCCCGGCCGTCCTGTGGTCCATCTTTGCCGATGGCGCGTCGAGCGACGATGACATCCTCGCGACGCTGGCCGAAGCGAGTGTCATGTTGCGCTACGTGCAGGACGCGGACAAGGCCGTGCAGCGGCACTGGGAGCACCTTCGGCAGCAGCCCGGCATGGACATGCCCGTGAAACGGCTGCAGGTCGACTTCCGCGACGCTCGCCACGAACCGTGGATTCAGCTCGTCTCCGGCCTGGCCGAGCGCACCATGGCCGAAGACGCGCTCCGGGCCGTCTGGTGGCTGGCCGGGCAAACGGCGCTGGCCGACCTCTACGCACTGCGCGTCCCGTCGCCCACTGGGCTCACGCCCACGACTCTCAGCCACCTCTACCTGCTCGAGCGGCTCCACTGGATCGAACAGACGCCGTCCATCCTCGGGCGCCGCTATCCTCATCTCGGCCGAACGCGCGCGCTGCCACGCCTCGTCGCGGGCCTGCGACGCCAGACCACGCCCAGCGAGGACAAGCGCATCCTCGAGACGCGTCTTTTCCTCGCCTTTGTGCGGTGCTATCTCGAGTGGATGGACGAACGCGACCGCACGCGCGGCTCCAACGCAGACAGGTGGCACCTCTCCGAAGACACCGTCGACGAGATCCGCCTGCCAGCGCTCGACTTGCAGACGCGGACGCGCGCCGCCGACCTGCTCGAGACTGCCTGTGCCGCCGCCGACAGTCCGCCGGCCATGGTGGCCAGCGGTGGTGGCGCCGCACTCGACGCGTCGCGGCAGTGCGCGGCCGAGCTCACCGGACTCGGGCACGCGGGCGCCTGTACCATGCCACTCGCGTTTGGCGAATGGCGTCTGTTCCGCTCGTGATCCATCCATCCATCCATCATTCATCATCATGTCAGTGGGGTGGAAGGAGCATTGGCTGCGGCAGCGCATGTCCACGGCCGTGAACGACGCGTTCCGCAAGCAGTCGGACTCGCGCATCATGCCCGTCGGGCACGTCTTCCTCGGCTCGCCTCGCCTAGGGAAGGCAGTGGCGCGCACGGACCCCGACCTGCGGCTGCACATCCCCGCGCCGGCCGCTGGCGCCGAGGGCATGTTTGTCATGGTGACGGCCAAGCACATTGTCGATACATACGCGAAGCGCCCGGCCTCGTCGCCCGAGCTCTGGGACGCAATCCCGCCCGGCGATGCCGAGGCGCTCGAGCTCTATGAGCGCGCCAAGTCGCTCGTCATCTCGTTCGACGTGGCCGACGCCATCATCAAAGACACTACCGCGGAGCTCGCCGAGCGCCGCAAGCAGATCTTCAAGGAGGCCGGCCTCAAGCCCGAGGACGATGCCATCATCGACCCCGCCTTCCCGGCCACCCCCGCGCCCGCCACTGGCGCGGCCGAGGTTCAGCGGGCAGACAGCGTCGTGGCCGTCTGGCCCACGCGCGCCCTCTGGCGTCACATGAGCACGGCCTTGGGCTCCGCCGAGGCATTCGAAGGCCCACCCAATCTGGCCGCGAACATGGACAAGGTCGACTTTGGATGGCCACCGGCGGCCAAGGCGTGGCCCCGCCTGCCCGTGGACGAAGCGCAGGCGACCCCGGAGGACACGAAATGGACGGCGATGCGGGACGCCGAGGGCGGCCCCTGGATCGAGCTCACGTTCGAGTACCCCCAGCCCCTGGTCACGGGCCGCGTGCTCGGGCTGCCCGAAGACGCCGGAGACGCAAAGTCACTGCCGGGCACGGACCCGCAGACGCTCACCGAGCACTGCCACCAATGCTATACGCGCACGGTCATGCAGGCCGTGGCGCCGATCCTGGCGGCCATGTACATTCGCCACACGGAACGCCAGCTTGGCCACGACGCGCTCTACGGGGACACTGACCCGATGGGGATGCGCGTCATGGCCGAGCACTTTTTCCCGTACAAGTCCGTCTTCCTGGCCGACGTGGCCGCGAAGGCGCCACCGACACCGCCGCAGCCCTCCCCCGCGGATGCGCCCCCGGCAGAGCCTCCGGCGACGCCTCCGCCTCCGCCTCCCCCGACGCAGGAGCCCGTGTGGGTGTACATGCCCCACAAGCGGCGGGACATGCGGCGTTTCCTCTTCAACTCGGCGCTGGAGACGTCGTGTGACCTCGATCTCGACGCCATGCGCGCCGTCTACCGGCTCCGCATCGTTCACTGGTTCGAGTTCGAGCGAATCGAGGGCGCGCAAGTGGCGCAGTTCATCAAGGAGCTGTGCGAGCGCGACAAGCTCGACCCCGCCAAGAAGAAGAAGCACGCCAAGATCGTCAAGCGCGCCGTCGAGCAGACCTACCGCGTGCCCTACACGAAGTGGATCAACCACTACGGCAGGCGTACCGAGTACGACTACGTGCCCCCGTCGGGGCCACCGCCGGCGTCGCAGACCTCGCCCGGAGACCCGGCGGAAGCAAAGGAGCCGAGCCTCCCCCCTCTGTCTGAGGCCCAGATACGGGACTTTGAGCGCCGCGTTGAGCAGCGGGCCCGGGAGCGACGCCTCCGGATGGCCATTGCCGAGAAGATGGACAAGCGCCTCCCCAAGCGAGCACGCAAGAAGAAGACGCCTACTGCTACTACCCCCACAGAGTCGATGCCTCCTGTGGCCGAGGCGGAAGAGGAGGAGGAATCGTCCTCGTCATCGGACGACGAGGAGGAGTCGGATCCGCCAGCGAAAGCGTCTGTTTGAATAGCCACACGAGTGCCCAGCCTCCGCGTACGGCCAGTCGGCGCCACGGCACGAACCAGCCCGCGGCGACCATGCCCACGAGCACGGCCCATGAGAATAGCCGCCAGGCGAGTCGCCGCAGATGTTGCCACGTCACAAACGGGTAGGCGTAGGCGCTGAGGATGAGGACGGCCACCGCCGCCGTCGCCGCCGTCGCGTACACGATGAACCAGACGGCGCGCGTCGACAACATAAAGTCGGCATTGGCCGCGCGTTCGCGCCGCCGTTTCAGCGCCTCGGCAGCGGCGAAGCCCGCCTGTCCCGTGCCGGCGGCTCGCATGCGTTGCAGCCACCGCACGTGCCGTCGGCCCGCTTTGTGGCCATCAAACAAGTCCATTTTTTTACGAGACCACAAGGTGAGTGAGTGCAGGGAGCCACCCCACCCCGAAGAAGTAGTACCTCTGCTCCAATGGAGGCTTCCTCTTCACAGACCCGGCGCCGCCGCTTCGGACTGGCCGCCTACGACAGCGCGCCCGAAGCGAGCGCCGCGAGCTCCGCGAGCCCGGCGGGTCGCGACCTAATGCCCATTCCCGAGTACCACGCGCGCTACGTCATGGCCCATGCGCTGGCGGGAAAGCCGCCCCAGCCGCTTGATGCGGCGGCCCATGCCGTGCACCTTTCACGCGCCCGCCTTGAAGTAAAGCCGCTGCTTGCGGTCATTGACGACGCGATGATTGATGACGCCGAGGAGCGCGCGCACATTGCCGCGGCCCTCATGGACAAGGACGAGCCGGAGCTGGCCGCCATACTGAACGACACGACCAGCCTCGATGCACAGCGTGTCGCATTTGAGGGATGGCTCGACCGCGTGCGCAACGCGTGGCGCGCCATTCGCGGCAAGCCACCCAAGGAGAAGAAAGGGAAGAAGGGGAAGAAGGAGGAGAAGGAGTCGACCGACATGCCAGTTGTTGGCTTCGCTGCTCGCCGAGAGGCGGCCATTGCTCGCGCCACGGCCACGGGCACGGCCACGCCCGCGCCACTGGCTGCCTATGATGACGGCTTTGACTTTCTCCTCGAGGAGAACGAGCGCGCACGGACCCGCGGCCGCGATCTCGACGTGGACGAGGTCGACGCCGACGCTGACGTCACCGTGGACGAGGACTCGCTCGCCTTCGACGCATCGGCCGAGCCCCTCAACGGCATTGTCAGCTGGATTCGCGGCAAGGGCATGCAGTTCCTCTCGGGCAAGAAGCCGCACGCCATGCGCGGCTTTGTGTCGGATGCAGTGGCCGGGTCGGGCGCCGCGGGCGGGTCGCGCTGGCTCACCAAAGCGGACGACCTGGCGCTGGCCAAGTTCCTCAACTCAAATGCCGAGGAGCGACCGGGCGCCCTTGAGGACGTCATTGCTATTGATGGAGTCAAGGCCGCCGACGCGAGCGAAGACCGCGCCACTGGCGAGGTCTCCCTGACTATTCAGCAACGCAAGCCCACCAAGAAGGGCGACTACACGACCGTCGAGCGCTTCCGACAGGGCGTCGGCGTGGTCAAGTTCCACCTCGAGGAGGAGCGCCTGCATGTGAACCAGCTGAAGGTGGCCGGCAAAGGGCTCCAGCGCCGAGACTTCCTCGACTTTGGCGTTGACCCGGGCTACGTGGTCGGCCTCGATGTCCGCATTGATCTGTCGCGTCATGCCGGCGGTCAATTCCCGCTCAAGTACTCGGGGCCGCGTGTGTCCGTCGGCGATATTGCCAAGGACGCGAGCATGCGCTCCTTTGTGTGGGTCGCCCCAGGCACGGAGATCACTGTCGCCCTCGTCTTTGGCGGCGCCGGCGGTGTCGTCAACGATGAGCTCCTCTACATTTTCGTGCTCGACCACACGCGGACGAAGAAGGAGCGCAAGAAGGGCATCCTGCCCTCGGCCACGGGCCAGCTCGCAATTGACCGCTTCGCCCGCCTCTTCCAGCAGACGCTCGCGTCGCCCAAGCGCGACGCCATCAACACGGCCCTCTACCACCTGGCCACGACTGCGGGCGCCCCTCGGCCCGACCTCACCTACGTCCTCGCCACGGCCTTTACGAGCAGCGTCCTCTCCCTCTCGCCCGGCGATGAGAGCGAGGTGACCATTGCCAAGCCCGCCGCTGCCGCCACCAAGCCCGCGCTCACCAAGGACCTGGAGGCGGCCCTGGCGGCCCTCCACGGCGACCTCGTCGCCAACGGGAGCACGTACGAGTACGCCAAGTGTCTGGGCCGCGCGCTCGGCGAGGCCCTCCGCACCGTGGGCGCGAGCGCCCCCAGGGACGCTGTCTCGGTCGCCGGCCGGCTTCTTCATGCCGTGGACGCACGCGGCGCCGGCCACGGACTCAACTCGAGCGGGGATCGCGTCCAGTCGATTGTGGCCGCTGGCACCGCCGGCCTCGACGCAATTTACGGCACCAACAAGCTCACACGAAACGTCTGACAGCTTGTGTGGTAGTGTTTGCCCATGTCGAAACGGCCCCTGCGTCCAGAGGGGGGAGAGGAGCCACCCGGGAAGCGCCCCAATCTGGATGCACGCATGGACCAATGGCTCGGCGCCGCCCCGCTCGGCATCGCGGCCGACACGAGCGCGATCCGCGTCATTCCTGGCGACGCGGCCATGGCCGAGGCCGCCCGGCGCGCCTACGAGGAGGGCTACCGGCCTGATGGCCAGGGCTCGGTGCGGCGGCGCGACACGGGCGCCCTCTTCGAGGGACAGGAGCGCATGGCCCCGTACAACCCGCTGGAGCAGGAGATGGAGTTGCTCATCGCCCAGCTCGAGGATCAGAACGAGGACCTCCTGTTTGCCAAGCTGCTGCAGGGCAAGACGCAGCGCCCGATGCGGCTCTACATTAATCGCGAAGCCCAGGAAGCGCGCGTGCGTGCCGACATTCAGCGCGCCCGAGAGCAGCGGTTGCGCGCCGAGGCCATGCGCACCGGCGCGAAGCCCCTCCGGGTGGAGCGCGAGAGCGTGCGCGCCGACCTCGGCCGAGCCCTCCAGATCCTGCGCTACGTCGACCAGGGCATTCTCGAGCCCGTCAACCGGCTGATAGCTCGCGCGAGTGTCGGCACATGGGCCCGCATCATGGGCAGCGGCGCCGACGAGGCCAGCTTCGCCGGCATGCTCATGCCGTACTACTGGCGCTGGCAATACCGGCTCCTGCTCGCGCTCGTCTCGGGCGGCGGAGTGCCGCCGACGAGCACGGTCGTGGAGGCGGTGCGCGAGATCGTGGGCTACGATCGGCTCCTCTTCCGCGAATGGGCCACCTCTCCCAGCGTCACGGACTTTGTCACTGCCAATGAGCTCGCGGCGCCCGCGGCAGCAGCACCGCTCTACGAGCGCAACCCAGCGGCGTGGCGTGTGGCAGTGGCTGTATACGTGCTCACCAGGGACGTGCTCGCCCGGTCGCCGGTGGCCGTTCCACGGGCAGAGCCCACGCTCATTGGCGCACGTGCGGGCGACCCCGCCAACGCGGTAATGCAATCTCAATCACAGTGGCTCGCGGCCATCCTCTTCTATCACACCCGGCGAGCGATCGAGTGCGTCATCCCATTCAATAACGGCGATGGCACCACCGGGATGAAGTCGGCCATTGATCCCGCCAAAGTTCTCCCTACACCCGCCGGCGCCGATCCGGAAGGCACGATCACGTGGGACTTTGCCACCGTGCCGGACAAGGGGAGCGCCGATGGTCCCGTCTATCCCTACCTGTACTGGGAAAGGTCCCGCTCGCGAGCCCCTCCGTCCTTGATCGAGGGCGGCAACGCGGTGTCAACGATCGCTCTCGACGCCTTTGTGCGGCCATTTGGCGTGCCCCTCTCGCCCGTGGGCGGGGCCGGCGTTCCCGCGCCAGTGGCAGGCTGGGAGGCAGTCGACATTGTTACCTATACAACCGGCGCCGCTACCCTGATGCAGCGGCCGGCGGATATGACGCTACTACGCGATGGCCGAGTCGACGACGCCATTGGGGTGCTCGCCAGACTCGCTACCAGCCTGAAGAGCACCGGGCGTTTGCTCGACACGACAGAGCCGACCGGCCCAATGTCCAGCGTGTTCCCGACCCTTCGATGCTACGACCGCGTGTGCGAGACACTCGACGCGCTCATGGGCCCCAAAGTGCGCCTGCTCCTGGACACGCTGTGTCCAGACGCGACACGCGACAGCGTCCTCTTTGGCTTTACCCTGCCGCCGATTGACGTCATCCAAGGAGCATCGCCGCCGACCCAGTGGGGCAAGGCAGGCGACGGGACCGGATTCGCAACGCAGGCGCTCGAGGACGGGAACCGACTTCACGGGCCTTACGTGCCCAGCACCTGGCAAGCACTGCTGCACGCCTTCCTCGACCCCGTCGTTGCGAGTGGCGTCAAGACCGTCTTCCCGAGTGCGCTGCCCCCTGCAGTTACGGCTCACCTCTTGCCCGCGATGGGGCCTCTATGGGATTCACGCACTGGCGGCAACGACTTCCCTGTGTGGCGCATCGACCCCGAGGTCTGGGCCTTCGCGGCGAATGACATGGCCGCGGACTTTAGAGCCGCGCCAGTCCCCCTCGCCGCCGCCGGTGACGCGCGCATCAACGTGGGCCTCGTTGCCAACGTGCTGCTCTACGGGCTGGGCCGGCCGCTCGCCGACAGCATGACGCGCTACATGCGACGACTCGGCGGCCGTGACCGACTCGACACTGACGGCAACGTCGAGAGCGGTGTCGCGCCTCGTCTCCTCGACCTTGCTGACGTGCCCGATGACGAGGGCGGCGGCCGCGGGGCCAATGACATGTACTCGCCCATGCCCGTGATCCTGGGACCGCCCTCGGCCGATGGAGCCGACGCTGCCCAGCGCGACGCCGCCAGCGCACGTGTCGAGTCCCAGCGCGCCGACCTCGTCACGCAATGGTACCACTCCCTGGCGCACGCCCGAGGCTACCTGGCCGCGACGGGCGCGGGCGCCGACGGCCGGCCACTGACATTCCTGGCCGCTGACGGCGAGCTGTTCGCGGCGGCCGCTGCCGGAGGTGGTCGCGCAGACCCGGCCCAACTGCGCGCTCGCGTCCTCGCACGCATGCGCACCCGACAACTGCGGTACGGCCGACCATGGGCCACGCTCGCCTATCTCGTCGACTTTGTGCGCTGGACATGGTCTAGCGACGCGTCGCGTGGCCGCTGGCAGGCCCGCGTCGCGCAGCTGCGCGAGAACGAGGCCGCGCTCGAGCGCCGCATTGCGCAGCTGGCGGCCGACTCGTACGACACGGAGCGGCCCGTGTGGCGCCAGATGCAGCTCGACTATGCGCCGTCGGCGGAGAACGCGGGGCGGCCGGGCGTCTCGGGCACGCTCTTCCTCATGCCGCACATGCTCGCGCTGCTGCGCGATGGCGAGGACTTTGCGCGCGAGCATGCCCCCGCCTCGCTGGCAGAACGAGACGACCTGCTGCAGCTGCTGACGGCAGCGCGGCGCCATCGTGCACTCTCGAGTGCCTTCATTAACTACCTGGCGGCGCGGGAGGCCCACGACATGCTCAACCACCGCAATCAGTACGAGACGAAAATGGCATACGAACACGTGCCGGCGCGTCTCCAGGCTGCCGAGAACGCCTTCAGAACGGCTCTCCTTCGATTTGCCATGGAGCCGCCACCCCCGCCCCGCCCATCCCCGACATCATCGGCGGGCAAAGGACCTGCTTGGTTTGTCCCACTTTTTTAGACTGCCCAAGGGCCGGCCTCCCATTCGTCTGACGTTTGCTTCATATCAAGTAGTACTCCCCCATCCCCAATCCATGTCGCTCCAAGCTTTCACAGGCGGCATGCAGACGGCCATTGTATCGGCCATGCCCTCGGCGAGTTCGCTCGCGGGCCCCCAGGATCGTCAGCGCGCGGCTGTCGCGGCCGCGGGTCGCTCGCTTCGCAGCGAGACTACGGCCCGCCAGGCCAGCTTCTATGCACCTTCGCCCAAGAAAGGCACGCTCGCCGCGAAGAAGACCGTTGGCAATCGCCTCAACGTGTTCGCGGTCGGCCTCAAGGCGCGCCGCAACTTTGAGAGCGCGGCCGCCAAGCTTCACAGCGGCGTTTCACTGGCCGCTGGCACCGACGATGATTACGACGAGGGAGGCGAGGGGGAGGAGGACCAGACGACTGCCGCGGAGATCGAGGCTGAGGCCGAGGCCGCCCGCCTCGACGAGCTCAAGGCCGAGCACGACAAGGCGAGCGTCACCATTGGCATGACCGCGGCCATGGCCCTGCACCGAAAGGACGAGGCCAAGTTGGGCCGCGGCGCCGACGGTGCCCCCTCCCTCATGCTGTCGCTTGCCAATGGCGGCCTCAAGGGCTTGAAGGTCGAGGGGGACGCCACGGGCGAGATCCTCGGCATGCTCGAGCGCAAGGAGATGATCGCGGTGATTGAGAGCGTCCGCATTGACAACCTGACGGCGCTCATGGCCGACGGCATCAACATTGCCGTTGACGGTGCGCCCGCCACGCTCTCGGTCAGCGTGGACGCGTCGACGATGCACTCCAGCGATGGCATCGTTGGCGACCTGGAGCCCATGGTGCAGGAGACGCCCCTCGCCTCGCTCTCCCTGCTGCGTGAGCTGGCGCCCTTCCTCGCCAACCCGTCCCTCGACGGCATGACCCGACACGTGGTCAAGGACGAGGGCTCCGCCGCGCCCCTGCACGTCGTGCGCCTCGACGGCGACTTTAAGAACGTCCACGCGATCATGTACGACCAGGCCATGATCGACGAGGGCTGCTACGATGAGTGCCTGGTGCCCCACGAGGCCAGCGAAGACATTGGCGTGATGACCGACGCCCAGGTCGAGGCGGCCAAGAAGTACCTGGCGGCGTTCAAGGCCGAGACACCCCTCTTCGACCCCAAGACGTTTGCCCTGCGCATCTCCCCCGAGCCCATTGCCACGGCCGTGGGTGGCGCGCCCCTCGCCAGCTTCTTCGCATCGGCGCCGCCCGGCATGCCCGCCACGCGAATCACCGGCCGCGTCGAGGTCGGTGTCTGCCTCATTCGCGTCGACGCACCCCCCTCGGAGCAGTGAACAAGTCTCTTTGTTTGTGTAATACACATGATTGCGCTTCAGTAGCCAGTGCGGCCGAGCTGAAGCTCGAACTCGTCCTTGACGAGGGCGGACGAGAGGGCTCGGCCGGCGACGAACCGATTGGCGTCGAGGTTGATGTGGTCGCAGCCCAGCAGCATGAAGCCGTAGATCTTCGAGAAAGAAGGGGCGTCGAGGTAGGGACCGCGGATGGCCGTCACCACGAGTTGCTCAATTGGGGCATCGTCCAGCGTGCCAGCCGCCGGGCCGACGCCGTCAGCACCACCGGGCCGTGATTTTGCGTCATTCATCCAAACGCTCAGGCCCGCCTGCCCGCGCAGGACGTCGAACCAGAGGCGGTCACGCTCGTCCGTGAGCGGCCAGTGGAGCCAAGGGATAGCCTTGCCGGCCGCTCGATCGCGCTGCACATCGGCCCAGACCTTGCGCAGGCTCTTAATAGCCATCTTGTAGTTGGTGTAGTGACGCGCCATGCGCTGATCGGGGCGGACGGGCTTCAGCACCGCAATGGGGCGCTCGCCCGACTTGTGGTCGGGCCGGCCGGCGCCGCTCGCCAGCTTGCTCGGCAGTTGCAGGTCGAATTCCACGAGCTGGCCGGCGATAATGTTGTCGGCCTGGGCGACGACGGTCATGATGCCGCCCGTCACGGCCGTGCCGTTGCCGTTGCGGTCCTGCTTCGAGCCGACCTCGGGGACAATGCCCACGGGGAAGATGGAGGCGCGGATGCGCTCAATGGCCTCTTCGTCGGACTCGCCGCTCTGTCGGGTCGCCCAGCAGAAGGTCGACAGCACGGGAATGCCAACGGCCGTCCGCGGGCGATTGCGCGCCTGTGGGGCCACTCGGCCGCCCACCTCGGGCGGCATAAAGGCAAAGACGGGCTCGCCGGGACGCAGCTCGAACTGCGTGTGCTCGTCGCTGACGACGCCCAGGCCTTCGCGCGGCAGCGTCACGTGCAGCGAGCCATCGTACAGCGGGACCGCGCCCTTCTCCTTGCGTTCCTTCTGGGCGCGCAGGAGTAGCGAGCGCAGGTGGTTGCGCGCCGGACTCGTGTTCACGACACGCCGGCCATCCGGGTACATGGGGTGCAGCGTCGCCGTCTCATCGGGCAGGCGTTGGCGCGGGGCCGCGGACATGGCAATGGCAAACTACTTCTTGCGCAGCGCAGTGACGGCGCCGCACCCCTCATCGTCGAGCTGCGTAACAGCGTCTACAAAAACATGGGCGCCGACGGGCGGCCGCGGTCAGTCATACGACAGCTCCATGTGAATCTGCATCGGCGGGTAGCGCTGGGCGATCTCGACGAGGTCGCTCTTGAGTGTCGTCGCGTGCTTGGTCGGGTCGTAGGTCATGTCGTCGTAGCCCGAGTAGGAGCCCGCGAGGTTGCCATTGGCCGGCTGGCCGCCGCGATGAAGGATGCGGCCCACGCGGCGAGAGAACCCGTCCGTGTGCACGACGGCCGGCCCGTCAACACCATTGCCGCTGAGGTCCTGCGGCAAGGTGGGGTAGGTCGTGTAGACCTCGTAGCCGCGCGCACGCGCCGGCATCTGCTCCGAGACGCAGACGGGCACGACCTGCACGGGATAGATGGTCTTCTGGTAGGCCAGGGGCGGGTTGACGGCCCAGGGAGCGACGGGCCGAGGGGGGATGGTCTGGAGCTCGTCGAGCGTCGTCGCCATCTTGTAGAAGTTGGGCTGGTCGGTCACCTGCGCCAACGTCATGGGCACGCGCGCCCAGACGAGCACGAACAGATTGCCCTCCAGGACCTTGCGCCCCTTGGGGTAGTTGTGCACCTCGACGCGGCCGGCGCGCACCATGTCCTCAACCGCGATCACGTCGGAGCCAATCGGAGAATAGCGCGGCGTGCGGTCCGAGGACTGGATGATGATCCCGTCCGTCGGGAAGGACGCTGCCAGCGTCGGCACGGCCTGCCCCTCGAACATCTCGTTGATGAACGCCTGCCAGACGGCGACCTTCTCGTCGTTCGTGGCCTTGCCGTTCATCTGCTCGATGCAGACGCGCATGCGCTCCGACTCGAGCGACGCCAGGTAATGGTTCAGCGACTCGAGGCCCAGCGTGTGCACGAGGTGGAAGAGCGCCTTGGTCGCCGGGTTCTCGGAGCTGCGGTACGCGCGAAGCTGGCGCGTCCAGGTGTTCTGCTGCGTCAGGTAGGAGACGGCCGCGAGTTTCGACATGGCCCGCTGCTTCTGGGCATGCAGACGCGACGAGGTCTCGATCTCCTTCCTGTCCGGCTTTTCCACCTTGTCCGGCACCAGCGACGGCGGCGAGTAGATGAACGCGATCTCGCGCATGCGCGGCACCGGGTACACGACGCCCTTGAGGCCGACAAACGGCAGCGCACTGCGCGTGTAGTGCTCAATCGACTCGGTGCGGCCGCGCGGCGGGATCGCACGCGGGTTCTGGACGCGGTCGAGCGCCGGGCCCGCGATCTCGACGGGGATGGGCCCGCCCAGGCGCGTCGTGACCCGCTCGTAGATTTGCGAGCGCAGCGCGCCCGCGCCGCCCGGGTTCGAGAGCAGACCGCGTGGGTCGCCACCGAGCGCCTGCAGCGGGTTGCGTTTCTGCATCGGGTACGCGCCGACCGAGGCCGCCCATTGCGGATCAGCAGCCATCGCGGTGTGGAACTACCTCTTTCTTTCTGTCGCTCTCGTCCGCGTGACGGAGGAGGCGAGTGAAGAGTAGTTGTTGGCACCGCAGTCCAGAATGTTGTTCCTGCCCGAGGAGGCGGCCGACGTCGTGTGGGCCCGACTGCTGGCCCAGCGCGACGAGCCCGCCGGCTTGCTGGCGGCGCAGCTGTGGTCGCACGCCTTCTTCATCTTCCCCATCCTTGTGTGCATCTTCGTCGGCAAGCGCTACTTTGCCGCGACGCTCATCGGGGTCAGCCTCGCCACCAGCCTCGTGTACCACACCTGTCTCGCCTACGACGTCTGCGGCGGCGTGTCGCTGCCGGTGCGGCGCAGCCTCGACCACGTCACGGCCAACCTGAACATTGTCGCCGGCCTCAGCCTGCTGACGGGTGCGCGCGACGACTCTGCCGTCGGCAACCCCCACCAGGTCGACTTCCTCAAGGTGGTCGTGCCGCTGCAGGTGCTGGCCGTCGTCTACGCCGTCTTCGTCGAGCCCTACTCCCTCTACATTGCCTATGTGGCGCTCATGGCGGCCATCATGGCCATGTTCGCGTACGCGCTCTTCTTCCGCGGCGCCCCTCGCCTGCCCATTGGCGCCGGCGCCTACGTCATTGAGCCGCTGGCCATCTCGACGCCCTACCTCGTCGCCGCGCTCTTGGCCACTGCCGGCGGCATTGCCTGCTTCCTCATTGACGTGGGCGGCGAATCGTGGCCGCACTCGCTCTGGCACGCCCTCATCTCCGTCGCCCTGGGCATGTTGGCACTCGCCACGGGGCTGCCGCCCGACGTGCCCACCACGGTGATTGCCTATCGCCTCGCGGCCGCGGACGAGGCAAGGCTCAAGCGGCTGCCGCCCCGCCGACCCCTCCGTGCGACTGTGGCCGTGTGACCTATAGTTCTTTCGCGATAATACGGAGCGTGTGGGCTGTCTCGAACAGGAGGAAGAGGAGGGCGCCGGCGACGACGAACATGCCGAGCGTCACGGCGGCCGCATTCATGGCCGCCTCGCCAAAGAGGACCGCGGCGGCGGCGAAGAGCGGCCGCAGGTAGGTGGTGAGGGCGGCCGCGCCGAGCGCGCCCATGAGCGCGAGCTCGAGGATGCCCGTGAGGATGCCGGCCCCGCTCGGCTCCACGAACGAGGCGGCGAGCAGGAACGTGGCGTAGTAGATGTGATGCCACGTCAGGAGGAGCAGCGGCGGCAGCAGGAAGAAGAGCATCAGCTCATTGCCGGCGACCCCGCCCGCGTATGCCAGCGGGAGCGTGGCCAGGGCGGCGGTCGCCTGAATCGCCGTCACCGTCGTCATGTGCCGCACCCAAGCGACACGCATGTTGACGCGGTGCGACGAGCACCACTGGAAGACGCGCCGCCGTGCCTTTGTCGTGCGATCACGGAGGTCGCGCGGCTGGAACTCGCTCTCCACCATCATCCCCATGCAACACGCGTGGCACGTGCCGTCCGGGAGGCCGGCCTCGGCGCTGCCCGCTTCCCAGCCCGCGAACGTGATGGCGGCCAGCGCCAGCTGCATGCCGAGATAGACCGTGAGGGCGGCGGCCATAAAGGTGAAGTCAATCGTGTCGATGACGGGCGGCGCCGCACCCAACTGGCCCGCCGCCGTGCCGCCCAACCAGCCAATCACCGCGGCGGTGGCGCCCAGAGGCACGAGCAGCACGGTCGCCAGCTGGATGCGCCAATGGAGGTGCCAGCTATTGGCGCCCGTGGCTATCGTGTGCAGGTAGAGCGACGCGCTCATGCGCTGCTCGCTCCAGAGCCACAGGCCGTACAGGATGAAGGCGGCCCAGTAGAAGGCGACGCCGGCCCATTGCCACGCGAGCACGGCGTCGGGGTCGGGCGGCGCGTACTGGGCCGTGATCGTGCCCGTCCAGCCGTCGACAATGACGCGCGAATGGTTGCGCCGCCAGTAGGCGCCGCCCAGCACAATGGTAGACGCGTCCGCCGCCATGTCAAAGTAGACGCTGTCATCATCGCATAGCGTGAACGTGCCCCCTGAGGGGGCAGCGCCGGCGAGCGTAACACAAACCGTGTCGGCGGCCAGTTGTGCCGTCAAGCTGGCCGCGGCAATGGATGGTGTGGCGGCCAGGGAGCGCACGCGCTGCTCGCTCAGGAGGAAGAGCAGCCGGGCGGGCAGCAGGCCGCGCGGCCGTTCCGGGTCGATTTGCACGGCGTAGCTTGAATTGCCGTACCGATAGAGGCCGGCGTCGCACCAGACGGCCCCGGCTCCGGCCCCGGCCCGCTGGCAGACAAAGCGGCTGGCCGAGGCCGAGGAAGCCGCCTCGGGAGCGATGGACGAGAGCGTCAGCGTGTGGTTGGTGAGGCTCGCGTAGCGCCAGCGCATCCAGATGGCGCTGCTGCCGGCGGGTGCGATCCGGAGGTCGACGACTCCCTCTTGCGGCCAGAGGAACAACCGGCCGCGCGACTTGACGAGCAAGGGAGAGAGGCCTGCGGCGGCCATGGCCATGCCCGTCTGGTTCGTCGCAATGGGCATGACGCGCGCATGTCGATTCGCGCCCGTGTAGTAAAGCACCTGGTAACGGGCCGCGTTGGCGAGTGCGGCCGTATCAACGAGAAAGACCGCGTCTGCCCGCTTGTCAACCATCGCCGCGGTCGCCCCCGCCATCGTCGCGGCCAGCAACAGCAACAGCACTTGCGCGCTCATACTCGGCCCGTGAGCGTTTCCGGGCGCTGCCTAAGGTAATGGCCTCAAAGACGGCGGTCGAGTCGGCGAGCACGGGACGGCGGCCAATGGCTACGAACTCGGGAAATGAGGACAGGCTCGTCGTGGCCGCGGAAGGCAGGGGCCAACACTGCTCATTAGGGCCTCGGAACCAAGCGAAGAACCACGGCGCGGCACGCAAGTCCCGCGTCCCGCCATGGTCGTAGATGGCGCTCTGGAAAATAGACGCCACGTCAGCCGCCTGTTTCGGCGTGCACACCCGGTCCGACTGCATGAAGAAGAGACGGTTGGCTGCGCCCGCCACGTCTCGTCGCAGCTTGGTGACTGGCTTGCCGTCGTCGCCATCGGCGCCGCCGGCGCTTAGCTTCGCCAGGGCATCCACTGCCGAGAATCGCCGAACGACGGGCCTGTCGGGCTCGGCCAGCCAGGCATCGATTGCTAGCTGCCACTCGGCCGTACGCGGTGCAGGCGGCGCCGGCGCTGCCTCGCCAACCGACATGGACGTGCCAGCAAGGACACTGGCGATTGCGCCTGCCGTGGCCACGGCTGTGGCGGCGCGCTTGGTTCGCCGCCGCGCTTTGGTGGCCGCGGCTGAGGCGGCCGTGTTGTCGCCGCCCTCTGCAGCCGCAGCAGCAGCGGCGGCGTCCGTGGCTGCCTGCCGGGTGAAGACGGCCATGATGAACGCGTGATAGTCGTCTGCAAGTGGCGCGAGGCGCGGGATAATGCCCGGCCAGTGATGTCCCATGGCGTCGATGAAGCCGTGGGCGCGCCCGCCGAGGGCGGGTGTCCCCAACACGGCCGCGACGGCCACCATACTGCGCACCTCGAAGCGCTTCTTGGTCAGGCCCACGAGCCAGGCCCAGCGTGCAATGGTATCGGTCATGGCGTCAATGCGCGCTTCGTCGCCCTCCCAGTGGTAGGCAGAGGAGAGGCCGAGGTCAATCCGCGCCCAGCGGTCGAGCGCACGCAGAATGGCCCGCACGCGAAGCACCCAGTTGGGATCGGGCCGGGTGTTAGCCCGCCATGCCGCGTCCGTGTAGCAGGCCGTGGCAAAGTTCTTTTCGAGTCGCATGACAGTGCTTGCCAGACGGAATTGCCTTGTTCCGGCCGCGCGTACGGGCCCCGCGGGCACAGGCACGGCAGGGGCGAATAGCGCGCGATCCAGGGTGGAAGAAGCAAGTCGCATCAAGGTAGTGGGATGGTCGCGCCAATAGTCCGTGTCGCGCCGTGACGCCGGCGACAAGGTGGCCGTCACGGACACGGGGGCCGCACTTGACTTGCGCGTCCCGAGATGCCGCTCGGTACGCGCGACGAGGCGTGCCATCTCGAGTGCACGCAAGGCTTGGTTGCGGATATTGTCCATGGTCTGGAACTGTGCCCGCTCGTACATCCACTCGGCGCCGTGAAGTTGGAGGGAGCGTAATGTGTGATCGCTCATCTCGCGCTTGTACAGGTCGCTAAACTTGTCGTCCGCGTCGTCGTAGCCGGCCGCGTTTGCGTAGTCGGGCGGCAGGTCATCGAGGACGCGCCCGGAGAGGACACACGTGTCGTCCCCGCCGTCGATCGTATCGGGCTGGCGCAAGCACGGGTCCGCGGTCATGCGCTCGCGGCTCGCCTTGCTCGCGTCCCGTGCGCCCGCATAGCAAACGTGGGTTCGGCCGCAGCCGAGACAGCCGAATAGACGCTGCGACGCGCCATGAATGACCACTGTCCCGATTGGCACGATAGCACTCGCGTCCCCGTCTTCGCGCTCGGCGAGAAGAGGTTCAATGGAGGAGACACGCTCGCACTCGTAGCCCGGCGTGTCTGGCAACTCGAGGGGACAGAGGGGCGACCAACATGCGTGCCCGCCCGGCGCAACGGCCGGCACATCGTAGATGAAGCGTGTTTGCTCGAGATGGGCCCGCCACCAGGCCATGGCCTCGTCCATGGAGGTAGTAGGGAGAATGATCACTCATTTCCGCGGACATGGCTGCCACCACCACTCTTAAGCGTTTGCTCGAGGAGGCAGAGGACGAGGTCGAGCGTTCACGCAAACGTGCACGCCGTGAGCCACCCCCCGAGGATGAGCAGGCCGCGCTGATCGTGCCACTCGAGGTCATTGAGCTCGTGGCCGCCGCGGGCTGCGACCGCTGGCTGGCGCGTGTGATGAGCATGACAAGCCGTCTCCTGCTCCGCCGCCTAGACCCAGTGGCGAAGCGGCTCGCTCTCACCGACTGTCCCGATCTTACGCCACACGAACTCCTGCTATACTGGCGCACGCGCTACAGTGCATCCGACGCGCCGCCATCGCTCGCGTTGCTCGAGGTGATTGCCCGAAGTGGCCGGTACGCGACGAATCTCGGCATGATCATGGACGTGGCCCGTCTCCACGCGAATCATACTGGCGCGACAACTCAATCGGCGGAGGGATCTCCAGATTTCAAACTACTGGCGACAGCGCTGGCGTATGCTCGTGCCAGTTGCGGCGCCGATGACAGCGACATCATCGCGCGAACACTCGCTGTCGTGCAGCGAAAGGCCGTTGCGGACGGCAGCGTGCAAGGCCCTCTCATCGCTGGATTGGTCATCAACACGGGCGACGGCCGCGCCGTGGCCCAAGCGGCAGCCGCCATGCCTGGTCTCAGATACCACCTTATCAATGCGCTCGATTGTTACGAGTCCATGTGCCTACACCAATTCATCGGCCGGCATGACCTATCGGCTGCGAGCAAGATCGCGGTTCTCGACGCACTCACGGCGTTGTCAACGAGCACTCCTCGTGGGATCCGGTTCTATGAGAACGACCTCGTAATCGCCATGGTGGACATGGCGCCGCCCGGGCAACTTCTCCCCCTCGCGCACTGGCTCGGACGACATGTCAGCTGTCGACACCTGGCAGGCACTCTGGTGCGTGCTATCGAGCTGCTAGCGTCAAAAGCCGGCGCGCGGTTCTGGACGGACGCCACGTGCTACGCAGACCACGTGGCATTGCTCGCGCTTCGCATGCACATGGACGCGGATCAAGTGCCTTATCTGAACGTTCGATACGGCTCGCTTTCCCTGACGGACATGGCGAGCACGGGCTTTTTCGCCTACTGTACCGTCGATCGGCCATGGTTCGTCGCGGATCCCATCTTTTCCCTGCGCAAGCCGGCCGACGTTGAGCTGCTCGACCGGCTGGTCCGCGAGGGCCGGCTCATCTACGACGCGGAGGCATGGGGCCAAAGTATCGATACGGACATTCTCGACTTTCTCTCTGACCGGGCACATCTCCGGGCAGACACCGTGGCCGACGCTGAGCAAGGCGTATCCGAATGGATCAGGCAACACCGCTATTACACCACGGCATCACGACGATAGAGACTTTAAATCAAACAAAATGGAAAAAAGTGTCAATAGAAGATGCCTTCCAGCAGCTCATCCTCTGTCTTCTTCTTCTTGGGCGAAGCCGGCAGGATCGCGAGCGGAGGGTTGGCAATGAGGCGGTCACGGGCCGCCATCATGAACTTGCCCATGGTGTTGGCGCCCACGATGCGCTTGGTCTCGTAGTCGTACTTGCCGGTCCAGAAGCTCTCCTCCTTGGCCAGGTAGTAGAACTCAACGAGCGTCTTGCCGGCAGTTCCCATGAGGGCGCGAGCCTCAGTCGGATTCTGTCGGAACTTGAGGTCGAGGATGTCGGCCCATGCTTTCTCCAGCAACGGCGCGGAGATGGGCGACTTCTCGCTGTCCTCTGTGCGGTCGGCGCGAAGGTCGAGTCCGAGCCAAGCTGCATTGGCCGGCTTCACGGCCCACTTGGCCATGGCGCCGACCATGCTCTTCTTTGACCAGATGCAGCGTTGGCGGTGGCGCTCCTGCTCGGCCTCCTCTCCCTCGCCAATGGCGAGGCCAAAGGCGCCAAGGAAGCTCTCGGTCCAGACGTCCGTGATGCCATCGAGCGGCGAGAGCAACGCCAAAAAGTCCTCGCAACACTTTGCCGTGTAGAGCGCCTGATAGAGGTGCTCGCTCGAAGGCACCGTGAACACCGTGTCCGCGTACTTGGTGTTGGGGCCAATCCACTCCTCAAGCTCCGGGCACAGCTGGCGCATGGCCGGTGTGGCGTCGAGCGCAAAGTTGAAGCGGATCGGGCAGCTCGAGAAGTTGGACAGCATGTAGTAGGGCGCCTTGCAGCCGCTGCCAAAGTAGACAATGTCCTCGGGCAGCTCGTGCTTCTCCTTCTTCTCCTTCTTCTCCGCCTCGGGCTTTTCCAGGCGCGCGTGCTTCTTGGGGCGCTCCTCCTCCTCCTCCTCTTCCTCGTCGTCCTTGTCTTGGCGCTTGCGCTTCAGTGAACCCGGGGACATGATCACGATCATGCCCTTCCCGACGAGCTTCTGGATCATCCGCTCAACGTCGCTGTCGTCCTCGTGCTTTGGCTTCTTCTCCTTCTTCTCCTTCTTGTCCTTCTTCTCCTTCTTGGTCTTGTCGGTCTTTGGCGTCGCAACGGCTGCCGAGGATGCCACGGTGTGCTCCTCCTCACCTGGGAGCTTCACGATATCCATAAAGTCCTGCTGCTCGGCGCTGGTCGAGAAAGCCATGGTCGGTCGGTCGGTCGGTCACTGAGTGAATGACCGGGACCTCGCCCGACGCGCTCTCCACCGGGGTGTTTTTTTCCAGCCCACCCCCTCGGATTTTGGGGGCCCCCTCCCCCTCGCCCCTTTTCACACCCCCCCCCCTCAAAAAACCATCCATTCATCC
>Ga0265326_10000064_pt1 | contig 61563 bp, 77 predicted proteins | sample 41424metaG_FD_192439 | JGI IMG/M metagenome (GOLD analysis project Ga0265326, IMG submission 192439) | Rhizosphere microbial communities from Carex aquatilis grown in University of Washington, Seatle, WA, United States - 4-14-24 metaG | ecosystem: Host-associated > Plants > Roots > Rhizosphere... | reverse complement strand
TCTGACCGGCGTTCGACGTAGAGCTGCTCCCCAGCCAGCCGGTCTGGACGGATTTGCCGTTCGCCGAGTTGTACAGGAACAGCGAGAACGTCCCGTAGTTCAGGTTCGGCAGCATGACCTTGACGCGGGCGATGATTGAGTACGTCGAAGCGGTCGGCGCGGCCTTCACCACCCCTCGGAAATCGGAGCTGGAGCCGTAAGCACCGTAGCTCAAGACCAGCGTGCCGTCCGACGAGTTCGCCGCCGTCATGGCGGTCGAGCCTTGGGTCAGCGCAGAGAACGCGGACGCCAGCGGAGGGGCGATCCGCTCAGAGAGCAGGTTGACGCCAGAGACGCCTGCAACAGCTTTCGCGATCCACTTGCTGGTGGCGTAATCCCACGCCAGCGCGTAGCCGTTGATGCCGGAGCCTTCGGTAACGTTGACATCGGTCATGCTGGCCAGCGTGGACGACCCGCCACCGGAGGCTGCGCTGGCGATCCACTTGTTGGTGGCGTTATTCCACGTCAGCACGTAGCCGTTGATGCCGGACCCTTCGGTCACGTTCACGTCGGACAGGCCATGCAGCGAGTAGCTGGCGTTGGTCGGCGTGCCTCCCAAGTCGCTGAAATTCCCGGTGATCGCGACCGTCGCCAGCTCAGCCCAGTTCCAGTTGTACGTGCTCAGGCTGAAGCAGAGCGCGAAGTTGTTCGTCAGAGAGCCGCTCGTGCCGGGGTTGCCAGCAATCGCGGTCATCGAGAAGTCAACCGGAACCCACTCGTTCGTGGCTGCCTTGTACTTCAGCACCTGCCCGTCAGCCGCCGCCGCAGCGTTGCTGTCGTAGAGATCGCCGAGTTTGGTGGTGAGCTTGCCGCACACCACGACCGTCGCGTAGACAGCCGACGAGCTGGGATCAGATGTCGTGGTGATCGCCGGGGCAGCCGGGCTGACCGTGGAGAACGCCGAAGAAGTCTTGATGAGCGTGGCGTTGTGGTTGTGGGTAAGCTCGCCGAAATAGCCGAGCGAAGTCCAGCCGCTCGCCTCGCTGCTAAGCGTCGTGTTATTGGCGAACTCGATCATGTTATATGCGAGAGCGGGCGTCGCTGCAGCCACAGCCGGGCTGGATAGCGTCCAGCCGGAGATCGACGCGTAGCCGACCGTAGCCGCCAAGCTCAGCACGCCAGACAATTCGATGACCGCGACGTTCATGTAGTCGCCGGAATTGGCGAACGACCAAGTGGAAGGGTCGCCAGCCGCGACGATGCGCGAGTAGACGTAGATTTGCTGGAACGACGCGCCATAGCTGCCGAGCGTGGTCCACCCGGACTGTACGGGCGCTCCCGGCGCAAGGCCAGACACAAAGGCGAGAAGGGTGTTGCCGACCGTGGGCGCGCTGGCGAGCGTCGCCGAGTTGGTCGCGCTGATGACGCGGTTGCCGATGTTCGTGGCGATCTGCACCTGCGTGGGGGCGGCGTGCGCGACCGGCTCCGCAGGCACCCATTTCGTGCCGTTGAACGTGGGTACGTTGCCGGACGCTGGCGCGGTGGTCGCCATGTCCACGTCGGACAGGCTGGCGAAATTGAAGTCCTCGGCGGCAAGCGTGATGAACACCTGCGCGGTGCCCGACAGGCTGATCGCAGAGTTACTATTAGTCGAGGCGGTGACCGTCCGGGTCAGCGTGCCGCCCGAGGACGAGTAGACGCCGATGCCGACCTCGGAGTTCGCTCCGTCGAGAATGCCGTAGCGGACAGACGCCCCGTCCACGACGCCAGCCCCGGAAAAGCTCTTGAAGCCGGAGACTGCCGAACCCAGTGTGATCGTGCCCGTGCCGGTCGTTGCAGTGTTGACGCGGACGAGATCATAGAACTTGGTCACGGCAGTCTCCTTGGTCCCCTCGTAAGATCAGTCCATCACGAATTAGGTGATGGTGAAGATCCCGTTGGTCTGGTCAAGCGCCACTTGGAACTGCTCGCCAGCGTTCAGGGTGATCGCGGAGCCGTAATCGTACCAGCAGATCAGCGGCTTGGTGGACGCCGTGTTATTGTAGACGACCGCATACCGGAACGGGCCGATGCCGCTACCCGAGGCGGTCCACGTCGCCGGGTTGGTCAGCAGGAGCTTGAGCACGCCGGAGGTCTGCACGTCCGAGGTCTGCGCCGCGACGTTGCCGCCAGCGGTATAGCCGTTGCCAGCCGAGATTTCGGTGATGTTCGACCACACTGTGTTCGTGGCGACCGGAGCGGTGTTCGTCAGTCCGACGTTGATGGCGTCAGACGAGAGATTGTGGACCTTCTGCGAGAGATCCTGCGTGAGGCAGTTGAACTTATTGAAGGCGACAGTCATGCTCGTGCTCCTAGTTGTTAGAACCGTCCCAACCGCGTAGCGGTCTCAATGTCGCTCTGCGGGTTGACACCGAGCGGGAGGCCCAGTGCTCCGGCTGTCGCCGACTTCAGCTTGTCAGCCTGCACAATCGACCCGAGGTGAGGGAGGATCTGCTGCTGCACGTGATCCATACCATAAGACTGTGCTGCTTGAATAGCAGAGTTCAGGCCAGCCTGATCGCCATGCGCGGTAGCCAGTTCAAGGCGCTCGCGGATGAACTGGGCGCGCTCGGAACGCATCTCCTTGAACGCCGTCGCCTTGCGCGCTTTGTCGTCGTATTCCTCCTTGTCGGCGGGGTCGAGACCGACCGCGCGCAGCAGGATGTCCTGCGCGTCTGCGGTGATCGGCAGCTGCCGTCCGTGGTTGTCCTCGTAGCCGTAAGCGGCCATGCGCGCCGCGTCCATCGGACCCTTGAGGCCGTGCGGAACCATCTTGGCCATGCCCTGCATCGGCAGGCCGTAGGCAATGTCGCGCATCCCCTCAAGCCAGTTGACGCCGACGCCGAACGGCGAGCCCATCGCGCCCTTGGCCCAGTCACCCATGCTCTCTTCAAGCTTGCGCCGGTCGGACAGCAGCTTGCTGAACGGGGTGATGTTCTGGTCACCCAGATCAGACAGGTCAACGCCAGCAGCCGTGGGTAACCCTTTGGCGACGACCTGCCCAAGATCCTTGCCGAGCATGTCCGCGAGGAACTCACGGTAGGAGGTCTCAACGTCGAAGTTGTCCTTGCCGGTGAAGAAGTTCGCAGCGTTCGACGCCACGCCAGCCAGCGCCGACGCCATCGGCATGCCGAGCGTGCCGGAGATCGCGGTGACGGCAGCCAGATGCCCGGCGAGGAACTTGCGCGAAGCGGCCTTGTCTTCAGGGGTGTCGCCACCCACGGCGTCGTGGACCTCACGGTAGAGCTTCTCGATCAGGCGCGTCTGATACCCCGTGAACGACATCATCAGCGGGGTGATCTTGCCAGCGAAACCGAACTTGCTGGTCTGGCGCGAGGTGTTCCACGAGCCCCAGTCCATCATCGACTGCGAGAGCACGTGATCCACGTATGCGTTGTGCGCATCGCCCTCTCCGACGTGCAGCTTGTCAGCCGACAGCACCGAGATCACGCGCGACAGCATCTCGGCGTAGACCGCCGTCGAGTTGGCGCGCTGCAGGGCCTTGGTAACGCCGCTGATCTCGCCTCCAGCCGCAGCCTGACCCATCTCGCGGGTGAAGGTGTTCATGTCGAGCCCGCCGCGATTGGCGACGCCCATGAGCATCTTGATCTTGGCTTCGCTGACGTTCGCGCCGCGCAGCAGGTCAGGCGTCAGGACGGCGTCCCAGCGGTGCTGCGGGCTCATGGCCAGCGCCTTCATGATCTTGAAGGCTTCCGGGGTTACCTGCGCTATGGCCTTGGCCGAGTTCAGGAAGCCGTGGGTCTTGCCAAGCTCCGGCAGCAGCAGCATCGGCAGCTGCGACAGCTGCTCCAGCATGTAGGAGACCGACGCGCCAAGATAGAACGCGTGGTTGGCGGCGCGGATGTGGTCCACCATGGTGGTGTCGAGATGCCACGCCCGGTTGGTCTCGCGGGTCGCGACTTCCTTCAGCACCTGCTGGGCCATCAGCGCCTTGTTGATGTCGCCTGACGACTTGGCCGCTTCCACGTCGCTGTTGAGCGAGATCATGGCCTTGTCGATCTTGTGCTGCGCCGCGAGGTTGGACAGGTTGTTCGCCGCGACTTGAGCACGATGGCTGAAGTTGCGGAGCATGTCCTTGTCGAAGCCCTGCACGTTCTTGCGGGTCTGGTAGACCTTGGTGATCGAGTTCGCCGGAAGCGCGTCCAGATACTGGGCGTTCATTTCCGAGATCATGGTCTGACGCGCCTTGCGCAGCGCGTCGGAGGTGTCCTTGTCCATGCCGTCAGTCGGCTCGAACGCCTTGCTCGCGGCGGTGCGCTCCATGATGCGCTTCAGGTAACCCGGCCCGACGTTCGTCATCACGTCGCTGGTGCTGGGCTCGCCCGCGTGCACCGGCTTGCTGTCATCGAGCCAGCCTTCCTTCTGCCCCTTCATCATGAGCTGCTGCAGCTCGGCAGCCTGATCCGCCGTCTCGCACTTCAGGAACACCGTGGACTTGTCGCCCAGATGGTTGAGCGCGTACTGGCCGAAGTCCTTGCTGTCGAGCGCCTTCTGGAACGCCTCGATGTGCTCCGGCACGACCTTGCCATCCTTGATGTGCAGGTGGCCAGAGACGAAGAATTTGCCGTAGCGGCCCTGATGGAAGTAGGGAGCCTGATCCAGATCCTTCAACCGGCCAGCCATGTCGTTGACCAGCTCGTCGAGCGTGTCCAGCCCCTTCTCGATGGGCGTGCGCGAGGTGTCGCTGAGCGTGTCGATCTGCTTCTGCAGCGCGGTCTTGGACGCCTTGATCTGGTCGCGCTGCTCCTGCGACGCGCCACGGGGCAGCGCCTTGCGCTGGGCTTCCAGATCGGCCAGCGCCGCCTTGGCCTTGTCGAGCTGGGCCTTGGCGCGGGTCTGCGACGGGGTGTGCTCTTCCTGATCCTGCGTCGCCGAGATGTTGCCGCGAGCGCGCTTGGTAGCGTCGATCTGGCTCTGCAGCTCGTTGCGCCAGAACGCCTCGGACTTCACCGGGCTGTCGTGCACGCCGGTCTGGTCGAGCTGGTAGCGCTCCATGGGGTGCTGGGCGAACTCTGGCAGGTTCTGCCCGGCGAACTCATAGTGACCATACTCGTAGACCATGCTCGCCATCTTCGCGAGTTCGTCGGACTTGTTCGCGGCCACCAGACCTTCGTAGGCCGCGTCGCCCTTGAGCTGGCGCAGCGTGCCATATTCCTTGTTGGCCTGATCCACCAGCCGGTGCAGCTCGTCGGCGTTCTTGTCGCCGTGGAGCCAGTCGTGCCCGGCCCAGTCGCGGCGCGGGTCGATGGCGTTCTGGTGATAGGTCATGAGCTTCTGGATCAGCTCACGAACCTGCGGGCGCTGAGCGGACGCTACGTCCACCGCCGCGCGCGCCGCGAGGCTCTTCTGGCTGATCCGGGCGTTGAGCACGTCGCGCGTGTGGCGACCCTCGACGAGCTGGTGCAGGCCGGTCATGGCCTTCCCGTAAACGTCGCGGATATTGGTCATCGTGCTCCAGCCGAGCATCTGGCCACGGGCCTTGTATTTCAGGCTGATCTTGCCGAGGCCCTCGTCGCGCAAATAGTTCTGCGCCTTGGCCAGCACGGCGTCAGCGCGCTTGGCGTGGATCTGGGCACGCTGGTTGGTGTCGCTGATCGAGCCGGGGCGCGGGGCGTCCATGAGGCTCTGGCCGTGCTCAAGCACGTCGTCGAGCATCGTGCGCTTGCCCATGCCGAGCATCTTGGTGATGGCGTCCTTGAACTTGTCCCAGAGGGTCATGTTCTTGGTCGTCGCGTGGTCGTCCAGCAGCTTCTGGAACGCCTTGTTCGAGAACGCCTCAGCGACGAACTCATGCAGGTTGGTAAGACCGTAAGGCAGCTCCAGCCCCTTGACCTTCATCGAGCGCTCCAGCTGCGAGCGCATGGCTTCCAGCTTGGCAGCCACGGGGTTGCCGTCGTTGATCGCCTGATGCGTCGCCGCGTGCACCAGCTCGTGCAGGACGTTGGCCTGCATGTCGCTGCGAGAAATCATGCGAACGTGATCGACCTTCTCGTCATAGGTGCCCTGCAGCTCGCCGTGGCTGCTCTGGCTGTCCAGCGCAGCGCGGTCGGCAGGCAGCGTGTCCGGGTGGTCCTCAAAGCTGATCGTGGACTTCAGTCCGAGGCGGCGCAGCATGCGCGCGACCTGCTGGACGAACGGCGTGTCGCCATGCTGCGCCAGATGGTCGAGGATCTCCTTGGAGCTGGCTCCGTGCGAGATCATGCCCTCCATGTCCACGTCGCCCTGCGTGCGGGTCAGCGGCTCAGCCATGCGGCTCAGCACGTCTCTCTGCTTGGCCTTCCACGCAGCGAAGTCCGCAGCCTTGGTGATCGGCGGCGTCTTGACGACTTCCGGCGTCATGTTCGCGGCTTTTTTGACCGCGTCGGACACCGGAGCGCCTTCGGTCTGCTTCAGCCGCACGAAGTTCTCGACGGCGCGCTGGTGAGCGCGCTGCTCCTGCGTCTGGGCGGCGTAATCGGCGCGCTCCTGCGCCGCAGCCTGCTCCATGCCGGGGGTGATCTTGGTCGCGTCCTCGCGCTGGGCGCGCATCCGCTTGATGGCGTCGGACTTGGTCTCGACTGGCGCAGCCGGAGTAGTCTCCTTGGGCGTCAGCTTGTCGCGAACGACCATCTGGGCTTCCGGCGACATGTCCTTGGGCTCGACCACAGGGTGCGGGCCGGGCTGCGTGACAGCGGCTTCGGTCTCGGCGGGCGTCTCAGGGTTACTCGCGGTGCGGGCCTCGGCCTCGCGGTCAACCTCGGGCTGCTCCTGCACGTCCTGCGGCTGGGTGGTGTCCTCGGCGGCGCGCAGATGCTCGTCCAGCGCCGGGGACGCGGACTTCTTGACCTCGATCTTGGCGCGCTGCGCCTTGTTGGCGCGGCCAAGCTGGGCGTCGGCCATAGCGGAACGGCCCTGCTCGATGAACTTCGCGGCAAGATCGCCAGCCTTGGCGGCGACCGGGTCGTCGGACTTGGAGAACAGCTTCGCCTGCTGCCACTTGTCCACCACGTCCTGACCTTGGTTCTTGACAGGGTCAGGAACCTCTTCCGGGGCGTAGCGATCCGGCAGGGCGTCAGCCGACGTGTGGGCGTCAACGTGGTCCTGCAGCGCGGCAGCCTGCGTCTCCAGATCCGCCGCCTTGGCGATCTGCGCGTCATGGGCGTCCTTGGCCAGCGAAGCTTCCTTCGCGCCAGCAGGCGTGTCCGCGCCAAGCTGCTGAAGCCTCTTGCCGGTCATGCGGTCGTTGTACGCCTTGTCGGCCTTGGCGCGGATCGCAGCAGCCTGACCCTGCAGGTCTGCCTGCTCCTGCACCGGGTCGAAGCTCGCGCCGTCCTTGGTCACCCCAAGGCTGTCGGACAGCTTCTGGAACCAGCCGGGCAGCTTGCCGTCGTTGTCGCGGTCGTAGACGGCGACCTGATCCTTGACGGCCTTGACCAGTTCCGGCGTGTTCGTCGCGTCCAGATTGTCGATGAACGACGTGTCCTGCTTGCCGCGCAGGCCCTTGGTGAACTGCTCGCGCAGGCTGTTGCGCATGTCGATGACGGCGGGAACCCGCGCGCCCATCTCCTTGTCGGTCCACAGACGCGCTTGCGTGTCGTCAGGAGCCGGTCCACCCGGCAGCGGAGAGGCCTCGCCTTCGGCGTTCGGAGCGCGATCCACGGGGAGGTCTAGGCCGATCTGGGCCGCGCCGCTGGCGTCCTTCGGGCCGACGACGGTCGGCAGCGGCTCGGGGACCGGAGGCGCAGGCGGTGCGCCCGGCGCGAGTTCGGCGTTCTGGTCGATAGGCAGCGGCGACGCCGGGGCGACGCCCTCTTCGCCACCTTCGATGGGAGATCCGCCAAGCGCCTCGCGCAGGGCCTGCTCCGGGGTCGGCTCGATGGGCGCGTTGACGCCGTTGCCTTCAAGGCTGGTCTGACCCTTCTCGGCCAGCACAGCAGCCAAGCCGGTCGGAGCCGCAGGCTGTCCGGGCTGCTGCTGGTTAAGCGCCTGATCCACGGTGCTCTTGAGCGTGTCGTCAGGGGTGGCCGTTGGGAGCTTCATCGGGCGCGCAGCATGGATCGCGCCACCGACGACGCCGCCCATGATGCCGCCAGACAGCGCGGACTGGACCACGTCCTGCGCGCGCTCGGCGACCGTCTTGTCGGGGTCCATCAGGCCGGTCATGGCCGTGGTCAGGCCGGACTGCACGCCACCCACCGCAGCGTTGACGCCAGCGCCGGTCAGCAGGCGCTGGCCGATCTTGCCAGCCGCGCCGTGTTCGAGCACGCCAAGCAGGCTGGACGGCATATAGGACATGACGGCGGCTTCAGGCACGCCCATGCCGAGGGAGGTCGCGGCCTGTTCCTGCGTCAGCGGCTGCTGGCCGTTCTTGGTGGCTGCAGCGACGTTGCCAGCGACAGCGCCCGGATAGGCGGACGCGCCAGCTCCGACCATGCCAGCGATGCGCGCGGCGGCGGGCTCAAGCCCGGCAGCGAGCGAGCCGCCTTCGGTCAGGGCCGCAGAGCCGATCATCATGCCGAGAGACGGCAGGGATTTGATGACGTTGTAGCCGATGCCCGCAGGCGTCGTCAGGTTACCTTCAAGATCCGAGCGGCCCGCTTCCGTGGCGTGCTGCTGCTGGCTCTGGGCGAACGACTGACCGGCGTCGGCCAGTCCGGGGACGCCCCACACCGTGCCGAGCGCCTGCGCCGCTCCACCGAAGCCGCCGAGGGCCTCGTGCGTGCCTGCCTTCAGCGCCGCCCAAGGAGCCCATGACTTTTGCGGCGCAGCTCCAGACTGAGCATACGCCGCCGCGCCAGCTGCAGCGCTGAGCGGGGGAAGGCCAGACAGCGCGTCAGTCGGATCATACGTGGCCATTTGCGGTCCTTATTACGGTTGGACGAGCCCAGCTGCGGGGTTGAACACACCCATGCCTTGGGTGGACGCGGAGAGCAAGCCCTTGCTGTACTTCTCGTGGGCCGCAAGCTCGGCAGCGCCTTGCTGGTCTGCAGGGAGCGTCTTGGCGTGCGCCAGCTCTGCACGGAGCTGATCCGTCATGTTATTAAACAGCACGCCCTTCATCTGCTCTTCCTGCGTCAGCGGGGTCGCCTTCGGCATGACGCCCATCAGCGCCTGTATCTGACGCGGGGACATGCCGTCGAGCGCCGCAGCGAACTGCTCACGCGGCAGCGCCAGATGCGCGGCAGCCACGGGGTGTAGGCCGTCAGCGGCAGGAACGGCACCGGCCACAGCCGCAGGAGCTGCAGGAGCTGCAGGAGCAGCCGGGGCCACCGGAGCGACAGGAGCTGCAGGAGCAGCCGCAGCATCGCCGCCTCCGAACAGGCCACGGACGACGGTGTTCGCGCCTTTCGCCGCGTCGTAGAGCGGGCGGGCAGCGTTCATGACCACGCCAGCGCCGGTCTGTTCAGCCGAGCCGAGCAGGTTGCCGACGCCAGCCGCCACGTTGCCCTGACCGATGTTGCCAAAGCCGAGCGCAGCCAGTCGCTGGGCATTGGCCCAGTACGGATCGACAGGCGGAGCGCTCTTCCAGAACGATTGTGCAGGTGCTGCAGGCGCAGGGGCAGCCGCTGCGGGAGCGACCGGAGCCGGGGCCACTGGAGCGACCGGAGCCGCTGCGGGAGCGCCCGGCGTCTGGGGCGCATTCTGGGTAACCAGTGGAGGGAGCTTGGCGGCGTAATCGCTCCCGTCCCCGACAGTCATGATCTTGGCCATCTCAGCGCTCCCACGTAAATCCGTTGCGTCCGAAGCCCCACTGCATGGGGACGAACATTTTCAGCTGGGCAGCCTTCTTGGCCTCTTCGACGTGGTCCGCGAACGACTGCTTGAACTCGGCGGCGCGCTCCGGGTCACCCTTGTCATGATCGACCACGCGCAGCGCTCGGTACGCGGCCCAGTCGAGCATGTCAATGTGGTGATCCTCGGGGATCTCCGGCACGTCCTCCATGTCGCAGAGCTTGTCCAGCGGCAGGCGCGCGACGCGCAGCTGCAGCGAGGTCGCGAACGGGTCGATGGGGGCAGGATAGACCCTCATAGTAACCACAGACATCGAGCCGTTGTCGTCGGCTGAGACCTGCTCATCGGTGGACCACGCCATCACCTTGCCGGGCGGCAGGTTGGACAGGTAGGTCGGATTGAAGAAATAGGGGTCCGGGGTGTTGTAGGTGCCGAGCGCCGCGTGCCCGGCGCGCGCCAGATCACCGGGATCGAGCGGATATTTCGCGGACAGCACGGCCACCACCGAGGGATCGAGCACGTAATTGACCGTGTTCAAGGCCAGAGCGACGGTGCAGCACTGCGGGGTGGTGGCGTCACGCAAAACGAGGCCCAAACGGGCAAATCGCCGCTGGGCCTCGTTGATGTAGCGGATCAGCGTGCTGTCGGACCACAGGTAGTCCGAAGGCCCGGAGACTTGGTTGGATCTGTCGTTCAGGATGTTTTCCCGAAGCTCTTCCAGCAACTCTCCGAGGTTCATGTCACGCCGCCTGTTTGCTGGTGTCCTTCAAGATACGATAGGGATAGCGCAGACGGTCTTCGTAATCAATGACCTTGAGCGTGTCAGGGTCCACGACCGGCGCGGAATAGATCGCGTTGTCGAGCACCTCCAGAATGCCGGGCGGCACATCGACCGGCTTGCCGGGCTTGACGAGCCACTGGCGACCATTGAGGCCAATCGACAGGCCGCTGGGCGGGATGGTGTCGTTCTTCTCGATGGTGATCCGGGTCATCTGCTCCGTGGACGCCGCAGGGGCCAGCTTCGGCACGGCCTTCGGGTCCGCCTTGGGCGCGGCGCGGCGCTTGGGCTTGGCGACAACGCTGTCGTCTTCGACCAGAAAGGTGTCTTCGTCATGCTCACTCATCGTCATCTTCCTCCATTACAGCTGCGTTAAACGCGGAAACGTAGTCATCCTCCGGCAAGGCTTTGTCGAGGTTGGCTTTCAGCCACGCGAGCACTTCGTCGATGTTCTTGAACACGAACTCGCGCTCGGGGTCTTTCCAAGGCTTGTTGTCGTCCGGCGAGCGGCTCTGGTTCGCCTTCTTGATCTTCGGGTCATCCACACGGATGAGGTAGCCGTTGGTCAGGCGTTCGATCCGTGCACAGTCACCCATAAGACCCTCCTAAAAAATAGGGGTGGATCTCTCCACCCCATAGTTACAACGGCTCGGGGAGGATCAGCCGGTGATCTTGAAGATCCAGAGCTTGCTGGTCGAGGCGGCGGCAGCCGACAGCGAGACGGTCGAGCGGCCATCGAAGGCCGTGTCAACGATCACGGAGCCGGTGTCCACGGTCATGGTGCCAGCGGTCACCGTCTTGATGGTGTCGCCAGCCGGGAGGCCGCGCTGCCAGCAATAGTCGGTGACATCGGTCACGTCGAAGAACTCGACGCAATGCGGGTCAAAGCCGACCGGGATGTCCACGGCGTTGCCGTCCGAGGTGAAGTAGCCGGTCAGCGTGCGCGTCACGTCGCTGCTGCGCACGTTGCCGATGAGGGTGCCCGAGCCGACGTAAGTGCCGGGGAAGGACGAGCCGTGAATATTAACGTCAATCTGGTCGCGGACGGTCATGTCAAATCTCCTGAGAAGCTGTTGGGTGAAGTGATGGGGGCCGAAGCCCCCTCACTCATCAGGCGGTGCAGGCCACTTCCAGACGACCCATGAAGAAGTCCTGAAGGATGACCGTGCCGGTCCAGAGCTTCCAGCCGACCGTGCCGCGCTGGCCGAGCGGATCGCCAGCGGCGGGCTTCGGGTTGACGACCATGGGGGTCATCGCCGAGTGGCCCTTGAGCGGGACGAGGCCGAAGGCGTCGCGACCGAAGATCAGGATCGGGTAGATGTCGAGGTTGACGCCGCCCGTCGAACGGCCAGCCGTCGCCGGGGTCAGCGCCGTGCCGGTGAACGAAGCGATCACCGCGCCAGCGTCGGTCCACGGGGTGAACACGGTCGAGGTCAGATAGCGGACCTGCTCCAGCGAGCCGATTTCGCCCTCGAACGGCGAGGTGTGGGGACCGTAATCCGCCACGACCTTGAAGCCGGGGACATTGCGGAGATCGCTTTCGAGATCCGGGTGGCAGATCGCCATGTACGACGCTTCGACCGACTTCGTACCGTAGTTCGCCGTCGAGCCGACCACCTGCGTGATCTTCTTGGCGTTCTGACGGTTCAGAGCCGTGGTCACCTTGCGCTGATCGGACAGCGCGATGGGCGCAACGATCAGGGAGCGGGAGGCGACGGCCTGCGCGTAGAACACGTTGAGACCGGCCTTCAGGACGTTGAAGCGGATGGTCTCCAGCGTCGCGGCAGCCTGCTCACCGAGGATCTCGGTCATCTGGGCCAAGATCGGGTCGGTGTGGGTGTCCTGAATGACATCGGTCAGCGAGGTGAAGTCGCCGAACTGCTGCAGCTGGACCGTGTAGTCCTGATTGGCCAGCATGCTGCCGTTCGGGGTCACGCCTTCGACCAGCGGCGTGGTCGCGAGCGGGATGTAGAAGGCCGAGCCGGGGGTGTTCGTACCGGCAGAACCACCTGCGCCCTGCAGGAAGTATCGGCGGAACTTGGCGGTCTGCGTCGAATTGGTCGGCAGCGGGTAGGTCTGGCCGAACTTTTCGATGTGCAGGTACGGGATAGCGCGGGTCAGCATCTTGACCACGGCGTAGGCGGCGACTGCGGGCGAAATATCGCCATAGCTGGTGATGTTCATTTCTGGCTCCGTTTAGGCTCAAGAAGGCATTTTGGCGAAGGTGTCGAAGGCGTCCTCAAACGTCTGAGGCAACCCCTGAACAACCGTCGAGCGCTTCGATCCGACTGGGGCCAGCGCCGCCACCGCTTGTTTGGTGGCCGCAGGCAGCTCGGTCGCGGGCTTCTGGGTAACCACAGCTGCCGGAGCAGCTGCAGGCTTCCCGTTGGCCTGCTCGTATCGGTGAATGAGATCGGTGACCTCTTCCGCCGTTCCACTCTGGATAACACTGTTGTATGCGTGTTTCAAGTAGGCAGGCTGCTGTTCGACCCACTTCACGACGTTATCGCGCAAAGTTGCGCTGTAAGTGGGCACAGCCTCTTTCAGGTCAGCGAGCTGGGTGCGCTCCAGCAGCATCTGGATCGCTTCGTCGCGGGTCTGAAGCGCCTTGCTGAACTCCTTGAAGACATGCTGGACGAGCACGTTGTTTTCGGCGCGACGCTTCAGCTGCTCGGCGCGCGAAACATCGGGAAAGTCAGCCTCGTACTGGGTGATCGCCGAGATCTCGTCCTGCGTGAACTGCGGCGGGACAATCGGAGTGTCCTGCGGCGCAGCCGGAGCGGGCGCAGGGGCCGCAGGCGTCTCGACCGGAGCGCGACCGATCAGGTTACCCAGACGCTTGACCAGCTCTTCGTCGGTCAGAGCGGGCTCGACAGGCTTGGGAGCCTCAGCGGCGGGAGCGCCTTCGACCGCAGCGGCGGCAGCCGGGTCCACGAACTCGGTCTGCTCGACCGGAGCGCCTTCGACCGGCTTGGGAGCCTCGGCAGCGGGGGCCGGGGTCTCGACAGGAGCTGCCTTGGGCGGCTCTTCCCCCTTGGCGGCGAGCGCCGCGAGGTCATCGAACGCCTTGGAGAACACGTCCTCTTCGGTGGTCTGGGCGGCGGCTTCAGTCTCGGTGGCCTGCAGGGTCTGCGTCGTCATTTTGCACCTTCGGTTTAGAGTAACTCATAGTCTGGCTTGGGTCCGGCCCTGCGCTGCAGGGCTCCGGGGATCGGTCGCTGGGTCAGCGTGCGGATCAGGTTACTGTAGGCCACCGCCTCCCCCTGCAGCCGGGGGAAGTCCTCCGGCTTGCACTTGACCATCAAGTCCTTGGACCGCTCCAGCTCCAGCTCCAGCAGCTCCAGCAGCAGGCTGTGCCCCGGCGAGCCCTGCGCCGCCGCCAACCCCTCCATCAGCTGGGCCAGCCGCTCCACTTTGTATTCCAGACTGGTGCGCGCCGACATCTGTAATCCCCTGTTCGAGCAGGTCGAGCGCCGACTTGACGCTCGCCGCATCCGCCATCGCAGAGTTCTTGTTACCCTGCGCAATGTTCTTGAAGGCGTCGGCGAGCAGCTTCCTCGCGTTGGCCTTCTGAAGCTCGTCGGCCAGCTCTTGCTGTGTCTGCGCCTGCTGAGCCTTCTGTGCCTGATTACGCTCGACAACGTCTTCTGGCAAGAGCATGTCGAGAAGATCACGCGTGCCCATGCGCGCCGTGACCAGCTTGCGCATGTCAACATGATCGCGCTCTTCGGGCTGCAGCGTCTGGGCCAACTGGTCAACCTGCATGCCGCGAACTTCCTTGGCGACCAGCGAGGTCGCGCCGCGCGCGATCACGTTGTAGTCGGCCACGCCGGGCTCGTCCGGGTTGAACTTGCGGTTGAAGATGATCAGGCTCTGGATCACGCTCTCGGTGAAGCGGTCGAAGTTGCGGACGATGTCCTTGAAGGGAAGCGCTTCCTGCCCGCGCAGCATCGACGCGCCAGCGGCGGTTCGCATCGGCTCGCTTGGCGTGTTGTCCATGTCGCCGCCCGTGGACGGACCCACGAAGGTCTCATTGTCCGCGAAGCCCATGAACATGGTCACCACAGACTGCAGCTCTGCCAGATGGCTCTCGATCTTGATGTCTCGGACAGCCGGGAACTGGGCTTCCTGCCCGGTGCCGGTGCGATACCAGATCTTGTATGCGGTCGTGGATGTGAGGTCCTGATCGAGCCGGAGCAGGTCGGTGTTCAGCTCCAGCTGCGGCCCGCACACCACCGAGGCGTTGTCGAGCATCATGCGGGTCGAGGCGCTGATCGCCATCTGGCTGTCGCGCATGATCGTCGGCAGGCCCTGCCCGACTGGGCTGGTGTCGTCCTCGTCGAACAGGAACGGGTGGATGGTCTGGACTTCGGCGTCGATGTTGACCCACGGGTTGATCGTGGCCTTGATGATGTTGCCCGCGATCATCCACACCTCGGCGTCGATCTCGTCGGCCATCTTGTCTTCGGACACGTTGACGCCACACATCGAGAGATAGCTGCCGGACAGCGGCCCGTGCCAGCAAATCACCTCGTATTTGTTGCTGTCCATCTTCATTTCGTTGACGTTGACCTTCACACCCATGGTGCGAAGCTCCATCTCGAACTCGACCTCCTTGTAGTTTCCGACCGGGTGGTCGGTCAGGTAGGTCTTGATCTGGTCAGCGAGGAAGTCCGGGCGGCGGGCCAGCGCGTAGACTTGGCTGCGCGACATGACCTTGCGGATGAAGTGTCCGTCGCCGTCACGCAGGCGCTTCGCGGCCATGTCGGGATAATAGTCCCAGACGGTCGTGAACTCCATGAGCGGCTTGTAATAGGTCTTGGTGGTGACCTTCGGCGTCTTGGTGATCGGATCGACCTTGACGATGACCTTCTTGCACTCGCGGGCGAACGGGCCGCGCAGCACGCCGAGGCCGTACTGAACGCCGGAGCGCACGACCGAGCGGTTGAGCGACACGAAGTCCTGCGTCTGGTCGCCGCCTATCTCCTGCAGCTGGTCGTCGATCAGGGTCATGAGCTGCTGGGCGCGCTTGTCGGCCATCTTCTGGATCGCGGCGTCCACGAAGTCGTCGTCGATCTCTGGCTGCTCGCCGTCCTCCTTCGCCTCTCCCATGGCGTCGGCGATGGCCTTCTCGGCGTCGGCCTGCGACAGGTCCGGGCTCGGGCTGGCCTTGATCACCCAGTTGCGATCCTCGCCTTGGAACATCAGGTTCATCAGGCGGGAGACCACGGAGACGCACTTTATCCGGGTTACTCTGGGGTACGCCTTGGACCGCGACGGGCTCATGTCCTTGTCGATGTCCGGGTCGTAGATCCCGAGATACTGGCGCTGGTTGCGCAGCCAGCGCAGCTCGGCGATGCGCCGGTCGTTCTTGAACTGGATGAACAGCGTGGACAGCTTGTCGCCGACCGTGCGCAGATCATCCGCTTTGATGACCTTCACCGGGGCCGGAGCGTCCGCGCTCGACGGCACCTGCACGTCCTTCGGATTGATCGTGGCGACATTTCCGCTGAGAGCCATGCTGGTCACCTGTAGTGATAGGTCTGTTTGAACTGCGGCGGTTTGAACGCCTGCGCGCCGTACCTTATCTCACGTTGTGCACCACGATGGAAGTAGCGACAGAGATACCCGAACGCGTCGCCGGGATGGGTGTACGGGTTGTCCTCGGGCTCGTTGCCCTTGAGGATGTTCTTCTTGGTGTTGATCTCCCAGCGCCAGCCGCCCTTGAGCGCCCTGACCAAGATCGGGCAGTGCTTGGGGTCGATCAGGATGCCCGGCCCGGCGTCCACCAGCCGCGTCGTGAAATACTCGATGGCGTCGAGACGCAGCGGGAGCCTGTTGTTACTCTCGGTCGCGCACGGCCAGAACGCCTTCAGGATGTCCACCACGGAGCGCTCGTCGGACTGCGAGCGGTTGTTGGCCGCAGGGTCAGGGGCGAGCGTCAGGCGCGCGTTGGGGAAGCGTCGCGCGAGGTAGGGGCGGATCACATCCGTGGCCAGCCGCATCGCGCCCATGCCGGACTGCACGCACTCTCCGAGCACGTTCAGCCTGCCGTGGCTGTCCTGCTGACCAAAGATGATCGCCGAGCCGCCGAGACCCGGATCAAGTCCAGCGATGAGCGGCAGCATCGGGTTGTAGAGCAGGCTGTGCTTGGCGACGTGCATGTCGGGGATGAAGCTCGGAACGACCGGCTTGCCCGACGCGCTGAAGCCCCATTCCGCGTCCACGAACTGCTTGACCCACGCGATGGTCTTGCCCTTGATCTGGTTCTCGTAATAGCGCCGACCGCCCGGCAGGTTGTCGAGGTTCTCGGCCTCGTCGGACATGCCGCTGGGCTGCACGAAATAGTGGGCGTTCAGCTCGGTCTGGAAGTCGCCGTCGCCCATGCGCTCGACGATCTCCGGGTTGTGCAGATAGTCGAACCACCAGTTGTCTTCGGTGTCCGGGTTACTGGAGCCCCACATGCCGTAGACGTTCGGCTTGGTCCCGTCCGGCAGCTTGTAGCGGCCAAGGCGGGCTGACAGCGCGTCGATGATCTCCTTGGGGATCTGCACGAACTCGTCGATGATCGCAAAGTTCACTTCCAGCGACAGCACGCGCGCCACGTCGTCCGGGGTGTCGAGCGGCCTGAACAAGACCTCGCACTCCACGTCGTCGTAGCGCAGGATGAACTTCTTGTCGGTGGCGTTCCAGTCGCCCGCCTCGCCGTCCTTGAACCAGTAGCCCCACGACGCCAAGGTGGTGTCCTTGAGCTGCGGCATGGTGTTACGGACGATGACCGCCTTGGTCCTGCGGATGCCGTCCCGCGACGGGTCTTGCATCTTCGCCATGTAGATGAGCTTGAAGAAGATGCCCGTGGTCTTGCCGGAGCCGACCGGGCCGACGATCCAGCTGTAGAACAGCTCGTCGTATTTGAAGTCCTTGATGAACCTCTTGAGGATCGGCGGTGGCCGGTAGTCGATCACGTTCATTTGTGAGCCTTGCTCTTGGGCTTCGGAGCGTGCTCCTTGTAGAGGCGCTGGGCGGCGGACAGGCTGATCCCGAACCGTCCAGCGACATCCTCGAACTTGGACCCGTGATCGCGCATCGCGACGAGGCTCTTGATCTGCCTCGGGCTTAAGTCAACGCGAGGGGGCACGCTTTAGTCCTCGTAGACGATGGACAGCTTGCTCAGGCTCTCCAGCGTGGTGCCGGGCGGAACGTCGATGCACTCGACGCGGCGGTCCTTCCAGCAGTGAAACTCGACGTGGCCGTCTTCCGGCACGATGATGTGCTGCGACGCGACGATGGAGCTGCCGTCCTTCTGGAGGTCCATGCAGCGAACCAGCACCGGGTCGTTGTGGGCTTTGACTTTTACCGTCGAGGTCATGGGTTACTCCAAGTGTTATGCCCCCAGCGAGCTGGGAGCATCACCTCGACTTATTCGAGGTGGATGTTGATCTGCAGCGCGGTGCCGACGCCGCCTGCGCCGGGCGCGTCCTTCTTCTCGTCGGACAGGCCAGCGCAGCGAACGGTGAACTTGATCAGGTCGGCCTTGACGGATGGCGGCACGACGCCCGTGCGGTCGTGGACCATCTTCCATGACTGGTGCAGCATGGCCTCGGCCTGCAGGCGGGCCTTGAGCTTGAAGCTCATGCCTTCCTTCTGCAGCTCGTCGAGATAGCCCTGCACGGCGTTCCTGAAGTGGGTGTCGTCGCACAGGTCGCGCCACTCTTGTCGGCTGATCCCGTAATTGGCGCACAGCTCCTTGACCGGGTGTTCCGCAAGCGCGACTTCCAGCGGCAGCGTGGGTGGGTAACCCAGCTTCGCGGGATCTTCTAAGTCGTGCTGGAACTTGGTGAGGGCGTTCATGCGCAGGACGTTACATCAAAGCTTGTGCTCTGAGAAGTCCCTTAAACGTCTTGGAATGAGATGAGGCGCTCCACGGCTGCTCGCCGCTCGCCCCTCAGAAATGAGATGAGGGGATGCGCCATGCCGAGCACATCCCCTCTAAGATCGACTTGCGCCCCGATGTTTGCACTCGCCTGATCGACACCACATATAGCGAAGTCTGTGCAGGAGTGTCAACAGGAAGTGTTATCCGGCGCGCTGGCACATCACTTTGGTGTAGACGCGCTCGTCAACCAGCGGCGTCTTGGCGATGCTCTGCTGGCCGGTGGCGAAGCACTGCTGGTTCGTCGCCACGACGCCCTCCGGGATGACGCTGTAGGCAGTCGTCTCGTTGCACTGGGAGGGCGGGGTGATGATGTTGCAGACCAGCAGGATCACCTTCAGCATCAGAAGATCCTCGTCGCGACGATGACAGCCGCGACGAGCCGTGCGCCAGCGATGAGCCCCAGACCTTGAAAGCGCTGCGCCGGAGCGTCCGACATGCCGTTGGCGTAGCCGACGCCTGCAGTGATCACTGCGGCAGTCAGGATCGCCGAGCCTACGATGAAGATGGTCACGATCTCGTGAAGCATGCTGGCTCCTGCGGGGGATGGTGCAGCGCCGCGCGCTTCCTGACCAGCGGCGATGTTCAATGTTCGCGCCGCGCTGCACCAAACTGAATAGAGCGGGTGGAGCGTCCGGCCTATCTCCACCCAATGCTGACCTAGTCGCGAGCCACCAGGGGATGATACCTTTGGTCGCGTGCAGTGCCGTAGCATCCAAGTGGTATGCCAAAGGTGAAGCCTCATGTCAAGCGTCTTGCAAAGGTCGCAATTACATGCTCAAGTGTGCCCACTCCAACAGGAGTGTACCATGTCTGTCTTTGATGAAATCCACAACAAGCTCGACTGGCTCGGGCGCAAACTAGGAGCGATCATGTCGTCCATTGACACCCTCAACACCGCCGTAGCCGACCTCACCAAGGCCGTGTCCGGCATCACCACGGCGCTGCAGACTGAAGTCGCTGCGCTGCAGACTGCGGTCGCCGCGTCCTCGGCTTCGGAAGACCCGGCGATCCTCGCTGCGGCTGCTTCCATCGAGACGCTGGTCGGCGATCTGAATGCCGCGTCGAACACGATCAACCCCCCGGCGTCGGCTGCTGCTTCCGCCCCGGCGACCCCCGCCGCCTGAGTAACCCACGGTTAGGAATGCGCCCGGTATGCTTGATTGCATGCCGGGTTTTTTCTTGAAAATTTTTTGGTGAGTATAGATGTTGTATTAACATCGTATATATTTGATTTTGGAAATATTCTCGGATTTTATATGGGGTATGATGAAGCACCCCCTGCCCCTGCGCCTAGAAAAAACCCCTCCCCCCTTTGATCCCTGAAAAAGAATTACTGGTCATGGCGTCGGCTCGATTTGCGACGCGATGTCGCAAATTGCCATAGGCGTGTTTTCGTCTATACTCATTACAGGTTGGCGCACCTGCCAGCCGCTTCCACAACTCACAAGGACTAAGACCATGGCCACCTCCAAAAAGACCGCCGTCAATTCCGCCAAGCTTCCCGCCAAGCTTTCGTCTGAAGCTCTTGCCACGTGCTTCGCCAATGTCGAAACCGGCGCGCGTGACAATGTGCGCGGCGAGGCGCTCTTGCATGCCGCGCTCGTGTCGCTGAAGCAGCACAACGCCGTTAAGAGTGTTGCCGACTTGGCCAAAGTGCGCGCTGCTTATTATGCCGGCGCATTGGTCGGCGCGCTCGCCTGCACGCGCGAGCGTGCGGTTGCGCTTCAGGCGCGCGGCGCAAAGCGCGCCCCGGCTGAAGTGAAGGCGCTGAAGGCAATCGACAAGCGTTACGAGCGCACGATTAAGCCTTTCGGTTGGTCAAGCCTTTCCGGTCGCGGCGGTGCGCGCGAATTGACGCCTGCTCAGAAGAAGGCGCAGGCCGCCGCCGCTGAGGCCGCCGCCGTTGCCGCTGCTAAGATTGCGGCTGAGGCGGCGGGACGCGCCCCGCGCATGGCGGGCGCGTCTGACAAGGCGTCTGCGCCGACCTATGCGAGCAACGTCGCTGGCGTCATGTTTGCGCGCCCCGCGTCGTCATCCGAGCTGCGCCTTGCCTTGAACGATGCGGCGATGCTCATTTCCCGCGCCGGGAAAGAGTTCGCCAAGGTCGCGAGCGCTCGCGAGCTTGCGTTCTGCGCAGCCGTCAAAGCCGCGTGTGACGCCATGAACGCGCCGGAAGACGTGGCCACGCCCTGCGAAGCGCGCGCGCCTGAGCTGCTCTTGATTGCGCCGGAAGTGACGCGCGACGCCAGCGTGGAAGCGACCATGCCGCTTGTCACGTCAAAGGCGATTGCCTCTCATGCCAAGGTCGCGCCACGCGCTCGCAAGTCGCGCGGCAAATAATCAGCCCGTTAATACAAAGCCCCGCATCGGCAACGATGCGGGGCTTTTTTGTGTCTCTAACATCTATTAAAGTTTTAATAGAATGATCTATAAATCATCGCTCAAATTTGAGCGATTGGATTTGCGACATTGCGTCGCAAATATCCCGACGCGTTTATAGGTGTGCACATTCGCGCCTGCGCGCATGGATGCAAACGACGGAGTAGTAACCGACCGCACGTGACCGAACGCGCCAAACGCACGCGCCAGCAGCTCCAATGTTGTGTCAGGTAGCCGAGCGCGCCAAGCGCGAAAAACAGCTCAAAAACAGCGTTCCAACACAACCTTTGAAAGTAAATCGGCTGCAACCCCAGTGAGCTGTAGGCGTTCATGCTCCAATGTTGTGTTGACCCTGCATAAATCCACGTTTAGACGTTTTATAGCCATTTGGAGCCAAATCGGCGCATTTTATAACCACGGAATTGCATTTTATAGACATATTCAGCTTTACGAATATCGAGGTTTCTCTAAGGCTGCAGAGGAGGTTTGGTTATAATGGTTGTATTGTCTATGGTTTTTGACGATACTCCCGGATGAGGATTTTGGTTTTTGTGAATTTGGGGGCTGGCGCGTGTAAACACATTAATGGTTGTGTAAATCACGTTTCACCAATCGCATCCAATTCCATATACGGGACTATCGTTTCAAAACCACAACCTTTATAGACACTTTGACAAATCCCGACACAACCTTACTTTCGCAAACCCATGTTCTTCTAGGGACGCCTGCCCGATCTTGTGTTGACCGAACAGCTCGAACTTGCGCAACTTTATAACCAAAATCCCATATTTTATAGACACCTTCACGGTCTGTTCCGTTTTTCGTAACCAAAAAAATAGACACCAATTCCAGATCCCAACACAACCGTGGCTCTCGCGACGACTGCGACATCCATGGTTCTCTAGGCATACAGCGTTTAATGTTGTGTTGACATAACATTCAAACGTGCCATAATAGAAGCTCAATCGAACACTCCCGACGCAATCATCCATAAACGCCAACCGAATTTGCGACATCTGTCGCAAATCAAATACCGAGGAGATTTCCACATGACCAAGCATCGCTGGAATTATAACGGAGACATCAACCTGCGACATGGTGGATATTTCTGGCGTGAGGACGACGCCGACAACTATGTCCTCGCTGTCGATGTCATCCCACTGTCTGACGTTGGCGGCGCAGACAATCAGTTCTGGATCGAGGAAGGCTCGATCTATCTGCCGCCAGAACTGACCAGACGCCGCAACGCGCTCTCGATCTATCTGCCGCCAAAACTGACCAGACGCCGCAACGCGCTCTCGACCTGCGGCTACACCATGGCTGACGACGGGAGCATCACCGACTGCATGGGCGCAGTCCACAAGCGCGGAACCAAGACGCATCGGTCGTTGCTGGTCGATGCGTTCAAAGCCTATCATGGCATCGAGGCCGATTACGTTCGGACCACTGTCCAGATCGGCCCGGACGATCCCTACTTCGACAAGAAGCTTGAGCCTGTCGATGTTCGACTGCGCGCCAACGCCAAGCTTCGCAACTATGTCCGGCGCGAACATCTCTGCCGCTGACCGACCAACCCATTTGCGACAGATGTCGCAAACCCACGGAGCATCCCATGTCCAAGATCACCCACCACTACGAAGTCGTCGTCGGCAACCTCGGCACCACGTACCGAGGCCCGAGCAAGCACGCCGCCCACGCTGACTTCAGGGCCTACGTCGCCCTGTCCAAGGGCGAGTGCAACCGAGCTGTTGGCGAGCCTGTCGTGCTCACGTGCGACGGCGAGATCGTCAAGGACTATCAGCCGCCGAGCCAGTGGCTCTGCGAGTACACCGACACCTTCGGTGGCGAGGCGAACTACAGTTGGGTCAGGCGCGTCACCGTGACCATACCCGACAGCGCGAGCGACCTGACCATCGTTCGCATGTGCAAGGCCGCGCTCGGCCTGACCGGCGTCAAGGGCGTGACCGAGAATTACGGCGACAGCTTCCGCTTCACTCCGAATGGATCGTGCACCGTAGCCTTCTTCAACTTCGACAACAGGAGCTGACCATGAACGTCCACTACATCCAAGGCCGCGCCGAGTTCGAGGACAACCTCCCGCTGGAGTGCAACCCGTACCATCGGCTTCACCGCTTCGCTGCGCACATGAACTGGCGGCGAGGATGGGCTGACCAGCAGCGCGCCGTGGCCGACCGCAGCTTCGCCACGATCACTCGCTCGATCCTGACCGAGAACGCCGCGATCAGGGCGCTCTGATTATGGGTAACCACACCACTCACGGCTACACGGGAACGCCGACCTATGCAGCGTGGCACAACATCGTGTCTCGCTGCACCAACCCGAACCGCTGGCATAAGCCGCGCCGCTTCATCACGCCACGCTGGCGCGTCTTCGCCAACTTCCTGCATGACATGGGACCATGCCCGGACGGCTGCGAGCTGCGCCTGCTGTACGACCACGACACCTACCGCAAGGGCGCGTGCTTCTGGCGTCCGGCGCATGAGCCGATGCGCGGCTACAAGCTGACCGACCGCGACCTCTGGGGCGCGACACCGACCCTCGCCTCGACAACAACGGAGTAGTTAAAACGCGCGCACCATCAACCCATTTGCGACATCCTGTCGCAAATCCACATCCAAGGAGACATCCAATGCTTGCCATCATCCTCGTCACCATCAGCACGGTCGGCTTCTCGACCGCCATCGCCATGGCGTGGGACATCTGCCGCAAGGCCGAGGCCGACCACGCTCGCAACTGCGCGTCGATCATCGACCGCATGAACCGCTTCGTGGTCAGCCCGTCCGACCGCGCCGCCCGCCGCTTCGTCGAGGGCCGCTGACATGCGCATCACCATCCGCGACGTGAAGCGCGACACCCGCATGAACGCCGCGCACAACCATTACGCGCTGAGCTACGCTCGCTTCATGCTGAACGACCCGGTCTACCTGACCGACAGCCGAGATTATAGGGCATGGCTGCACTACGCCGTGCTCGCGTTCGACATAGCCGACAGCCACGGTATTGTTTGTGGCTAACCCACAACCAAGGAGACTTCCACATGGAAACGCATCAGCAGGTCGCGAAGGCTTGGGCCGATCAGATCGACAAACACCACGACGGCCATCATATGTTCTGGATCGGCGACAGCATCTTCAGCTATGGCCACCACTTCAAGATCGCCCGCATCTACACGCTGGCCGAGCGCAAGGTGGCGCTGTTCACCACGCGCAAATACTCGTCCTCGACCGGCAGGCACCAGAGCTACGCTCGCTCTGCGTGGGGCTACGACAAGCCGCATCCGCAGTTCACCGTGCCGCACATCGACATCCACGGAAGCGGCGCTATGGAGCACACAGCCAACGTCGGACACATGATCCAGTCCGTGCTCGACTGCATCGCCACGGCGAAGCGCGCTCGACTGTACAAGACGGCGCATCTGAACGACGCGCTGACGAACCTGACCAGCGCGCAAGACTATTGCCGCGCGTTCGGTCTCGACTGGCCGACCATGCGCACGCCGTTCCCGGCGTCAGCGCCGCAGCTCACTCGCGCCGCGATCATGCGGATCGCCGTTGACAGCTCACCCGAGCTTGCCGCTGCGCTCATGCCCTTCTGCGTGGAGGGCTGACATGGCCAGCTATGACCGCAACGATCTCTTCCCGCCTGCGCTTGTGCGCAAGGCCAAGCAGATCATGGACGCGACCCCGGCGCACAAGCAGGCGGCTGCGCTCGACGAACAGATCATCGCGGCAGAGATGCCGCGTATCAACAAGCTTACACACCAAGAGAACAGCTCGCGTTACTGCGCGTACATGCTTCAATACCTCATCAGCAGCGGCAAGCTATAACAACGGAGTAGTAAAATGTACGTGATCTACACGGTGATCCAAGACATCACCACGGATGGCGCTGACGGCTTCGCGATCATCGACGTGGTGCCCGCCGCCGAGTGGGACGAGCATCAGAAGACCAACCCGTTCGAGTTCCCGTTTGCCCAAGCGTTGTTCATCGCCATCTGATTTGCGACAAATGTCGCAAAAGCGACTGGTGCGAGCGTCAGCCGCATCCTGTCGCAAATCCACATCCAAGGAGACTTCCAATGCTTTACGATGGTGAAACATTCCAGCACGGCGGGCGCAGGTTCCGCTTCATTACCGAGCACGACGACATGGGTCCGCCATGGGAAGAGCACGACGGCCACGGCATCGTCAGCGAGTGGCGGCATCGGGAAGGTGAAGGCAGGCGCACCGGGGAGCTGGTGCTGTCCCGCGACCGACACTCGACGCAGTATTACGACTTCCGTGAGACCATGGCGCTGGCCAAAAAAGACGGATGGGGCTGCGCAGACATGACCGACGACGCCATGCGCGACGCCATCGCCGTACTGCAAGAGCTGGAAGCGTTCGACCGCGAGCTGGTCGAGAACGAAGAGATGGAGCCGGAGGACGCTTACGTGTTCGACCCGGCTGAGATCGAGCAGATCAAGCTGGCCGTGGTCGTCAACGCCGACTTCAAATATCTGAAGAGATGGTGCGACGACGAGTGGTCATGGGTCGGCGTTGTCGTGACGCTGATCGAGACCGACGAGTACGGCGACGATGTGGACGGAGAGCGCGCCAGCCTCTGGGGCATCCAGAGCGACGCCTGCGCCTACATCGAGGAAGTTGCGCACGAGCTGGCCGACGACATCATCGGCCCGCTTGACGACGCCGCCGCGACCGCCATGATGGACGCGCGCCCCGACCTCTACGCCATGGAGAGCTGACATGGACACCCGGTTCAAATCAACCATCGTCCAGCTCTACGCGACCGGCGCTCGGGCCTACATCCGGGCGTCGTGCGAACAGCGCGGCATGAGCTGGATCGTCAGCGCGCAGAAGCGCGTCACGGCCTTCCGCCAGCTCAAGGGCGTGGGCAATTACGAGCGGCGCAACGTCGAGATGTGCCGCTACTTCGAACTTGAGGAAGCGCTCATCTTTCGTTTCGGCATCAGTCAACAGCCCGTCGCGGGCGAACCAAAGGGACGGTCATGAAGTACGTCATCTACAACACCAGTGCACAAGCGTATGTGAACTGGCCGGGCGCGAAGCGCGCCTACACCAAGGACCGTCTCAACGCCCGCTGCTTCTCCAGCGTGGCGGCGGCGATGGCCGACTGCTGCGGCGACGAGTTCGTCGTGGACTATTTCAGCGGCAACGCGATGACCCAGTCGCATCAGGTCGTCGTCGAAGAGGAGGACTGAGCATGGCCAAGATCAACCTGACATGCCCGTACTGCGGCAGCGACAAGGTGCTCGCTGACGCCTATGCAGCGTGGGATGTGGAGACCCAAGAGTGGGTGCTGCACTCGACCTACGACGACAAGCGCTGCGACGCGTGCGGCGGCGAGTTCAACTCAGCCGACGAAGCGGAGGTCGAGGATCATGCGTGAGCAAGAAGAGGCCGAAGCGCGCGAGATCGTGCGCGCCGCGTGGTGCAACTCCACGCTGAATGGAAACGACCCGGACCCGAGCGACTTGCAGGAGGCGATCCAGCTTTCTGACTATTGCGAAGAGGTCGAGCGGTGGGTGTGGCGCGACGGCGAGGGCGGCTTCGACCGGCGCTTCAATATCCTGTTGCGCGCCGTCAAGGATCTGAGGTTGACCCATGAGTAACTATCGCATGATCCCGTGCCGTTGCTTCTGGTGCAAGAACGCCAACGGCAACACCTATGCGCAGACGGCGGGAGACGGGACAGATCCGTCGCTCAAGTTCATGATCCGAGACTATACGGCGTGCAAGAAATGCCAAGCCGTCTGGGATCAAGGCATCCTCTGCGTCGAGGTCACGCCGATGACCGACGACACCGGGCCGGAGATGGACGTGGGCTCAGGCTTCGCCCCGACCGGCGCGTGGGCTGTCGCGACAGCAAAGTCGCTGGCCGACTGCGGCATCGACGCCGAGACGATTGAGGCCCTGTCGCTTCCGGGCGGCAGGTTCATGCTCAACGCGGAGCTGTTCGACGCGCTATTCCCGAACGCCGACCCGCCGCAGCACTGCGAGAGCTGGTCTCCTCCAAATAGACTTGAGGTGAACTGACAGCAACACTGGAGTAGTTGACATAAGAATACAGACGTTGTACTATATACATGCTGAACAACAGCGCCCCGATCCCAACCAATTTGCGACATTGATTTGCGACATGTGTCGCAAATCTAGTCGGCCAGTGTACTGGCCTTGCTAGCGTCGCAAATACTTCCAAGGACACATGCCATGCACGAGCTTACCATTTCACAGCTGTGGAAGTTCATCCCCTATGTCGCCCTCCAGCTGAAAGAGCCGCTCTACATCGAAGGCACTTTCGGCATCGGCAAGTCCGAGGGCGTGACGCAGGTGGCCACGGCCAACCCCAACGACTTCATGATCGACATCCGGCTGAGCCAGCGCGACAGCGTTGACCTGCGCGGCCTGCCCGGTCTGGAGACGTTCGAGACCGGCACGCCGAAGAACAAGATCATCGTCCGTCAGGCCGAGTGGTTCGCTCCCGGCGAGCTGCCATTCGTGGGCAACCCGAAGTTCGCTCACATCAAGGGCACCATCTGGCTCGTGCTCGACGAGATCAACGCTGGCTCGCTGCCGACGCTGGCCGCTGCCTACCAGCTCGTCAACGACCGTGGCATCGGCTCGAACAAGCTGATGGACAACGTCGTCATCATCGCCATGGGTAACCTTGCGACTGACAAGGGCGTCGTCAACCGGATGCCCATCCCGCTGCTCAACCGCTTCGTGCAGGTCAGGGCTGTCGTGAGCGCCAAGGACTTCATCGCGCATCACCAGACCAAGGGCGATCTGCCGCCCGTGGCCTTCGCGTTCTACGGCTTCAAGCCGGACCTGCTGCACACCTACAGCCCGACCTCCAAGGACACGGTGTTCTCGACGCCGCGCACCGCCGCCAAGGCGTGGCGTGCGTGGATGACCAAGGAGCCGGAGTGGATGCGCGAAGCCGTCATGGCCGGTTCGGTCGGCAAGGGCGTGACCGCAGAGATCATCGGCTTCGTCAAGATCTGGGAGACCCTCAAGGACTACGTCCCCAAGATCAAGGCGGACCCGGTCAACGTCGAGCTGCCCGACCTCGCCAAGGACCACGGCCTGTCGCTGGCCTATTGCGTCGCCGTCAAGCTCAGCGGCGACATGAACGCCAAGAACGCCGGGTGGATACACACCTACCTGAAGCGGCTGCGCCCGGCCATGACGATGATGGCGTGGACGCTGGCGCTGCGCCGCGACACCGCGCTGTACCAGCTGCCCGAGTACATGGACTACGCCAAGATCTACACCGAGGCGTTCAGCTCCGCAGCCTGACATCGCAAATGCCCACGCGTCACGTGGGCATAACCAAGGACTTCCAACATGAGACACATCGAGAAGGCCCAAGGTCAGATCGCGATCCGCCAAGTGTTCTTCGCGGCGCTGATCTTCAACACGCCAATGGTCGAGACGCGAGAGGTTGAGCGCGCCGCGACCGACATGAAGTCCATCTTCTGGAACCCGGACTTCTTCGACACGCTGGAGATCGCGGTCATCATCTTCGTGCTGCTGCATGAGCTGCTGCACATCGTGCTGACCCACGGCTTCCGGCAGGGCGACCGCGACCACGAGCTGTGGAACATCGCCTGCGATCACGAGGTCAACCTGCTGCTCAAGGAGAGCGGCGTCACGATCTGGACCAACGCCCTGTGCGACGCACGCTTCAAGGGCATGTCGGCTGAGCAGATCTACGACATCCTGCGGCGTGAGCAGCAGGCCAAGCCGAAGCCCCAACAGGGGCAGGGACAGCCGCAGCCGGGTCAGGGTAGCGGGCAGCCCGGTCAAGGGCCGTCAGGGCCGCTCCCCGGCGATCTGTTGCCCACCCATAAGATGGATGAGGCGACCAAGGCCGAGATCACCCGCGCCATCCATGGCCGTGTGGCGTCGGCGGCGATGCAGGCCGAGCTGGCGGGCAAGATGCCGGGTCACCTCAAGGGACTGGTCGCCTCGATCCTCGAACCGCAGGTGGCGTGGGAGCAGGCGCTGGCCCGCTACATGATCCAGTTCGTTCGCGAGGACGAGAGCTGGTCGCGGCGCAACAACCGCTTCGCCGACTTCTACCTGCCCGCACGCTACAGCCAGAAGCTCGGCGAGCTGGTGCTGATCGGCGACACCTCCGGTTCTGTGCACGGCGACAGGGACTATTACAGCCGGATCAGCGCCGAGCTGAACTACATCGTGGACAACCTCAAGCCCGAGCGCGTCCGCATGATCTGGGCTGACGACGCCGACTGCTCGCTGCAGCAGGTGTTCGAGCCCGGCGACCTGATCGAGCTGACGCCCGAGGGCGGCGGCGGGACCGACATGCGCAAGCCGCTGGCGTTCGTGGAGCAGTACGATCCGCTCTGCGTGGTGCTGGTCACCGACTGCTTCACACCGTGGCCGGACGACACGCCCTACCCGCTGCTCGTGCTCAGCACCACCAACAGGGTCGCGCCCATCGGCGAGACCATCCACATAACCACGTGAGGTGACACATGAAGACCTATACCGTTGAGCTGATGGAGCACCGGCTGTTCTCCATTGACGTTCAAGCGACGAGCGCGGAGAAGGCAGCTCGTCTAGCCAAGGAGCTGTACGAGCTGTCGCAAGACCCGCGCGAGCAGTGGCACAACGACTGCAGCCGCGCCGACGCCACAGTCGAGGGGGTGACAGAGCTATGACCCCGGAAGAAAAAGAGATCGCCAAGCGTCGCGTCTACCCGATGCTCAAGCTTATGTCCTCGGTCAAGGAGCTTGAGCTGGCGGTCCTGAAGATGTCGCTTGTGGTGACCAAGGGCGAGTTCAGCCCTGACGAAGTCTACATGCAGCTTGACGGGCTCATACGTGACGCCGAGGTCAGGCTGCGCATCGGCCACAGCCGCGTGGTGGACATGCTCTGCCACGAGGCTCTCGGACCACACACTCTGCACGCTCGTGCAGGGTGGGAGGACAAGCTGCGCCGCAAGGTGCAGAGCAGCAGGAAGAGGCCAGCATGAAGCGCATCGAGTGGGTCGAGCAGCGCGTGGTGATCCACGCGTCTGTAGATCCTCGCACAGGGCACGTCGAGAGGCACGCGCTCAACAGGAAGTTCACCCTCAAGGAAGCCATGCGCTACGTCCCGGTGCACCACAATTGGCTTGTCGCATGGTTACCCAAGACCGAAGCCATCGCGGTCATCGACTTGCTAGGCTCTGCGCGCAAGCTGAGAGGCGGAACGAAACTCATGATGAAGCCGCCCTATGTCACACGCTTCAACAGCATTGAAGCTGCGATCATGTGGGCTATAACCAACGACCACTAACCAACCCATTTGCGACATCTGTCGCAAATTCAAGCAGGAGAGTTCCATGTCTATCACCAAGAACTGCATGATCGTGAACCTGTCCCTCGGCATCTGGCAGGGCTACCGCCTCGACAAGAACGCGTCGAAGCAGGTGACCGACGACGCCGGGGCCGATGCTGACGCCGCCCGCGTCAACAAGCACCTGATCCCCAAGGAGAGCCTGAAGACCATCGTCTTCGCGGCTGGCCAGATCAGGCAGCACCTCTATGGCAAGACCCTGCCGTGGAAGGACAACGGCGACCGGCTGCTGACGCGCAAGCTCTACGCCCCGTTCATCGAAGAGCACCAGCGGCTCGTCGGCGAGTTCCACGCGGCGGTCGATGAGTTCCTCGGGACCACCTACCCGCAGGCCAAGATGCGCGCCGAGTTCCGCATGGGCTCGCTGTTCAACTCGGACGACTACCCGACGCCGAGCGAGCTGAAGCACAAGTTCTATGTCGCGCTCGACATCGACGCCGTCTCGGAAGCCTCTGACTTCCGCGTCGCGCTGGACAAGGAGAGCGTCGCCCAGATCCGTGGCGACATCGAGACGGCGACCACGGCTCGACTGGCCACGGCCATGCGTTCGGTGTGGGAGCGGCTGGCCCAGACCGTGGGTCACTTCGCCGACAAGATGGCCAGCGATGGCATCTTCCGCGACAGCACGATCACCAATCTCGAAGAGCTGGTGGACCTGCTGCCGGGGCTGAACATCACGGGAGACGAGCAGCTCACTGCGATCTATGAAGACCTGCGCAAGACGCTGGTCGGCTACGATCCCAAGGATCTGCGCAAAGACCCGGCTGTTCGCAGCGAGGCGGCTGCCGAAGCGGCGCGCATCATGGACGAGATGTCCGGCTTCATGAACGCGTTTGGAGCGGCGGCATGACAGCTCAACGGGTTTGCGACACGGTGTCGCAAACCCCTCTACTGAACTTAGAAAGGCAAAGAAATGACCGCCCACACCGTCGAGACCAAGGTAGACGACATCCACCTGCGCATGCGCAGGATGGAGACCCGCCTGACCAAGTACCTTGAGAGCATCGGCTTCGATACAGGCTGCCAGCGAGCCCGCTGGGTGTCCTTGGGCTTCGTCGAGGTGCCGAGCCCCGCCTGCGCCCTCAAGGAGATCCTAGACCTCATCCCTGCCGATTGGCTGGATGATGTGGATGTGATCCACCAAGGCAAGAAGATCGCGACCCTATCGAACTGGGCGTGACACAAATAGGTTGCGGGTGCGAAGCCCGCAGCCTATCCTCCGGCCAAGCCAAGCAGGAGCATTTCCAATATGCGGACACACGCGGAATGGGTGATAGAGCTGCAACAGTGCGGCTCCGATCCACAGAAGCTTCAGCAGGTCGTCGCCTCGATCCAATCAGACGCCGTGCACGCTGGTTTTGAAAATGCAATGCGGACAGCCATGGGCGTTGTCGGCAAGTCGCGGCAGCTCACTGACGATAAGCTCGTGCAGCTCAGGGCTGTAACCTGAGCGCTACAACTTTACGACAGCACTGGAGTAGTCTATCTTGACTGCGGCTCTCAACCGAAAGGTGCCGCATGTTCAAGCTTCAGCGAAACATACCTGTGCCCGCGCCAGTGCGCGATCTCAGCAACATCAAGCGACGATACCCGTACCACGACATGGATGTCGGCGAGTTCTTCTTCGTGCCGAACAAGACCAAGAACACCCTGTCGTCTCACGCCAGCACGGTCGGTCATCGACTGGGCCGCAAGTTCATCACCCGCCTGACCCACGCCCGCCTCGACACCAAGGGCGCATGGAAGCTCTGCGACGCCTCGGCGGAAAACGCAGTGCAAGGCATTGGTGTGTGGCGCGAGGCATGAAGCACGGCCAGCCCGACCCCGTCGCGGACGCCGCGATGCAGCCTCTGCGTCTCGCTTGGGATGGCGTGCAGCTGCACGTCCACCCCAGAGTAACCCCGGAAGAGATCGACGGCATCATCGCGCGCCTCAAGCGGCTGCAGGATGTTCTCTCGTCGTCGCAGAGCCGGGGAGGACTGATCCTTCCAACCTGATAGGTGCCCAATGACCGACAGCCCCGATGACCTCCTCAAGGAAGTGGCCGAGCTTCCTAACCCCCGCACAAATTTACTGACGCACAACGAGCAAGTGCTGATCGACTTTTGTCAGCGCCTCGGCGCGTGCATCGAAGCGATGCAGATCGACGCGCGCTCCGCCGCTCTCGCTGTCCAGCCCCGCGAGGGTGGGGGCGAACTTCGCGCGCTCGTGGAGAAATGGCGCAAGCAGGCTGCGGATCATGAGTATGTCACAGGACATCGAGGCGGCTTTGACCCGCAGCCGCCGATCTATCTGCGATCCTGCGCCGATGAACTTGAACGCGCCCTTTCCACATCTTCGGCCCCCGCCGCCCTCTCATCCCCCAATGAGGATAGCCGATGAGCGCCGCGTCCCCCATCGCTGGGCGCGTCGCCGCCGAGCTGGAGCCCTACGGCGTCACCTACCACCGCCAGTACGGTCGCACCGGCTGGTGCGCCACCTGCGCCTGTGGCGCGACCGAGCGCGTCTCTGGCACGCCGGTCCTGCAGCCATCGTTCACCATCCGCAAGTTCGAGCATCGTGGCTGGAGCCTGCGCGCCCGCACCACCCCTGTCTGCCCTGCATGCCATACGAAGGAGACGCCTGTGAATAAGCCTGTCCAGATCGGTCCCGACCCGAAGATCGCCAGAAAGATTTACGCGTTGCTGGATGAGCACTTCGACGACCAGAAGCGCATGTACCGCAACGGCTGCTCGGACGAGGTGGTCGCCAAGACGCTCGACGTGTCGCTGGAGATCGTCAAGAACATCCGCGTCGCGGCCTACGGCGAGCTGGCCGAAGACCCGCGTTACGCCAAGCTGCGCGACGACATCGAGCTGCTGCGCATGGAGTTCGCCGAGGAGCACGCCAAGCTCTACGCACGGTTCGAGGGACAGCTCACCGCGCTGGAAGCCCAAATCCCGGCGCGCAACAAGAAGGCTGCCGGGTGACCCCGTCGCTCGGCGCACGCAAGCTGATCATGGCGGCATACCTGTACTACAGGCGTGCCTCCCCGGTGCTCGACGACGGCCAGTACGACCAGCTCGCCATCGGCATCGTCAAGCGTTGGGACAAGCTCGACCCGCATATCCAGTGGCAGCTCGGCAGCAAGATCGAGCTGCTGTCATCTGGACACCACATCAGGGTTACTAAAGCGTCAGAGGCGGGAGCCTGCCTCTGGCATCACGCAGTCAAGGGATGCGCCCCGCACGGCGACCCCATCGACGACTGGATCTGGGACGAGTGCAAGGAGCTGTCGTGGGCTCGCGCTGAAGGATAGGAGAACGACATGGACGACCGTGAATACATCCAGATGCTCACCCGCACTGGCGAAGAGATCAAAGCGCTGCGCTATCAAGTCGCAGAGCTGCGCCCCAAGGCCGAAGCCTATGGCGCGATCTGCACCATCCTCGGACTGATCCCGCAACCGGCGCAGGGCTACGGTGAGGACATCATGTGGATCATCGAGCGCGAGAAGCTCAGCGCCAAGGAGCGGATCGACGCCGAGATCGCCGCTCGCGCCAAGCCGAGCCGGGAGCCTGCGGACGAGTTCGAGACGCTGTTCGCGCGTGGGAATTTCAGCAAGGAGACGTGCGTCAAGCCCAAGAAGACTGACGTGATCGACGACGAGATACTCCCTTACGTGGACAAGCCTTGCGTCCCGCCAGAAGATCGCGGCTATGATTGAACCAGACCGCTGGAACAAGCGTTGCCCGCGCGCCAGAGAGTGTTCGCGAGACGAGCTGATCGACTTCATGTCGGTCGGCACGCGGCTCGACGACAAGCTGACGCAGTGGGAACTGACGTTCTGTTCCAGCGGGCTGCGCTCGATGAAGTATAGCGAGCTGTCCGACCGACAGAAGGACGTGCTCGACGGCGGGTTACTCAGGAAACTCTGGGGCAATGACCCAGCACTATGGAGGTGATGATGGGCTTGTTATTTAGGATCAGTGCGACAGCGATCTTGCTTATGCTCCTGACGGCGTCGGCTGCGAAAGCGTCAGAGGATCACGTCTTCCCACGTTGGTTCGAGATGGTGATCTTCGTCGTGTTCTTCGGGTCGTCGGCTGTGATCGTCGGATGCGTCTTCACGATCATCTGGACAGTAGGTCAGCAATGAGGGTCTGGGACGACAGCAAGGTCACCATGTTCGATGTGGAGACCTCCGGCGCGAAGCCGGAATATGCGCTGCAGCCGTGGCGCATCCTGTCGGGCGACGCATGGGTGACCAGCTTCGTCTCGATGGAGTGGGTTGACGGCAAGGCGATTTACACGGGCGGCGTCACGCATGACGACAATCTGCCCGTGGACGAGGGGCGCATCCTGTGCCGCCGCTTCATGAAGGACATGCTCACCATGGCGCTCGACGAGGGGCGCACGCTGGTGGGCTGGCACGTCGCCTTCGACGCGGCGGTGTGCATCGCCTACGGTTTCGAGAAGCTGGTCATGCAGGCCAAGTTCCTCGACGGCCTGCTGCTGTGGAAGCACTTCGACATGGAGCCTGAGTACGAGATGGCGGCGCACAAGAAGCGCCCCTACGGCTTGAAGGATTTCGTCACCGAGTACCTGCCAGCGCATGCAGGTTACGAAGAGGAGATCGACTTCCACGACAGCAGCCCGGAGGCGCGCGCCAAGCTGCACGCGTACAACGAGAAGGACAACCGCTTCACCCGGATCGGCGCGCGCCACTGGTTCAAGCAGCTGGGGCCGCGACAGCTCAAGGCCGCGCTGATCGAGGCCGAGAGCATCCCCATGGTCGCGCTGGCCAACCTGCGCGGCCTGCCGATAGACACGCTGGTGGCTCACGAGCTGAGCTGCAAGCTCGCCAACGACGCCAAGCGTCAAGCCGAGGCGCTCGCCGAGTTCGGCGTGACCGAGAAGGTGGTGCGCTCGCCGGTACAGCTCGCCAAGCTCATGTACGAGGACTGGGGCCTGCCGGTGCTCAAGGAGAACAAGTCCAAGATCACCGGCAACACCACGCGCTCGACCGACAAGGAGGTGCTCCACGAACTGGCCTTCATCGACCCACGGGCCAAGCAGCTGCGCGACTATCGCGAGGCGCTCAACAACCGCACCAAGTTCGCCGAGGCGCTGGTCAAGTCCATCGCCTACAACGAGGATGAGCGCACACACCCACAGGCGCGTATCTTTGGCACGTACACGAGCCGACTGACCTACAGCTCGGGCCAGAAAGCCAAGGGAGCAGGCAAGCGCGAAGGCACGGTCAAGGGAGTAAATCTACCTATAGGCTTCGCGCTGCACCAGATGAAGAACGACAAGCTCTTCAGGGCGCAGGTGATCGTGCCGCCCGGCTACGGGTTACTGGAGTTCGACGCGTCCGGCCAAGAGTATCGCTGGATGGCCATCGCATCGGGAGACGAGACCATGCTGTCGCTGTGCGAGCCGGGAGAAGACCCACACAGCTACATGGGCGCGCGGCTGGGCCACGTCGATTACCGCGAGCTGGTCAGGCTCAAGGAGACAGACCCGGAAATGCAGCGGCTGCGCAAGGGCGGCAAGTTCGGCAACCTGTCGTGCCAGTACCGCATCGGCGACAAGACCTTGATGGTGCGCGCTCGCGTGCAGCACAACATCCCGATGGAGATCAACGAGGCGAAGACCACGAACTTCATCTACAAGCGCACCTATCCCGGCGTGCCAAAATACTGGGACAGGCAGATCAACGAGACCAAGCAGCTCGGCTACGTGGAGACCTTCGCCGGTCGCCGCGTGCAGGTCGTGGGTGACTGGGGCGGACGCATGGCGTGGTCCATGGGCTCGACCGCGATCAACTACAAGATCCAAGGGACGGGCGGCGACCAGAAGTATCTGGCGATGGCTGTCATCAAGGACTATCTCGTCAGCGTTGGCGGGTACTTCATCTGGGACTTGCACGACGGGTTGTACTCGTTCGTCCCGGTGCAAAAGATGCAGCAGGCGGCTATTGACACAAAACGCCTGCTTGATAACTTGCCCTACAAGAAGGCATGGGGTTTCGTGCCCCCAATACCCATGCCGTGGGATGCGAAGATGGGGTTTAGTTGGGGTGACTTGAAAGAGGTAAAGTTTTGACACACAGGCACACGTCTGGTGGCAAAAGGTCACCTACGTTCAGATCATGGCAGAACATGCTGTCGCGGTGCACCAACCAGAACGATCCGTACTTCTCGCGATATGGCGGGCGCGGAATTAAAGTCTGCGCCAGCTGGTCACTATTTGAGAATTTCCTCGCGGACATGGGTGAGCGCCAGCCAGCACTAACTCTTGAGCGCAAAGATAACGACCTCGACTACACGCCAGACAACTGCGTATGGGCGACACGACAGCAACAGTCGATTAATCGAAGCAACACCAGATGGTTCGAGATCGACGGCGAGCGACAGCACCTGTCTGAGTGGTGTCGAAGATTTAAGGTGAGCCACCAAGCGGTGCTGTGGCGGCTCAGCAAAGGATGGCCTGTTGAGGCCGCGTTCAAGACACCAACATAGGAGGTTACGGTGCCAACCATGTACTTCAAACACACGAAGACCGGGAAGATGTTCAAGGTCGTCGGCAACCGCGAGGCGGACGGGAAAGCCTACCTGACGCTCGAATGCAAGGACGGCAAGTTCGAGGAGCTGTACACCAAGCAGCGCTTCAAGGACATGGGCTATACGCTCGTGAAAAAGGAGGAGACCGAGGACGACGAGGACTAGACAATTTCGCCTGCTCTGCCATGGTAACCATCGCATTGCAGGAGGTTGAGATGCCCTCATCGGAAAATTACGTTCGCGACTACAAGCAGGAAAACAAAACCGCCAAAGCCCGTGGTGAACGAGGCGGTTCCGACAGCGGCGACGCCAAGCGCGCCCGTGCTCGCCGCAAGGCGATCAAGGTGGGCATGGTCAAGCCGAACGACGGCAAGGACATTGACCACAAGAAGCCCATCGCCAAGGGCGGCGGCAACGACATGAGCAACCTGCGGGTGCGGTCACCCTCGGCCAATCGTTCGTTCCCCCGGACCAAGGGCGCAGGAATGAAGTAACGGGAGATCAGAATGCGTTTGCCTACCGACATGATCAGCGACCACGCTCAGAAGCTCAGAGACGCGGTCTCCAACGAGGATGAAGACGCCGCGAAAGAGCCAGCTCTGGCGCTGCTGCTGTCCACGATCACAGCAATCCACGACATCGCCACGGCGCTGGAGGACATCGCCAAGGTGCAGATCGTGACCGCCAACCGCAACGTATAATTTGCGACATTTGTCGCAAATCCAAACCAAGGTGCCAACCTGATGTCAAAGCTCAACTGCATGATCGACCTCGAAACGCTCGGGGTCGGTCCCAACGCGCTGATCCTCTCCATCGGCGCAGCCAAGTTCACGACCGACCACCTGAAGGTCGTGGATCGCTTTCACCAAGCCATCGAACCTGTCACCGCGTTTGCGCTCGGCGGCGTCATCGACCCGGACACTGTCCTGTGGTGGATGCAGCCGGAGCGCGAGGGTGGCCGCAAGGCGTGGCTCTCGATGCGCCGCGTTCACGTTGCCGAGGCCCTTGAGGGCTTCGCCATGTGGCTCGGCGAGGACATGCCGATCTGGGGTAACGGGGCTCCGTTCGACAATGTGATCCTGCGTCAGGCTTACGCCCGCGCCGGACTGCCGTGTCCGTGGAACCCCTTCAACGACCGCTGCTACCGCACCAAGAAAGCGGAAGCGCCGGGCGTCAAGACCAAGCGCATCGGAACGCACCACAACGCGTTGGACGACGCTGTCTTCCAAGTAGCTCATCTTCGCGGCGTCCTTGCTGCGACGAAGACGAAACTGCCGTAAATCCCTCAACACTCATGCCGGAGTAGTTCACATGGCTGACCTGAAATCATTGGCTGCAAGCCGATCCACGATCCTCAACATCGACCCCGTCAAGATCCTGATCAAGTCGGGGCTCAACGTTCGCCAGCTCGACGATGTCGAGAACCGCGAGCACATCGACTTCCTCAAGGCGTCGATCCGCGAGAACGGCTTTCTCAAGGCCCACCCGCTGACCATCTTCCAAGAGGGCGACAGCGTGTTCGTGTCGGACGGCCACTGCCGCCTGACCGCCGTCAAGGAGCTGCTCGACGAGGGTCTGGAGATCCTGACCGTCCCGTGCATCCCCGAAGAGCGCGGCGTCGGCGAGGTGGACCGCATCCTGCGCCAGACCACCAGTAACTCAGGAAAGCGCCTGACCATGCTGGAGGAGGCGCACAACGTCGAACGCCTCAACAGCTTCGGCATGTCACTGGCCGAGATCGCCCGGCGCTTCGGCAAGTCCGCTGGCTACGTCAGCCAGCTGCTCGACTTCAAGGCGGCTCCCGCCGAGGTCATCAAGATGGTCAAGAAGGGTCAGGTCTCCGCGACCTTCGCCGCCGAAACCATCCGCGACCACAAGAAGGACGGCAAGGGCGTCAAGATCCTGAAGGACGCGGTCGCCAAGGCCACGTCGCAGGGCGCGAAGAAGGCCACCAAGAAGCACTCCGTGATCCACGCTGCGAAGCCGAAGATCGTGGTGCTGGTGGACCTGCTGCGCATCTGCCGCACCAAGCTCGACGCCAAGGCCGACGCCACGTTCATCGGCAAGCTCGACAAAGCGCTGGAGCCGTTCGGTGACTAAGAGCACGGGCGTGCTGGACCCACGCATCTTCCGCTGCGACAGCAGGGTAACGTCGCGTGAATGCCGGAGACCCGAAAGGCTCCCCGGCGTCGCCCCGGACTGCGAAGACGCCAACCGACCGGACGACCCAAGAGCGGTCCCTCGTCCGGTCACGCTGCCTCGCCTCAAGTTTCTGGAGAAGCCCAGTGGATGACCGCGAGGCAGAGTGGGCGCTGGACATGGCCATGCCGGTGCGGTGCAAGGACGGGGTTGAGGCTGCCTTCGGCGGCGTCATCCTCAAGCAGTTCAAATCCACCAAGGGGCTGCTGTTCTACGTCGTGGAGCTTGTTGACACCGCCACCCGGCGCACGTTCTTCAAGATCCGCACCGCCAAGAAACTGGAGATGATTGAATGAAGCCGAAGGCATGGTCACCCACGAAGATCGACACCTTCGCCAACTGCCCCCGGCAGTTCTATGGCAAGTACGTGTCCGGCGAATTTGCCGAGGACGAGAACGACAAGTCCGCTGAGCAGAAGTGGGGGATCTTCGTCCACAAGCAGTTCGAGGACCGGCTGGGCGTCAACACCCCGCTGCCCAAGGAGCTGTCGGCGCACAACCCGTTCATGGACGAGATGGCGGCGCTGCCCGGCACCCTGTTCACCGAACGCAAGGTGACCATGGACAAGAAGCTGCGCCCCTGCTCGTGGTACGAGCGCGAGGCGTTCTTCCGGGCGATCCTCGATCTGACCGTGGTGGACGCCCCCAAGGCGGTCATCGTCGATTACAAGACCGGGAAGCCGCACAAGAAGATGCGGCAGCTCATCATCTGCTCGTTGTGGACCTTCGCGGCATACCCCAACGTCGAGGAGATTGACGCCAAATATTACTGGACCGTCAACATGACGACGACCGGCGACACCTTCTATCGCCGCGACACTGACAAGCTGTGGGGCACGCTCGCCGGAGACCTGCAGCAGTACAAGGAAGCCTACCACACGGACATCTGGCAGCCGCGTCCGTCTGGCCTGTGCAACGGCTGGTGCCCCGACACGAAATGCGATCACTGGCGACCCAAGAGAGAGAAGAGATAATGGACAACTACCAGACCGAGAACACCGACCCGCGCCCCTCGCCGAGGAAATATTCCGAGCCGAAGAACTATACCTTCGGCAGCCCGGTCAACCCGACTGTGGAGCCGCAGCCACCGAGCGACGGCTGGGAAGGCGACACCCCGTCGCTGTTCATCGAGATCAACGAAGCGGCCAGCTGCCTGCTCGACTGCCAAGAGACCCTCAGAAACGCGCAGCAGAGCGCAGAGCGCGCGCTGGAGCGGCTCAACCACCTCCAGCTGGTCTTCGACAAGCGCATCGGCGCGTGGCGCGGGAACGCCCCCGGCGTGACGATCTGGGGCAGCGAGATCCAGTCGGCTCTAAACACGAACCGGGTGCGCTGATGGGCTGGTGGAGGGCCGGACCCAACGACTGGGCCACGGACCTAGCGTCCGTGCGCGCCGTGGACACGATTGACGCGCTGTTCGAGGAAAGTCTTCGTGGCAAGTCGAAGGACTACGTCGTGACCAAGCTCAAAGAGCACCTGCCGACACCGCAGCTTCTGCGTCAGCGGGTGCTGAAATTCCATGGCGTCGGGAAAGTCACCGCCGCCGATGTCGTTCGTTACGTCTTTGGAGATCAGTGATGGCGAGTAAGCCGAAAATCTACAAGTCCGAGAAGGACGTGAAGGCGCAAATCAAGAAGCTCCTGATCGACCGCAACTGGTTCGTCTGGATGCCGCCCGCCAATGGCTTCGGCAAGATCGGGATCAGCGACATCCACGCGTTGTGCAACGGCGTGTTCATGGCCATCGAAGCCAAGTTCGGCGGCAACAAGCCGAGCCCGCACCAGCGCGCCTTCCTCGAAAGCGTCGCCGCCTGCACGGCGTTCGGCGTGGTCGTGGACGAGAAGACCATCGGCGTGTTCGAGACGTTCCTCGACCTGCTCGACAAGTCACACGAGAGCGTCCTCACCTCCATGAAGGCGGGCGAGGGCGAGAAAATGTCGGACGTGGAAGGCGCGGCGCTGCTCGACGCGCTGGCCATCCTGACGGCTCCAATCGTAGCGAAGTGAGGGTCACCCATGGACGGTCTGTTTCACGTAATCGACGATGCGCAGATCGTCCTGCGCAACCGTGGCGTCTACCGCCAATCCAAGCTTTACCACCGTAACGGCTTGGTCTATGCTGGGCTAGGTTCCGGTTTCGTTCGCCTCACCGCGAACAACGGAACCTCTCATCCGAACGTCACGTGGGAGGGCAAACTGCCGCCCCATGTCGAGACTTCTGTTGAGCACTTCTGTCTGCGTTATCACTTCCCTAAACGTGTGGCTGCTTGATGCACATTCACGAAGAGACGAAGAGCGTTGTTCTCAGGGTGCGCGATCCGTTCGCCCTGAGAGCCCTTCTACCCAAGTCCAAGACTATCGACCACCCGGACTACAATTTCGCCGCGCAGCATACTCTGGACGTGACGCTCATGCTGCGGAACATCGGCATCCGCGTGCCGTCGCCGATCCGTTACCAATACCGCTGGCCGGGCAAGTTCACCCCCTACGCCCACCAAGTGGATATGGCCGAGTTCTGGACCTTCCACCGCCGAGGCTTCAACCTGTCCGAGCAGGGCACGATGAAGACCAACAGCGCGCTCTGGGCTGCCGACTATCTCATGCAGCTGGGGCTGGTCCACAAGGCCCTCATCTGTGCGCCGCTGTCCACGCTGCGCACAGTCTGGATGCAGGACATCTTCGACACGCTCATGCACAGGCAGGCCGCGCTGCTCCACGGCTCGCAGGAGCAGCGGGTCAAGGCGCTCAAGACGCCGAGCGACTTCTTCGTGCTCAATCACGATGGCGTGAAGATCAGTAATATCCGCAACATCCTGATGACGCGCAAGGACATCGACCTCATCATCGTTGACGAGGGCGACGAGTTCCGCAACGGCACCACCGAAAAGTACAAGGCGCTCGCCGACATCATCCAGCCGCACCACCGGCTGTGGTGGCAGACCGGGACGCCGACGCCGAACGCGCCGACAGACGCATGGGCTCAGATCAAGATGGTCAGCCCGTCGAACGCGCCGAAATATTTCGGCACGTTCAAACGCGAGACGATGATGCAGCTGACGCCCTTCAAGTGGGTCGCGCGCAAGGAGGCCAAGGACATCGTGTTCGAGGCGATGCAGCCCGCGATCCGCTTCAAGAAGTCCGACTGCATCGAGCTGCCGCCCGTGGTGACGCTGGCTCGTCAGGCCGAGCTGACCAAGGAGCAGCGCAAGGCCGTGGACGCGATGAAGGAGGAGCTGTTCCTCGACGCGCGCAACCACGAGGGGCTGAGCAAGTCGATCCTCGCCGTCAACGCCGCCGACAAGATCTCCAAGATGCGACAGATCCTGTGCGGCGTGATCAAAGACCCGACCACGGATCAGTACATAGAACTTCCGCACCAACCTCGTGTGGACACGTTGCTGGAAGCGATCCGTGGAGCGAATGCCAAGGCTATTGTCATTGTGCCTTTCAAGGGTATAATCCAGAGCCTTGCCAAGAAGGTCGGCAAGCATTATACGGTAGGCATGATCAATGGTGATGTGTCGCCGAACAAGCGCCACAACATCATTACAAGCTTCAAGCAGACCGCCGACCCCCACGTCCTCATGTGCCACCCCAAGGTGATGTCCCACGGCCTAAACCTGACCGAGGCTGACACCACCATCTTCTACGCTCCCATCTATGGTAACTCACAATTCCAACAGGTGATCGAGCGTTTCAATCGCGCAGGCCAAACGCGAAAGATGACCATCATCCGCATCGGTGCTCACCCTGCGGAATGGGATCTTTACCGTGACACGGATGCCGCCGTGAACACGCAACAAAAGCTGATGGACCTGTACGAAGCGCTACTTCAATCCTAGCCAAGAGAGTGCCCCGATGACTGAACACAACGCCGACAAATTGGTTCGCGTGCACCAGAAGATTTCCGCCGCGCGCAAGAAGCTCAAGACCGAGTTCGAGGCTGCCGACAACGCCCTGAAAGAACAGCAGGAGGTTGTCGAGAGCGCGATGCTGGTCTTCCTCAACGACACCAAGCAGAAGACGGCCAAGACCGACAACGGCTACTTCTACTGGGAAGAGAAAGTCACCCCGAGCGGTTCCGACTGGGGTGCGTTCTTCGCCTTTGTGCGCAAGGAGAACGCGTTCGACGCGCTCCACAAGCGCATCAGCACCACGTTCATCAAGGAATATATGGAGGCCCACGACAAAGCACTGCCGCCCGGCGTCAGCATTCACCGCGAACGCGTCATTAACGTTCGCAAGAACTAATCCACTGGTTACTATTGGAGAGTGAAATGGCTAAAGGACTTGCACCGTTCAACGAAAATGCCCTTCCCGCCCATCTGCAGAAGGCGGTCGAGACCGGCGAGGGCAACATCGAAAGCCGCGCCTCGGTCCCGTCGCTGACCTACGGCGGCAAGAAGTGGACCATGGTGATCGACGGCGACGAAAAGCTCATGCAGAAGCGCAATGAGGACGGCGACCTCGAACCGGCGACCACGATCAACGTGATCATCCTCGATTACGCCAAGCGCCGTGGCCGCACCTATTACGAAGGTGCCTACGACAAGGACAAGCCCGGCAAGCCGCTGTGCTGGTCCGACGACGGGGTCACCCCGCACAAGTCGATCAGCGAGCCGCAGGCGTCCAAGTGCGCCGACTGCCCGCTGTCGGTGAAGGGCTCCAAGACCAACGATCAGGGCAAGGCGGTCGTCGCCTGCTCCGAGCATCGCATGGTCGCGGTCGTCCCGGCCAACAAGCCCGGCTTCACCCCGCTGCGCCTCAAGCTGGCGATCACGTCGGACTATGACGGCCAGTCGCCGGACCTCGTGGAGAAGGGCTGGTACGCATTCTCGAACTACAAGGACTTCCTGCGCTCCAACGGCGTGCCGGGCACCTACTTCCTCGTCACCAAGCTGCGCTTCGACCCGAACGCCGACTGGCCCAAGGTCATCTTCCATCGCGGCGACTGGCTCGACGAGGACGCCTTCAAGACGGCGTCCGAGGCGTCCAAGACCGATGAGGTCAAGGCGCTGCTGGCGGGCTCGTGGAGCCCCGAGGGCGGCGACGGTCACCCGACCGAAGCGGCTCCCAAGGCCGAGGCTCCCAAGGCTGCCGCTCCGAAGGCCAAGGCGAAAGCCCCGGTCGAGGACGACGAGGACGAAACCCCGAAGCCCAAGGCGAAAGCCAAGGCTCCGGTCAAGGAGTTCGACGACGATGAAGACGGCGAGCCCGTCAAGTCGAAGCCGTTCACCGAGGACGACATCGAGCTGAGCACGACGCCGAAAGCCAAGCAGGCCGAAGTCGCCGCCAAGCAGAAGGCCCGCAAGGCCGCAGAGCTTGACGAAGACGGGGATGCTGTGGTGGATGACGACGAGCCTGCTCCCAAGGCCAAGGCCAAAGCGGCTGCACCCAAGGCGAAAGCCAAGGCCGCTGTGGTCGAGGACGAAGATGAGCCCGCCGCGCCGAAGTCCGGCAAAGCACCGCTCAGCTCCGTACTTTCCGACTGGGACGACGAAGAATAATCCTTGTCCTGAGTGAATATACCTATAGTCTGAGTGCCCCGGTTAAGTTAGCCGGGGCACCTTCCATTTGAAGGACCATGCCGATGTCTGAAGCCCCGAAACCCGCATACCCGGACGACAACCCGAAAACCATCTACGGCGTCAAGAAGCCGCCGCTCTCGGCGATCCCGCCGTCCTCGCTGATCCACCTCGGACTGGCGATGGAGGAGGGCGAACGCAAGTACGGCCTCTTCAACTATCGCGACAAGACCGTCAGCTCGTCGGTCTATTACAACGCCGCCTTCCGCCACCTGCTTGAGTGGTGGGACGGCTCCAACGTGGACAAGAGCGGATGCCACCCGCTGGCCCACGTCATGGCGTGCTGCGCCATCATCCTCGACGCCGAAGTGCACGGCACGTTGAACGATGATCGCGGCACCCCCGGCGATGTCTCGCGCATGATCGAGATCCTCACCGAAAGCCGCACGCACGCCGAAGCGCCCGCGCGCACGGTCGAAGCGACGGTCGCTGAAACGGTCGAGGTCACCGACGCGGTATCGCCGTTCGCGCCCAAGGCGGGACAGTCTGGCCCCGGCTTCGACGTGGAGCTGAAGCCTGACCTCGACGACCTCGCCAAGCAGCTCGCGGATCGCTGACCTCGAAATGACGGAAGATGCGTCCGATGAACGCTTTGGAATTTCTACAGGCAGTCTATCCGCCGACTGGCAATTATTGTGTCGCATCTCCGTTCACGCCGGAAGGCAGTACCGCCACGATCTATGGTCACAAGGTCTTCACTGACCTCCAGCAGATGGTGCGGTACGCCGACCGGATGAAGGGCGACCGCGACGTGTTCTTCAGCGTGCTGACGCTGAAGGCACCCAGTGTCTGGAACGCTCGCAAGAAGAACCGCAAAACTGGAGAGATGGGCGCTACTGAAATCCGCACGCATGCCAACATGGCTGAGAGCCGTTGCTTCTTCCTCGACCTCGATGTCGGGAAGTCCACGCCCAAGGTCAAGAAATTCGCCACGCAGGACGCAGCCGCCGTCGCCCTGAAGGCGTTCTGCAGGGAGCTGGGGCTGCCGCGCCCCATGGTGGTGTCCAGCGGCGGCGGGCTGCACGTCTACTGGTTACTCACGGACGCGCTGCCAGCTGATGAGTGGGAGGGCTACGCCAACCTGCTGCATCGTCTCGTCAAGGCCAAGGACTTCCACGCCGACCCGCACCGCATCTCGGACATCTCCAGCGTCCTGCGCATCCCCGGCACGTTCAACCACAAGGACGGCAAGCAGCGCCCGGTGGAGGTTCTGGTCGAGGGCAGGCGCACCGACACCGTGGCGTTCGTCAAGCTGCTGAAGACCGCCTGCAAGGATCTACAGCTGTCCGAAGTCGCCAAGCCCAAGTCGCCGATGGCGTCAGGCGACGGCAACCTCGGCGGCGACTATTCCGGCAAGGTGCCGTCGCTCGACAACCTGCTTGAGGGCTGCGCGCTGATGCGCTCGATCTACGAGCACGGCGGAGATCATCCATACGCTGTGTGGCACAAGTCACTTGCTGTGCTGCGCTGCGTGGACGACGGCGTTGCTGTCTGCCACGAGTGGTCGTCCCGCGACTATCCGGGCTACGACGCCGACGAGGTGGACGCCAAGCTGTCGGATCAGGAGCTGCAGCAGATCGGACCCACATCCTGCGAGGTCATGCAGGGCGTCTACGGGAGCGATCACTGCGAAGGCTGTCCGGTGGCCGGGAAGGTCAAGGGGCCTGCCAGCGCCGCTCTGTGGCCCAAGGCGGCACCTCCACGCAAGGAGGAGCCCCCGAAGGTCCAGCTGGTCAAGGAGGTCGCTGTCGCCCCGCGCGCTGTGCTCGATGTCCCTCATGGATACATCCGCACGGTTGACGGCAAGATCGTGGTCGAGCTGACCAACGCCGAAGGCCGCAAGACCCCGGTGCCGATCCTCGACTATGACCTGTACCCACTGGTGCAGCAGGTTGACGGCGACTGCAGCTCGGACCAGCATCTCTGGGAAGCCAAGTTGCCCCGTGGCGGCAGGAAGCAATTCGTGCTGCCGAGCTGGGTGATCGGCGACGCCCGCGAGCTGCAGCGGGAGCTGAGCGGTCAAAGCATCTACGTGGACCCGGAAAGGATCAAACACGTGCAGAAGTACATGAGCGCCTACGTTCGTTCGCTTCAGCGCGAAGCTGACGCCGAACAGCAATACACGCACCTTGGCTGGCATTCCGGCTATACCGAGTTCGCCATCGGCGACAAGGTTCTCATGCAAGGCGGCAAGGCCCGCGAGGTCTCTTTCGGCGGCAACGCGCTGCCGGTGGTCCAGAGCTACGGTCTGGGCCGGGCAGGGACGCTCAAGAAGCAGGTCGAGCTGATGCGGTTCTTCAACCGACCGCACATGATCCCGCACCAGTTCTTTGTGCTGGGCGGGCTCGCCTCGCCGCTGCTCCACATGACCGGGCTCCACGGACTGATCGTCGCCTTGCGGGGCGATCAGGGCGCAGGCAAGTCCACCTCGCTTCTCGCCGCCATGTCGTTCTGGGGTAACCCAGAGCTGGCGATGCTGAACGGCGTGGACAAGCAGGGCATCACCCCCAAGGCGCGCGACGAGTACGTGCACACCTTGCGCAACCTCCCGGTCGGCGTGGACGAGATCTCGAACATGCCGGAGGAGACCGCCACGGGGCTCGCCTACAGCATCTCCCAGCCGGGCGGTCGAACCGGCCTGACCCAGACCCAGAAGATCCGGGTCAAGGGCGTGGACAAGTCCACCAGCAAGTCCACGATCATGCTGGTCACCACGAACAAGAGCCTGCACACCCTGCTCGCCGCCGACCAGTCGTCTGGCTCTGCCAGCTCGATGCGCGTGGTCGAGATCGCGGTTCCGCAGTTCAAGGTGAAGGGCATGGCCGACACCTTCCTGCGCGAGATCAAGACCAACTATGGCTGGATCGGCGAGGCGTTCATCCGCTACGTGCTCGACAACTACAAGGAGGTCGAGGAGCTGATCCACCAGATGGTGATCAAGATCGACAAGGCTGCCGGGCTCACGCCGGGCGAGCGCTTCTGGTCCTCGGATCTGGCGTGCCATCTCGTCGCCTGCATCATCTGCAACAGGCTCGGCCTGCTCGACTTCGACTGGAAGGTCATCCGCGACTGGGCGATCAAGTCGCTGGTCCCGGCCATGCGCGGAGTAGTCGAGGAAGAGTACGTCACCCCGCTGTCGTTCCTCACCGGGCTGATCGAAGACGTGATGCCGGAATGCGTCTGGGTCTCCGGGCGCAACGGCAATCTCTACAACGACCGCGTTCCCCAGCACGGGATCTCGGGCCGCGTCGAGAAGAGCAACCAGCTCATGTGGGTCACTCTCGACCGTGTGAAGCTGCAGGCTCAGCGCAAGAAGGTTCCCTACAAGCAGTTCGTGCAGCAGCTTATCGACATGAAGCTGATCCTCGAAAAGAACGCGCGCAAGACGCTCGCCGCAGGGACCGAATATGAAGGCGCACGCGCCTACACGTATATGATCGACATGAGCCACGAGGCGCTGGTCGGCAAGGACGACGACGCCAACAAGAAAGTTCCGCGCGCCGCCGATAGCCACTTGAAGCTGGTGAAGTGACCGTCTAGCCTAAGCTGGTGGACGGATCGCGACACGACTGGTCACATAACTTGAAGGCCCCACAGATCGCTCTGTGGGGCCTTTTTTCGTTTTAGGCGGCTGGGGTAGCCGGAGGGACCGGCATGCCACCCTGCTGGGGCGGTGCGCCAGCCTGTGTCATCTTCAGCGCGCCGATGGCGTTGAGCAGGTCGATCACCGGGCGACCGAGCACGTCCGCGCCGCCCGCGTTGAGCACCGCCTCGTTGGGAGCCAGATTGGTCGGAACGCTGTCCACGTTGCTCGGACCCTTGCCGGGAACCTTCGACGTGCCGCCAGCGTAGCCGCCGACCGGGGTCTTGGGCTGCGGGCGCTGGCCATCGGGACCGCCGAGCTTGGCGCGCATCCCGGCGACGACGTTCTGGGTCGAGTTCGGATCTTGCGCCTTCAGCCCGGCGAGGTACTCGTCGTAGCTGTCGCCCGCGTTCGAGGTGCCGCCAGCGAAACCGGCGCGCGGCTGCTTGGACGGATCATAGACCCCGAACGAGGTCGGCTGCTCGATGCTGTTCGGCGCGGGCGCTCCGGTGAGCGGCGTCAACCCGGTATGACCCACGGGTGCGGCAGCCCCTGCAGGCGCGGGCGCAGCGCTCTGGGGCTGCCCCGGAGCCACCAGCACGCCGTCCAGCGGCGAGGGTGGCATGCTCGGCAGGCCGGACGATCCCGGCTGGCGCTGCTGGCTGTGGAACCAGTCGTACTGGCCCAGCGCCGCGAGCTTGTGCGCCTGCGCCATGGCTGGGTCGTTGAGCTGCTGCTCGCCGATGGTCTGCTGGCCGACGAGCCCGGCCATAGCCGCAGCGTGCTCGCCCATCGCGCCATAGTAACCGGCCTGCGCCTGCGTGGTGATCGGCACGGCGGCAGCCTGCGCGCCCTGCAGCCCGGCTTGCGCCCGGATCAAGCCGCCCTCTGCAGGCTGGTTGAGCGTGCGGGCCTTGGTGAGGCCAGCCTCGGCGTTCGCCTGCGTGGTGCGGGCGTCCGCTTCCTGCTGCTGGATCGCGTACTTGCGCGAGACCAATTCGTTGAAATCGACCATGGGTTACCTCGTCAAGCGCTAACGGATTGGCTGTAGCTGTCCACGCCACTGTAGGAGTTCGAGACCGAACCGGCAAGGCTCGCGGACATCGCGGAGGACCAGCTGGAGCTGTTCGAGAAGTGGACGGCGTTGAGCGCGGCGGCACCAAGCTGGGCTGCGACCTGCGCCCCACCCTTGGCGGCTTCCACCGCGATGTTCTTCGTCTGAATGTAGAGGTCGCCGTTCGCCTTCGCCGCTTGGATGCCGACCTCGGCGACCTTCTCGGCGATCTCGATCTGGGCCTGCCACTGCTTCGTGAGCACCTCGTTATAGGAGGCCAGCGCGGTCATCTCGGAACGGTAGACTTCCGCCGTCGCCGTATTGTACTCGGACGCGGCGCGGACCTGCTCAGCCATCGCGGAGATGTCGGCCTTGTAGGCTTCCAGATTAGCGGTGTAGCCGGAGATCGTCGCCTTGTAGCCTTCGATGGTGGCGTTGGCGCGCTGCGCCCCGGCGTTGACCGTGGCGGCATAGGCGTCCACCGAGGTCTTGTACGCGCTCTCCACGGCGGTCTGGCTTTCGATCTGGGCCTTGTAGGCTTCGACCTCGGCGCTGAAGGCGTTGACCTTGCCGACATAGGCTTTGATCTCTTCGCCATACGCCTCGACGATGACCTTCTGCAGGTTGGCCTGCGTCTCGATGGCCCCCAGCTCGGCCTTGTAGATGTCCACGAACAGGCCCTGCGCGCGGATCTGGGCCTCGTACTGCTGCACCATCGCGGTGTCCATATCGACCTTGAGCTTCTCGCCGTCGAGCTGCGCCTTGTAGATCTCGACCTGCGTCTGCGCGCCCTTCATGAGCGTGTCGAACACCTGTGCACGCGTGCGGTAGCCGTCGAGCGTCGCCTTGTAGGCTTCCACGTTGGCGTTGTAGATCTGGATCGCGCTCTCGGCGACGAACTTGGCGCTCTCGAACGAGCGCTGGGCGATCTCGTTGGCGTAGTCGATGTTCTTGCTTTCGAGCGTCACGGCCTGCTCGCGGCTCTTGATCAGGTTCTCCAGCTGCAGCTCGGCCTGCTTGGTCATGATGTCGCGGCTGAGACCAGCCATGGTGTTATTGGTCTCGGTCTGGATCTTCAGGCGACCGTCGATGTAGACGCCGGGCGGGAACGCGTAGCCCAGATCCTCCATGCGCTCCAGCTCGGCCAGAGCGTCGGCCTGCGCCCGGTACTCGCGCTCGCGCGCCGCGTCCCACAGAGCCTGCTGGACGCCCTTGTTGAGCACGGTGTAGCTGCCGTCCGCGATAGCCGTCTGCAGGTCGTTCTCCAGCGAGGCCAGCAGCGTTGACGCGTATACAGCACCTTCCACGTAGGGGATGATGTTCGGAGCGACTGCGGTCAGGTCCGGCACGTCTTGGCTCATCGTCGGCAGGGTAACCCCGGCGAACTGGATCGTGTTGATCGACAGCAGGTTCGGCGCTGGCGGCAGGTTGATGCTCAGCGTCGGCATGGTGAAGTTGAGGTCGATGGACGGCGCGCTCGGCGACACGCCGTAATCGGCGATGGGCATGGTGCCGAACACCAGACCCGGAGCGACGCCCGTGAACGGTCCCGGCAGGAACTGGGAGATGTCAGGCGCGAGCTGCGAGAACGGCGCAGGCTGGTTCGGCGGCGTCCACGGCACGGTCTGCAGCGTCGGCATCGGCGCGGTGATCGGCAGCGGCGGCGCAGGCACAGCCGGGAAGTTCGGGTTGATCGTCGGCGCGGTGAACCAGCCGACACGACCGAGGCTGGTCATGAAGTTCTCGGCGATGGACATCATCGTGTTCGCCGTGGCGGTGATGTCGCCAACCGATCCGAAGACGGACGGAGGCACAGCCGTGAACGGAGACTGCGGTACGGTAAACGGCTGCGGCTCGCTCATAGGTTACCTCGTGGTTCGACGCACCATACACTACGCGCCATAAGCTTTGAAGCCACTCGGAGGGACGTATTTCACCGTCGATCCGACACGCACCTTGCAGGCGAAATCGCCGATGCGGAAGCCCACCGCAGGGAAGTAGCGTGGCTGACCCGTGGTGTAGCTATAGGGTCCGGGCGGCGTGGTGACCGGCAGCGCGGACTTCGACCCGCCATCCATGATCGACGCCCACTTGGTGCCCTTGGCAGGCCCGTCTGCTGGACCTAGCGGCCCGCTCAGCCCGCCGCCGTCTCCGGGGCCACACCACTTGCCGTTCTTGCCGAACCAGACGCAGCCGGTCTTGGTGTCGGTCGCCAGCATGACGATGTCGCCGACCTTGAGCCCGCCGAGATCGACGCCGGAATACTGCCCGATGGTGCTCAGCTGCCCCGGAGCCATCGGAAGCGACCCGTCCACAGGCACGTCATGCCCGTCACTGCAGCCGTCGCCAATCGCGAGCAGCGTTCCAGATCCCTCGGTCCCATCGGAGCCTGCGTCGCTGAACGTCGGCCACTGGTCGAGCCGCCCGAGCCAGACGCCGAAGTGCGGGCCGTCAGCGAACGCGTTCATCACCGCGTCGGCGTAATTCTTGTAGACGTTCGGGAAGTAAGACGACTGATAGCCGCCGCCGCCGAACGTGTGGAAGGAGCTGTAGCGAACGAAGTCACCCTCGGTGTTGTTGATGGTCGAGATGCTGGTCGTCAACGCAGGTGGCGTATAGTGCAGGATGTAATTGACGTAATCAGCCACGCCGAGAGGCCCAACCGACCCGACAGTGCTGCTCGCCTTCCAGATGGTGTACGCTTCAGGCAGAGCCGCGTGCAGCGCCTCACCGGCCCAAGTCCCCCAGACCGGCACGATGGTTTCACCGTCAGACGCCCCATACAGGAGACCGCCGCCGACCCTTGTGTAGACAGGGAAGTCCACAGGGTTGGACGTGGTGTCAGCCGCCCCTGTAAGCGTGGCTGCTGTGCCGGTGATCGGCGTGCCAGCGAGATAGTTCGTTCCGTCGTCCACGCCGATCAGGACCGACAGCTTGCCAGCGTTTCCGACCGCGCTCCACTGGTTCATGGACAGCGGGATCGGGCCGGGTGGGGCTGGGCGCAACGGGCACGGGTTGAGATATTCGTCGTCACACGTGATGACGCCAACGGCTGGATTGGACGTGGTGTACTGTCCAAACGTGTATGTATAGATGCACTGCTGCGTGGCGACATCTTTGCACGGCTTCTGGATGCCGTAGATCGAGCGCGCGAGCATCCCCTTGGGTCCAGCCGGATCGAGCACAGGAGGGTCGATCCCCACCACTCGGCTGTAGTCCTGATACAGCTCCGGCTTGGCGGTGACGGCGTTGTGCTGCAGATCGTCTGGCAGGTAATAGGCCGGAACCACGCCAATCGTCGGCGTTCCCCACGCGGTGAGATTGTCGCTCCATGACACGTCGTAGGTCGTGCCTGAGATGCCCGGATCAGCCGTCGTCTGGTAAAACCCTCCAGCGCCGCCCAAGCCGCCAGAAACAGACTGAGGCGTCGTGGGGACCGGCGTCCCACCGCTCCAGCCGCCCGGCCCGACCTGACCGCCGCCAGCGAAGATGTCGGTCATCTGGTGATTTGGGGGCTTGCGCGGCTGCGGAAGCGTGACGATCTCGACTTCCCAGTATTGCTTGCCGTCAAGCGGTGTGGTCAGCACAGCCGAGCCGCCGACGCCCTTGCACCAGCCGTCCTCGGTGACGCCGCTCTGCCAGCTCGTGTCCGGCGTGTAATCGCGAATGGAATAGTCGTAATTGGTCGGCGCTTTGCCAGCGCCGTAGGTCATCCAGACAGGCCCTCCGGGGAGCGACATTCCGCCGTCGAGCGACAGGTCAGGCGGGAGGATCGGCGCGCTGCTGCGGTAGATCCCCTTGCCGTCCTTGTGCGAGGTCGGACCCGGCGCGCTGGGGCTGTTCAGGAAGTCGAACGGGTAGTTCGGGAAGACGATTGCGCCAGACGGCGACGCGCCAAGACCCGGCACCGGCAGCCCGGTATAGGGCACGGTGATCTCGATCACGGCGTCTGGGAGCTTCGGCTGCTTCACGTCGCTGGACGCGCTCTCCGGGTAGATCGTGACGCGGAGCATCTCCAGACCCATGTTGTAGGTCAGCTCTGCGTGGATGCCGGGCTCGGATACGCTCTTGCGCTGCCCGCTCATGTTTCCGGTCTCGCGCTCCTGCCGCGCCGTGGCGACGAAGTGGAACAGCATGGACTGATAGTTACCCACGATGATCGAGACAAGCTTCTGGATGTCCTGCGTCGGCGTGGCCATCCAGAAGTTCGGAGACGCCTGCACGTCGTAGGAGACGCTGCACGGCGCGTTGACGACGTTCGGGAAGCTCTCTTCTCCAGCGATGGTGGGGCTCTGGATCGACGGCTTGAACATCAGCCCACCCGACGACTGGCCACCAACGGGATGAAGGTCACGCTCTCAAGGTCGAAGTCCTCGCCGGTCGTCATCAGCTCCCAAGCGTAATAGCGCGAGCGGAGCCCCTTGCCGAAATTGACGCGGGTGGTGTGCATGTCCTGCACGGCGACCTTGTAGACGTACTCAGTGTCGTTGCCGAGGATGATCTTCAGGAACACGTCCTGCACGGTGCTGTCGATCCGCATGCCGAGGTAGGCAGCCTTGAACGACGAGTAGCGCGAGCCACCGGGCTGGAACAGGCCGGACTTGACGTAAGCCGGGATGCTGGCCCCTTCGTCATCCACGCCGTCCAGCTCGTAGAGCCCGTCGCGCGCCATGCCCAGATACTTGTGGCCCATCTTGGCGAAGCTGTTGAACACCCAGTTCTGGTATTCCGACACGGCGTTGGTGCGCGTGTTGATCGCCCACGTCGTGAACGTGCCGTCCGGCGAGACATAGGCAGCCGTGACGACCGCGCCTTCGACGATCACGCCCTGATAGATGCCCTGCAGCAGCTCGGCGTCCGTAAGCACAGCGCCTTCCGGCACGGTGACGTGCATGATCAGCTGGTTACCCAGAGCCGCCGTGATGATCGCGGCCTCGTCGATGCTAGCGCTAGCATAGTAGGCCACGCCGAGAGCGGAGGTCACAGTGGCGTGATCGGAGATCAGGCCGGACAGCATCCGCCACAGGCCGTCGTTGATGGTCGCCAGCTCGGCCATCGAGACGCCGTAGGTGGCCTGCGCAGCCAAGACGCTGGAGATCTTGAGGCGCTCCAGCACGACCACGCCGAGGACGACCGTCAGGGCGTCGTGGACGGTCATGTTCTGGGTCAGGACGACGCCCCACGCGGAGCTGAGCGTCTGCGAGACGAACGCGCGTTCCGCCACGGTCAGCCCGTAGATCAGCGTCGCGGCGTCCAGCTCGGTGATGATGGCGTTGTCGTAGATCTCTGCGGAGCGCGCGGCGCTGACCGCCCCGGTGATCGTGGCCCCTGCGGAGATGCTGGGCAGGTACAGGCCGTGCGTGCCGCTTGCGTTCCCGCCAATCGTGAGCGCTCCGGTCACCGTCGTCATGGTGTAATTGGTCATCGCCAGCCCCTAGTGGTGACCCGCAGCGGATGGAGGCCCGCTGCGGGTCGTCTCAACGTCGAAAGAAGGTGCCGGTCCCCCAACGCAGAGCTTAGGCCGACGCGAGGCTGAAGGTGTAGGTCAGCAGCAGCTGGTCGGTATTGTTGACGGGCTTCACAGCGGAGAAGCGGGCAGCCGAGAACAGCACGCCGGTCGTGCCGCCGATGGTCGCCGACGAGATCAGGAACGCTCCGTAGATGTTCTTGGTCGCGTTGAAGGTGAAGCTCGCTCGGTTGGCCGAGTTCGTGATCGACTGGCCGGACACGGCAGCCGGGGTGAACGCCGGGCGGGTGGACGAGGTGTAGGCGCTGCTCTCGGTGGCGTTGGCGGCGATGGTCGCAGCCGCGTCTCCGGCGACCGGGGTATAGTTACCCTCGAACACGCCCATGTACCAGCTGGTGATCTGGCTGTCGGCGTGAAGGCCGACGCCGATCATCGAGTTGAGGCCCTCGTTGACGATCAGATTGTCGTCCTCGAACTCGTCGATCACCTTGCCGTCGCGAAGGATCTGGCCGAAATAGCGGCCAACGGCGATAATCTTGTCGTTCGGGACCAGCAGGCCGCGACCGTTCTCCACATAATCGTTCATCTGTCCTGCTCCGTTTATACGATGGTTGCTGTCAACTGGTCCCCGATCACAGCGCGCTCAGCTACTTCACGCCATGTTCCGCCACGAACGATCTCGGCGTCAACGTAGTCCCCGATCCGCGCACTGTCGGTAGGGGCTCCCTCGCTGTCGGCGACCGCCACGTACTGGTTCACGCCGTCTTGCCGACGCCACAAGGCAGCCGCGCGCACGGCGTCAGGAAAGATAAACTTGTCCTCAGTCAGGTTATAAGCTTGACCGCCGTCCTGCGCAACACAGAAGCCGCTGGTTGTCAGGAACGCGATGGAGATCTTCAGGGGGGTGTCCGAGTTCGCCGGGATCTGCGGCGGGTTGGCCAGTTCTGCAGGGATGTCCACCATGGAGCCGGGGATCACAGCGCTGTCCATGACCGCGATCCGCTTCAGTGGGTTACTCGTGCCTTGCAGGAACCACAGGCCCTGATCGGTGCCGACGTAGATGCCGTCGCTGACCGTCCCCAGCAGGGTGATGTTGCCCTCGAACTGGTAGAAGGTCTTGGTCGCGTCCACATAGTCGTACAGGAACAGCTCGGTGTACCAGAGCGTCGAGCCGGATGCGAGGTAGAGGCGACCGTTGTAATAGGTCATGCACGTCGCCATCGGCGGCGCTTTGAGCAGCTTGCCACGGATCTGGGCGAGCGTCGGCGTCGGGTTGACCACCGGGGACAGCCACAGCCCGGCGTCGTCCTGCTTGCCCCACGGGAGGACTACTCCGTTGACGATCTTGCCGCTGTCGGTGCGCGAGGAATAATACAGCGTCTCTCCGACCTGACCCCAGCACAGCGGGTCGAGCCCGGACGCAGGGTCACTATTGAGCCCGACCTTCAGCACCTGCGTCGAGTAACCCGGTGACACGCTCACCAGATTATTGTTCATGACGCAATAGACCGTGCCGTTCTCGGCGGTGAAGCCGCTGTGGAAGTCGCCAGCGAGCACCTTGCGGTAACCACGGCGGCGGCGGATCTGCCCCTCGTCGTCGATGTCCACGTTGATGGCGCGGGCCAGCTCCTCCGCAGACAAGCGTTCAGGGCTGACGGTGTTCCGCAGCCCTGTGAACTTGGCGAAGGTGAGATCCGGGTTAGGATCTGAATTTAGCAACGGGTCAACCGGGGGCATCGGGCGCACTCAGGAGGGACGGGGTCGTCGGATGGTCAGTCAGGAACTGGGCCAGCTTCGGACAACCTGTGCACGCATTGCGCTGCCAGTCAATGATGCGGCTCAGCTGCTCTACCTTCTGGCGCAGCTGCACCACCTCGGACATGAGGTCATCCACGCGGGCGTCGTAGCCGTCCATGAGCGACGTGAACCGCTTGGTCCACGCCTCGGTCTGGGCGGCGTTCTCGGAGTGCATGTTGGACCGCTCGGCGTTCTGGCGGTCCTTTTCCTTGTCTTCCCACTCGCGCTTCTGGGTCTGATACTTGAGCTGGAACTCGCGATCCGCCTGCCGCTTGTCGGACTTGTGCTTCAGGACCGAGACGTGCCACGTCAGGACAGCCGTGAGGACTGGGGCAGCCGCGACGACCCACGTCGGGATGCCTGACAGGAACGCCCATGGGGCGAAGGGAAGCAACTGTTCTCCAAGGGTCATTGCACCATTCCATGGCCACTAAAAACACTCAATCCTGTCTGCCACGGTTTCTGGTCAATGGCGACCCTCTCACTTCACGCCGATCCACTTTTTCGCCGCTTTCACGACCGGGCTCTGCACACTCTTGCCGACCGCGACCAGACTGTCGGTGGCGACGCCGAACACTTTGTCGGTGGCGCGCGCCGCGATCAGGGTCATGAAGATCGTGCTGCTGTCCGAGAAATACTTGGCGAACGTCGGGTTGAGCGTGTCGCCGCGCCACGTCGCGAACAGCACGCCGACCCACGACGCGATGAACACCCACCCGGCAGCCGGACGCCACCCGGCGAAGAAGAACCGCATCAGCGCTTCGCGCCACGTGGACGCGGTCACCAGCAGCTCGGCGCTGTTCTCGTCGTCCTGCAGCTTGGCGAAGTCGAGCAGGCTCGACAGGTCAGTCTTGTGCGACGCCTCGACCGCTTGGATCTTGGCTTCGGTCGCAGGCGTCGGCGCGGCGTTGATGGCGTCCGTGATCGAGGCCGGGTCACTCGCGGACCCGCCAACGGCGTCCGCAAGCGAGTTCAGCAGCAGGGTGACTATGGGTCCGGCGAACGGGATCGGGATCGCGGCCCCGGCGATGGGCGCTGCGGCGCGCAAGGCCGCAGCGAGGATGGGTGCGCCAGCGGCTTCTACCGCGTTAGCAAGAGGTCCAAGAGACGAGAGATCCATGGTGCACCTAGCTGGACTTGAGGGCGACAGTTATTATGAACAGGACGACGACGCCCACGAAGATAAAGTCCATCACGCGGTTCTCGACGCCGAGACCAGCGCGTCAGCCGCGTCTTGGTGCTTGCGGATCTGCGCTGCCAGATAGACCGCGAGCCCGCCGACCGCAGCGGCCAGCAGAGCGATCAGGACGATCCCTCCCGCGCCGACAGCGTGGACGGTCGCCGGGTGCACCGTGGACGCCGCAGCTCCTGCAGCGCCAGCAGTGGCCGCTCCGGCCTGCTTGGCCTTGTTGGTGGCCTTCTTGCTCTCCCTGTCCGCGACGACGGCCAGCGTGCCCTTGAGGTCGGCCAGAGCCGCCAAGGCGACCTTGGTGTAGCTCGTGCGGCTGGCGAGCCCGTTGAGCCCGCCGTTGACGCGCTCGGTAACGTGATAGATCGCGGTGGCCTCGTCGGCGATGTCCGCCGCCTCGTTGATGTGCCGGGTGTGCCAGAACCATGCGGCGGTCGTAGCGGCCCACGGCCACTGCGCGGCCTTCGACGGATCGACAATGAGATCGACGCCCAGCTCCTTGCCCGCCTCGTCATAGTTGACGCGCCCGGTCAGCTCGATGACGCCACGGCCCTTGAAGCGCGGCCCGTCGCCCGGCTGGGTGTTGCCCAGATCCCTGCGGCCCTCGTAAGCCCTGCCGCTGGCGTATTCGACCAGCGTGGAAAAGCCAGCGCTCTCGTGCGCGCACTGGCCGATGAACAGGCCCATCCTGCGATTGGTGCTCAGTTCGGCTTCAAGGCACGCCTTCGGCAACGCGGACGCGAAACCGTCGAGGATCGTCGGGTTTCCATGCGGGCAAACAGCGAGCAAAACTTTCCGATAGTCGATCATAACCCCTCCATTACGCAATCGTCAGGTTCGACGCATTGGCCTTGATCGTGAAGCGCCCATCCAGTGCGGCCACCAGCGCCCCATAACCATAGATCGTCCACTCGACATCTCCGGGTCCAGCATTGCTACTGTCCCAGACGCCTGACCAGACACCAGCGGTGTTGGCAAGCGCAACCGTATCTGTGGAAACGCCCCCTGACAAGTTGGTGTATGTCAAAACGGCCTCTGCGGAGGACGGCTGCGTGCCGGAACCGTCTTCAGCGACGAAGGTGCCACGGCAGACGATCTTGTTTTTGCGAACGAACTTGGCCATCGGGTCTCAAAGCTCCCATGTGAATGTGGATGCGCTCTCGGACATTTCGCCGCCAAGCAGCATTTCAGGGACGAACTGCGGGGTGATGTAGCCGGGCGTGCTGAAGCCTGCACTGACCGTGCCAGACAGGCTCCAGTCGAAGCTGGCGATGCCGGGGATGCCGAAGTCTCCCGCCGAGCTGCCGGTGATGTGGATCGCCCCGGACTGGGCGTGCAGCACGCGCAGGGACTTCTGCCGGATCAGGTTCGCCGGGTAGCCCGTGATCACCAGAGAGCCGACATCTGGCGACAGCGTGGTGGCCTTGGACCCACCGGGCACCGAGTAACCTGTGATCGACAGCGCGCCGGACGTGGCGTTGAGCTGCTTGAGCAGGTGCTGCTGCGGCAGCGGCACGAACTGGATGGTCAGGTGGCCGGTCGCGGCGTTCAGGACGTACCTGCGCACCGACCCGGCAGCGTTCCCGGTGACGACGATTGCGCCGACCACGGGCTGCAGGATCTTGCCACGGCGCAAGTCGGCGGCGCTGCCGGTGATCGAGAGCGCGCCGGTCGCGGCGTTGAGAACGTAGGTGCGCAAACCACCCGCTGGCTGCCCGGAGATAGTCAGCGCGCCGGTCGCCGCATACATCACCGGAGGGACGTGCGAGGACATCGAGGAGGTCGAGCCGCTGATGGTCAGCGCGCCGGACGCGGCGTTCAGCACATACTTGCGCAGCGACCCGGCAGCGTTCCCGGTCAGCGTGAGCGCGCCGGGAGCCGCGACCATCAAACGCGTCCGCACAGAGCCCGCTGGGCTGCCAACAATCGCAAACGCCCCTGCAGCCGCACCCAGCACCGTCATGGGCCTGTGGAGCGTCGCTGGTGAGCCTGCGATCACCAGCGCGCCGGACAGCGGGGCGATGCCGTAATTCGAGATGAAGAACGTCGCCGGGTTGCCGTTGATCGTGAACGCGCCGGGCGCGGCGGTCAGCACGTATTTGCGGAAGTCGCTGGCGCTGTACCCGGTGATCGAGAACGCGCCGGGAGCCGCGTTCAGGACGCGCTTGGGCAGGTGCAGGTTGGCGGTCGCGCCGGAGATCGACAGCGCGCCGGACGCGGCGTTGAGCACGTACCTGCGCACGGACGACGCCGGTCTGCCAGCGACGGTCAGCGCGCCGGGCGCGGTGAACAGCCGGTGGATCTCGTCCAGATAGGCGGCGTTGCCGGTGATGACCAGCGCGCCGGACGCGGCGTTCAGGACGCGCTTGGGCAGGTGCAGGTTGGCGGTCGCGCCGGAGATCGTCAGCGCGCCGGACGCGGCGTTCAGCGTCTTGTGCGCCGTGTACGTGAGTGTGGCATTGTTCCCGGTGATCGTCAGAGCGCCGGACGCCGCCGACAGCTTGTGGTTGACCTTCAGGGTCGCGGCGCTGCCGGAGATCGAGATCGCGCCGGACGCGGCGTTGAGCACCTTGTTCGACGTGTGCGTAAGTGTGGCGTTCGACCCGGAGATCGTGATCGAGCCAGAGGCAGCCGTCAGGGTGTAGACCTGACCGTTGCCGACCTGACCTAGAGCGTACTGGCCGAGTGCGCCGAAACCGAACACCTAGCTCTCCTTAAACGAGGCCGCTCAAGACCTGATAGCTGAGCAGGTACATCCCGTATTGTCCGATGTTCTGTGTCTGGATGCCATAGCACCCGATGCCGATCTGCGTTGGCGTCAGATAATCGGTGCGCGATACCGTCTTCAGCTTGGTCCAGAACTCACCGTCATAGCTGAAGTACGCGATGAAGTTTGTGCCGTCGTCCTGCACCTTAATCCACACCGGGTCGTTGACCGATCTCTGTCCGCATGCGTTCCAGATGTTGGTGTCACCATTATACGTGCCGACTGCCGACTGCTTCTGGTAGTCCCAGCGAGTGCCGTTGCTGCCATTGCCGCTCATATCATACAGGAACGCGACGTTCTTGGAGTTGCTGCTGTCCACGGCGCAGATGCCCCAGCCAGAATAGTTCTGGGCTGGACCAACGAACTGGCCGAGCGCGATGACCGTGTATGGCGTGGATGGGATCGCATTGACCGCAAGGCACGTCGCGTCAGCCGACCCGGTGGGGTTCAGCATCGCGACGCCGCGCGCGCCATTCGCGACGGCGTTGAACCCAGAAGTTTTGTAGGTGTTCGCGAACGACGCGGTGGTCGGCGTGACGATGCTGCCCGACTGATAGAATGGGCTCAGCGGAGCCATCGCGATCCACTTGCCAGACGCCTGATCCCACGTCAGCGGCAGCTTGTCGATGCCGGAACCCTCGGTCACGCTGACATCGGTCAGGCTGGAGATGGCTGACGCGTTGCCGCCCGGATAGGACACCGAGGGGGTGATGTCTGGGTCCGAGTAATAGAGGACGTGCGCAGCGAAGCAGCTCCCGCCGCCGACCGGGTTTGCGCTGACAGCGCCGCCGAAACCGACGTGGGTGATCGCGCCAATAAAGGACGAGATCGAGGCCGTCGCCTGCTCGATCCACGTATCGCCATCCTGCGACATATAGAACGTCAGCGTGGTCGAGGTAACGTCGATGCGCAGCCACTCATAGAACGACGAACCGTTGAAGTTCTCGTTCAGCCACAGGTTGGATGACCACGAAAAGCTGCTGCCGTAATTCACGACGGTCTGACCGGCGTTCGACGTAGAGCTGCTCCCCAGCCAGCCGGTCTGGACGGATTTGCCGTTCGCCGAGTTGTACAGGAACAGCGAGAACGTCCCGTAGTTCAGGTTCGGCAGCATGACCTTGACGCG
>Ga0265326_10000061_pt1 | contig 63914 bp, 53 predicted proteins | sample 41424metaG_FD_192439 | JGI IMG/M metagenome (GOLD analysis project Ga0265326, IMG submission 192439) | Rhizosphere microbial communities from Carex aquatilis grown in University of Washington, Seatle, WA, United States - 4-14-24 metaG | ecosystem: Host-associated > Plants > Roots > Rhizosphere... | reverse complement strand
CCTGGCAGCTGCGGCTCTACCCGATCCAGACGCGCCTCGCGATCAGCTCCAAGCTGAAGGACGTGTGGGTCGAGCCGTCCGAGGGCGAGCCGGTCCTGCAGGACGCGTGGGAGCAGAGATGAGCGCCGCGGCCATCACGGTGCTGCGGCGGCTCGCGGCGGCGGCGGGCGTCCTGCTCGCCGCCGCGACGGTGGTGTTCTTCCTCGAGCAGCTGATGCCGGGGAACCCCGCCGTCGCGATCCTCGGCGGCGCGGGCGCGCACCCGAGCAACGCGCAGATCGCCGCCGTCGACCACCAGTACGGCTTCGACCGGCCGCTGCTCGCGCAGTACTTCAGCTACCTCGGCCACCTGCTGCGCGGCGACCTGGGCACGTCCTATGGGCTGCACCAGCGCGTGACGCAGGTGATCGGCGACCAGCTCGGCCCGACGCTCGTCCTGACGAGCACGGCGCTCGTGCTGGCGTGGGTCGTCGCGGTCGCCTCGACGCTGCTGAGCGCCGGGCGCGGGCGCACCCGCCAGGCGATCGGATCCGGCATCGAGGTCGTGCTCGCCGGGCTGCCGCAGTACTGGCTCGGGCTCGTGCTGCTGGTCGTCTTCGCGATCCAGCTGCGGTGGGTCCCGGTCGTCGGCGGCACGTCGGTGCAGGGGCTCGTGCTGCCGGCGCTGACACTCGCGCTGCCGCTCGCCGGCTTCCTCGGGCAGGTCACGCGCGACGAGTTCGGCAGTGCGCTGGAGCAGCCGTTCGCGGTCTCCGCGCGGGCGCGCGGGATGGGCGAGCGCGAGGTGCGCCGGCGCCACGCCCTGCGCCACGCCGCGCTGCCCGGCATCACGCTGTCGGGCTGGGCGATCGGCGCGCTGTTGAGCGGCTCGGTGATCGTCGAGGTGATCTACTCGCGGCCGGGCGTCGGCCAGCTGCTCGTCGGCGCCGTCAACAACCAGGACCTGCCGGTCGTGGTGGGCGTGACGCTGCTGGTGGCGCTCGTCTACGTCGTCGCGAACCTGCTGGTCGACATCCTCTACCGCGTCGCCGATCCGCGGCTGCGCGCGCCGGCGCGGAGCTGATCGCGATGTCGGCGATCGACCAGACGCTCGCGCGCGGCCCGCTGCTGCCGGTCGCGAGCACGCGGCGGCGGCGTGCGCGCAGCGTGCGCCCGACCGTCGCGCTGTCGGCCCTGTTCGCCGCGTTCGTCGCGCTCGCGGCGCTCGCGCCGGGGCTCGTGACGAGCCAGGGGCCGCTGACCGTGCACCTGAGCGAGGGCTTCCAGGCGCCCTCGCTGCACCACCTGTTCGGCACCGACCAGTCGGGCCGCGACGTCTACGCGCGCGTCGTCTACGGCACGCGCGAGTCGGTCCTGATCGGGCTGGGGGCGACCGCGGTGGGCCTCGGCGTCGCGGCGCTGCTCGGCGTCGTCGCCGGGCTCGGCGGGCGCGTCGCCGACGGCGCGATCAACCGCCTGCTGGAGGTGCTGTTCGCCTTCCCGGGCCTGCTGCTCGCGCTGCTGTTCGTGGCGATCTTCGGACCGGGCCCCGGCACCGAGATCGTCGCCGTCGGGCTCGCCAACGCGCCCGGCTACGCGCGCATGATCCGCGGCCAGGTGCTGGCCGTGAAGGGCTCCGGCTACGTCGAGGCCTCACGCGTGCTCGGCCATTCGAGGGCGCGCACGATCCGCCGCACGATCCTGCCCAACGCGGCGCGCCCGCTCGTCGTGCTGGCGACGCTCGGCGTCGGCCAGGCGATCGTGTGGGCCTCCGCGCTGAGCTTCCTCGGCCTCGGCGTCAAGCCGCCCGCGCCGGAGTGGGGCGCGATGCTCGACGCCGGCCGCGACTACCTCCAGACGGCCTGGTGGCTGACCGTCTTCCCCGGCCTCGCGATCGTGGCGTTCACGCTCGCCTCGACCTCGCTCGGCCGCTTCTTCCAACAACGCCTCGAAGGAAAGCTGGAGCGATGAGCACGAACGACGAACGACTGCTGGACGTGGCGGGCCTGCGGGTCGGCTTCGGCGAGCGCACAGCCGCGCACGAGGTCGTGCGCGGGATCTCCTTCTCGCTGCAGGCGGGCGAGTGCCTGGCGATCGTCGGCGAGTCCGGCTCGGGCAAGAGCGTCACCGCGCGCACGCTCGTCGGCCTCGCAGGCGCGCGCTCGCACGTCGCCGCCGAGCGGATCGAGCTCGACGGGCAGTCGCTGCTCGGGCTGCGCGACCGCGAGTGGCGCGCGCTGCGCGGCGTGCGCGTCGGCTTCGTGCTGCAGGACGCGCTCGTCTCGCTCGACCCGCTGCGCCGCGTCGGCAGCGAGATCGCCGAGCCGCTGCGGCTGCACGGCTGGGGCGACCGCGCCGCGCGCCGCGAGAAGGTGGTCGAGCTGCTGCGCGAGGTCGGCGTGCCCGAGCCGGAGGTGCGCGCGCGCCAGCTCCCGCACGAGCTGTCCGGCGGCCTGCGCCAGCGCGCGCTGATCGCCTCGGCGATCGCGCTCGACCCGCAGCTGCTGATCGCCGACGAGCCGACGACCGCGCTCGACGTGACCGTGCAGGCGCAGATCCTCGGCCTGCTGGAGGCGACCAAGCAGCGCGGCCGCGGGCTGATCGTCATCAGCCACGACCTCGCCGTCGTTGCGCGCCTCGCCGACCGCGTCGCGGTCATGAACGCGGGCGAGATCGTCGAGCAGGGCCCGACCGCGCAGGTGCTCGGCGACCCGCAGCACGCCTACACGCGCGCGCTGCTCGACGCGGTGCCGTCGGCCCATTCGAAGGGCACGCGGCTGGCGCCCGGCGGCGCCGCGGGCGCGTACGTGCGCGACGGTGCGCAGGGCGCGGAGGCGCCTGCCCGCATCGCCGGCGCGCCGCCGATCGTGCGCGCCGAGGGGCTCGTCAAGCGCTACCGCGGCCCCGACGGCGTCGCCCGCACGGTCGTCGACGACGTCTCGCTGGAGATCTTCGCGGGCGAGACGCTCGGCGTCGTCGGCGAGTCGGGCTCGGGCAAGACGACGACGGCGCGGCTGGTGCTCGCGCTCGCCGACCCCGACGCGGGCGAGGTGCGGCTCGACGGCGAGCCGTGGAGCGCGCTGCGCGAGCGCGACCGGCGGCTGCGCCGGCGCCGCATCGCCGTCGTCTACCAGGACCCGCTCAGCTCGTTCGACCCGCGCTGGAGCGTCGGGCGGATCGTCGAGGACGCGCTCGACGCCGGCGAGCACGCAAGCGCCGCCGCGCGGCGCGCGCGCGTGCTGGAGCTGCTCGGCCACGTCGGCCTCGACGAGGGGCAGCTCGACCGCCGCCCGCTGCAGCTGTCCGGCGGCCAGCGCCAGCGCGTCGCGATCGCGCGCGCGCTCGCCTCGCGCCCGGAGCTGATCGTCTGCGACGAGCCGGTCTCCGCGCTCGACGTCTCGATCCAGGCGCAGGTGCTCGACCTGCTCGCCGACCTGCAGGCCGAGCTGGGCGTCGCCTACCTGTTCATCTCGCACGACCTCGGCGTGATCCACCACGTCAGCGATCGCGTGCTGGTCATGAAGGACGGGCGCGTCGTCGAGAGCGGCAGCGCCGCCGACGTCTTCGAGCGCCCCCAGTCGGACTACACACGGCAGCTCTTGGCCGCGCTGCCCACCCTCGACCGCGCCGACGAGCGCAAGGCGGTAGCCGCATGAGCACCACCACTCCGACCGCGATCGACGTCCTCACCGTCGCGGGCCATGCGACCCACGACGACGACGAGTGGCTGCGCGTCGCGCAGCGCGTCGCCGAGCAGCTCGCCGCCGACGTGCTCGAGCGCGACCGCGCCGGCGAGCCGCCGCACGCGCCCGCGGCGCTGCTGCGCGACGCCGGCCTGCTGCGGCTGATCATCCCGACGCAGCGCGGCGGTCACGGGCAGCCGTTTCGCACCGCGCTTGCGGTCGTGCGCCAGCTCGCGCAGGTCGACTCGGGCGTCGCGCGCGTGCTCGCCTACCACCTCAACTTCTCCGGGCGGCTCGCCGGCGGGCTCGCCGACCCGACCGCCTACGAGGACTTCCAGCGGCGCGTCGCCGAGCACGAGTGGCTCGTCGGCTCGACCGGGTCGCCGCAGGACGACGAGCTGACGCTGACGCCCGCCGACGGCGGCGGCTGGCTCATCAACGGCGTCAAGTCGTTCGCGACCGCGGCCGTCGTCGCCGACCGCATCGTCGGCTTCGCGCTCGCGCCGGACGACTCCGGGCACCGCTGGCTGTTCGAGCTCGACGCGACGCGGCCCGAGCTGACGTTCCTCGACGACTGGGACATCCTCGGCCAGCGCCAGTCGGGCAGCAACGGGCTGGAGCTGCGCGACTACCGGCTCGCGCCCGAGGACCTGCTCGGCGACATCGGCTCCGACGAGGACCCGGACAAGCCGGCGCACCGCACGATCGACGTCCTCTCCTTCCAGCTCGTCTTCATCCACCTCTACCTCGGGATCTCCGAGGGCGCGCTGCTGTCGGCGCGCGAGTACACGCGCACGCGCACGCGGCCGTGGATCCACAGCGGCGTCGACGACGCGACGCAGGACCCGGCGATCCTGCGCATCTACGGCGAGCTGGTCGCCAGAGTGCAGGCGCTGCGTGCGCTCGCCGACCGCGCGCAGGAGGCGGTCGCGGCGCTCTACGAGCGCGGCGAGGAGCTGACCGCCCGCGAGCGCGCCGAGGCCGCGACGCTCGGCGCCGCCGCGAAGGTGGTCGCGACGCAGACGGTGCTGGAGGTCACGAGCCGCGTGTTCGAGGCGACCGGCGCGCGCTCGGCCAAGCGCAGCGTCGGGCTCGACCTCTACTGGCGCAACGCCCGCACCGACACGCTGCACTCGCCGGTCGCGTACAAGATCGACGAGGTCGGCCGCTTCTTCCTCAACGACACGCTGCCGACGCCGTCGGCCTACCGGTGAGCGCCGTGAGCCGCCTGCGCCTCAACGCCTTCGCGATGAACTGCGTGTCGCACATCCACCACGGCCAGTGGGTGCGCCCGGACACGCGCCAGCTCGAGTACGCGTCGCTCGACCCGTGGGTCGAGCTCGCGCGGCTGCTCGAGCGCGGCAGGTTCGACGCGCTGTTCCTGGCCGACGTCGTCGGCACCTACGACAGCTTCCGCGGCAGCCGCGACACGGCCGTCGTGGAGGGGCTGCAGATTCCCGTCAACGACCCGTCGCTGCTGATCCCCGCGCTCGCCTACGCGACGACGGACCTCGGCTTCGCCTTCACGCAGTCGATCCTGCAGGAGCAGCCGTTCAACTTCGCGCGGCGGCTCTCGACGCTGGACCACATCAGCGGCGGGCGCGTCGGCTGGAACGTCGTCACCTCCTATCTGGAGACGGCTGGGCGCAACCTCGGCTTCGGCGGGCTGCCGCCGCACGACGAGCGCTACGAGCGCGCCGACGAGTACCTCGAAGTGGTCTACAAGCTGCTGGAGGGCAGCTGGGAGGACGACGCGGTGCTGCGCGACGTCGAGCGGCGCGTTTACGCCGACCCGGCGAAGGTCCACGAGATCGACCACGTCGGTCGGTACTACGACGTCGTCGGGCCGCACCTGTCCGAGCCCTCGCCGCAGCGCACGCCGGTGCTGTTCCAGGCCGGCTCCTCCGAGCGCGGGCGCGCGTTTGCCGCCCGCCACGCCGAGGCGATCTTCATCGCGGGGCGCAACCCGGCGGGCGCGCGGGCGCAGATCGAGGACGTGCGCGCTCGCGCCGCGCAGATCGGCCGCGACCCCGGCGACATCCTCTTCTACCAAGGGCTCAGCGCGATCGTCGGCGGGACCGAGGAGGAGGCGCGGCGCAAGGCGGCCGAGATCGACGCGTACGCGAGTGAGGACGGCTACGGCGCGCACATGGCCGGCAACCTCGGCATCGACCTCAGTGCGCTCGACTTCGACGCGCCGATCGGCGAGCTGCAGACGAACGGCTCGCAGGGCCTGCTGCAGGGGCTGATCGAGGCGGCGCCGGACAAGACCTGGCGCTTCGGCGACCTGATGCGCTTCGTCGTCGACCTGCGCGTGGTGGGGACGCCCGAGCAGGTCGCCGACCAGCTCCAGACGTGGGTCGACGCCGGCGTGAACGGGCTCAACCTGATGTACCACACGACCCCGGGGTCGTTCGCGGACTTCGTCGACGGCGTCGTGCCCGTCTTGCAGGAGCGCGGCCTCGTGCAGCGCGAGTACGCGCCCGGGACGCTGCGCGAGAAGCTGCGCGGCGACGGCGCGGGGGCGCGGCTCAACGAGCGCCACCCGGCGGCGGGCCACCGGCGGGCGCGCGCGGCGGCGGTGGCGCGATGAGTCGCCAGATCCTCGTCAACGCGTTCGACATGAACACGCCGACGCACCTCGTCTCCGGGACGTGGCGCGACCCGTCCAGCCGCGCCGCCGACTACAAGACGCTGCGCTACTGGACCGAGCTGGCGCAGCTCTTGGAGCGCGGCCTGTTCGACGGCCTCTTCATCGCCGACGTGCTCGGCGTCTACGACGTCTACGGCGGCACGCCCGACGCGGCATTGCGCGGCGCCGTGCAGGTACCCGTCAACGACCCGCTGCTGCTCGTCCCGGCGATGGCGCACGTGACCGAGCACCTCGGCTTCGGCGTCACCGTCTCGACCGGCTTCGAGCATCCGTACCCGTTCGCGCGCCGCATCTCGACGCTCGACCACCTGACGGAGGGACGCATCGGCTGGAACATCGTCACCGGCTACCTGAACAGCGGCGCGCGCAACATCGGGCTCGACGCGCAGGTCGCGCACGACACGCGCTACGACCACGCCGACGAGTACCTCGACGTGCTCTACAAGCTGTGGGAGGCCTCGTGGGAGGACGACGCGGTCGTGCGCGACGTCGACCGCGGCGTCTACGTCGACCCGGCCAAGGTCCACCCGATCGAGCACGAGGGCAGATGGTTCAGAGTCCCCGGCATCCACCTGAGCGAGCCGTCGCCGCAGCGCACGCCGCTGCTCTACCAGGCGGGCGCGTCGAGACGGGGGAAGGAGTTCGCCGCCGCGCACGCGGAGGCGGTGTTCCTCGGCGCGCCGACGAACGCGATCCTCGAGGCGCAGGTCGCCGGCCTGCGCGCGCAGGCGGTCGCGGCGGGGCGCGACGCCTACGACATCAAGGTCTTCAGCGGCTACACGGTGATCGTCGCGGAGACGGAGCGCGAGGCGCGCGCCAAGCACGAGCGCTACCGCGCGCTGGTGGACCCGGAGGGTGCGCTGACGCTGTGGTCGGGCTGGCTCGGCTTCGACCTCTCGCCCTACGACCTCGACGACCCGCTGGAGCTGGTGCCCAACGACGCGATCCAGTCGACCGCGGAGACGTACGGCGGCGGCGACTGGCGCGTCGGCGACCTCGTCGACCGGCTCAGCTTCGGCGCCGGCGGGCCGGTCGCGGTCGGAACGCCGGCGCAGGTCGCCGACCAGATCCAGGCGTGGCTGGCCGACAGCGACGCCGACGGGCTCAACCTCAGCCACGTCGTCACGCCGGCCTCCTACGCCGACTTCGCCGAGCTGGTCGTGCCCGAGCTGCAGCGGCGCGGCGTCTACAAGACCGCCTACGAGCCGGGGACGCTGCGCGGGAAGCTGTTCGGCCGCGGACCGCGGCTGCCCGCGACGCACCGCGGCGCGAGCTTCCGCCGCAGTGGCGTGGGGGCGGCCGCGTGAGCGTCGCCGAGCGCCGGGCCCATCGCATCGCCTCCGACGCGGAGGCGCTGGAGGTCGCGGCGGCGCAGGCGGCCGCGCTCGCCGAAGGCGCGGCCGAGCGCGACGCGCAGCGGCGGCTGCCGCACGCCGAGCTGGAGGCGCTGTCGGCCAGCGGGCTGCTCGCGATCACGGTGCCGGCCGGGCACGGCGGCGCCGAGGTGTCGGCGCGCACGCTCGCGCAGGTCGTGCGGCTGCTCGCCGCGGGCGACCCGAGCGTTGCGCAGATCCCGCAGAGCCACTTCGTCTACCTCAACGTCGTCAAGGCGCAGGGGACGCCCGCCCAGCAGGCGTTCTTCTTCGGCGAGGTGCTCGCCGGCAGGCGGCTCGGCAACGCGCAGTCGGAGGCGCGGACGAAGCACGTGCAGGACATCCGCACGCGGCTGACCCGCGATGACGGCGGCTACCGGCTCGACGGCGTCAAGCAGTACGCGACCGGGGCGCTGTTCGCGCACTGGATCCCGGTGCTCGCGAAGGGCGACGACGACGAGCTGCTGGTCGCGATGGTGGAGGCCGGCGCGCCCGGCGTCGAGGTCGTCGACGACTGGGACGGGCTCGGCCAGCGCACGACCGCCAGCGGGACCGTGCGGCTCGACGGCGTCGCGGTCGCCGCCGAGCGCGTCTTCCCCCATCACCTCACGTTCAAAGGACCGCAGTTGCACGGCGCGCAGGCGCAGCTGCTGCACGCCGCGATCGACGTCGGAATCGCCGACGCGGCGCTCGCCGAGGCGGTGACGTTCGTGCAGACGAAGAGCCGCCCGTGGTTCGAGGCCGGCGTCGAGCGCGCGGCGGACGACCCGCTGCTGGCGCAGCGCTTCGGCGAGCTGGCGCTCGCGCAGCGCGCAGCCGGGGCGCTGCTCGACGTGGCCGCCGACGCGGTCGACGCGGCGCTGGCGCACACGACCGACGACACGACCGCCGGCGCCTCGATCGCCGTCGCGACGGCGAAGGTCGCCGCCGACCGCGCGGCGATCGAGCTGACGAACGCGCTGTTCGAGGTCTCCGGCACGCGTTCCGCGCTTGCTTCGCTGGGGCTCGACCGCCACTGGCGCAACGCGCGCACGCACACGCTGCACGACCCGGTGCGCTGGAAGCTCCAGCACGTCGGGCGCTACGTCCTCAACGGCACCCCGCCGCCCCGCCACGGGCTGCTGTGAGCGGGAAGGAGACGCGATGACGCTCACCTTCCACTGGTTCCTGCCGACCTACGGCGACAGCCGCCACATCGTCGGCGGCGGGCACGGGCTGCGCGCCGGCACGGCGTCGGGCGCGCGCGCGGCGACGCTCGGCTACCTCGGCCAGATCGCGCGCTCGGCCGAGCAGCTCGGCTTCGCCGGCGCGCTCACGCCGACCGGCGCGTGGTGCGAGGACGCCTGGCTGACGACGGCGATGCTCGTCGAGCAGACCGAGCGGCTGAAGTTCCTCGTCGCCTTCCGCCCGGGGCTCGTCTCGCCGACGCTCGCCGCGCAGATGGCCGCGACCTACCAGCGCCACAGCGGCGGGCGGCTGCTGCTCAACGTCGTCGTCGGCGGCGAGCCGCACGAGCAGCGCGCCTACGGCGACTTCCTCGACAAGGACGCCCGCTACGCGCGCGCCGACGAGTTCCTGACGATCACGAGCGCGCTCTGGCGCGGGGAGACCGTGAGCTTCGACGGCGAACACGAGGGCGTCGAGGGCGCGCAGCTCGGCGCGCTGCCCGACCCCGTGCCGCCGATCTATCTCGGCGGCTCGTCGGCCGCGGCCGGGCCGGTCGCCGTGCGCCACGCCGACGTGTATCTGACGTGGGGCGAGCCGCCCGCGCAGGTGGCGGAGAAGCTCGCCTGGATCCGCGAGCTGGGAGCGGCGGCCGGTCGCACGCCGCGCTTCGGCATCCGCCTGCACACGATCGCGCGCGACAGCTCCGAGCAGGCGTGGGCGGAGGCGCAGCGGCTGCTCGACGGGCTCGACCCGGCGCTGATCCGCGACGTCCAGGCGGGGCTCGCGCGCAGCGAGTCGGTCGGGCAGAAACGGATGCTCGCGCTGCACGGCGGCAGCACCGCCGACCTCGAGATCCACCCGAACCTGTGGGCCGGCGTCGGGCTCGTGCGCGGCGGCGCCGGGACCGCGCTCGTCGGCAGCCACACCGAGGTCGCCGACCTGATCGGACAGTACGCCGCGCTCGGGATCGACGAGTTCATCCTCTCCGGCCATCCCCACCTGGAGGAGGCCTACTGGTTCGCCGAGGGCGTGCTGCCGGTCCTGCGTGAGCGTGGGCTGTGGCGCCACCCGTTCGGCAAGGACGAGGTCCCGGCCGGCACCGGCGTCCCGTTCGCGCCGACGGCCGCACCCGCGCCGGCGGCGAGCTGAGCGGCGCCGCGGCTCACGCCGCGGCGGGCAGGGCCGCCGCGGCGAGGACATTGAAGCCCTGCGCTCGCAGCGCGCCGGCCAGCGCCGCGTCGGTGCCGTCGAGGCGCAGCGCGTGGACGCCCGCGCGCCGCAGCAGCCCGGCGGCGACGGAGGGGTCCAGCGGGCGCTCGCGCCCGCAGCCCGGCAGCGTCGTCGGGGCCGGCTGCGCGTACAGCAGCACGCCGGCGCCTGCGGCGACGATCGCCGCCAGCGCACCCTCCAGCCGGCGGCGGCAGTCGCACAGCAGCGAGCCGAGCACGTCGCCGAAGAGGCAGCTCGCGTGCGCGTGCACGAGCGGCCGCGCCTGCGCGCCGGGCTCGCCGTGCACGAGCGCCAGCAGCACGCCGCCGCCTTCCACGGGCGCGTGCGCGATCGCCTCGAACGCGCCGGCGCGCGTCGGCAGCGCGCAGGCGACCGACTGCTCGCTCGTGCGCGCCGCCTGCAGCCGGTCGCGCAGCTCGCGCGTGCGCGCGACGGGGAGCCGGCCGAGCGCGGCGTGGTGCCGGATGCGCGCGAGCGCGACGGGCGCGCCGCCGCGGTCGACGACCGCGCACAGCGTCGCCGCGCGGGCCCGGCCGGCGTGTCCTGCCAGCTCGATCGCCGCGGCGGCCGCGCCGGCGCCCCGCAGCAGGTCGTCGGCGCCGATGCGGACGGGATGGACGTGCCCCGGGCTCGTCACGTCGCCCGCGCCCGAGTCCGCCGCTGCCGCAACGCGCATCGTGCGGGCGCGGTCGGTGTTCGACCAGCCGCCGACGATGCCGTGCGCCGCGTCGATCGGAGTCGTGAAGGCGAGCTCGGCCGGCACGCTCGCGAGCGGGCGGCCGGCGGACAGCGACAGCCGCCGCGCGATCGCGTCGTCGAGCGCGAGCACGACCGGTCCGCGCGCGAGGCCCGAGACCTCCTCCAGCGCGGCGGCGTCGATGCGATCGGCGGGGGTGGCGACGAAGGCGACGCGCTCGTCGTCGTCGCCGACGAGCACCGCGCCTCCGAGCGCGAAGCGGTCGAGGCTCTGCTCCAGCGCGCTCATGCGGCCGCCAGCGACGCGTAGGCGCCGCGGTAGTAGAGCAGCGGATCGTGCGCCTGCGCGCCGTGCGCCGCCTCGAGCACGCGCCCGATCACGATCTCGTGATCGCCGCCCGGCAGGATCTCGTGGACGGTGCAGTCGAGCGTCGCCAGCGCGTCGTGCAGGTGCGGGCTCCCGCTCGTGCCGTGGCGATGCGCGAGCGCCTCCCACGCCTCGCCCGCGCCGGGGCGCGCGAACGCCGTCGAGACGTCGCGGTGGTGGGCGGCGAGCACGTTGATCGCGAACGCGCCGTGCGCGCGCACGGCCGCCAGCGTGCGGCTGCCGCGGTCGAAGCAGACGAGCACGAGCGGGGGGTCGAGCGACAGCGACGCGACCGCGTTGGCCGTCGTCCCGACCGGGTCCCCGTCCGCCGTGCGCGAGGCGATCACGGCGACGCCGGTCGCGAAGTGCCCGATCGCCGCGCGCAGGTCGTCCGCTGTCGTTGCGCCCATGGGCGCAAACATAACAAAATGGATCGACTTAGTCGAAAAGACTCAGCGGCGCGTCCAGGCGCCCGGCGAGGCCAGCAGCTCCTCGACGTTCTCGGGCAGCGCGTCGTGCGCGATGTCGGCGACCGTGATCTGCTCGAGCACGTCGCGCACGCCGGCCCGCACGGCGACCCACGTCTCGCGCAGCCGCGCGGCCGCGCCGACGTAGTCGACCTGCTCTGGGGCGACCCCGGCGACGGCGCCGAGCGGCCCGTCGATCGCGCGGATCACGTCGGCGACGGTGATCTGCTCGGCCGGCTTGGCGAGCGCGCTGCCGCCGTCGCGCCCGCGATGGCTCTCCACCAGCCCGGCGCGGCGCAGGTCCTGGAGGATGTTCTGCAGGAACTGGAGCGGTATGCCCTGGACCTCGGCGACGTGCTCGGCCTTGACCGAGGTGCCCTCGGGCGCGGCTGCGAGCTCGGTCATCGCGCGCATGGCGTAGTCGACCTTGGCCGAGATCCGCATCGCCGCGGATTCTCTCGCGTTTGGTCGGGATCGACAAACCGGTGCCGCACCGCAGCCCCGGTCGGCGCGTCAGTCGACGGCGCCCACGTACGGCTCGCGCGCCGAGTGGCCGGCGGGATCGTTGACGAAGCCGCCCGGCGGGACCGGGACCGGGCCGTCGAGCAGCGGGTCGCCCGTCTCGCGCATCCACGCGTCGAGGCGCGCCTCCAGCTCGGCCAGCAGCGCGGCGGAGCGCTCGTCGCCGGCGAGGTTGCGCATCTCGCCCGGGTCGGCGAGCAGGTCGTACAGCTCGACCCGCGGGCGCGGCTGCTCGCCCCAGCCGGCGGCCACGAGCAGCTCCTTGGAGGGCGAGTCGTCGACGTTGGGCAGCACCGGCAGCAGCCGCTCGCCGAAGTGGCGGATCAGCTTGTGGCGGTGCGTGCGGATCGCGCGCTGCGGGTCGTAGGCGGCGTGGTAGGTCAGCTCGGCGAACAGCTCGTCGCGCACCTCGGAGACCTCGCGCCGCGCGAGCGGCAGCAGCGACGTGCCGCTGAGCTCGCCCGGCAGCGGCGCGCCGGCCAGCTCGCACAGCGTCGGGTAGATGTCGACCTGCGAGACGAGCGCGTCGGTGACGTGCCCGCCGAGGAAGCCGCCGGGCCCGCGCATGATCAGCATCACGCCGAGGCCGCGATCGGTCAGCGTCGCCTTCGCGCCCGGGAACGGCAGGCCGTGGTCGGTTGTCAGCACGATCAGCGTGTCGTCTGCCAGGCCCTGTTCGTCGAGCGCCTGCAGGACGGCGCCGACGCCGTGGTCGAGCGAGCGGGCGCTGGCCTTGAAGGCCGCCATGTCGGCGCGCGTCTCGGGCGTGTCGGGCAGGTGCGCGGGCGGGGCGCCGTAGAGCGCGTCGCGCACCGAGCTGGGCTCGAAGAACTCGCGGTGCGTCTCGAAGAAGCCGATCGACAGGAAGAACGGCTGCGGCGGCCGGCTCCTGATCAGCTGCTGCGCCGCGGGGGCGATCGAGTGGACCTTCGTGGAGCCGATGTCGACGACGTGGTCGTAGCCGAGCACGCCGGGATCCTCCGAGACGTGCTGCTCGCCGATCAGCGCCGACCAGTAGCCGGCCGCGCGCAGTGGGTGGACGATGTGGCGCCCGTAGTCGTTCAGCCTCCAGCCGCGGTGCGCCAGCCCGGTCATGCCGTTGACGTGCGCCCACTGCCCGGTCAGCAGGCAGGCGCGGCTGCCCGAGCAGCTGGGCGCGGCGCAGAACGCCTGGCGGAACAGCAGCCCCTGGTCGGCCAGGCGCTGGATGTTCGGCGTCTGGATCTGATGGCCATACGGCTGTACATAGCGCCCGGTGTCGTGCGAATGCAGGTAGACGATGTTGGGAACTGTCTTTGTCATCAATCTCTACTTATATAGTCGACAATCGCAATCATGACCGCGCCGCCCAGCATCTCGTATCTCGTCTGCGCCACGCCGCGCAGCGGCAGCACGCTGCTGTGCGAGATGCTGCGCGCGACCGGCGTCGCCGGCGCGCCGCTCGAGCACTTCGAGCTCCTGCGGCAGTCCGGCCAGCCGCGCCAGCCGCGCGAGTACTTCGACGGCGTCGCCGAGGACGGCGTGCTCGAGCTGCTCGCGCCGCTGCAGCCGGATCGCCCGAGCGACGAGCCGCCCGCCGCGTGGCGCGAGCGGATCCTGCGCGAGGGGACGACCGCCAACGGCGTCTGGGGCGGCAAGCTGATGTGGGGCCACGTCGAGGATCTGCTGAGCCGCGCGCGCGAGCTCGACGGCCTCGCCGGCGCGGATCTCGCGACCGTGCTGCAGGCGCTGCTCGGAGATGTGCGGCTCGTGTTCGTCACCCGAGTCGACAAGGTCGCACAAGCCGTCTCGCTGTGGCGCGCCGTCCAGACGCAGCGCTGGAGCGCGGCCGCCGGTGCGCCGCGCAGGCCGCACGACGCGCAGTACTCGTTCGCCGCGATCGACCACCTCGTCGCCCAGCTCGAGGCGCACGACGCGGCCTGGCGCGGCTGGTTCGCGCAGCACGCCGCGAGCCCTCCGCTGGAGCTGTCCTACGAGCAGGTCGGCGCCGACCCGCGCGCGGCGGTGCAGCAGGTGCTGCGCTTCGCCGGGCTGCCCGCCGCCGCGATCGCCGACCCGCCGCTGCGCCCGCAGCGCGACGACCGCTCGCAGCAGTGGGCGGCGCGCTACGCGAGCGAGAAGCGCGAGGTCCCCGCCTGACCGCTCGCAGCGCGAGCCAGTCGGCCGCGGCGGCGTGGACGCGCAGCCGTGGTCTGTAACACGCACGGCCGAGCACGCGTTCTGACGCGCGCCGCCCGCGACTTTCACCCCATCCACCACTTCCTGCTGTAGACCGCCGGCCGCGCCGCACCTAACGTCGGCGACGGTCAGCGACAGCCTCCATCAGCGCACCTCCCGATCTGCCGGAGCTCCAACTCCGGCCGGGGCGACGGCCCCGCGAAAGGGGGTGATACTGATGGAGATACTTGTGCTCACCATCGCAGTGCTGCTCGTACTCGACCACGTGTTGAGACGTTGAGCACTGCGAGGTCCCGGCGGCGTAACGTGCGCTGCCGGGACCGCTTATCAAAGAGCGAGCCCCGGAGTCGTCACTCCGGGGCTCTGACTGCCATGGGGTGATGCCATGGAGGCACTCGTGCTGACCATCGCGGCCGATCCAGCTTACCGCCGCCTCCCCACGCGTACCACCCCAAAGGACTGGTACCCGACGGCCGGCTGCCGTCCCGGGCTGCCGGCGGACGTCGCGCGATTGGAGCGGCGGAATGCGGGTTATCTCTCCGATCGCGTCGCTCGGCAGCGCGTCCGGGGCGACGGTGTCGCGAGGAGATGGTGTTCGACCGATGGACCCGGAGGTTTTGCGATGAGCGATTCGGTGCAGCTCGGCACGATCGAGACGCGGATCCCGGCGCGGCTCGACCGCCTGCCGTGGTCGCGCTTCCACTGGCTCGTGGTGATCGGTCTGGGCACGGTCTGGATCCTCGACGGGCTCGAGGTGACGATCGTCGGCACGATCGGCAGTCGCCTGACCGAGCCGGGCAGCGGCATCTCGCTCAACGCCAGCACGATCGGCACGGCGGCCGCGTTCTACGTCGCCGGCGCCTGCCTCGGCGCGCTCTTCTTCGGCCAGCTGACCGATCGCTTCGGCCGCAAGAAGCTGTTCCTGATCACGCTCGGCGTGTACCTCCTGGCGACTGGTGCGACGGCGTTCTCGTTCGCGCCCTGGTACTTCTTCGCGGCGCGTTTCTTCACCGGCGCTGGGATCGGCGGCGAGTACGCGGCAATTAATTCAGCGATCGACGAGCTGATCCCGGCGCGCGTGCGCGGGCGCGTCGACCTGATCATCAACGGCAGCTTCTGGCTGGGCGCGGCGATCGGCTCGGTGGCGGCGGTCCTGCTGCTCAACAAGAGCCTGTTCGCGGCCGACGTCGGCTGGCGGCTCGCGTTCGGCATCGGCGTCGTGCTCGGCGTCGCGATCCTGTTCGTGCGCCGCAACGTGCCCGAGAGCCCGCGCTGGCTGTTCATCCACGGGCGCGAGGAGGAGGCCGAGCGGATCGTCGGCGAGATCGAGCAGCGGATCGAGCAGGAGACCGGGCAGACGCTGCCCGAGCCCGCCGAGGCGATCGTCGTCCGCCAACGGCGCACGATCCCGTTCCGCCGCATCGCGCAGACGGCCTTCCGCGACTATCCGCAGCGCACCGCCCTCGGGCTGGCGCTGTTCGTCGGACAGGCGTTCCTCTACAACGCGGTCGTCTTCGACCTCGGCACGCTGATCGGCAGATACTTCGGCGTCGCCTCCGGCGACGTGCCCTACTGGTACGTCGTCTTCGCGGTCGGCAACCTGCTCGGGCCGCTGACGCTGGGCCGGCTGTTCGACACGGTCGGGCGCAAGCCGATGATCTCCGTCTGCTACCTCGGCTCGGCGGCGATGCTCGTGCTGACGGCGGTCCTGTTCCAGGGCGGGACGCTGGCGATCGTCTCGTTCATGGCGCTGATCGGCGTGACCTTCTTCATCGCCTCCGCCGGCGCGAGCAGCGCGTACCTCACCGTCAGCGAGATCTTCCCGATGGAGACGCGCGCGCTCGCGATCGCGTTCTTCTACGCGGTCGGCACGGCCGCCGGCGGGATCGCCGGCCCGATCCTGTTCGGGCGCTTCATCAACTCGGGCAGCGTCGACCAGGTCGCGCTCGGCTTCTACATCGGCGCCGCGGTGATGGCGATCGGCGGCATCGCCGAGCTGCTGTTCGGCGTGCGCGCCGAGCGCAAGCCGCTGGAGCAGATCGCCAGACCGCTGACGGCCACGCAATGAACGACGGTCGCCGAGGTGCCCGCCGACCCGGCGCCGCCCGAGCAGCCGGCCGAGACCCCGCCGGCGCCGGAGGTGCCCGATCCCGAGCCGCCCGTCGAGCCCGAGCCCGGCGAGCCGGACGTGCCCTCGCCTGATCCGAGCCAACCCGAGATCCCCGAGGGCTGAGCGACGAGCATGTCGCCATGAAGTGGCGCTATGCTGTGGCGATGGCTGCCGAGACCGCGACGATTCGCGTGACGCGCGAGACCCGTGACCTGCTCGCCGAGCAGGCGCAGGAGCGTGGGGTGTCGCTGTCGTCGATGCTGACCGAGTTGGCGCGCGACGTGGCGCGGGAGGCGGTGTTCCGCTCCGAGCGCGAGGCGGCGCGCGCGGACGCGTCGAACCGTGACGCCTTGCGCGAGGAGCGCGAGTGGGAGTCGGCGCTCGGCGATGGCGTCGCCTGAGCCGCGCCGCGGCGAGCTCTGGCTCGTCTCGCTCGGCGCCGCCCGCAAGGGCGAACCCGGGAAGAACCGTCCGGCGATCGTGATCTCGGTCGACGAGATCAACGCGGGCGTCGAGTATGAGCTGTTCGTGGTCGTGCCGGTGTCCAGCTCCCGGGCTCCGTCGCCGCTGCGACCGCGGATCTCGCCAGAGGAGGGCATCGACGGCGAGAGCGCGGCGATCTGCCGCGGCGTGCGCGCGGTGTCGCGCACGCGGCTGCTGCGGCCGATCGGGCGGCTGCGGCCGGAGACGATGCACGAGGTCGAGCAGGCGCTCGCGATGATCCTCGGGCTCGACGGACGGCGCTTGCTCTGAGCTAGGCTGCCGCCCATGCGGCTTGGCGTGGTCGTGGTCGTCGCGGTGATGGTCATGTTCGCCGGACTCGTCGCGGCGCCGGGCGCGCCGGGCAACGCCAAGCCGTGCCGGCGCGGCACGGTGGCGGCGAAGGTGGGCGGGCACGCGACGTGCGTCGCGAAGCGGCTCGCGCTGCCCGCGCCGGCGAAGACGGCTCCCGGGCTCGCGCAGCTGCAGGGTGCGCTGGCGCTCACGCAGGCCGGCTTCGCGGGGCGCTCAGGCGCGCACGCCCTGTCGCTCTCCCGCCGCGTCGGTCATTCGTGGACGACCGCCCGCTCGCGTCTGCTCGGCGCGATGTCGGCGACGCTGAGACGGATCGCGAAGCCGCTGAGACGGCCGGCGCTGGTGGCGGGCGCGGCCAGCGACAGCTGCCAGGTGATCGACATCGTCAGCCAGGGTGGGACATTCGACGTCGAGGGTCAGCCGACCGCCTTCGGCGGCAGCTACACGACCGACGGCGTCAGCGTCTCGATGGGCGTCACCGCCGGCGGCGGCATGCAGATCGGGATGCAGACGACCGTCAAGGGCGACACGTACACGATGAAGTACGAGTCGGGCGAGAGCGACTGCACGAAGCACGCGCTGCCGCCGTGCCCGCAGGCAGACGGCAGCCTCGACGCGTACGGGACGAAGGGCAAGGTCGGCTTCTCGATGACCGTCGCGCGCGGCGGCAAGGTGCTCACCAAGCGCTCCTACGCCAAGACGATCACCGTCGAGACGAAGGGCCAGGTCGCCGACGACGCGAAGCTCGACTCCGTCGACGTCACCTACCGCGAGACGACGGTCGTCGAGCACGACGGGCTGCGCTACACGAGCTACGGCACGCGGCTGACGCGGATCGACATGCGCAGCGGCACGTACGGCCCCGGCGAGTCGACGTCGTTCGGCTCCGCGACGCAGGACGGGGAGATCGCGAACACCACCGGCATGGAGGCCGACGCCAGCGACTTCGCGGCGTTCGTGAACAAGACGATGGGCGAGTACCGCTCCCGCGAGAAGGCCTGGCAGAGCCCCGGCACGTGCGCGAGACTCGAGCTCGACCCGGCGAGAGACACGCTCACCGTGCACGCCGGCGACACCGGCACGTTCAACGCGCAGGTGCTCGCTGCGAACGGCGGCGGCACGGCGAGCAAGGCGCGCTGGACGCTCAGCGCCCAGCAGAACGGGACCTTCTCGCCGACGAGCACGCAGGAGCGCGAGCCGAGCTTCTCCTACACCGTCGCGAGCCAGCCGAGCGGTCAGACGCTGAGCGTCGCCGTGCGCGCCACCTCGACCGCGGGCGTCGCGCAGGACACCTGGTCGCAGAGAATCGAGGGCCTCAACACGATCACGGGCACGTTCACCGGCCATGCCACCGACCTCGGCGTGATCTACGACTGGACGGGCTCGGCGACGTTCACGCGCGTCGACCTCGGCACACCCGCCGCAGGACCCGGCGGGGTCTTCCAGCTCACCGCGGGCCAGGCGACGGTCACGGTCTCCGGAGCGGAGACCGGCAGCGGCTGCTCGCAGAGAGGTGTCAGCACGATCGGGCTGTTCGGACAGGCCCCCTGGACCGTGACGGGCACCGACGCGCCGTTCTCCTACCAGATCATCGTGCCGTTCCTGGCGACCCCGCTGCAGGCGACCAACTTCGCCTGCAGCGATGCGACCCAGAACGGCACGGCCGCCGGCCTGGGCAGCATGCCCACCACCGCGCTCCAGAGCGGCGACATCGCCGGCGGTGCCAACCCCACCGGCCTCGTCAAGACGACGGGCGACCTGTACGCCTACTCCGGCAGCGCGAGCGCCACCGGCCCCAGCGCCGGCCAGACCGAGAGCTGGACCTGGTCGTTCACTGGCCAGAGATAGTCCCGGCCGCGTGGGATACCACGCATATGTGGGAATATCTCGTGAGTGGTACGATCTGGTCATGAGCCACGCAGAGCGTCAGGTCGTCGTCGGTGATCGGGGTCGGGTCGTGCTGCCCTCGGAAGTGCGTGCTGCGCTTGGGCTCAGGGCGGGGAGCCGGATGCTGCTGAGCACCGAGCGGGATGGCTCGCTGCGGCTGCGTCCGTATCGGTCGGTCGCCGACCACGGCCGCGGGATGCTCGCCGGGCTCGCGCCTGCCGGTGAGTCGATGGTCGACGAGCTGCTTGCGGAGCGCCGTCGCGAAGCAGCACGCGAGGATCGCGAGTAGGTGTCCTCCGCAGTGCTGGATGCGTCGGCCCTGCTGGCGTATCTGCGTGACGAGCCGGGCGCCGATGCCGTCGCGGACGCAATCGCCGGCGGTGCGTCGATCTCGACGGTGAACCTCGGCGAGGTCTTCAGCCACGTGGCCGATCGCGGCGCCGACGCCGCTGACGTGGCGCGGGAGATGACGGATCGCGGGCTGCTCGACGGAGCCATCGCGGTCGAGCAGTTCACGAGCGCCGACGCCGTCGAGGTCGGACGCCTGCGGCCGCTGACGCGCGAGCACGGGCTGTCGCTCGGCGACCGTGCGTGCCTCGCGCTCGCACGGCGCCTCGCGCTGCCGGCGGTGACGGCGGACACGGCCTGGTCGAAGCTCGACCTCGAGCTCGATCTGCGCCAGATCCGTTAGCGCGGCGCTCGTGCGAGGCTGTGACAGGTGAAGGTCGCGTTCGCCACCTGCTCCGCGCTGCCGGGCGGCGCCGCCGACGACCAGCACGCAGCACGGCTGCTGGGGGCCGACTTCCGCGCGTGGGACGACGACGGCGTCGACTGGGACGCCTACGACCGCGTCGTCCTGCGCTCGACGTGGGACTACACCGGCCGCCTCGACGCCTTCCTCGCGTGGTGCCGGGCCGTCGGGCCGCGGCGGCTGCGCAACCCGCCGGCGCTCGTCGCCTTCAACGCCGACAAGCGCTACCTGGCCGCGCTGTCGGCGCCGTCGGTGCCGACGACCTTCGTCGCGCCCGGCGACGCTCTCCCGGCGCTCGACGGCGAGGTCGTCGTGAAGCCCGGCGTGTCGGCCGGCGCGCGCGACACGGGGCGCTTCGGCCCGACCACCCATGACGCCGCGCTGGCGCTGGTCGAGCGGATCCGCGCGAGCGGCCGCGTCGCGCTCGTCCAGCCGTACATGCCGCAGGTCGACGAGCGGGGGGAGACCGCGCTCGTGTTCGTCGGTGGCGAGCTGTCGCATGTCCTGCACAAGCGCCCGGTGCTGCGCGGCGAGGGCGTCGCGCCGGCGACCGGCGGACCGCTCGGGGTCGCCGAGGCGATGCTGGAGCACGACATCGTCGTCCCCGGCACCGCCGACGCCGTCCGGCGGGCGTTCGCGAGCCGGGTCCACGCGGAGGTCGCCGCGCGCTTCGGCCAGCCGCTCTACGCCCGCGTGGACCTGGTCGCCGATCGCGACGGCGCGCCGCTGCTGCTGGAGCTGGAGGCGATCGAGCCGGCGCTCTACCTCGCCGGTGCGCCCGGGGCGTCCGAGCGCTTCGCCGCAGCCGTCCGCGCCTTGTAGCCGGGCCGCCGCGTCACAGACGGCCGTTGCGCAGCAGCACGCGGACCCAGCGGTAGGAGGTGCGCGTCAGCCGGCCGCCGCTGTCGTACGCGCGCACGCCGATCCGGTAGAGGCCGGGGCGCAGCTCGAAGCTGCGCGTCACGCGGCGGCTCACCGACGCGGCGACGGCCGGCTGGGTAGCGACGTTCGACAGCGCCGTGACCCTGCGCAGCGGGCCGGGGTAGTGCGCATGGGGGTTGAGCTTGGGGCAGATCGTGCCGTTGGTGGCCTTCGTCGCCCGGTACACCTGGACCTCCACCGCTCCGGGCTTGGCGAGCAGCAGGCGCAGGCCGATCGGCGCCTTGCCGTCGCGCCCGAGCCGGACGCAGCGGGCGGCGAGCGTGAAGCGCTCGATCGCCTGGCGGACGGCCGGCGCAGGGGTGGGCGGGGCCGGCGGCGTCGGCCTGACCGGCGCGGTGACGCTCACCGTGTGCGCGATCCGCGCGGCCGGCGAGCCGGCGCAGGACGCCGTCTCGCCGGTGAAGACGAGCGCGGCGGAGCAGCCCTCGTCGTCGGTGACGGTCAGCGTGGCGGTGTAGTCGCCGGGCTGCGCGTAGACGTGTCTGACGGTGGGCTGCGCGCTGGTCGCCGTCTGCCCGTCGCCGAAGTCCCAGGCGTAGCTGGCGATCGTGCCGTCGGGATCGCTCGCGGCGGACGCGTCGAGCGTCGCGGTCTGACCGTCCGCGCTCGTGGTGAACGCGGCTGTGGGCGCGCGGTCCGGCGTGATCGCGAGACCGATCGGCGCCTGCGCGACCGACACCGGGGCGCCGGCGACGCCGGTCGCGAGATCGAGCGTGCGGATGCTGTCGGTGCCGACGTCGGTCACCCAGGCGGTGGTGCCGTCGGGCGTGATCGCGATGGTCTCCGGCAGCGTGCCGATCTGGATCGGCGTGCCGGGGGTGTTCGTCGCGGTGTCGATCGGGACGATGCTGCTGGTGCCGGAGGGACTGACGTATGCGGTCTTGCCGTCGGGCGCGACGGCGACGCCGTAGGTCCCGGCGCCGACGGGGATCGCCGTGACGGCGTTCGTCGCCGTGTCGATCGCGTCGGCGCTGGTGCTCGCGGGGTCGGCCACGTAGATCGTCGCGCCGTTCGGAGTGATCGCCAGCGTGTACGGCTCGACGCCGACGGGGATCGTGGCGACGACGGCGTCGGTCGCGGTGTCGATCGCGCTCACGTCGCCGGTCCCGAGGTCGGCGACGTACACGCGCGAGCCGTCGGGCGAGATCGCGATGCCGTGCGGGGCCGCGCCGACGGCGATCGGTGCGCGCGCGGTGTTCGTGGCCGTGTCGATCGGCGTCACGGTGTTGTCGTCGAAGTCGGCGACGTAGGCCGTCGCCCCGTCCGGTCTGATGCCGATCGTGCGCGGATTCGCCCCGACCGGGATCGGCGTGCCGGGCGTGTTCGTCGCGGTGTCGATCGGGATCACGGCGTTCGTGGTGTCATCGCTGACGTAGGCGGTTGCGCCGTCGGGCGTGATCGCCACGCCCCAGAGATCGCCGCCGAGCGGGATCGGCGTGCCGAACGTGGCGCCGAGGGCGTCGAACGGCAGGACGCTGTCCCCGAGATGGCTCGCCACGAAGGCGGCCCGTGGGCCGGCGGCGGCCGCGGAGGACGCCAGGCAGAGGGTCACGGCAAGGGTCGTCAGCAGGGCCGGAAGGGCCAGTCGTCGTTCGCGCATGCGAGCGCTATCGGCGCGGCGCCCGCCGGCCTCGACCGCGGCAACGGGCGTTGCGGTCAGCGGCCGGAGAGCCGGTCGGCGGCGCGGGCGAGCGGGCTCGTGCGGGCGGTGCCGGAGACGGCCTCGTGGCGGTCGGCGGCGCGGTAGAGGGCGTAGACGAGGTTGGCGCCGAGCCAGCGCAGCGGCTCGGGCTCCCAGCGGCGCGCTCTGTGCCCGACCCAGGGGAGCCGCGTCAGGTCTGTCTCCTCGCCGAGCACCAGGTCGCGCAGCGTGCGCCCGGCGAGGTTGGAGGCGGCGACGCCGGTGCCGACGTAGCCGCCGGCGTCGCCGAGACCGCTCGCGCGGTCGAGTCGCACGGCCGGCTGCCAGTCGCGTGCGACGCCGAGCACGCCGCACCAGGCGTGGTCGATCGCGACGCCGGCCGTCGCGGGGAACAGCTCGTGCAGCATTCGCACGAGGCTGTCGGCCGTGCGCCGCTGCGTGCGGCCGTCGCGGTCGGTGCGCGAGCCGTAGCGATAGGGGACGCCGCGCCCGCCCAGCGCGATCCGCCCGTCGGCTGTGCGCTGCGCGTAGCAGTAGGCGTGCGCGTTGTCGCCGAGCAGCTCCTGTCCTTCCCAGCCGATCTGCGCCCACACGGCATCCGGCAGCGGCGCGGTCACGACCATCGCCGAGTTGAGCGGCAGCAGCGCGCGGCGCCGGCGGCGCAGTCCAGGCGTGAAGCCCTCCAGGCAGCACAGCACGACTGGCGCGCGGACCGTGCCGCACGCGCTCACGGCGGCGGCGCGCCCGTCGGTGCCGGCAGGGCGCAGCTCGTGCACGGCCGTCGACTCGCAGATCCGCGCGCCGTGGCGCTCCGCCGCCGCGGCCAGCCCGCGGACGAGCTGCGCCGGCTGCACGCGCACGCCGCGCGGCGTCCACGCGGCGGCGCTCGCGCCGGCGATGCGCAGGCGCGCGGCGAGCGCATCGGGGTCCAGCTCGTGCAGGTCCTCGGCCCCGAGTGCGCGCTCGCGCGCGAGCGCCGCGCGCAGGCGCATGGCCTGCGCCGGCCCGCGCGCGACGCGCAGGTGGCCGCCGGCGTGCCAGTCGCAGTCGATCCGCTCGCGCGCGCAGACGGCCTCGACGTCGGCGACGCTGTCGTGCAGGGCGCGCGCGATCGCCGGATCGGCGGCGGCGTCGTGCGGGCCGAGCGCCGGCAGCAGCTGGCCGCCGTTGCGGCCCGACGCGCCGTAGCCGGCGTGCTCGCGCTCGAGCACGACGACGTCCAGCCCAGGCCGCGCGCGCTTGAGGTGGTAGGCCGTCCACAGGCCGGTGAAGCCGGCGCCGACGATGCAGACGTCGGCTTCGCGGTCGCCGTCGAGCGGCTGCCGGCGCACGGGCGCCGGCAGCGCGGCCTGCCAGAAGGACACGTCCCCGTTGCGACATGGGGGCACGCCGCCAGTATGCCGTGCGCGCGGCGCCGCCCATCCGACGGCAAAAGAGAATAGGTCTTGTTATCTGTAGGATCCCCGCCATGCGCCCCCGCCGCCCGCCCCGCACCCGCCGTGCGGTCGCGCCCGCCGCGGCGCTCGCGGCCGTCGCGCTCGCGCTCGGGCTCGCCGCATGCGGCGGCTCCGGCGCCGGACCGCGCAGCTCGACCGGCGCCGCGGACGCCCCGCTCCAAGCGTCGGTCGCTCCGCTGAAGGTCGTCGCGACGACGACGCAGCTCGGCGACGTCGTGCGCGCGGTCGGCGGCCGGGCCGCCGACGTGACGCAGATCCTGCGCCCCAACAGCGACCCGCACGAGTACGAGCCGCGCCCCGGCGACGTGGAGGCGAGCGCCGGCGCGAAGATCGTCTTCGAGAGCGGCGACGGGCTCGATCGCTGGATGGCGAAGATCCTCGCCGACGCCGGCGGCCACCCGGCCGTCGTCACGCTCGCCGACTCCAACGTCGACCGCGTCGCCGGCGAGACGAGCGGCCCCGAGGCGTCGCGCTACGACCCGCACTGGTGGCACGACCCGCGCAACGTCGAGGCCGCGATCCCCGCGATCCGCGACGCGCTCGCGCGCGCGAACCCCGCCGCGCGCACGACCTATGCCGCCAACGCCGCCGCCTACCTGCGGCAGGTGCGGCTGCTCGATGCCGGCATCGCGCGCTGCTTCGCGAGCGTCCCGCCCGCCCAGCGCAAGCTCGTGACCGACCACGACGCCTTCGGCTACTTCGCCAAGCGCTACGGCATCGTCGTCGTCGGCGCCGTGATCCCCTCCCAGACGACCGACGCGCAGCCGTCGGCGGGCGACGTCGCGCAGCTCGTCGACACGATCCGGCGCGAGCACGTCAAGGCCGTCTTCCCCGAGACGTCCGTCAACGCGAAGCTCGCGCAGGCGATCGCGGGGGAGACGGGCGCCTCCGCCGGCTACCGCCTCTACGGCGACACGCTCGGTCCGCACGGCTCGCGCGGCGCGACCTATCTCGCGATGGAGCAGGCCAACGCCGACGCGATGGTCCGCGGCTTCACCGGCGGCGCGCACGGCTGCGCGATCGCCGGCCTCGCCGGGTCCTAGCGCGACGCCGCGGCCGGTCAGCCGGCCGTCCGGTGCAGCTCCAGCATCCCCGGCGACCGCGCGCCCAGCTGGAAGCCCGCTTCCTCGATCGCCTGCACCTGCTCGGGCGCGGCTTCGGCGTCGCCGAGCATCCGGTAGTCGGGTTCGGGCATGAAGACCTCCGTCACGTGGTTGCGCTGGATCGCGTCGAGCAGCGTCTGCATCTCGTCGCGCGTCACGACCGCGTTCATGAACTCGTACGGCGTCACGTTGTCGAGGCCCATCTCGTAGGCGAGGCGGAAGCTCAGCGGCAGCAGGATCGCCACCTTCTGACCGCGCGTCACGTGCGGGCGGATGAACGCCTCGGCGAGCGGCCGGTAGCCCGGCGGCGGCTCTCTCTGCGTGAGGCGCGCGAGCGTCTGGCCCGGCGGCGGGAGCTGCTTGACGGTGCAGATCGCGAGCGCCAGCGCGTACAGCACGAGCAGCTCCGCGATCGTCGGCGCGCGCCAGCGGCGGGCGGCGAGCGCACGCATGCACACGATCGTCAGCAGGGCGAGCGCGAACGCCCACGTCGAGAAGATCGAATAGAGCTTTATTTCGTCGGAGCGCCCGACGTAATAGGCGCCGGCGACGAGGCCGAAGACGCCGGCCCACGCAAGCATGCTCGTGAGCAGCACGTCGTCGTCCGGCTTCGACGCGAGCCGCACGGCGGCGACCGCGATCGCCGCCGCGAACGTCGCGTAGAAGACGAAGTGCAGGCCGAGGTTCGGCATCGGCAACGCGAACCAGCCGAGGTCGACGAAGATCCGCGGCCACTCGAGCAGCACGCCCACACTCGGCAGCCCTCCCGCCCGCACGAGCGTGAAGAGCGAGACGATCGCGATCCCTCCGAGCAGCCCGCCTGCGACCTCGCAGGCGAACCTCCCCAGCTCCCGCCGGGAGCGCGGCGGGCGCGCGCACAGCAGCGCCACGACGCTCGCCGCCAACGCGGCGACGCCGAAGTCGAGGTCGTTGACGGCGACGATCGCGGCGACCAGGAACAGGCTCCACGCGCGCCGCGGCCGCGCGCCCCCGACGTGGCGCGCGGTCAGCCATGCCATCAGGTAGGCGCCGCCGTAGCGCATCGGCCACATCGCGGGCAGGATCATCGAGTTGCCGACGTCGCTGAGCGCGAGGAACGGCACGAACAGTGCGAGTGCGTACAGCGAGCTGTGCGTCAGGCGCCGCAGGACGGCGTAGACGGCGAGCACCGCGAGGATGCTCAGCAGCGTGAGGAAGAGCGTGAAGACGAACGTCGTCTCGCCGAAGGCCGCCATCACGAGCGCCGATGGATACGGCAGCAGCTTCGCGTAGATCGGGTGGTAGTCGAGCAGCGGCGTGCGCCCGTCGAGCACGGCGAAGACGTCGTTGAGCGTCCAGTTCATGATGCCCGCGTCCTCGACGAGCCGGTCGGTGTCTATCGCCTCTATCAGCCATGTGGTGGCGAACGCGACCGCGACCGCGCCGCACGCGATGCGCATCGGCGAGCGCTCGACGGCGGCGCGGGCGATCGCGCTGCGCAGCCGCCCCCAGCGCGGCGCGATCGCCGCCGCCAGGGCGATCGCTCCCGCCACCGCCAGCATCCCGACGCCGAAGACGGGCGAGACTTCGCCGCCGGAAGGGACGACGTCGTTCTGCCCGAGGAACTGGAGGACCACGAACGCGAGCACGCCCGCCTGGCTCGCGACGACGAGTGCGCGGATCGCGAGCGGGCGCAGCCGCGGCGGCCGCCGCGCGCCCGCGAGCACGAGGCAGGCGTACAGCAGCGGCGCGACGAGCGCGATCAGGTAGCGCCCGTGCTTGACCGGTTCGGGCCTGCCGTGCGCCTCCCACCAGCCCGGGGGCCACAGCGCGTCGGAGCTTCGCTGCGCGAGCAGGTGGCCGAGCGGTGGGCCGAGCACCACGATCGCCGCGAGCGTCGCGAGCGCGCAGGGGACGAGCGCGAGCCACGCGATCTCGGCCGGCGTGAGCGCACGGGCGCGCGGCGCCTTCGCGTCGGCGCGCTGCCGTGCGGCGTCGTCCACCACGCCGACCCCCCCGGCGCCGGCTCGCTCGAACTCGAACAACCGGACTCCCCCGTCCGATAGATCGTGAAGACGGTGCGGTTTTGCACCGTGCGAGAGGAGATTACAGCGGCGCAGACGTCGGCGGGGCGCTCGGCGCGAAGCCGCGCAGCAGCGCTCGCATCGCCACGTCCCAGCGGCGCTCGACGGCGGCCGCCGAGCCGCCGAGGCGTCTCGCGCTCTCTGCCGCCGCGAGCCCGTGGACGAGCGCCACGCAGGCGTGGGCGACGTCGGTCGGGTCGCCCTGCAGGCGCCCGGCGGCGATCGCGCGGCGCACCGCCGCGACGATCCGCTCGCGCACGGCGGCCCCGGCGGCCGCCTCCTCGGGCGCCGGGTCGAAGCTCGCGAACGGGCGCGAGAACATCACCGCCGCGAGCGCCGGGCGCTCGAGGATGAAGCCGCGGTAGCGCTGCGCGAGCGCGAGCAGGTCCGCGAGCGGGTCGTCGCCCGGCGCGAGCTGGGACAGCGCGGCGGCGAGCTGCTCGAAGCCGGCGAAGAAGATCGCCCGCACGACGCCGGCCTTGTCGCCGAACAGCTCGTAGACGGCGGGCGGCGAGGTGCCGGCCTCGGCCGCCAGCCGGCGCGCGGTCAGCGCGGCGACGCCGTCGCGCGCGACGAGCCGCAGGGCGGCCGCGAGCACCTGCTCGCCGAGCTCGGGGGTGCGCTGCTTGGGCTTCGGCACGGCGGCGATGGTAGCGGCTGCGGGGCTCAAGTGGAACATCGTTTCGGAACGTTGTTCTAGGATTGCTGGCATGAGCCCACTCACCTCCTACGACCTGGCCGGCGGGATCGCGACGATCGCGATGGACGACGGCAAGGCGAACGCCCTGTCCGCCGCGATGCTGGCGGAGCTGTCCAGCGCCTTCGAGCGCGCCGAGGCCGACGGCGCGATCGTCCTCCTGACGGGCCGCGAGCGCACCTTCTCCGGCGGCTTCGACCTGCGCTGCGAGCCGGCCGGCTGGCCCGAGATGGTCGGCGCCGGCGCGCGGCTGGCCGAGCGGATCCTGTCGTTCCCGCACCCCGTCGTGGCGGCCTGCAACGGCAACGCGATCGCGATGGCGGGCTTCCTGCTGCTCGCCGCCGACGTGCGGATCGGCGCCGCCGGCGACTTCAAGCTCGGCCTCAACGAGGTCGCGATCGGCCTCGCCGTCCCGTATTTCGGCGTCGCGCTCGCGCACCACCGCCTCGCGCGCCCCTACGCCGACCGCTGCCTCGTGACCGGCGCGCTGCTGGGCCCGCAGGAGGCCCGGGCCGCGGGCTTCCTCGACCGCGTCGTCGCCCCCGAGCGGCTGCACGAAGAGGCGCTCGACGCCGCCCGCGCGCTCGCCGCGGTCGACCGCGCAGCGCATGCGGCGACGAAGCTGCGCGTGCGCGAGCGCGCGCTCGCCGGCGTGCGCGGCGGAATCGAGCGGATCGCCGCCGGCGCGACCGGCGAGTGGTGAGCCCGCAAACCCGCGAATCGCGGTTACGCCGGGTCGCATCCCCGCTTGAGCGGGGATGCGCGTCGCGCTGCGCATCTTGTCGCTTGCACGCTAGCCCACCGGAGGGTAGGTTTTTGGAGAACTAACTTAATGTCAATCGGGGGTCGCGGCGTGGTAACCAGACGGGCCAAGCGGAGAGGGCACAAACGCGCGCCCGTGAGCGCCGCGGTGCTCGCGCTGGTGATCGAGCAGCCCAGCCACGGCTACGAGGTCTGGCAGCGCTTCGAAGCGCGCTTCGGCGGCCTCTTCGAGGTCGGCTCCTCGCGCATCTACCAGGCCGTCGACTCGCTGCTCGCCGACGGTCTGATCGAGGTCCTGCCGGGTGCGCGGGACGGCAGCAGACGCCAGCCGCGCCCGCGCTACCGCGCGACCGCCGACGGCGCGCGCGCCCACCGCGCATGGCTCGCGGAGGAGCTGCACGGCGACCCCGCGCGGCTCGAGCTCAACCGCCGCCTGCTGGCGACCGCCGCCGACGACGCCGCGACGCTGCGCGACCTCGTCGACCGCTACGAGCAGGCGTGCCTGGACGAGATGGCTGCGCTGCGCACCGCCGCGCAGCCGGCGGCCGCTGCGCCCGGCGGCGACGCCGCGACCGTGCGCGACCGCCTGCTGGCGGAGGAGCGGCGCCTCGTGCTCGACGCCCGGATCAAGTGGATCCTGTTCGCGCGCCGCCAGCTGCAGACGGCGGCGCCGCATCGCTCCGCGGCGGAGCCCTCATGACGCTGCTCGCGCTCGCACACGCGACGAAGCGCTTCACGAGCGGGCAGCGCGAGAAGGTCGCGCTCGACGACGCCTCGCTGGAGGTGGACGCCGGCGAGTGCGTCGCCGTCTACGGGCTGCGGCGCTCGGGCCGCACGACGCTGCTGCGCGTCGCCGCCGGCATCCTGCCGCTCGACGAGGGCGAGCTGCGCTTCGGCGGGCGGCCCCTGCCGGAGCGCGCCGCCGGCGTGCTGGGCGTCGAGATCGGCTGGTGCAATCCGCAGTTCGACGCCGCCCACGGCGGCACCGTCGCCGACCACGTCGCGGTCGGGCTGCTCGCGCGCGGCGCCGGGCGCTCGCGCGCCCGCGAGCGGGCCGCCGCGGCGCTGGAGCGCACCGGCGCGAGCGCCTGTGCCGGCTACGACCCGCGCGAGCTGCACGCCGACGAGCTGGTGCGCGCCGGCATCGCGCGGGCGCTCGTGACGCGCCCGCGGCTGCTGCTGCTCGACGAGCCGACGAACGGCGTCGACGTGCTGGAGCGCGACGGGATCCTCGCACTGCTGCGTTCGCTCGCCGACGCCGGCGCGGGGGTGCTGATGACCGTCGGCGAGCCGGTCGCCGGCGCCGACCGCGTGCTCACGCTCGACGGCGGCCGCCTGCGCGGCCACGCCGTCCCCGAGCAGGCGCCGGTCGTCCCGCTGCGCCCACGGCACGTGGAGCCCGTCGCGTGAGCGGGCTCGAGCTGCGCGACGTCGTCAAGCACTACGCGAGCGGGGAGGAGACCGTGCGCGCCGTCGACGGCGTGTCGCTCGCGGTCGCGCCCGGCGAGGTCGTCGCGCTCTACGGCCCGAGCGGCTCGGGCAAGACGACGCTGCTGCTGCTGGCCGCCGGCCTGCTCGCGCCCGACCGCGGGACGGTCAGCTTCGACGGCCGCGACCTCGGCGCGCTGTCCGGCGCCGAGGCGGCCACCTACCAGCGCCGCGACGTCGGCTTCGTCTCGCAGTCGTTCGACCTGCTGCCCGGCGTGCCGGCGGTCGACAACGCGGCCGTCAAGCTGCTCGCCGACCGCGTGCCGCTCGCCGCGGCGCGGCGCGAGGTGCGGCCGTGGCTCGAGCACGTCGGGCTCGGCCACCGCGTCCACCACCTGCCCGCGCACCTGTCCGGCGGCGAGCGCCAGCGCGTCGCGATCGCGCGGGCGCTCGCGAACGGGCCGCGGCTCGTGCTCGCCGACGAGCCGACGGGCAACCTCGACACGCGCCGCGGCGGCGAGGTGCTCGCGCTGCTGCTGCGCGTGAGCCGTGAGCAGGGCGCCGGTGTCGTGCTCGTCACGCACGACCCGCACGCGGCCGAGGTCGCCGATCGCGTGCTGACGCTGCGCGACGGGCAGCTCGTGCCCTACGCGCCCGAGCAGCCGGCCCGCATCGGCGCGATCGCGCTCGCGCGGGGGAGCTGACGCGGTGCGCGTCCAGACGCTCCTCTACTTCTACGGCCGCCGCCTGCGCACGCATCCGATCCAGGAGCTGCTGGCCGGCCTCGGGATCGCGATCGGCGTGGCGCTCGCGTTCGCCGTGCTCGTCGCCAACGGCTCCGTCGCCGGCTCGGCGAACGAGATCCTGCGCGCGGTCGTCGGCCGGGCGGACCTGCAGCTGCAGGCGCGCGACGCGCACGGCTTCGACGCGCACGTGCTCGACGCGGCGCTGCGCGTGCCCGGCGTCAGACAGGCGGCGCCGCTGCTGGAGCAGCGGGCCGTGCTGCGCGGCCCGAACGGGCGCGAGGTGGCGGTCAACCTCGGCAGCCTCGATCCGCGGCTCGCGGCGCTGTCGGGACGGCTCGCGGGCAACTTCGTGACCGGCGGCTTTCGCTTCCTCGACGGCGTGCTGCTGTCGACCGAGACGGCGCAGGCGCTCGGCGTGCCGGATCCGGCCGACCAGGCGATCCTGACGCCGCTGCCGCCGGTGCGGATGGCGCTGCGCGGGATCGCCCGGCCGCAGCCGGTCGCCGCCGTCCTCGGCGGCGAGACGATCGGCCCCGTCGCGCAGGCGCGCATCGCGATGCTGCCGCTGAAGCGCCTGCAGGCGCTGTCCGGGATGCGCGGGCGGCTCACGCGCGTGCTGATCGAGACGGCGCCCGGGCAGCAGGCGCGGGCGCGCGCCGGCCTCGCCGCGCTGGCCCGGCGCGAGCACATCGACCTCGCGCCCACGACCGCCGACGCCACGCTGCTGCAGCAGGCGCTCGGCCCGAGCGACCAGGCGACGGGCTTCTTCGCCGCCGTCAGCGCGCTGCTCGGCTTCCTGCTCGCGTTCAACGCGATGCTGCTGACGGCGCCCGAGCGCCGGCGGATGCTCGCCGAGCTGCGCATCCAGGGCTTCAAGCCGCGCCAGCTCGTCGGCCTGCTGCTGTTCCAGGCGCTCGCGCTCGGCCTCGTCGCCTCGTTCGCCGGGCTGCTCGTCGGCAGCGTGCTGTCGCACGGCCTGTTCCACGAAACGCCGGACTACCTCGCGCCCGCGTTCACGCTCGGGACGAGCACCGTCGTCGGGACCTGGCCGATCGCGCTCGCGCTCGGCGGCGGGACGCTCGCCTGCTGCCTGGCGGCCGCGCCGCCGCTGCTCGACCTGCGCCGCGGGCGCGCGGTCGACGCGGTCTTCCACGCCGGCGGCGCGCCCGGCCAGGCGCTCGAGCCGCGCACGCGCCGGCGGCTGTTCGCCGGCGCGCTCGCGCTGCTGGCGCTCGCGACCGCGGTGCTGCTGGCGGCGCCGTCGGCCGCGCTGCTCGCCTGCGGGCTGCTGGCGCTCGCGACGGTGCTCGCGATCCCCACGACGTTCGCCTGGGTCGTGCACCTCGCCGAAGCGCTGACGGCGCGCTTCGACCGCCTCAACATGCTGTCGGTCGCGCTGCTCGCGCTGCGCGCGACGACCGTGCGCTCGCTCGCGCTGGCGGCGACCGGCGCGGTCGCGGTCTTCGGCAGCGTCTCGATCGGCGGCGCGCGCCACGACCTGCTCAACGGGATCGGCCGCTACGCCGACGACTACGTCGCGACGGCCGACCTGTGGGTCGTCAACCCGCTCGACAACCAGGCGACGAGCGACGTCGCGCGCCCGGGCCTCGCCGCGCAGGTGGCGGCGGTGCCGGGCGTGGGCGCGGTGCGCAACTACCAGGGCGGCTTCCTCGACCTCGGCGGGCGGCGCGTGTGGGTGATCGCGCGCTCGGCCGGGGACCGCACGCTCGTGCCGCCCAGCCAGCTCGTGCACGGGCGCTTCGCGGTCGCCAACGCGCGCCTGCGCGCGGGCGGCTGGGTCGTGCTGTCGGACCAGCTCGCGCAGGCCCGGCACGTCGGCGTCGGCGATTCGCTGGCGATCCCGACGCCGACCGGGAGCGTGCGGCTGCGCGTCGCGGCGACGACGACGAACCTCGGTTGGAGCCCGGGCGCGATGATCCTGGGCGCGGCCGACTATCGCCGCGCGTGGGGGACTGCGACGCCGACCGCGCTGGAGGTGGACGTGGCGCCCGGAGCGAACGCGGCCGCGGTGCAGCGCGGCGTCGAGCGGGTCGCCCGAAGTGCCGGCGGAGCGGGCCTGCGCGTGCAGACGGCGGCCTCGCGCGCCGCCGGGATCGACGCCTCCGCGAGCCAGGGCCTGGCCCGCCTCGGGCAGATCTCCACGCTGCTGCTGTTCGCCGCCGTGCTGGCGATGGCGGCGGCGATGGGCGCGGCGATCTGGCAGCGGCGCGCGTCGCTCGCGGCGCTGCGGATCCAGAGCTTCAGCCCGCCGCAGCTGTGGCGCGTGCTGCTGCTGGAGACCGCCGTCGTGCTCGGCGCCGGCTGCATCACCGGCGGGCTCGTCGGCGTCTACGGCCAGGTCGTGATCGATCGCTACCTGAGCGTCGTGACGGGCTTTCCCGTCGCCGTCGCGCTGGCCGGCTGGACGACCGTCCAGATCGTCGCGCTCGTCGTGCTCGCGGCGCTCGCGGTCGTGGCGGTCCCGGGCTGGTTCGCCGCGCGCGTGCCGCCACAGCTCGGTCTTCAGGATCGTTGATGCACAAAAACTAGGGTCGTAGCGCTCGCATTTGTGTCCGAACAACTGACTCCAGAAAATTGACTGACGCACTATCGCTGTATGCCTCGGCAGGTCCCGGGTCGTCGCGTGCGAGCGCCGACCACCGTCGCGCTCGTGCGGGCGAACGCGCGTTTCTGGCCGGCGGTCCTCCCCGACGTCCGACGTGAGCTGCGCCGCTGGGATCTGCACGCGCAGGCGATCCCGAGCGATGCGCTGCGTGCGCAGGCGCTCGCGAAGCTGCGGGACGAGCGCTTCAACACCGAGGTCGCCGCGACGCTCGCGACGCTCGTCGCGCCCGTGCGGCGCCGCCACGCAGTCGAGGCGATCGTCGCGCTCGAGGTGATGTACGACTACCTCGACGGGCTGACCGAGCAGCCGGTCGCGGAGCCGCTCGCCTGCGGGCGCCAGCTCTACTCCGCGTTCGCGGACGCGCTCGCGCCCACCGGCCCGTTCGCCGACCACTGGCGCCACCGTCGCGAGCGCGACGACGGCGGCTACCTCGCCGCGCTTGCGGCCGCCTTGCGCCACGGCCTGTGGGCGCTGCCCGCCGCGCCCGTCGTCGCGCCCGTCGCGTGCACGGTCCTGGCGCGCTGCGGCGAGGCGCAGACGCGCACGCACGCCGCCGCCCGCTTCGGTCCGGAGCAGCTGCGCGCGTGGGCGGCCGCGCAGCCGGAGGCCGGCGCGCTGCGGTGGCCGGAGGTCGCCGCCGGCGCGGCCGCCTCGGTGCTCGCGGCGCACGCGCTGATCGCGCTCGCGGGCGACCCGGCGACGACGGCCGCGGACGCCGAGCGGGTCGCCGCCGCATACCTGACGACGTGTGCGCTGACGACGCTGCTCGACAGCCTGATCGACGCCGAGGCGGACGCCGCGGGCGGCGGGCACGCCTACCTCGCGTACTACCGCGACGACGACGAGGCGGCCGAGCGGCTCGGCGCGCTCGCGCGCGCGGCGGTCGCGGCGGTGCGCGAGCTCCCGCGCGCACCGCATCACCTGATGACCGTCGGCGGCGCAGTCGCCTACTACCTCTCGGCCCCCGGTGCCGCCGGCGAGCGCGCGCGCCGCCTGACCGCGCCGATGGCGGCCGAGCTGCAGCCCGTGCTGGCGCCGTCGCTCGCGATCTTCGCCGCCTGGCGCGGCGCGAAGCGGTGGCGCGGGCGGGCCGGCGGGGAGCAGCGCAGAGCACGTGAGCAGGCTGCTGCTCTCGTTCCCCTCCTAGGCTGATCACCCAACGCGGATCGGTAGAGCGGACCGCCACATCTGCGGTGACCTACGGAGGCATGGAATCCCCTCTTCCGGGGACGATGGATGCCATGCAAACCGCCTCCCAGATGTTCGTCCCCTCCGCCCTCTTCGCCAGCTCCGGCAGCGGCCCGGCTCGCACCGCCGCCGCCCCCCGCGCAGCGGCCCGTTCGCTCGGCCACCAGCTCGAGCGCGACAGGCTCGAGCAGCGCGCCGCGCGCGTGCGCAAGGTGATCCACGCGCTGCGCGAGCGCGCCGCCGCGCGCGACACGGTCGGCGGCGCTCCGCGCCCCCTGCGCGCCGCGATCGACGACTTCGGCCGCGAGCTGGCCGAGCTCGAACGGCGCCTGCGCCACCACGCCCCCGCCGGCGGCCCCGGCCGCTGAGCGCCTGCGCCGCGCTCAGCCGACGCCCGCGAGCTTGCGCAGCAGCAGCTCGAACTGTCTGCGCTCGGTCGCGTCGAGCGTGCCGAACAGCTCGTCGCCGATCCGCTTGGCGAGCGCCCGCCCGCGTCTCAGCGCCGCCTCGCCCTCGAGCGTCAGGTGGATCGCGCGCTTGCGCCGGTCCTGCGGCAGGATCCGCCGCTCGGCCAGTCCGCGCTGCTCGAGCGCGTCGAGCGTGGCGACGAGCGTCGAGGCGTCGATCTCCGCCGCGGCGGCGAGATCGTGCTGGGTGAGGCCGGGGCGGGTGGCGACGATCGTCAGCGCGGCGAACTCGCGCGGGTGCAGGCCCTCCTCGGCGAGCGCCTCGGCGAAGCGCATGCGCGAGCGGCCGGCGACCCAGTTGAGCAGGAAGCCGGAGTACTGCGTGAGCGGTCCGGGGGGCTTCTCGCCGTCGATCATGGTCATGGGCACGACGAATTCTACGTGTCGCCATTCGTTTGTGATACAAACGACTTTATGACCTCCCTCACTCGCTGGGTCCTCGCCCACCGCAAACTCGTCGTCGCCTTCTGGATCGTCGTCACGCTCGTCGGGATCGCCACCGCCGGCCCCGCATCGAGAGCCATGAACCAGAAGTTCTCCGTGCCCGGCCGCGAGGGCTGGGAGGCGAACGTGCAGATCCAGCGCCTGTACAGAGGCACCGGCGGCAACGCCGCGCCGCTCGTGCCCGTCGTGGAGCTGCCGGCGGGCAGAACGGTGCGGACGGCGGCCGTGCGCGCCGAGCTGCTCGGGGTGGAGGACAAGCTGAGAGCGGCGCTGCCGGGTGCGCGCATCGCCGGCTACGGCTCGACGGGCGACACGGCGTTCGTCTCCAGAGACGGCCGCACCGCGTTCGCGATCGCCTTCCCGCGCCCCGACCCGAACCAGCCGTTCGGCGACAACCCGAGAGCGGCGAGAGCGGCGCGCGCCGCGCTCGCGGGCGTGACGGTCGGCGGGGCGCCGGTCCACCTCACCGGCTACGACGCGCTCAACGCGCAGAGCGGCGACTCGAACGGGCCGGGCGTGCTGCTCGAGGCGCTGCTCGGCGGCCTCGGCGCGCTCGTCGTGCTCGGCTTCGTGTTCGGCTCGCTGCTCGCGTTCGTGCCGATCCTGATGGCGATCCCGGCGATCATGACGTCGTTCCTGGCGGTCTACGGACTGACGCGGATCACCGGCGTCTCGCCGATCGTGCAGTTCCTGATCGCCCTGGTCGGCCTCGGCGTGGCGATCGACTTCTCGCTGCTGATCTCGATGCGCTGGCGCGAGGAGCGCGCCCACGGGCGCGTCGGCGACGAGGCGATCGTGCGCGCGATGGAGACGGCCGGCAGAGCGGTGCTGTTCTCCGGCACGACGGTCGCGATCGGCCTGTTCGCGCTGGTGGCGTTGCCGCTGCCGTTCCTGCGCTCGGTCGGCTACGGCGGGCTGCTGATCCCGGTGATGAGCGTCGCGGTCGCGCTGACGCTGCTGCCGGTCGTGCTGCACTCGGCCGGCAGACGGCTCGACTGGCCGCACATCCGCACCGACGACGAGGCCTCGCGCTTCTGGACGCGCTGGGCGAGAGGCGTCGTCAAGCACCGTGCGCTCGCGGCCGCTGCGGCGCTGCTGGTCCTCGGCGCGCTCGTGGCCGCCGCGATCTCGATGCATCCCGGCCTGTCCGACCTCAACACGCTCGCGAAGGCCGGCGACGCGAAGGTCGGGCTCGGCGCGATCGAGCGCTCGGGCATCGGCGCCGGCGCGCTCGTGCCGAACGAGGTGCTCGTCAGAGGCACGTCGCCGGAGGGCGTCGCGAGAGCGTTGGCGGGCGTCGACGGGATCTCCGGGGCGACCGCGCCGGCCGGCCCGTCGTGGCGCCGGAGCGGCAGCGCGATCGTGCTCGCGTTCCCGATCCAGGACGGCTCGACGGGGGCGTGGAGCGGCGTGGTCGACGACGTGCGGACGGTCGCCCACGAGCAGGGCGGGACGGCCCGCGTCGGCGGCCAGCCGTCCCAGAACAAGGACTTCATCGACGCCGTCTACGGCAACTTTCCGCTGATGCTCGCGCTCGTCGGGATCGTCACCTTCCTGCTGCTCGCGCGGGCGTTCCGCTCGGTGCTGCTGCCGCTCAAGGCGGTCGTCCTCAACGTGCTGAGCGTCGCCGCCGCGTGGGGCGTGCTCGTGCTCGTGTGGCAGGAGGGCCACGGCTCGCAGGCGATCTGGGGGATCCCCGCCTCCGGCTCGATTGTCTCGTGGATCCCGCTGATGGTCTTCGCCTTCCTGTTCGGCCTGTCGATGGACTACGAGGTCTTCATCCTCTCGCGCATGCGCGAGGAGTACGACAACACGGGCGACACGAACGAGGCCGTCGTGCGCGGCATCGGCCGCACCGGCCGGCTCGTCACGAGCGCGGCGCTGATCCTGTTCCTCGCGTTCATGTCGCTCGCCTCCAGCCCCGGCACGCAGGTCAAGGTGCTCGCGACCGGTCTCGCCGCCGGCATCCTGCTCGACGCGACGATCATCCGCGCCCTGCTCGTCCCCGCCGCCGTCTCGCTGTTCGGCAACGCGAACTGGTGGCTGCCCGACTGGTTCGCCCGCCTCCTGCGCGTCCAGCCCTCCCACGCGCGCCGCGCGCCGGCGGGCGCGACGCCGGTGACCGAGGTGGAGTAGCTCAGCCGGCGCTTGCCTGGTGGTCGTCAGCTGCCCGCGAGGAGCTGACGGAGATGGCGCTCGGCTGCGCGCCCGAGGTCGGAGGGTCCCTCGCCCCCGGCCACGTAGCGCGGCGGCGCCTCGCGGGTCTGCGCGAGACGGCGACGTGCCTGGTCGAGATGCGCCTCGATGCAGAACGCCACCCAGTCGCCGGCATCGCATCGCTGGCCGTAGGCGCTGCCGTGGGCGTGCTGCAGCTGTTCGTAGTACGCCTGCGTGTGCTCGTCGAGGTACTGCTCGATGGAGCTGAACCCGGGATTGAGCAGGCCGTCGCGTGCGAGCACGAGTGACTGCACGATTCGCGAGATGCGTCCGTTCCCGTCCTTGAACGGGTGGACTGAGACGACGTGCAGGTGGGCCATCGCCGCGCGCACGACCACATGCGCATCGCGATCGCCGTGGTCGAGCCACTCGACGATCTCGTGCATGAGCTGCGGGACCTGATCTGCCGGGGGCGCTTGATAGACGACGCGCCCGGCGCCGTCGATCACTCCGACCGGCGAGGTGCGCCACAAGCCTGGATCCTTGTCGCGCTGGAACGAGCAGGCGTCGTGGTGCAGGTCGAGCAGCACTCGGTCGAACCAGCGGAAGCTCGGATCTGACGACAAGATGTCGACGTGCTCTATCGCCCGCGCGTAGTTCTCGACCGCGAGCTGCGCAGGCTGGTCGGGATCGGGCGCGACCTCGCCTGCCAGCAGCGCGAGCGCTTCCGAGGGAGCGACGCGAAAGCCTTCGATGGAGGTTGACGCGGCGACGGCGGTCGCCCGCGCCACCCTGCTCATGGCTGACCGTCGTGAGGGGGTGAGCGCGGCTAACGCCGCCGCGAGCTGTGCGTGAAGCGCGTCGAGCGCCGTCAGTTTGCGCTGGGTCGCCGAAGGCAAGGAGGGGGTCGCGAACAGCATCGAGCGAAGTAAGACTGCTGGGGCGGCAATCGTCTACCGCATACGCATGTTCCCCGGATTGTTCCGAACACCGATACACTGCGCCGAATGGCCGAGCAGCCTTCGACCCAGCCGCTGGCGCGCGAGTCGGTCCCGGACCAGGTGTTCGGGCGGCTGTGCGAGGCGATCCTCGGGGGGCGGTATGCGCCGGGGGAGCGGCTGCCGACGCAGCGGGCGCTGGCGGCCGACCTGGGCGTCAACGTCGCGACGGTCCGCGAGGCGGTCAAGCGGCTCGAGCAGCTGCGGCTGGTCGAGGTGCGCCACGGCGACGCGATGCGCGTGCGCGACTGGCGCCAGTCCGGCGGGCTCGACGCGCTCGCGCTGCTGACGAGCGTCGACGCCGGCGTGGTGCGCTCGCTGTTCGAGTCGCGCCGGCTGCTGCTGAGCGAGGCCGCGCGCCTTGCCGCGCAGCGCGCGAACGCCGCGCAGGCCGACGAGATCGCCGAGCTGGCGGGCGCCGTCGCGGTCGCCGGCGACGACCACGGCGCGCTGCTGGCCGACTGGCACTTCATGGCCGCCGTCGTCGCGGCGACCGGCAACATCGTCTTCCAGCTGATCATGAACTCGGTGCGCGAGCTGTACCTGCCGCGCATCGGAGCGTTCGGCGGGATCGTCGCCCACCGCGACGAGTGGGCGCCCACCTACCTGCGCGCCGCCGGGGCGATCCGCACGGGCGACGGCGACGCGGCCGCCGCGGCCGTCGCCGAGCTGGCGCTCGCGCAGGAGCGGGCGATGATGGGGGAGCCGGCGTGAGCCGCGCGACGCCCGACCTCGGCCGCGAGGGACTCGACCGCTTCGTCGACGCGGCGCCGCAGCCGGCGCGCTCGAGCCTGCGCCTGCTGGTCGCGCTCGAGCGCCGTCCGCGCGGCCGGCGCCTGCTCGGCCGCGCGCACACGATCGACCAGCTCGCGAACGGGCTCCTCGCGATGGGCCACTACGAGGATCCCGCCAACGCGCTCCCCCTCGGCTGGGACGCCGACGCGGTCGCCGCCCGCGGCCGCGCGCTGCGCCGCGAGGAAGGCCGGCCGTGAGCCGTCGCCGCGAGTCGCGGGTGATCGAGGCGGACGTCTGTGTCGTCGGCGCCGGGGCCGGCGGCGCCGTCGCGGCCGCCGAGCTGGCCGAGGGCGGCATGGACGTCGTCGTGCTGGAGCAGGGGCCCCACCACGACGCCGACCGCTTCAGCGCCCGCCCGCTCGACATGCTCGCGCGGCTCTACCGCGACGGCGGGCAGACGACGACGCTCGGCACTCCGCCGATCTTGCTGCCGCTCGGGCGCGGGCTCGGCGGTACGACGCTCGTCAACTCGGGCACGTGCTTCCGCACGCCGGCCGCGGTGCTGGAGCGCTGGCAGCGAGAGTTCGGCCTGGAGGCGCTGACCGAGGACGCGCTCGACCCCTGCTTCGCACGCGTCGAAGGCGCCCTCTCGATCGCCGAGGTCACGCCCGAGCTGGCTGGCCGGAATGCCGCCGTCGCCCGCCGCGGGGCGGAGGCGCTCGGCTGGTCGTACGGCTACCTGCGCCGCAACGCGAGAGGCTGCGTCGGCTCGGGCGTGTGCGCGTTCGGCTGTCCGACCTCGGCCAAGCAGCACGTCGGCATCACGTACGTGCCGCGCGCCGAGGCGGCCGAGGCGCAGGTGATCGCGGGCGCCGACGTGCGCCACGTGCTGGTCGAGCGCGGCGCTGCGCGTGGGGTGGAGGCGCGGCTGGTCGGTGCGGGCGGCGGTCGGCTTCAGGTGCGCGCGCCTCGCGTGATCGTCGCGTGCGGCACGATCCACACGCCGCTGCTGCTCGCCCGCAGCGGCCTCGGCCGCGCGTCGGGCCAGCTCGGCCGCAACCTCGCGCTGCACCCGGCGACGGGCGCGTTCGCGCTGATGGACGAGGTCGTCGACATGGCGAGGGGCGTGCCGCAGAGCTTCTACGTCGACGAGTTCGCGAGCGAGGGGATCATGTTCGAGGGCGTCGCCGGTCCGCCGTCGTACGTCGCGATGTCGCTGCCGCTCAGCGGCAAGCGCCATGCGGCCGCGATGGCCAGCTACCGCAACCTCGCGATGTTCGGCCTGATGGTCAGCGACAGATCGCGCGGCTCCGTGCGCGCGCTCGCCGGCCGGCCGGTGATCCGCTACGAGCTGGTCGAGGAGGACGTCGCGCGCTTCCGCACGGGCCTGCGGCGGATGGAGGAGCTGTTCCGCGCGGCCGGCGCGCGCGAGGTGTACCTGGGGCTGCCGGGCGGCGTCACGCCCGAGCGCGCGCGGGCGCGCGACCTCAAGCTGATGGCCTTTCACCCGCTCGGCACCGCCCGCGCAGACGCACGTCCCGGGCACGGCGTCGTCGACGGCGACCTGCGGCTGCACGGCGTGCAGGGCGTTCACGTCGCCGACGGCTCCGTCGTGCCGAGCTCGCTCGGCGTCAACCCGCAGCTCACGATCATGGCGCTCGCCACGCGGCTCGCCTTCGGGCTGCTCGGCCGCGAGGTGCCGCACACCCACGAGGAGATCCCATGTCCTTCCTGATCGACCCCGCCCTGCTCTACGCCGGCGGTCGCACCTACGCGGCGACGACGCCGGCCCAGGAGCGCACGCTCAGCAACGACCTGCGCGTGGGCGCGCAGACGATGGCCTTCTTCTACGCCGTCAGCGTCGGCCTGTATCTCGACCAGGAGTGGACGAAGCCGATCTGGCGCCCCGTCCGCGCGAAGTCCGGTCGCGACTGGATGCTCAACTCCGGCGTCACGAGATTCGACGCCGCCAAGGCCGGCCCCCGCACCCACAAGCTCGCCGCCGCGATCTTCGCGACCTACCCGCTGTGGCTGTGGCTGGGGATGCGCGGCAGCAAGAAGCCGGCGCGCCCCTGAGCGCGCTGCGGCAATTGACACAGAGGCGGCGCACCGATCGGCATCGCGGCCTAACGTCGGCGTGTGCCTGGGACCCTCGTCTCCCTGTTGATCGCACTCGCGGCTGTGTTGCCGGGGTTCGTGACGGTCGAGCTCACGCAGCGGCAGCGGGCTGTGCAGAGCGGCGGAGACGCGCAGAGCGTCGTGTTGCGAGCCCTGTTCTACGCATTGCTGATCCATCTCGCGTGGAGCTGGTGGACCTGGGACCTCGTCCGGAATCTGCTGGGTGGTGACTCGGACGCCTCCGTGCTGCCTGTCGTCGAGTGGGCGGTCGTCGTGCTCGTGCTCTCGCCGATTGCGGTCGGGCTTCCGCTGAACCATGTGCTCCGTGCGGCCGAGAGCAACGGGACGCTCTCTTGGTGGCACTACGCGCTCGGGGGCCGCGACGCGCGCGACGCATGGGATGTCGTCTTCCAGCGGGCGGCCGTAGGCGGAGCCTGGGTCCTCGTCCACCTCAAGGGCGACCAGCCCGACGCACCTCGGATCGTGCTCGGGAAGTACGGGAAGGGGTCGGCCGCCGGTCAGAGCCCGGCTGAGCATGATCTGTACCTCGAGGAGCTGTGGGCGGCCGATTCCATCGGCCGGCCGGTCGAGAAGCTCGATCCGCCCCGCGGCATGTGGGCAGCAAAGGAGGAGATCGCCGAGCTCTACGTGCTCGATGGAGATCCCACCGACGACGCGGTACGCTCAGGGTGATGAGCGAGCATCGCATCATTCGCGAAGGCGCCCTGCAACCGGCCAAGAATCCGTCGGCCAGGCCTCCGGGCCCGATGGGCTCCCAGCCGATCAATCCGATCACGGGGCGACCGCTGCCGCCGTCGGGTTCGGCTGGCTCCGGTTCCGTCGCCAGACCGCACGGCTGAGCGACGCACGCCGCCAGCGTCCTCGCCTGCCGGACCGCACGATCTTTGCGCGTGCAACTACTATGTAGGGCGTGCTGCGCATCTCCGTCCTCGACCAGTCGCCGATCTCGCATGGCGCGACCGGCGTGGACGCGCTGCGCAACTCGCTCGACCTCGCGCGGCTGGCGGACGCGCTCGGGTACCACCGCTACTGGGTCGCCGAGCACCACGGCGGGCCGATGCTCGCGTCGCCGAGTCCCGAGGTGCTGATCGGGCCGATCGCGCTCGCGACGCGCGCGATCCGCGTCGGCAGCGGCGGCGTGATGCTGCCGCACTACAGCCCGCTCAAGGTGGCCGAGTCGTTCAGCATGCTCGCCGGGCTCGCGCCCGGTCGCATCGACCTCGGCATCGGCCGCGCGCCGGGCACCGACCAGCGCACGATGCTCGCGCTGCAGCGCGACCGCCGCACGCCCGCGCCCGACGACTTCCCGCAGCAGCTCGCCGAGCTGCTCGCCTACCTCGACGGTGAGCTGCCCGCCGGGCATCCGTTCGCCGGCCTCGCCCGCGTGCTTCCCGGCCGGCCCGAGCGGCCCGAGCCGTGGCTGCTCGGCTCCTCGGCGCAGAGCGGGCTGTGGGCGGCCGAGCTGGGGCTGCCGTACGCCTTCGCGGACTTCATCAACGCGCTCGGGGCGCCGTTCGCGCAGGACTACCGCCAGCGCTTCCAGGCCTCGATGCGGCTGGAGAACCCGACCGTCGCCGTCGCGGTGTGGGCGATCGCCGCCGACACCGACGAGGAGGCGCTGCGGCTGGGCGCCAGCGCGAAGATGTCGTTCACGCTGCTGCGGCGCGGGCAGCTCGTGCCGGTCCCGCCGGTCGAGACGGCGATCGCCTTCCTCGAGCGCGAGGGGATCCCGCTCGACAAGGCCGGCCACGGCCGCCGCACGATCCTCGGCACGCCCGACAGAGTCCGCGCCGAGATCGAGCAGGTCGCCCGCGACTACGGCGCCGAGGAGGCGATCGTCGTCACGATCACACACGACCACGCCGCCCGCCGCCGCTCCTACGAGCTGATCGCGGAAGCGTTCGGGTTGGCGCAGACGGCCGCGGCGGCCGCCACGGCGGATCCGCGACCACTGCGGATCTGACCCCGCTATGCGAGGCCGGATCCGCAATGGTCCGGAGCGACGGGCGCAACCGGCGCACGCGCGGGAATCGGACCTCACTATGTGTGAGTGATCGCACACTGTTGGCCGGGTGGATCCGAGAGGGTCGGCTGGTCGTGTAGCCAGCCGCGCCGGCCTGACGCCGGCCGGACGACCTGAGGAGAGCGCCTCGTGCAGACCGTCATGCTCCGCCTCGACGCACTGATCCGCCGGCGCCGCGGGGTCTTCCTCGGCGTCTGGGCGCTGATCGTGCTCGCCGCGCTGCCGTTCGCGGCGCGCCAGTCCGACCATCTCACCGGCGGCGGGTTCGACGTCCCCGGATCGCAGTCGGTCGCCGTGCAGCAGGCGGTCGAGCGCGACTTCGCGCACGCGCAGGGCACGACGCTCGCGGCCGTGCTCGTGCCGCACGCCGGCGCGACGGTCGCGCAACTGCGCGCCGCGCTCGCGCGCGTCGGCGGCGCCGCCGCGCAGGTCGACCAGGTCGCGCTCGCGCCCGCGGCTCGCGCGCAGGCGCTCGGTCAGCTCGCGCACGACGGCCCGCGCACGCTCGTCGTCCCGCTCGCCACGCGCGTGAGCGACAGCCAGGCGATCGACGTCGCGATTCACCTGCGCACGCAGCTCGGGATCGCCGACCAGCCCGCGAGCGCGCCGGTCGCCTTCCACCTTGTCGGCCAGGGCGCGCTGTGGGCCGGCATGCAGGATCTCTCGAAGAAGGACCTCGCGAAGGCCGAGTCGATCGGCTTCCCGATCGTGCTGCTGATCCTGCTTGCCGTCTTCGGCTCGCTGGTGGCGGCATTGATGCCGGTCGCGCTGGGGTTCGTCGCGGTGCTGGTGACCGGCGCGCTGATCTACGGCCTGTCGCTCGTGACCGGCATGAGCGTGTTCGTCACGAACATGGCGTCGATGATCGGGATCGGCGTCGCAGTCGACTACTCGCTGTTCGTGCTGGCGCGCTACCGCGAGGAGATCGCCGCCGGCCGCGGTCCCGACGACGCGCGCGCGATCGCGCTCGCGACCTCCGGCGTCGCCGTCACCTTCTCCGGCCTGACGGTGATCGTCTCGCTCGCGGGCCTGTTCATCGTCGACACGATGTCGGTGCGCTCGATGGCGCTCGGCGCGATCCTCGTCGTCGCCGTCTCGGTGCTGGCCGCCACGACGCTGCTGCCGGCGCTGATCAGCCTCGCCGGCCGGCGCGCGTGGGAGCCGGGGCGGGTCGTCGGGCCGGTGACCGGCGCGCTCGCGAGCGGGGTGCGGCGGGTGCTGGGGCGCCGGCGCTCCGCCGACGCGGCGCCCGGCCAGTTCTGGGCCCGCTGGACCGGCGCGATCATGCGCCGCCCGGTGATCGCCGCGGTCGGCGCGGCGGCCGTGCTGCTCGCGCTCGCGATCCCCGCGCTGCAGCTCGAGATGCGCAACGGCGCGCTGCAGCAGTTCCCGAAGGACCACGAGACGCGCGTCGGCTTCGACGCGGCCGCGAAGGTGGTCGGCGCCGGCGCGACGAGTCCGATCGAGGTCGTCGCGCCGCGGAGCGAGCTGGCGCAGGTGCAGCGCACGGTCGGACGCGACCCCGAGATCGTCCGCCTCGTGCCGCCGCTGACCTCGCGCGACGGCCAGACCGTGCTCGTGCGCGGGATCCCCCTCCACGACGGCGAGTCGGCGCCGTCGCGCGACCTCGTGCAGCGGCTGCGCGACGAGCTGCCCCCGCAGGCGCTGGTCGGCGGCTCGCCGTCGTTCGGCAAGGACTTCGCCGACCGCATCGGCAGCAGCATGGGGCTGATCGCGCTGTTCGTGCTCGCGCTCTCCTACGTCGTCCTGCTGCTGTTGCTGCGCAGTGTGGTGCTGCCGCTCAAGGCGGTGCTGATGAACCTGCTGAGCGTGGGTGCCGCCTACGGGGTGCTGGTGGCGGTCTTCCAGCTCGGCTGGATCGACGGCTTCCTCGGCTTCCACTCCAACGGCTACATCGACGCGCTCACGCCGCCGCTCGTGCTGGCGATCGTGTTCGGTCTGTCGATGGACTACGAGGTGTTCCTGCTGAGCCGCATCCGCGAGCGCTGGTCGGTCACCGGCGACTCGCGCACGGCGGTCGCCGAGGGTCTGCAGGCGAGCGCGAAGACGATCACGAGCGCGGCGCTGATCATGAGCAGCGTGTTCGCCGTCTTCTTCCTCACCGGCGTGCCCTCGATCCAGCAGCTGGGCGTCGGCTGCGCGGTCGCGATCGCGCTCGACGCGACGCTCGTCCGCCTCGTGCTCGTGCCCGCCGCGATGGAGCTGCTCGGCGACTGGAACTGGTGGCTCCCGCGCCCGCTCGCGCGCCTGCTGCCGGACGTCGCGATCGAGCGGGCGCCGGCGGCGGCGCTGGGGGCGGAGCCCGAGCCGGAACCCGTCGCGGTCGGGTGATTCCAAATCTGATCCAAGGGTGTCCAGAGATTTGGATATGATCCAAGAACTTGGACATTCTTGGAAAGGATTTGGATGTACGTTGCCCCGCCACCTGCGATGGCGCTGTTCGAGACGACCGACGTCGCACGCGTGTTCGCGGAGCGCGAGCGCCCGCCGGCTGGCTATCCGCACTGGGACAAGGTCCGCCACCTCGATCCGCCGCCCGGCCTGACGCCGGAGGAGTGGTGGGTGGCGATCAAGCTCGGCCGATCGACACGGCCGCTGCCGCTGCGCGACCCAGCCGGGGAGTCATTCTCCTACGGGCTCTCCGACGAGATCCTGCGGCTCCTGCACTTCGTCGACCAGCGCTGTGCCGGTGAGGTCGCGATGGACGAGGTCGTCACCGACGACGCGCAGGCGCGCGGTCGCTACCTCGTCAACTCGCTGATGGAGGAGGCGATCCGCTCCAGCCAGCTCGAGGGGGCGACAACCTCGCGACAGATCGCGAAGGAGCTGCTGCGCAGCGGCCGGCAGCCGAACGACCGCAGCGAGCGGATGATCCTCAACAACTATCGCGCGCTGAACTTCGTGCGCGAGCAGGTCGGCGAGCGGCTGACGCCCACGCTGGTGCTCGAGCTGCACCGCATCCTCACCGACGGGACGCTCGACGACCCCGACGCGGCCGGTCGGCTCCAACGGCCGGGCGATGAGCGCGTGGTCGTCGTCGACGCCGACAGCGGCGACGTGTTGCATGAGCCGCCGCCGGCGAAGCAGCTCCCGGAGCGCCTGCTGGCCCTGTGCGACTTCGCGAACGAGCCCGACGACGGCGAGCGCTTCATCCATCCGGTCGTGCGCGCAATCCTCTTGCACTTCTGGCTCGCCTACGACCATCCGTTCGCCGACGGCAACGGACGCACGGCTCGCGCGCTCTTCTACTGGTACATGCGGATGCGCGGGTACTGGCTCGTCGAGTACCTGTCGATCTCGCGGATCTTGCGCGATGCGCCGGGGAGATACGCGCGTGCGTTCCTGTATGTCGAGACCGACGAGGGCGACACCACCTACTTCCTGCTCCATCAACTTGGTGTGATTGAGCGCGCGGTGCACGAGTTCCACGAGTACCTGCAGCGCAAGATCCGTGAGGTGCGGGACGTTGAGTCGCTGATCGCGGGCGACGCCCGCTTCAACCGGCGCCAGCTCGCGCTGCTGAGCGATGCGCTGCGGCATCCCGATGGCGTCTACACGTTCGGCGCCCACGCCGCTGAGCATCGTGTGACGCACGAGACCGCGCGCACCGACTTGGCGGCGCTGACGGATCGTGGGCTGCTCGAGAGGACCCGCCGCGGGCAGGGCTATCGGTTCCTCGTTCCGAGAGATCTCGCCAAGCGCCTGCGGGGCGCGTAGGCTCCCCGCAGGGGAGCACGAGTGGCGGGACGCGAGACACCGGCGACGCGGGCCGCGCAGGCGGCGGGGATCGAGCACCGCGTGCACGAGTACGTGCACGACCCGGCGGCGGCGTCGTATGCGCTGGAGGCGGCGGAGGCGTTGGGGATCGCGCCGGAGCGGGTCTTCAAGACGCTCGTCGTGGCGGCGGACGGGGGCGCGGACGGGCTGACGGTCTGCATCGTGCCCGCGGCCGCGACGCTCGACCTCAAGGCGGTCGGCAAGCGCGCGGCGATGGCGCCGACCGAGCGCGCCGAGCGCGTGACCGGCTACGTCGCCGGCGGGATCAGCCCGCTCGGGCAGCGGCGTGCGCTGCCGGCGCTCGTCGACGACGGCGCCCTCACGCACGACACGGTGTTCGTCAGCGCCGGCCGGCGCGGGCTGGAGCTGGAGCTGGCACCGCAGGACCTCGTCGCGCTCACGCGCGCGCAGGTACGGCGCCTTCGCCGCGCCTGAAATTGGTAGGCTCGCGCGGTCGGCCGGGGCCGGGGGAGGCGCCGGCGGCGAGCGACGCGATCGCGATCAAGGGGGAAGGATCCGGTGAGACGGGCAACCGCATGGGGGCTGCTGGTGCTGAGCTTGGCGCTGCTCGCGGCCGGCTGCGGCAGCGACGCGGCGAAGAGGCGCCAGCAGCAGGAGGCGGCGCAGGCCCGTGCTCACGCGGCGCTGGTGGCGCGGCAGGTCTCCGCCGGCCGCGGCGTCTTCGACAGGCACTGCGCGTCCTGTCACACGATCGAGGGCCACGTCGCGCACCCGAGCTTCGTCGAGTCGCCGATCCCGAATCTCGACGAAGTGAAGCCGAGAGCGGAATACGTCAACGACCGCGTCAACCAGGGCGGCTTCGACATGCCCACGCTCAGCGGCGAACTCAGACCCGCGCAGATCGCCGAGGTCGTCGCGTACGTGGCCAGCGTCAGCGGCGGCAGAGTCCATGACACGAGCGGCAGCGAAGCGAGCGCGCTGGCGCTGGGTCAGCAGGTCTTCGCCGCCAACTGCATGCGCTGCCACACGCTCGCGGGGCATCCGGCCACGAACAGGCCGCCGGCGTCGTTCCCCGGCACCGACTTCGAGAAGGTCAAGCCGAGCCAGCAGATGGTGATCGACCGCGTGACGAGAGGGATAAACGAAGAGATGCCCTCGTTCCGCCGCAGGCTCACCGCGGCGCAGATCCACGCCGTCGCCGTCTACGTGACCGCGACGGCGGGCAGATGACGCGCCGTCGCGGGCGCGGGCGCCGGCGCCGGCGCGGCTGAAGCCGTCACGCGCGCCTCGGCGTAGAAGGCCCAGCCGTCGCCGCCGGCGGCCTTCGCGTCGTACATCGCGAGGTCGGCGGCGGCCAGGACGCTCGCCGGCACCGTCGCCTCGCAGTCCGCGAAGGCGATCACGCCGATGCTGATCGTCACGCCGCGGGCGTCGGCCGTCAGCGCCTCGGCGCGCACGGTCTCGACGAGGCTGCGGGCGACGGCGGCAGCGCCGGCGCGGTCCACCCGCGGCAGCAGCACGGCGAACTCGTCGCCGCCGAGGCGGGCGACGACGTCGGTCGCGCGCAGGCGCTCGCGCAGCACGCTCGCGACGCGCGCCAGCAGGCGGTCGCCGGCGGCGTGGCCGAAGGTGTCGTTGACGGGCTTGAAGCAGTCGAGGTCGAGCACGAGCGCGGCGCCCTCGGGGCCGTAGCGGCGCACGTGCGCGAGGTGCCGCGCGAGGTCCTGCTCGAAGCGGCGGCGGTTGGGGAGCCCGGTGAGCGCGTCGTGGTCGGCGAGGTGGCGCAGCTCGCTCGTGGTGGCCAGCAGCGAACGCAGGTCGCGCCGCGTGCGAGCGGCGCGACGGCGCAGCGCAAGCAGTGCCAGCAGGCTCGCGGCGAGGGCGATCAGCAGGAAGACGTTGACGATGCTCACGGCCTGGATGATCGGCCGCCGTGCAGCGGACTTGACTCCGCCGCACGGCTGCACGGCCATCGCTCTATATTAGGGAGAGTCTGACGCGTCTTTCGCTGCTGCCCTGCACGAACACTTCGCCGGAGCCGGAGAAGATGCCGGCTTCGGGACAGGCGGTGCCGGTGACCGGGATCGCCAGCGTCGAGTCGGGCGTGAGCGAGGTGATGTTGCCGCCCGCTTCGCGTGTCGCGTCGCCTGCGGCCGGGAATCTTTCCGAGGACCTCGCTAGGCAGACGATGCCGAGTCCCGGTTCGATCTGGAAGGCCGCGCCGATCAGGTAGTGACGCACGCCGGTTATCCTCGGTAGCGTCCCCGTGAAGCTCTGGTACTTGACGTGCCAGGGCAACGATTCTCTTAGGATCGTTGCCTGGCCTTCGCTGCAGCCGGCGTTGTTAACCGACGCTCTGGTGATGTAGCCGACTAGCGCTTCTCTCACCTTCGCGACGGTGGCTGAGTGAAAGCTGCCTTCGAGCGTGACGGGGCAGCTTATGGGGAAGTTGCCGCCCGCTTCGGAGAACGTCAAGCTCGTCCATATTATTCTGAAGCTCTGGCTGCTGTAGCTGAGCCGGTTGGCGGAAGCGGAGCCGGCGGCGAGCGCCAGGCTGGAGGCTGCCGCGAGCGCCACGCACGCGGCTCTGGTGCGATTTCGCATGACGATGCTGTCCTTTGACTCGGTCGCGAGCGGGTGCCCGCGAGGGCTGGGAAGGCATGGCAGTGCCGGCGTGGTCCCCGGCGCCGATCCCCCTTTCTTCTCCGCCGGCCGGTGGTCTCGGAAGGCATGGTAACACTCTAGACACTGGTATATGGAGTGTTAATGCACAACTTTCTAGCAAAGCATTGGACAGCGTGGCCAACGAGCGTGCCCCTTGCATCGGGAGCCGCTGCTGTTTACCGTTAAGAGGTGTGGCGACGAACCGCTAAGAGGACGCTGATTGCTGCGGTGGTGCTCGCCGTGCTGCCGGCCGCCGCGCTCGCCCAGCCGCCCGACGGCCGCCGCTACGAGCTCGTCTCGCCCAGCGACAAGCTCGGCAACGACGTGATCGCCGAGAGCTCGCGCACGCGCGCCGCCGCGGGCGAGGCGCCGGGGCTGCCGATGGCGGCGACGTTCGCGTCGCTCGGGGGCTTCGCCGACGTGCAGGGCATGGGCGTCTCGACCGAGTACCTCGCCCAGCGCACCGGCGCGCCCGGCACGAGCGGCTGGAGCACCCACGCGATCACGCCGCCGCAGGCGCCGATGTCGCTGTTCGCCGCGGCGCAGGGGCTCGACCCGCTCTACGAGGGCGACCTGTCGGACGACCTCGTGCGCGGCGTCTTCCGCGCCTGGTCGCCGCTCACCGGCGCGCCGAACGTGCAGGGCGTCGCCAACCTCTACCTGCGCACGGACCTGCGCCAGCCGGGCGCCGGCGCCTGGACGCTGCTGAGCGACGCGTCAGCCCCGCTGGCGCCGATCGACTCCGGCGCGCAGCGCCCCTACCTGGCCGGCGCCTCGAGCGACTTCCGCCACGTGATCTTCGAGTCGCGCCTCGCGCTCACGCCGGACGCCGCGCCCGGCAACACGATGCTCTACAAGGCCGACGACGGCGTCGTGCGGCTGCTCGCGCCCGGCCCGGCGTGTCCCGGCGGGGGCGCCCCGGCGGCCCCCTGCTCCGTCGCGGGCGTGGGCGCGACGGGGCTGCGGCTCACCGCGCGCGCGATCTCGGCTGACGGCGCGCGCGTCGTCTACGCGTCGCCCGTCACCTCGCGCGGGGCCGTCTCCGCGAGCCCCCCGAGCGCCCTCTACCAGCTCGACGACCACGGCACGCCCGATCCGTCCGACGACGTCACGCTGCAGGTCGACGCGTCCGAGAAGTCCCCGCCCGACGCGCCCCAGGCCGCCCGCTTCCAGACCGCGAGCACGGACGGCGGGCGCGTCTTCTTCACGAGCGGCGCCCAGCTCACCGACACGGCCGGCAGCGGCCTCTACCTGTGGCAGCGCACGCCACCGGCCGGGCAGGGGCACCTGACGCTGATCGGCGGCGACTCCCAGGCGGCGGTGCTCGGGGCCTCCGGCGACGGTCACCGCGTGTACTTCGCCGCGCCCGGCCAGCTGATCCCCGGCGGCCCCGCGGTCGGCGAGGACGGGCTGTACCTGTGGCAGGACGCGGACGGGACGCCGGGCGGGACGCTGTCGTTCGTCGGAGGGATCGACACGGGCGACGCCGGCGCCAACGACGACACGCTGTATCCCTGGAACCAGAACCCCGACGTCGCGCGCGTGACGCCGGACGGGCGCGAGCTGCTGTTCGAGGTCTCCGACGGCAGCGGCCTCGCGCCGCAGGCCGACCACGGGAGATGCGCGGACAGAAACCCCGACAACAGCAGTAACGGCAGGTGCTCGGAGCTGTACCTGTACCGCGCGGACCGCTCGGCGCCGCTCGCGCCGGATGTCGTGTGCGTCTCGTGCGACCCGGCCGGCGGGCCGGCGACCGCGAGCGCGTTCGTCAACGCGCACGCGGGCTCGGGCGCTTCGCAGGTGACCTGGCACCTCAGCCGGGCGCTCAGCGACGACGGGCAGCGCGTGTTCTTCAGCACCGCTCAGCCGCTCGTGCGGGAAGACGTCAACGGCCGCGTCGACGCCTACGAGTACGACGTGGCGAGCGGCACCGTGCAGCTGATCTCGAGCGGTCGCGACGGCGAGGACTCGTGGTTCCTGGACGCGAGCGCGAGCGGCGACGACGTCTTCTTCACGACGCGCGAGCAGCTCGCTGGCTGGGACACCGACCAGTCCTACGACCTCTACGACGCGCGTGTCGGCGGCGGCTTCCCCGAACCGTCGCCGCCAGCGGCGGGGTGCGCGGGCGACGCGTGCCATGGCGTGCCGGTGGCGCCGCCGCCGCTCGTCGCGCTGGCGAGCCCGGGCTATGCGGGGGTCGGGAACTGGCCGGCGCCGAAGCCGAAGCCCAAGGCCAAGCCGAAGCCGGCGAGAAGAAAGGCCGCGCCGCGCTGCAAGCGCGGGACGGTCCTGCGCAGAGTCCACGGCAAGCAGCGCTGCGTGAAGGTCCCGAAGAAGAAGCCCAAGCGGAGACGCAGGTGAGGCGGGCCGTCGCGCTCCTGGTGGTCGCGCTCGCCACCGCCGCCGCGCTGCCGGCCGCGGCCGGCGCCGACTCGCCCGCCGCCTGGCGCCTCGACGTGCTCGCCAACACGACCGCCGCGCCCGGCGCGACGCTGACGTTCTACGTGCAGGCGGCGAACACCGGCGACACCGCGGCGAGCGGCGCGAGCGACCCGATCGTCGTGAGCGGCACGCTGCCGAGTGGGCTGACGGCGCTCGGCGGCTCGGGCGGCAACTGGGACTGCTCGGCGACCGTCCCCGGCTCCCAGGAGTTCAGCTGCAGCGACGCGGTCGACACGGTCGGCGCGCAGGGCTTCACGACGCTGACGCTGCAGGCGAGCGTCGGCTCCGGCGCCGTGCTCGGCTCGACGCTCACGAGCAGCTTCGCGGTCACCGGCGGCGGGGCGGTGGACGGCGCGGCGGCGAGCACGGTCGACCCGGTGCGCGTGCAGGCGGCGCCGCCCGGCTTCGGCGTGGCCGCGTTCGACGGGACGGTCAGCGCCGACGCGGCCGGCACGCCCTACACGCAGGCCGGCGGGCATCCCTACTCGGCGACCGTCTCGATCGACTTCGACACGCTGAACGACCCGGCGCCGCTGCGCGGCGACCTGTGGCCGGTCGAGCCGGTCAAGGACGTGCTCGCCGACCTGCCGCCGGGCCTCGTCGGCAACCCGACCGCGGCGGCGCAGTGCACGGCCGCCGAGCTCGCGAGCGGGGGCGTGCTGGCGAGAACGCAGTGCCCGCCGGACTCCCAGGTCGGCACGGCGCTCGTGCGGCTCAACGGGCACACGGCGCGCGACGTGCTCGGCCCGCTGCCCGTCTTCAACCTCGTGCCGCCGCCGGGCGTGCCGGCGCGCTTCGGCTTCAACGTCGCGGGGACGATCGTCACGCTCGACGGCGAGCTGCGCAGCGGCGGCGACTACGGCCTGTCGGTGCGCGCGCGCGACGTCCCCCAGGGGCTGGCGATCGCGGGGACGACGCTGACGTTCTGGGGCACGCCGGCCGATCCCGCGCACACCCCGCAGCGCGCCTGCCAGGGCCAGCTCGCGCCGTGGGCGGGCGGGCCGACGTGCCCGAGCGGCGACGCGGCCCAGGCGTTCCTGCGCAACCCGACGTCGTGCACGGCGCCGGGCGTGGGGCTGACGGTGGGGGTGCAGATCGACTCGTGGGTGCGGCCGGGGGTGTGGTCGCCGGCGTCGTTCGTCAGCCACGTGCCGCTGGGCTATCCGTTCCCGCCGGCGGACTGGGGCGCGCAGCAGGGGACGACCGGCTGCGACGCGGTCCCGTTCGACCCGGGGCTGTCGGTTGCGCCCGACTCGAGCACCGCGGGCGCGCCGTCCGGCTACGCGTTCGAGCTGACGCTGCCGCAGAGCAGCGCGCCGGGGCCGGTGGGGGAGAGCGACCTGCGGCAGGCCGTGGTCGCGCTGCCGGCGGGCGTGCGGGTGAACCCGAGCGCGGCCGACGGGCTGCAGGGCTGCTCGCCCGAGCAGGTGGACCTGAGGTCGGCGGACGACCCGTCGTGCCCGGACGGCTCGCGCGTGGGCTCGCTGACGGTGACGACGCCGCTGCTGCCTGAGCCGCTGACGGGATCGGTGTACCTCGCCTCGCCGAACGCGAACCCGTTCGGGACGCTGCTGGCGGTGTACCTGGTGGCGAAGGGGCCGGGGCTGATCGTGAAGCTGGCCGGGCGGGTCGAGTCCGATCCGCTGAGCGGGCAGGTGACGGCGACCTTCGACGACGTGCCGCAGCTGCCGTTCTCGTCGGTGAGATTGGCGTTCGACGGGGGTGCGCGGGCGGTGCTGGTGAACCCGCCGTGGTGCGGGACGTATGCGGCGTCGGCGGTGCTGACGTCGTGGAGCGGGGCGGTGCGCAGCGTGTCGGCTCCGTTCAGCATCGGCTCCGGCTTCGCCGGCCCGGGGTCCGCGTGCCCGGTGGATGGGGCCCGGCCGTTCGCGCCGGGCTTCAGCGCGGGGGTGGAGAGCAACGGGGCGGGCAGAAGCTCCCCGTTCCACGTGCGGCTGACGCGTGGGGACGCCGACGAGGAGCTGGGCGGGCTGACGGTGCGGCTGCCGCAGGGGTTGCTTGGGCATCTGGCGGACGTGGTGCTGTGCTCGCCGGTCGACGCCGCCCGCGGGACGTGCCCGTCGGGGTCGTTGATCGGCAGCGTCGTGGCGGGAGCCGGGGCCGGGCCGCTGCCGTTCTACTTGAGCGGCGGGCGTGTGTACGTGACGGGCCCGTACGGCGGTGCGCCGTTCGGACTGTCCGTGGTGGTGCCCGCGGTGGCCGGCCCGTTCGACCTCGGAACCGTCGTCGTGCGCGCAGCGGTGTTCGTCGACCGCACCACCGCCGCGTTGCGCGTCGTGACGGATCCGCTGCCGCGCGAGCTCGACGGGATCCCGCTGCAACTGCGCGACGTGCGCGTCGCGGTGGACCGGCCCGGCTTCATGCTGAACCCGACGAGCTGCGCGGCGAAGATCGTGCGGGCGGTCGTGACGTCCGTGCCGGGGCGCGTGGTTGGGATCTCGGAGCGCTTCGCGGCAGCGGAGTGCCGCGAGCTGCCGTTCCACCCACGGCTGAGGTTGTACGTGGGCGCTCGAGGCCACACGCACGTCGGCGACTCCGTGCCGCTGACGGCGGTCCTGACGCAGGCCCCAGGCGAAGCGGGCATCAGCCGCGTGAGCGTGACGCTGCCGTCCTACCTGAGCGCCCGGCTGCCGGTCGTGGAAGCGGCGTGCACGCAGGCGCAATTCGATCTGGGCCACTGCGAGCAGGCGCGGACTGGGAGCGCGGTCGCGACGAGCCCGCTGCTGCGCGATCCGCTCCAGGGCGGGATCTACCTCGTGAGAAGATCCGGCCAGCCGCTGCCGAACATCGTGATCGCGCTGCGCGGGCAGGTGGCCGTGGACCTCGTCGGCCGCGTCTCGATCCCCGGCGGCACGCATCTCGCGGCGACGTTCGCTGCTGTCCCCGATGTGCCGATCAGACGCGTGGTGCTTCGGTTCGTTGGGAGCGGTCCCCACGGCGTGGTCGGGGCCGGCGGTTCGCTGTGCACGCGGGCCGTGCGCGCCGCTAGGGCAACGGTCGCCTTGACGGCGCAGAACGCGCGGACGTCGAACACCGCCGAGCCGTCTGCGATCCGCGGTTGTCCTGCAGCGCGCTGACGCGCACCAGCGCGCGCCTGCCCGACCCGACGCGTCCAACCGAATCAGCCTCACGCTGCGACACAAGCACGCCTGACCGCGACGGCATGCTCGAACGCCCTCTCCCAGCAACCTACGTTTCGTCTGAGCGTCTGCCTGCTTCCCCATCTCGCGGCACGCTTGGCGAGCTTGCGCCGTACGCGATCGCTGCGGACCAGCGCGTCGAGTGCGCCAAACCAGCCGTCGTCGGGGACGAGACGGCCGCCCTCCCGCTCGCCGAGTCCGGCGTATGGACCTATCGGCGACGCGAGCCAGGGCACGCCCGCGGCCGCGTACTCCTTGAGCTTGATGTTCGAACGCGAGTGATTTATCGCGATCTCCGGCGAGAGCGGCGCGATGCCGATGTCGAACGACGTGACGCGCTGCAGCAACTGTGCGAGCGGAACCCACGGCTCATGCACGTAGCGGTCGCCCTGGAGGCCGAGCCCGATGCCGATGGCTGCGACGTTCACATGGGGGTGGCCGTCGAGCAGACGGGCGAGCGCGCCTGCGATCGGGATGCGGTCGACGTCGAGCCGGTGCTCGGCTGCTGCGACCCATCCGACTGTGACATCGGCGCGCCGTGCGCGCGCAGGCAAGAAGGCCTCGACCACGTAGTTCTCAATCACCAGCACGTCGGGAGCCCCGCCCTTGCGGAATACGTCGGCGAGTGCCGGACTCGGCGTCGTGACGAGGTCTACCGACTGGAACAGCCGCCTCCGCGCGGCCAGGCGGCTCGCGCCCCTCAGTCCGCCCACGTGTGAGTGGGCGAGCGTGCCTGGGGGCGCGCTCGTCACGTCGTCGTCATCATCCCACACCACGGTCGCGCCCACGGCCTTCGCCGCACGCGCCAGTTCGACGGCTCCACCGTCGCATACGCGATGAATGTGCAGCAGCTCGCACCATTGCAGCACCGCGTGCCATTCGTCCCGCTTATCCAGCCTGAGCTCGCAAATCTCGTGACCGCGCTCCGCCAACGCCAGCATCGGCGCCATCGAGCGGTATGCGGCGTTTGCGGTTCTGCCGTCAGGCAGGAACGCGATGCGCATGGTCCCCCTTCTGCTCCCGTAGGTCTTGGTGGAGGCCGCCTCAACCCGCGGTGGGCCTCCACCGCATAGTTACACCTATATTAGCCTGATCGTGATCCTTGTGCTGCTGCCTTGGACGCTGACTGCGCCCGTTCCCTTGAAGCCGCTTTCGGATGGGCAGAGGAAGCCGCCGATGCCGGTAGATCTGAACAGGGGAATGCGTATAGTTTCATCGGCAATGAGTCCGGTTGCAGCTCCTCCTGATTCGACGAGGACTTCGCCTGCGGCGCTCGTACCCGCATCCTTGTATAGGCATTTGGTGCCAAGTCCCCCGTTCTCTTCGACGGCGTATGCAATACCGCGGAGTAAGAGGCGTACGGCGGTTATTCTGGGTAGTGTGCCGGAAAATCCCTCGTAGGTGACGTGCCATGGGAGGGTTTCCTGTAGGACGGTGAACCTACCGCCAGTGCAAGAGCCGAAGGTTGCTCTGTTCACGTGTCCGACTAGTGCACCGATGACCTTTGCCATAGTGGCAGAGTGGAAGCTGCCTTCGAGCGTGAGCGGGCAGATTATGGTGTTTTCGGTTGAGCCGGTGCCTTCGCCAAAGAAGCTGAGCGCCGTCCACGTGATTCTGAAGGTTCTGCTGCTAACGCTGAGTCTGTTGGCATTTGCAGAGGTAACGGCGAGTGCAAAGATGAGTGTGGCCGTAAGACTGCTGACGGTGATTTTGGTGCCGGTGCGCATGCGCGTGCTCGTTTCAAGATGATTATTAGCGTGATGAGTGCGCCTTTGTCAGGCGATTGACAAGCGTGTATTAGACCGGAGGCCGCCTAGGTGTAGGCGGCCTCCGGGTAAAGCAGCTGAGCCGACTCGTCTATATTAGCCTGATGGTGATCCTTGTAGAGCTACCTTGGACGGTGACCGAGGCGCTGCCCTGGAACCCGCCTTCCGACGGGCAGAGGAAGCCGCCGATTCCGCCCGACCTGAACAGTGGGAGCCGTATTCTTTCGTCGGCTCTGAGTGCGGTTGCAGCCCCTCCTGATTCGACGAGGACTTCGCCTGCGGCGCTAGTGCCGTTTTCCTTGTATAGGCACGTCGTGCCGAGGCCACCGTTTGCTTCGAGAACGAAGGCAGTGTTGCGAAGTAAGAGTCGAACCGCGGTTATTCTGGGTAGTGTGCCGGAGAATCCCTCGTAAGTCACGTGCCACGGGAGGGTTTCCTGTAGGATGGTTGCCCTGCCGCCGGTGCAGCTTGTCCCCACGACCGTCGCTCTGGTTACGTGACCAATTAGCGCGCCGATTACCTTAGCGAGGGTGCTGGAATGGAAGCTTCCCTCGAGTGTGACGGGGCAGATTATAGTGTTTTCGGTGGATCCTGTGCCTTCGCCGAAGAAGGTCAGAGCAGTCCAGACGAGTCTGAAGTTCTGGCTACTGACGCTGAGATGGTTGGCACTTGCGGAATTAACGGCAAACGCCATGAGAAGCGTCGCCGCGAGTCCGGCAAGCGCGAGCTTGCTACGAGTGTGCATAGAGCATTGCTTCCTTTTGTGTCGGGTCGCAGCGCGGTCGAGCGCGGCGATCTATTGTGAGAGCGGTTGCCTCTGCGATCCGCGGAGCAACCGAACGACAAAGTAGAGGACCCCCTTTCCCCGGCATTCGCTTGGGCCTCACGGCCCCGCGTTGTGGCCTGTTGGTGAGTGCCCAGGCCGCAGGACGAAGCATAGGGAACGCCGCGTCGCCAGTCAATGCACCAGGGAGAGGCGTATTGTGGTACGGTCGCGTTTGCTGGTACAGCCAGAAACAGGTTGGACGAGAAACAGGAAAGAGGAGAGACAGGTGCTCGTATCGTGGTGGCGTGCGCGGAAGCGCTGGGCCGTTCCCCTCGGTGGTGTGATGGTCGCGCTGTGTCTGACGGCGGGTCCCGCCACGGCTGGCAGCTTGCCGGACGGTCGGGCGTGGGAGTTGGTTTCGCCGCCCGACAAGCTCGGGATAGACGTGATCGCGGAGAGTTCCCGCACCCATGCCGCGGCCGGCGAAGCGCCCGGACTGCCGAGTGCCGTCGCCTTCACCGCGATCGGTGGGTTCGCGGACGTACAGGGCATCGGGATCGGAACCGAATACGTCGCCGAGCGGGAGGGGATGCGTGGGACGAGCGGATGGACGTCGCACGGCATCACGCCGGCCCAAGACCCGCTGCCGTATAACGCGATCACGTCCGGCGCGGAACCTGCGTACCAAGGCGAGATGTCACCAGATCTCACGCAAGGGGTCTTCAAGTCGTGGTCACCACTGACTGATGCGCCGAACGTGGCCCACGTCCCAAATCTTTATGTCCGCGATGACTTGCGGACTCCGGGGGCGGGCGTTTTCCGGCTGCTGACAGACGCGCCGTCATTGTTGGCGCCAGCAAGTCAGCTCATCGACTACCGCGTGTTCACCGTGGGAACGTCGAGCAACTTCCAGCACGTCTTGTTCGAGACCAAGGAGAATCTCACGGCCGACGCGAGAGGCACGAACGTGAAGCTGTACAAGACGGATGGTGCGACGACACGTTTGCTCGCGGGCGTTGGGTGCCCTGGCGCGAACGGCACCAGAGCACAGGCGCCTTGCTCATCGTCTGGGCTCGGCCTGTTCGGCTCCCACTATGCCTCGCGCGTGATTTCAAACGATGGCAGCCGAGTGGCGTTCACCGCTCCGGTCTCGGCCATCGGCAACATCCAGGATACTTCAGGAGCGGCGAGCAAGCTGTTCCAACTCGACGATCGCGGTACCACGACGACAGCAGACGATGCGGGCATTCAGATCAACGCCTCCGAGGCCACGAGTCCTCAAGCATCTCAGGCAGCGACGTACCAGACTTCCAGTACTGACGGCGCGCGCGTGTTCTTCACGAGCAACGAGGCGCTGACAGACGCCGAACCTTCTGGCGGCGGGCTCTACATGTGGGCGCGTCAAGCTCAGAACGAGGTGCAGTCTGTGACGGTCGACGCAACGGGCGGAACGTTCACACTGGCCGCCCACGCCCAGCCATCTGTCGGCTCGGGGACGCTCGCAAGCGGTTCGACGGAAGTCTCAGATGTGACGGGATCGTTCTCCGTCGGGCAGACGATCACGGCGCCGGACATCCCAGCTGGCACGACGATCGTTGGAGCGCCCAACAGCACGACCCTCACGCTGTCCGCTCCCGCCACGGCAGATGGCAGCGAGCAACTGAGAGCGAGCGTTGACGCCACGACGACGGCGCTTGCATACAACGCGACCGCTGCTCAGGTGCAGAGCGCGCTCGAGGCACTGAGCATCGTTGGGCGCGGTAATGTTTCGGTGACCGGTGGCCCAGCCGCTGGCACTCCCTACAGAATGACGTTTATTGGTGCGCTCGCTGGCGTCGATGTCATGGGGATGACGGGCGACGCCAGCGCGCTTACCGGCGGTGCGGAGAGTGTTAACGTGTCCACGGTGACGCTGGTGCACAATCTCACCCGAATCGCGGCCGGGTCGATCGTTGACGTGTTGGGTGCCTCGGAGGACGGGCATCGGGTCTACTTCGCGTCCGCGGGCGATCAGCTCGTTCAGGGCGCACCAGCCGTAACGGAACGTGCCATCTATCTCTGGCAGGATGCCGACGGCGCTCCAGGAGGGACTTTGTCGTTTGTGGGTGGTGTTGCTGGCACTGACATTACGGCCAACGCCGATGCGGCTCAGTGGAATACAGGTCCGAAGCTCTCGCGGGTCTCACCGGACGGGCGGTTCATGATCTTTACGGTGTCCGACGGAAGCGCGCTGGCACCCGGGTACGGGCCGAGCGGCTGTCCGGTCGGCAACCCGAATCTGACAAACACCGGCTGTTCGCAGATCTATCTGTACCAGACAGACGGATCGTCGCCCACAGTGCCTGACCTCGTGTGTGTCTCCTGCGGGCCATCGGGGGGGCCGTTCACGACATCCGCGTGGGTCAACATCCGCAGAAACGCGAGCGCCATGGCCTTCTCGACGCATCTGAGTCATGCGCTGTCGGACGACGGACGCTACGTGTTCTTCAGCACAGGGGACGCGCTCGTCCCGGAGGATACGAACGGCAAGTACGACGCGTACGTGTACGATGTCGCGACGGGGCAGGCTCACCTGCTTTCGAGCGGCACGGACACGTCCGACTCGTACTTCATGGACGCCAGTGCCGACGGCAGCAATGCGTACTTCCTGACGCGGCAGCAGCTCGTCGGTTGGGACACGGACAACGCGTACGACCTCTACGACGCGCGTGTGAACGGCGGCTTCCCCGAGCCGCCGACGCCGGCACCTAAGTGCGTCGGTGACGCCTGTCAGGGTGCACCGCCCGCGCCGCCAGCGATCACAGTGCTGGGCAGTTCGACGTTCCGGGGCGCGGGCGATGCGACCGCGAAATTGAGAGCGCGACCCAAGGTCGCAAGATGCCGCCGCGGGCAGGTCAAGCGCAAGGTTAAGGGCAGAACGCGCTGCGTGAGAGTCACGAGAAAGAAGAAGAGGGCCAAGGTCGCGCGGCGCGGCACGACGAAGCGGAGGGGCAAGTGAGTCGCCTGCGAAGGAGAGGGATCAGGATGTACGCGCAGATGGCAGCGCGTCCGCGCACCGCCATGCCTGTCGGAATGTCCAGTCACGTCCGCTGGGTTGTCGCGCTGGCGGCGCTCGTCGTCGCGCTGCTGGCGTGCGGGGCGTCGTCGGCCCTCGCCGGGCCGGTGTGGCGCATCGACGCGCTGCCCGATTCCACAGTCGGCGCGGACGGCACGCTCACGTACCTGATCGAGATTCGCAACATCGGCGACGCGCCTGCCGATGGCACGGCCGAGCCGATCACGCTGACCGGGACGCTGCCTGCCGGCATGACAATCCTGAGCGGTCCGCCGGTGATGGACTGTTCAAACCTCGTGGTCGGTGCACAGACGTTTACGTGCTCGGGCAGCTTCGTCCTGCAACCGTTCATCGCAAGCCCTGGCTATTACGGCCTGCTCTCGGTCCGGGTCGCTGTCGACCCGTCAGCGACGGGCGTGCTCACAAGCAGCTTCACCATTGCCGGCGGCGACCCGTCGGACGGCGACCCGACTCTGCCGGCTGCCACCACTGTCTCAGCCGTGAGAATCGCCCGCACGCCGCAATTCGGCATCGCCGCGTTCGACGCGAGCGTTTCGGCGGACGACAGTGGCACGCCGTTCACGCAGGCTGGTGGTCACCCGTTCGAGGCGACGACCGCGATCGACTTCAACACGTACAGAAATCCGGACCCGCTGAAGAGTGACCTCACGCCCGTCGAGGCGACGAAGGACATCGAAGTCGACCTGCCGCCGGGGTTCTTCGGCGACCCGAGCGGCGTTGCGCAGTGCACGCTCGCCCAGCTTGCGGTCGCGAACGGCGCGAGCGCGCAGCCGAACTGTCCCGCATCCTCACAGGTGGGGACGACGTTCGTGCGTGCGAGCGGGGCGCACCTGCTGTATGGGCCGGTGCCGGTGTACAACATGGTCCCGCCGGTTGACGCGCCGGCGCGACTCGGCTTCAACGTGGCCGGCTCGGTCAACACGATCGACGTGACGCTCCGCAGTCCGGGCGACTACGGGCTGACAGCCGACCTCCACAACGTCCCGGAGGGGCTCGCGGTCGCCGGTGCCAGCCTGACGCTCTGGGGCGTGCCGTCCGATCCGAGTCACGATGCCGATCGCGCCTGCCCTGGGAGTCTCGCGCCGTGGGAGGGCGGGCCGATCTGCACGAGCAGCTCACCGCGTACGGCGTTCCTGCGCAATCCGACGTCGTGCACAGATGCAGGCGTGGGCCTGCCGACGAGCATGCGCATGGACTCGTGGGGGCATCCAGGCACGTTCGTGACCAGCACGGTCTACAGCCACCTGACGCCCGGCTATCCGTTTGCGCCGAGCGACTGGGGCGCGCAGCAGGGAACGACCGGCTGCGACAGAGTTCCGTTCAACCCGGCGCTCAGAACGACGCCGGACACAACGGCGTCCGGGCAGCCGTCCGGCTTTTCGTTCGACGTCACGCTCCCGCAGACCAGCGACCCGGACGTCGTCGGCCAGTCGGACCTCAGAACGGCTGTCGTGAGACTGCCGCTCGGGGTGCATCTGTCGGCCTCCGCATCTGAGGGGCTGGAGGGCTGCTCGCCGGCGCAGATCGCGCTTGACAGCACTGCTGATCCGACCTGCCCGGACGGCTCGAAGATCGGGACGGTGTCGATCAAGACTCCGGCGCTGCCCGATCCTCTTACCGGATCGGTGTACCTCGCCGGGCCGCATGACAACCCGTTCGACTCGCTCGTCGGGCTGTACCTCGTCGCGAGAGGGACCGGCGTGATCATCAAGCTGCCGGCCAGAGTCGACCTCGACCCGATCACCGGCCAGGTCACGACCACGATCGACAACGGGCCGCAGGCGCCGTTCTCGGACGTGCACATCGACTTGAACGGTGGGCCACGTGCCGCGCTCGCGCTGCCTGACGGGTGCGGGCCTTACACCACGGAGGGTACGTTCACTGGTTGGAATGGCAGCGTCGTGGCGGCGAACAGCACGTTCGACGTTTCGCAGGACGGCAACGGTGCGCCCTGCCCCGCTGGCCCGCAGTTCTCGCCCGGCTTCTCGGCTGGCACCGAGAGCTCGAAGGCTGGCAGCAGTTCGCCGCTCGACCTGCGCATCACGCGCAATGACAGCGATCAGGAACTCGGTGGGCTGAGCCTCAACATGCCCGGTGGCCTTACCGGCAAGATCGCCAACGTGGTGTTGTGCAGCAATGCCGACGCGGCTGCGGGCACGTGTCCGTCTGGCTCGAAGATCGGTGATGTGACGGTCGGCGCGGGTTCCGGGCCGAATCCGTTCTACATTACGAACGGTCGGCTCTACCTCACCGGTCCGTACAAGGGGGCTCCGTATGGCCTCTCGGTCGTCGTACCGGCCGTCGCTGGTCCGTTCAACCTCGGCAACGTGGTCGTGCGGCAGGCGATCTTCGTCGACAAGCACAACGCGTCGTTGAAAGTCGTCAGCGATCCGCTGCCGACGATCCTGCAAGGCGTGACGCTCGGCGTGCGCGACGTGCGCGTCTCGATCGACAAGCCCGGGTTCTTCCTGAACCCGACGAGCTGTGCTGAGAAGACGATCGCCGGATCGATCGGAGCGGTGACCGGGCAGAACGCGGCCGTCTCAGATCGCTATCAGGCGGCTGAGTGCGCGAGCCTTGGCTTCGCGCCGAAGATGGCGATCGCCGTCGGCGGCAAGGGCCATACGCGCCTGGGTCAGCCGACGCCGTTGACGACGCGGGTGACGATGCCGAAGGGCGACGCGAACCTCAGATTCGTGCGTGTCACCTTGCCGAACACGATCGACGCGCGTTTGACCGTCATCAACGACGCGTGCACACGTGCGCAGTTCGAGAACGACATCGCGAAGTGTGCGCATGCGAAGG
>Ga0265326_10000059_pt1 | contig 64355 bp, 87 predicted proteins | sample 41424metaG_FD_192439 | JGI IMG/M metagenome (GOLD analysis project Ga0265326, IMG submission 192439) | Rhizosphere microbial communities from Carex aquatilis grown in University of Washington, Seatle, WA, United States - 4-14-24 metaG | ecosystem: Host-associated > Plants > Roots > Rhizosphere... | reverse complement strand
GTTCAACGGGCCGGGCAGGCTGGTCGTCACCTTGCGCGAGCGCTCCGTCCAGGCGATCCCGCCATGCACGTCGCCCTGAAGGTAGCGCGACCAGCCGACATTGGAGAGCGCATAGGGCTCCTCGCCGAGCAGCTCGACGGCCCTTCTGAAGCAGGCTTCCGCCGCCTCATGCTTGCCCTCCAGCATGTAGTCCGTTCCGAGGTTAAACCATGCCCCGCCAATGGCAGGATCGAAGCGCAGCGCCTGCTCGGTCAGCTTGCGGCCGGTGGCTCGGTCGCCCTGCGAGCGGGCCTGGGCCGAGGCGCGAAACAGCGATAGGCCGGGCGGTTCCTTGAGTGGAGTGAGGGTGGTTACGTCGTTCATCTTTCAATCCCCAGCGCAATGCGCTCTTCTCGTGTCAGCTTTGACCGGGCCTCCTCGGCGACACGCTTGCGCCTGAAATCCCTGGCCTCCTGAGCCTTGCGCTCAGCGTCCAGCCGCTTGTGCTCCTGCCACCACGCCACCAGGGCCGGGTCCTCGTTGATCACCTTGCTAGACGGGCCCTCCTCGATTCTCTGGCAAAGCGCACAAAGCAGGGCCGTAACCCGGTCATTCTTCAGCCTCTCTTCATGCCACAGCTCCGCTTCGGATGGACCGCTTAAACAAGGCATTATTTCTTCTCCCCCGGAGCCCGGTGCGACTGCGCCAGCCATGTCAGGCCGATCTGAAGCACGCCGAGCGAGTGGATACTATCGGTCAAGCCCCACCCGAAGATCACCGGGTCACGGCCATCGGCCAACATGACAGCGCTCATCGCGCGCACCTCGCCGTGCCGGCCCTTCTCGATCGAGTCCGCCACCTCGCGCAACATCGCGGGGATATTGGTCAGGTTGGCGGCACGTAGATTGACGATCTTCATCGGTCAGGCATCCAGGACGATGTGGACGTGACCGATGCTGTCGGCACACGTCACCCGCTCTTTCGCGCCAGCCAGCAGCCGGTCACCCTCGCGCCTGATCTGCCAGCCATTGACGGTACCGCAGCGGTTCTGCTCTTCGGCGAACTCGATCACCTGATCGTCCGTCCAGTGTCGTGGCACGCAAACCTGCATGGAGAGGGCTGTGCGGATAGTTACTGACGCGGTTCCCCGGTCGATCATTTCAGACTCCAGATAAATCCGTGGCTAAACGGGCCACCATTGTCAATCCAGCTCGTCGTCACCTGGGTCAGCAGGCCGACCGGGCCGAACACGATCAGCGCCACAACGAGCGCCACTCCGGGGTGGCTGTTAAACCGAGCGCGCCACTCCGCAACGCACCCGGCGGATGCCATCCACCCGCAAGCAAACCAACCGCACAGCAGAAACGGCCACGGGTCACTCATGATATCGGCGCTCCCTGCGCTCCAGCCAGCCCGCAGAAGCCGTGCCGGTCAGGATTCCGGCGGGACCAGCGGTAGTGCTTGTTAATCGTGCCTGGCTGCTTCACCCAGCCCTCGCCCTCCGGCACATCCTCTTCACGGGCAAGGTCCTTGATTTCTGTCGAGGGCTCGGCCCAGCGCCAGTGACCGCAGAGCGATGCGTAGCATTGGACTCTGAACAGCCCCGCCTCACCATTGAGGCGAACCACTGGCTTGGACATCTCGCCACAGATCAAACTGTTTGCTTCAACCTCGGTCGTCACGCTTCGATCCCTCCATCGTCATGATCGCAACGTAGGCGAGCCTGCCGAAACGCCACGACCACTCCAGGTCGACACATTTCTCCAGGACAGCCTCATACGCCCCACCCACAGCCAGCTCACCGTGTAGGTATTGACGACACATAGCCCTCGCCACACGCTCGACGCCTGGCTCCCATTCGTCAGTCAGTCCCACAAACAGGCCGCCAACCAGTCGCTCATAGCCCTTGACGCCCAGCATAGCGCCAGGATCGTCCGTCGTGCCAATTGTGATATCACCAGCCCTGACCAGCCTGACAGTGACGCTGGTAATGATAGTTGTGACTGGTGCCCTCATTTGGCCGTAAGCCATACTTGGGGGGCGGCCGATCGAAGGGAACACCAGATAGGCGTTGTCCGGCTCCGGCGCGTTGCGAATCCTGCCGATCAGTTTGCCGCCGTGGAATATGGGCAGATTATCCATTGTCGCTCTCATGCCACTTCCGACGCTCTTCCGGCTCCATCTCGTCGATGCCCTTCATGATCCGCCGCGACACCGCCGACACAATCAACGGCGTCGTCAGCTGACCGGTGGCATCAAAAGCCTTGCCATCCCACGGCCGTTCAGGAGACTGGCTTGGGCGGCGTCGACGGTTCGATCTCTTTGCCATGACCGGGATAGCTGATCAGGTTAGGGAGGATGAGGACGATAAAGATCGCGAGGTGGATGATCTTAACCATCTGTCACGTCCGTTCTCTTGGGGCCAAACGAATACACATCAGCCTTGACCGACGACGCAAGCTGGTCGCAGTGGGTCATGACCAGCTTGAAGTCACGTCCAGCCGCATCGGCGGTGCAGCGCTTGACCAGGGCCGGGCCGTCCAGCCTGCCGAAACGAATCCTTCCCTGGTAGGCATGATCCAGGTTGGTATCGTCATGGTACGACATGGCCGGATCGTGCCCCGGCAGTGGACCGGCACCGTGCCGGGTCATGTACGTCCTGGAAACGTAATAGATGTCCAGGTCGCCGAACTCCGTGCCGCTACAGATCGACAGGACATTCTTCAGGCCAGTGCTCGACCGGGTGACGTGAGGAAAGAACTCCTTGTTATCCTGGTCCAGTAGTAGCCCCTGGGCACCCTCGAACACCGGTTCCTGGCACTGGCCAATGCCGGCCGAGCCAATTGACTCGGCAAACCGCTCGCAGCACGCCAGGAAAGCCTCGATCATCTGATCAGCCTTCTCAATCGGCGCTCCGGTCCGGAATTCCGCATACTTCGTACAGATTTCAGTCAACCGGTCCCTGAGCGACGTGCGGTTCCACAGATCACTCATGGTGATCTGGAGGTTCGGCATCGACGAGCGAACCACCGTCTCGCCAACCCCGAACCCAACGCTGCCGTGGCGGCCTTCACCACGGGCATCCTCCATGCGCTGGTTGATAATCATGTCGGCGAAGGTCGTGACCAGACAGTCCGGATGAGCGTAGACATCCGGCGTGACGCCGATCGCGTCAAGCTGCCTGGCCTCGTCGAAGAACGCGATCGGATTGCAGACGAAGAACTTCGACAGAAAGGTCGGCACACCCAAGAACGATCCCGACCCAAAGTGCGAAAACACATGCCGTTCACCTTCTGGCGTGACCACCGTGTGGGCCGCCTGCGCGCCGCCATTGAAGCGCACAACCACACCAGCCCCTTGCGTAGCGCAAAGCCAGTCGGTGACAAGGCCCTTGCCCTCATCGCCGAAGTTCGCTCCGATGACGACGCGCGCTCGCATCAGCGTGGCCCTCCCAGCACCCTGGTCGCACCGATGCGGTCGATACCCTTTACCGCCGCCAGGACAGCCGACGATCCGCTGCCCCAACCAGCAGCCGAATCGCTGGCGTCCCGGCCCTCGGCAACCTCGATCGCACTGACGATCGTCTCGGCCAGCTTGGTGTAGTCAGACAGGCGGATCACACGCTGACCGAGCAACGGCGTCCAGCTGCTCATCACCCTGTCGATGGCGCGACTGGCGTAGCTTCCCTGCTCAATGACGATGTGGAACACGTCATAGGAGCGCTGCGCCATGTGGAGCAGGTCAAGACTCGACATATCGGCCTGCGCGTCGTCTCCGCAAATCTTCTTCAGCTGCTCTTTGGTCAACGCCTTCGGTGCCTCCTCGTCGCCAACCGTGAACAGATAGCCGCGCTTTCCGCGTTTCTCCATGCTGTCGTGCTTCGTGTGCATCGCGGCGAAATACCAGGGCAGGTTATAGCTCTCGAAATCGTTGCTACCGCCGCCGTGCTCCAGATAAATCGAAGCCAGCTGCTGAACGATGCGGTTGTCCGCCTCGAACTGCGACACCTGGAGCGGTGCGCGGTCGATATAGGCGTCACCGATCGCCATGAACATGACGTGTGGGTCGGAGATTGGCTTGCGCTCCAGAACACCCCTGAACAGGGTGCCAAGACCCTCGCGAGCCAACGTATCGGCGATGATTCCCATGCTGCCGGTCACATCGATGCCAACGATGAGCGGCGTAGAGCGCGGATTGTCAACACTGTCGCGTGACTCGCGCAGCTTCACGCCGAGCGGGTTCAGGTCGGCATTGATTTCCCGCGCCCGATAAATTTCATCAGTACTCTTCCCCCTGGTCGTCGAGGCGTAGGCACGATAGGCATTGTGGTCAAAGGTTCCGCCACCCATAGTCACTCTCCTATATGATCCACTCTCTCTTCGGCCTCGCGCGCTGGTTCCAACCCTCGGCCGTCACCTCGCGCGTCGATAGATACGTCTCGCCATTCGCTTGCGTCTGCGCCGTGCAGTGCGAGCAGCCGGCGGTGCCGTGCCAGACCTGCTGGACCAGCGCGACCGATAGGCGCGCGGGGTAGCCGCAGAAGGGGCAGGGCTTGAGTTCAGGCATCGATTGATCTCCCCAGATGTCGATGAGCGGCGTGACCGGGGCTCTGGGGGAAAGCCGAGCTGGCGAGGCTTTGGGGGTCGGGCCGGGCTCGGCGGCGGGCACGCCGCTCATCGATGTGCATATAAGCACATGGGGATAATTGAAGTCAAGGACGATTAGCACGAACAGTCCGGAATTTTCCGGGGCGCGCGATACGATTTTTCTTTGGGGGCCGTAGGGGGTGGGGTCATCAATGTTGTCAGACGCCGCGTCCGACGCGCTCGCGCGCGACCGCAGACCAGCCAGGAAAGGCTAGGAATAGACCATGAGCACCGTAATACACATTATGCGAAAACCATCGCAGCCTATTTCAATGGCTTAGTCGTTGAGCGTGCTTCTCGATTATATGACCCACTACATCTAGTAGGTCGACTCTGGTGCCACTAGACGCCACATCCACCCTCGTCAAGCCAGTTCCGCGCGCCAATGCAATTCCCGCGCCAGACGCTGTGCGCGCCGCGCTCGCGGAGCGAGTAGATCGTGTAAACAGAAACCGCATCAGGCGCGAAGCCCGGTGGCAGTCGTCCCCGGCTATTGAGGCAGGACGCGGCCCCTGGTCACGGGCGGTTATGTGGCTCGCTCCATATGCAACACATTGGGATTGCCCTGGCCGATGGAAACTCATTCAGATGCTTGTGCCAGGCTACTCCACCATCACGGTTAAGCGGTGGCACAGGTACGGAAGACATGCGCCAATCGTTGCTCTGGCAGCCCTACGACACGTCATTGCTGAACGTGTAAATGATGCAATCGCCATACTCGCAGAGATCGACTCTGAGATCATCCGACAGCAGGCCGTGATCGCTCGAATGGGTGGAGCCATGATCGTCAGACAACGCGATGGCGAAGGATCAATCCCCCGCTCCGGGCGCCGCTGGAATCAGCGCTAGCACGATCAATCGATGTTTTCGATTGATGGACTCGCCTCTCTCACCAGTCGCCACAACCACGCAAACCCCATAGCCCCGCAATTGCGTTTTAACAGGCCTACAGGCCGGTTTGATCCTGACCGGCCAGTTATAGCTTAAAACTTGCCTTCGCCAGTTCAGCACCTAAATCCAGGGTTTCTGCGGCTTTCCGGGCGGTCAGAATCCTAATCGACCCACCGAATAGCCATCGATCGATCAAAATGTTGTGGACTCAGTCAACACTCGCATGGTTGAGAGTTTCAACATAACGCCATGACATTGCTATACATTTTGCCATTACACGCAATTCTGTCTCATGTCGGCGATGGGGGATTCCGCCGCTCAATCGACGCTGGAATCGCCATGGCACAACCATTGCATTCGTGCGAGTGGGCGATTCCTCTCATCGCGAGGCTTGCAACCGGTGCAGATTTGCACTAGCTTGAATGGGCCATCGCGGCTGACCGCGATAGGAACGGAGATAGAACAAATGATCATGATTATCAGACAGCGCAATGCTGAATATCCCGGATCCCCGCGAGTCGGGCGGTGCGACTGCAATGCGCATGTTGTGCTGCGCGGCTTTACGAACACCTGTGACGATTGCGGGGCTGACTACAATAGCAGCGGACAGCGCCTCGCGCCGCGCGATCAATGGGGAGAGGATACGGGCGAATCGCCGGCAGACATTCTGCGCATACGCTAAGGAACGGAGAGAGGCGATGAAAATAGCCAGGACAAGCCGCACCGGGCGCGAAAGCAAAGACAGGGACATAGGTAAAATCATCACCAATGTCTCATCCTGCCGAAACAAAACAATCCGCCTCCTCACTACGGGAGGGGAGATTCTGTACCTGTCATATGAAGATGCCGACAGGATTGCGGCGGCGGTCGCCACGTGGCGCGCGTACGATGAAACCAAGGGCGAATAGGAGTCCACACCATGCAAACCAAGCGAATCATCATCATCAACCGTCCGGCCATCGCCAGGATCATTCGAGTCCAGCGTGCGGAGGCGGATCGCCTCGACCGCGTGTCCGCTGGCATCGATGCCGATTTCGCACGCTATGACGATGTGTTCGAGGGCGCGCGCGGTATCGCTAGCGCCATACACGCGGAGGAATAGGCCATGTCATATGCCCGTATGATGCAAGAGGCGGAATCCAATTGGCCAGAGGATGAGGCGCGCCTAACCTTTAGCTGGATTGTGGAATGTCGCAACGAGGGCTATCCCGCGTCAGACTCGGAAATAAATAACCAAATAACACACATGACCAATCAATTCATGCGGGAAGGTGACGGCGCTGCGCTTGTTTCCAGGTATCGCGCCGAACTATACCGCTTACTTAACGCGGAGGAATAGCACCGTGTCGCAACCCCAGACTCGCGAAGCATGGCTTGAGCGCGCAACCGAGCAATTGCGCCCGCTCTACGCTCAAGCCGGCCATCCCCTGCCCCGACAGGTACGAATCAGCATCGGATGGCCGGACAAGGGCGGGACTCGCGCCCGCAAAGCCATCATTGGGCAAGCGTGGCACGGTACAGCAACGGCTGACGGCATCGGCCAGATATTCATCTCGCCACGCCTTGACCGCGTGGACTCGGTGGACGTGCTGGCGACGCTGGCCCATGAGTTGGCCCATTTGGCGCTTGGGCCAGGAGTCGGACACAAGGGGCCGTTTGTCCCGCTTGTCCGATCCATCGGCCTGGAAGGCAAGGCGACAGCCACAAAGGCCGGCGAGTCGTTTACACGGCACGCGCAACGAGTCATCGCCGACCTGGGCAACATCCCGCACGCTCGCATCATTGCCATGCCAGAAGGCGAGAAGAAGCAGACGACTCGTATGGTCAAATGCGAATGCGGCGATTGTGGTTACGTGGTTCGGACGACACGTAAATGGTTAACCGACGTTGGCGCACCGCATTGCCCTAACCATGGCGAAATGGGCGTTGATGGTGGCGACGCGGGCGACTAGCCCAACGCCACCACAAGCCAATCGCCAGCCCGGCCGGGACATGACAACCCCGCGCCGGGCCAAGGCGTCAGGTAAGCCGGCAATCCCGCCAGCAAGCCGCACAAGAGGAAACAGGACATGCCACGCAATCCAGGCATCCCGGCCGGTATGTACCAGGATCGTCACGGGCAGATTCGGCACGCGATCAAGCGTCGCCAGTACATCGCGATTCGATGGGCAATCGACATGTGCCGGCGCGGCCGATGGGACCGCGACGCCATCGCGCTACTTACCCGTCAATTCGCCAACGGCCTGACCGGCACTGAAACCATCTGGCACCGCACGCGAGTCCGCGATTGGCTGAACCACAACACACGCGGTCAGACTTTCGTCCTGGTTGGCTCCGATGTCTACCCCGAGTCCGACACAATCCGTGAGCCGGTTTGGCGATGGATTGATCGTAACGGCGGACACGCGCGTATGACCGGAGAGCGCGGGCCGATCAGACTCCGTAGTTATGGCCAGCCCGCAACGTGCGGACACTGCGGAGTCGAAAGCCTGCCGCTTGGATGGTTCTGGCAAGCGCAGCATGCCGGCCGGCACATCACCATCTGCGCCAATTGCCGGTGCGACCACTACGTCCAGGATGAAGACGACGGCATCTATTATCTTCGATCCGAGCACCGCGCACGCCAGCAGGATCAGCTTCTCAGCTATTCCGCCAACCCGATTCAACGCCTGCCGTCGTTCCTGGTCGCGTCCACCGAGCGCAAGATGGATCAGACCATGTTCCTCGGAGTCGAGCTGGAGGTATGTCCGCGCGACGGGTACGGCATAGACGACGGATTCCGTTCGTTCCGGGACACGCTCGGCGAATTCGCCATTGCGAAGCACGACGGCAGTGTTTCCAACGGATTCGAAATCTGTACCGTTCCGGCGACGCTGGCCTACCATCAAACCGCGTGGGACAGGTTCTTTGCCGAAACCGCGCCCAAGTTGTCCGGGTTTCGCGCCCGGAACTGCGGCATGCACGTCCATATCGCCCGCGCATCGATGAGCAAGCTAGGCATCGGCCGACTCATGGCGTTCATAACCGATCCCGCCAACAATCGATTCATGTCCGAAATCGCCGGGCGCGATCAGAACGAATACTGTCGGCGGAGTCCAAAGAAAGTCTCGGATGGCGCACTGAACTACACGGATCATTACGACGCCGTGTCGATCAGCGGTCATACGCGCGCAACCGTGGAAGTCCGCATCTTCAAGTCCAACGTCGCCAAGCTGGGCTTTTTCAAGAACCTGGAATTCACGGCGGCAGCGGCGGGATTCGCCATGGCAACCTCTAACCGTGACTTGGACATCCCGTCTTTCTGCCGGTTTGTCTGCACGCCCCAGCAAGTCGGACTCTACCCAAATCTGGCGACGTGGCTGGACAGGCGCGGCTATATCCGCCTGAACCGCAACCCGGCACCGAATGCGCCGGCAGTCGTTACCGATCAAGCCTGAACCATTCCACTCGAAATAGGAGTCAACCCATGTGTATCATCATCGCCAAGCCACATGACGTCGCCCTGGAAGAGTCCACCCTGCGCCGATGCTATTACCAGAATCCGGATGGCTACGGGATCATGTTCGCAACCGGCGCGAAGGTCGAAACGATCAAGTCGATGGGCACCTTCGACGAATTCATGAAAGAGTATGACAAACTCAAGCGCCGCACGCTGTTCATCCATTTCCGCTGGCGCACCCATGGCGACAAGGACGAGTCCAATTGCCACCCTTTCGACTGCGGCGCGGGCGTGCATCTCATGCACAACGGAGTCATCTCTGTGCCTATCCCGGATGAGCACAAATCTGACACGGCCGCGTTCGCCGACATGCTTCGACCCTACGTCGAGTCGCGCCCCGGCATGGTGTTCGATCCCAAGACGTGGGGAGCCAAGGGGTTGAAGTCCGTCACCGAAGGCAATCGACTCGTGTTCCTGAACAAGGCCGGAAAATCGATCTTTGTGGGCCGATGGGTCAAGGACAAGAGCGGTGCAAGGTTCAGCAATTCGAACTATCAACCGTATGTCAACACGTACAGCGGCGGACATTGGGACCACGCTTCGCATACGTGGGTGGACGCAGACGGCTATAGCTATTCGCGCTCCTACAGTAGCGCCAGCAAGGCGAAGGACGCCAACCTGCCGGCGACCACAGGCGCCAAGACTCCGTCGCCTTCCACGGCCCCGGAAACGACTGACGGCACTACGGCGGACCCCAAAGTAACCGTCATGTCGACTGGCGAAACCAAGGTGACATGGGCGGACAAAACCCCCGCCCAACGCGCGGCGGATAACCACAAGAAAGCCTATCTCCGCCCCGGCATCTATGACGACGTCGATTTGCCACAGATGCCCACGACCGGCTATAGCCCGGAAGATTTGGCGCAGATGACATACCGGCAAATCTGCGCCGTCATTAATCGCTATCCGTACCGCGCGGCAACCCTGATCATCGACATGGCGAAGCACATCGAAAGCCTTGGCGACTCCTGTCGCATCGCCAGTCCCGTCCAGCCCCTGGACGACGAAATCGCCTAACCGTTTAAACTAAAGGAGACTCAACCATGCCCCGCGCTTTCACGAATGCCCAGATCATCTACGGCTTTGTCAACATGACGAGTCGCCGCATGACGAATCGTCACCAGACGCTCCGAACATCCCCGGAGAGATCGGAGGCGATGGTATGTCAGGTTCTATACTCGCGCCCGACCGGCAACAGCGAATCAACCGTTATCGCCGCTATCGGCGATTTCGGCGACCATATCGTTGCGTTCGTTCGAAACGGCAGCGTCAATCGGTATGTCCGCCAGCATATCGTGCTAGCCAGCGACGCTATCCTTAACCTGCGAACGCGCGCGCATCCCGCCTCGCGCCCGGTTCACGTCTATCACTTCCCCAACGTCCACATGGTCCTGTCCGACCCACAAGCCGGAATCCAGCACTTGGAAAGATTCGGGGGAACCGAGACAGCACGGCGATTCGCCCAATCGTTCTTCTTCCTCCGCTCACAGGCGACTCCGCCCCGTCCACTCGAGCTATCGCAAGCCGAGGCTGTTCTTGAGTTTGTTCGTGTAAACGCACGAAAAGTGAAAGCGGAGAAAGCGGCGAATCCGCCCAAGCTGCCAGTCCGGCCCTACGCCGAACTGAAGACCGGACACAAGCCGAAAGCGGCCGATCCGGTCGCGAAAGCAGCGAAGCGACTCGCCGTCACGTCGCCAGACCGCGATCCCTACGCAAACGCGATCTTCACCACCGAGTGGATTCGATAATGAAAAACGAAACTGAATTGTCCGGACAATGGCCGCTCCCCGGTTGATCTGGTCACTGGCAAGGGCTGGCGTTACCGCTATCGCCTCCCTTGCCATCTTTGCCGCCTCATGGTGGCTCAATCGACATACCTGGAGACAATGAGCATGGATGGAACACCCACAACCGAGGAGCCGGCCGAACCGGCGAAACGCCCACCCCTGCCGCTGCCCGAACCGCTCGCGATAGTGCTGGTCGGATCGATCTACACCGGCTTTGCTGCCTACGGTCCCTTTCGCGACGAAGCGGAGGCAAACGAAGCCACCGAAGGATGGGCCGATCCCGTCGAGATTCTGCCGCTCCTAGACCCCAGCGAATACGACGAGTAGTCAGACCTAGCCCCGCCCCGCCCCGCCCGTGGTAGCCCCATTGGCGGGGCTTTGCGGTGCCAGCCTAACCGATAGGAACCAGACCATGACTCAACCTACCGTCTGTCAGATCGTTGACTACCTGAAAGACAATCCCGCCGGCCTTCGATGGGAGTTGCGCGATGGCTGCATTCGCGCCCCGATCCCGAACGATCCCGCCGGCCGGACATGTTCTCCCGCTACCGCTCAATGCCTTGTCGAGTCCGCTCGCCCGGCCATTAAGTTCCTGGCGATCAAGGGCGATATCCTAGCTGTCTTCCTGGCCCAGAATCGCTTGCATGGTCACAATCCCCGCCTTCGGCGGCGGTTGCTCGAAGCCTGCGGACTGGCGGAGTCTACGCCATGATCACACCCCGTCAGTTCCTCCTTGCCCGCTCGCGCGGGCTGCACAAAGAGGAGCTATCATGAAACCAAAATTTCAGGCCCGCCACTACGAGGCGGAGGAAGCATGACCGCGACCCTCATCTTCGTCAGCCTCATCCTGGTCATCTATGCCGTGGCGCATAGCGACTGAACGTTTAAACTAAAGGATCTATCACAATGGCTTGCAGCGCAACCATACCAAAGCCCTTCGACCCCGCCAAACCCGTCCAGACTCGCGATGGGCGGAGAGCCCGGATCATTTCGACAAACCGAGTCGGGGGCAGCATGTCTATTGTTGCCCTGATTGACGATATGGCTGGATACGGGGAGGCGGTAGCCTGCTTCACCGCCGGTGGGCTTGGCTATGGTTCAAAAGGGAATATGCCGGGCGATCTTGTCAACATCCCCACCAAGCGTGTCGGTTGGCTCAATCTCTATCGCCACCCCGGCAAAGAGCGCGAACCGCGCCCACCCATGACGGCCGGGCCTGGAATCAGGCTTTACGAATCCAGAGACCAAGCAATCACGGCTGGCTATGCCAGACCGCCTAGCGAAGGTTATTTCGCCACTATCAAGGTCGAATGGGAAGACTGAACCACTAACCGTTTACACACTACCAGCCCGGCCGCTACCGCGTGCCGGGCTTTCTTTTGCCGAACCACCCAGGCCAGCCGAATCCGCAATCCATTCTAAGCCCCGTACAGGCCTCACAAACCACCCCATCAGCTACCACCATACCAGACAACCCACAAACCGGCCTGTAGCCTCACCAGAACGCACGCAATCGCTATGTCGCGCTATCGCGCCTGCTAGCGATCCTCGCAGCCGATGTCTGATACCCCTTCCTCTCGCACCATTCGTAAATTTCCGTCGCCGACTTCCCCACCGCCCATCCGAGGGCCGGAGTCGCGAAAACCACTTCGCCGGACGCGACGATGATCGCGGCGTCAGGCTGCGGCGCGTCGATCTGAACCAGCCATATCATTTTTTCAAACCCAGCCCCCGATTTTCCGTTCGACCAATTCCAAAACAATATCTCCGATTTTCCGTCTGACCATCCTGCCCGCCGCACCCCGCTACACTCGCCTACGGTGACCATGGCTGCTACAGTCGCTAGCCCGCAGGGCTTTACAGATATTATTCCCCCCTATGGGGGTAATATCTGTAGCGACTGTAGCAATGGTCACCTTCGCAGCCTGGTGCTACAGTTGCTACAGTCATGCTACAGTTCCTCGTCAACGACTGTAGCGCCCACGAAACCCTCGACCCACCGCCCCACTTCGATGGCCACCTTGGTCTGCCGGCGCTCCGTCACCACCTCGATCTTGCGCAGCACGGCGTTCTGAATCCACTGGTCGACCATGCGCCGTATCTGCGCCCTGGCCGCCATGTCCTGGTGATCCAGCCCGGCAATGCGGGCCACGGCGAATCCAACCCACTCTTCCGATCGGCTGTCGTACCTCAGCCCCTTGCCTGACACGGCCCGCTGCACGGCCGGCAGGATGCTCGCGGAGATGCCGTCGAACGCGCTCGGCCACTTCCACGGTTCGATCACGCCGACATTGTCCCCATTGGCCAGCTCGACGCTCAAAAAATGGAACCAGCTGCTTTCCGGGCTGGCTGGAGTCAGGTTCTCCTTGTCATGGCTGACCCGGAAATAACTCAAATGTCCGGACTTTCCATAAGTCGGAACGCTGGCCTCCTCGGCCTCCTCCTTGGTCATCCGGTTGAGCACGCGCACCGAGCGCGCGGCGGCCAGGAGGGCCGATGCTCCTCGCGAAGACTCCGCTGTCGCTTCGCCCCCACCCAGCTTGCGGCTGTGGTGGACCAACTCTATGGCGCAATCGCATTCGTCGGCCACCTTGGCCCACCGCTTGATCACGGCATCCACGGCCCCATTGTCGTTCTCGGGCACGGTGTGGCAGGAGACGAACGGATCGACGATAAGCACGTCGATCTTCCGTTCCTTGATCTCCTTGATCACAGCGTCGACGATCGGCTCCATGATGATGGTTTCGCCACGGTCCTGCCGGGCCATGGTCAGCCCTTGCTGTCGGCCTGAATCGACAAACAGCCGGTCGGCTAGGGACTCGGGCTCCACGCCATAGTGACGGATGGCGGCGATGAAGCGGCGTTGCAGCTCGTCGGCGGGGTCTTCAAGGTTCCAGTACCAAACCCGGTGCCCTTGGACTCCGGGTTGGGACGAGACGCCCGATAGGGTGTCTCGGTTATTGTCCCGGGATGCGCCTCGGTCATCCCCCTGGCCACCATCCCGCCCCGGATGCACATAGCTGTTCAACAAATCCTTGCCGCTCGCCATCGCTATGGCGTCCCCGATCAGCAGGCTTGACTTGCCCATGGCACCGGGCGCGATGGTCAGGCTGACGTGGCGGCGAATCAGGTGCCGGCCATAGAGCCAGGCACGCGGCGGGATGGTCGACTCATCCATCCATGTAAACGGTGTGGCATGGACCAGCCGGTTGTTGATGACCGACTCGATCTGGCGGCGAACGGCGTCCGGCCCTTCTGAAATTGCCAGATCGTTGAAGTCGGTGTCCTTGTCCACCCTATTTTTGACAAACTTGGGCACGATAAGAAAACCAGCGATGGCCTGTGCGGCTTCGGTGGCCTTGATCACGCCGACATTGGTCGGCCTGCCGCCGACGACGGTCTTCCAGTCGTCATCGGCACAGACGGCGATCCTGGCCGTCGGCATGCGCTCACGCCATGCCTGCGCGACCGGCAGAAGGTTGTTGGCCTGGAAGGTGACAATGACCGGATAGCCCGTCGACTCATGCAGGCTGGCAGCCGTGGCGTAGCCTTCGGCGATCAGGAGGGGTGTCGACTCGCGAGGAACCCCGACAACGTGGAAGTGCCCTTGGACGCTGCCGCCTGGAAGGTAGAGTTTTTGACCAGATATGTCGATCGTCTGGAGCGTGTGAAGAACTCCATCCATACCCCATGCCGGTACAAGCAGGCGTCCGCCATCCGACCGGATGCCGTGAGCGCCGACATGCTTTCTTTCGAGATAGGGATGAACAACGTCCGTCCGCTGAATTTCCGCGCCCAATGTCCAGAGTTTTTGCGCGCTTTGAGCTGCACTCTCTCGACGCCTCGCCGACTCCTCATCTCGCTGCCTCCGCTGTTCCTGCACCGCCCGGTAGTAGGATTGGCGCTGTTCCCATGAGAGCGACGACTCCTCGCCGCTCTGCCAGTCCTCCCAGCCCTGGCCATCCTGCCAGTTCTGAAAGCCGCCATGGGCTATTCCGTTCATGTACAGAACGTAAGCCGCATCGCCAGACCCGTTTCGAGCTGTCGTGTCGCAGCGATGCAGCTTACCGTCCGGAATTATGTGGCCAGAAGCAATCCCCCTCCTGGCCATAGCTTCCATGAAGGAAGCCAGCTTGTCCCCGGTCATTTTAGCCCCGATTGAATCTCACCACCACCAGTGAGGCAACCAGCCTAGTCACAGTTTCGAGGCCCCGCAATTAGGAATGAATTCTCCATATAGGTGGGGCCTTGATGACTATTTTGACCCCACCTCTAGTGTCTTGATATGATTCTTGCGCGCCATGGCCACCAGATTGCGTGTCGCGAGGTCGTCGGACATGGCGATAACCACGTCCGGCGACTCGAATGCCAGCAGCATGGCGTTGCGCAGGACCGGCTCTTTCTGGTCGTACCAGGATGGCGTGTAAACGATCTCCTCGACCCCGTGCTGTTTGGCCCACTTGGCGATGATCCGGCCGATACCGGATTCGTTGGTGTGGGCGACGCTGGTGATCGGCTTGCTCCGGTGAAGCGGAGTCAGCGTTTTGTAGACCAGATAGACATTGTGGCTGTTGGAGCCACCAAAGATGAGAATCTTCATTTTGTTTTCCTTTCTTTGTTGCGTGCCCGGATGCTCAGTCCGAAGGTTGTGAGCAGATTGCCGATGTGGCAGGATGTCAGGCCCAGCTCGGCCGCTATTTCCTTCCGTTGGTAACCAGCCTCGAACATGGCGAGGATGGTTCGGTTGCGCTCGTCGAGCGGCCTGAGATTGCGTCTAGCGCGAGTCGACAGGCCCAGCTTGAGAAGATGCACGTAAGCACTCGCTTTACTAGTGCTCAGCTGCTTGGCGATAGCACCCACAGGGAGGCCGGCGGCGAATAGCTCGCGCAGCTTGGCAACGCGGTCTGGAGTCCAGACGGTGATTGGCGGAGCCATGGTCAGTCCATGCTTGAGAGGATGGGTCCGAGGAGTTCCAGCACTCGACGAGCATCGTTCAATTCGACCTTCAATCCCTTGCCGGCGATGAACTGCATGGCGTCTTGCAACGCCTCCGCCGTCACCACTCTCCCCTCGGGGCGGGACTTGAGGGCGGCGAGTTCTTCCGCCTTGCCAATAAGGTCTGCCCAGATCAGGTGCGCGTCGTTGACCGATTTCTGCCAGCCGCGCTCTTGGGAATAGTGCCCGCCGTCTCGGTGGATGATGGCGAGAAGTTCGCCCAGCCATTTGGAAGTAGCGGCGAGTTCGGCTTTGGCTTGGTCTCGTTGAATACAAACCTTGGTAAGGTTGTCTTCCGCAATCTCCATGCGAATACGAAAAGTTTCTGCCCGATCCCGCAAGGACTGGACAGCGCTGATCGTGGCCTTCGCACGCTTCCATGCAACGCCATCGTGTTGGTATTTCGTGTCTCTGACCGGAACGCGGATTTCGATGCGACGACCAAGGCGAAGCTGAAAGCCGAGGCGGGGGCATTTGAAGCGCGCTGCCGTCAGTCCGAGACCTTGGACTTTCTGTGCCCAGCGCTCTCGATCGGGGCAACCCTTCCGGAGAGGGCAGCGGTAGCAGGGATGAATCCTAACGCCCATGATTACTATCCTCCGGTTCGGCAGGGGCGTTGGCTAGGGCGCGGATGAAACGGAGAACCTCTTGGCGAACGTCTCCGGACGTGTCCCCGCAAAACGGAGCCGGTGCGTGCTCTACTGCATGGCCGACCCGCTCAAGCCCGCGATTTTCTGCGGCGCGAAGGGCGGAGAGGATGCGGTGCTGCTGGCAAGTATCTCGTGTTCCAATGCAACCAGCGGGGCTAAGTGTTTCGTAGCAGATCACCGGGCGACCGCAATGTCCAAGCCTCGCCGCCATCTCCTCAAGCGTTTCCTCGCGGTCGGTGGGGGCGGTCATGCTTTCCTCCGCTGGGTGAGGCGGCGGTTTGGGCCTTGATTGGGTGGGCCTCTGCGTCCGCCATCGGAAAGCGGGAAGTAGCCCTGATCTTCCTTGCGCCTCTCCCTCCCCGGCTTGCGGTTGTCGGGCCGGGGGAGGGCAGATAGGGCGGCATAAGCGCTGCATCCACTACAAACGTTTTCATGTAGGTGCCCACACCCGTTTTCGACGCCTTCACAGAAGGTCTTTGCGTAATATTGAAGCGCCTCCGTCAGCACCGCGATCCGGTCGAGGAGGGCGAGGGCGGTGGGTGGATCGAAGGAGGCGATGTGGGTGCGGTCCTTAACGCGGGCAACACCTCCATTGGCATTTGATGCCCCGGCCGGTCTGGTGGCAGCCTTCACAACGGCATGACCATCAGGGGCTAGGATGTCGTTCTGCCACCAACCAATCTCTTTTTCGGTCCACGGCCCCGGCGTAGCCGCTTCCGCCACCTTCCGCAGTTCGTCCAGTTGCTCTGCGGTCAGCCGGGCTTCGGTGATGGTGGTCATGGCTTGGGCTCCTCCAGCGCCAGCAGTCGATCCGGCTTTCGGCGGTGCTGGGGACTTGGCCAGCATCACGCGCGAAGTCTCGGCCGCGTCTTGCTTCCAATCTGGAGGAGGGGGTTGGCGGCGGTCTTCACCGACGCGTCGTGCTGGGAGGTGTTCGCCCGCCATAGCCTTGACGCGCCGCTGCTTCTCCCTGCGCTCGCCCCCGTCCCACGTCTTGGGATCGACCGCCCCCGCCGCCATGGACGGGGGCTTCGTCGTATCTTTGGAACCGACGTGACCGGATCGGGTAGAATTTGGCATCACCTCGCTTTCGGTTGGGGATTGACGACGGTCAGGGTCTGCCCGAACAATCGGGCCGCCATGATCTTCCCAGCGGGCGTTGCCGGATGGCGTAGTGGGCTGCCGCTCGGCACGGGATGCGTGGGCGGCATCGAGGGCCTTTCTGATCGGGCCGGAATATCCAGCTACCGAAGCCGCCAGCGTCTCTAGAAGAGCCCACCCTGCGTCGGACATGGGGCGCGGGGGCATCAGGGGGAGAACGGCGTCAAGCATGGCGACGAACTCACGCGCCTTTTGAGAGGCGCCGGTAAATTCAGAAATGGCTACGTGAGCCGCGGAGACGCGCGTCTCGGAGGGGCGGTCAGTCATGGGTGGGGTCTTTCTTCTTGGGTGTCTCTAGCGCTTTCCTGATGATCTCATGGATACGATCGGCTGCTTCCTTCGCCGCTAAAACCGTATGTTCTTCCAAGCACTTTCGGCAGCCCCAGGCAGTAAAGGTGCCATGTATGCGGCAATACATCAGGGCCATCTATTTCTTCTCCTCGTCTGACGGGGTGAGGGAGCGGGCGAAATCTCGCATTTCCTTACGAACACTGCGCAGGTCTACACTTTTAAAATCATGGTCCACCGTCCACTCCGCGAAATGGTCCACCGTCCACTCCGCGAACATCCTCTTCGCCTCCTCCAACCCCTCCCGGCGCTGGGCGAGGCCGTAGGTGGTGAGGGCGGATTCAAGTATGGCTGTCGCGTCATAGAAAGTTTCGGCGGTCGAGATTCTGTAAGCTAGAGCGGCGATCTCGGTTGGCGTCTTGGCGGTCACGGCTTCTTCCTCAATATCAACTCGGCCGGCTCGCGCGCCCTGATGCACAGCGCGTCGTGTTCCGGACAGTAGGACGAGCGCAGCACGGGCTTCTGGCAGAACCGCCAGTTGCCTTGCCTCACATCGCCTATCACGTAGCGACAGCCCGTTGGCTGTCGATCGGCGCGCATCGCTTCACGAACCATATGAACCTCACTTCAATGGTGGATATTACACTATCCGGTGCAGATATGCAATGGCTAGTTTGGATCAGACCAGCAGCGGTCCTGATGATTGCACATGCGGCATTTGTAAAAATCGCGTTGGCTGGCGATCCTGGACAGCAGCTCGCCGCGCTCGACAGCGCTGACGATGGTCACCGCCTTGTCTGACAGGGCTTGGGCCGCAGCCGGATCGAAACGAACGATCTCGGCGTAGATAGACTCGTCGTTCTTGTTGATCGCGGTGAACAGGAAGGCTGGCAAGTCCATGTAGGCCATGTAAATCTGGACCTGACCGAAATAGGTTTCGTTTCCCAGGCGCAGGCCGTGGTTGGCGATCTTCGACCACCCCTTGTCGCCGAGCGACTTGTGTTCCCAGCCGATCGGGTACGGAACCTCCAAGACAGGCCCATCGGTGATCACACCATCGATGTGTCCGGCGATCTTGCCGCCCGCGATGCTGAAGCCGAACTGACTCCCATCTCGCTTGGCGATGCGCAGACCGAAGCCGGCTTGCGTCAGCCAGTCGGCCATCATCGCTTCGAACCGGTGCCCAACCTCGAATATGCGCAGAGTCCGGCCGGTAAACTCCCTGCCCTCGTCGGCCGGCACGCCCATCAGTTCGTAGCACAGCAGCCTGGAGCATGGCTCGCCGAGCCTGGACCCGCCCAGATAGGCGCGCGGCGTCTGGAGGCTTTGGCGGTAAACCAGAGCGCTGTCTATGGCTATGTTTACACGCTCTGTTGGGGACAGGGCTGGGGCCTGTGGCACGTAGCCGCTGCCGTGATTAGTGTCGATCACTGCCTGGACGCTTTTGTATTGACTACATAAAGAATAGCCGCAAGGCTGCTAACAAATTCTACGAATTCGTATTTTTGGTTTCGGTCCCCAACGAAAAGCGAAGTCCTCAACCATTTTGGCGATAATCGCATCGTCGTAGCCATGGCGTTCGTTCTGAAGAATTTCTTCAGCAGAAGGCTTGTGTTCATTCATAATTAATCCCCCTCATCATTCGCCGAAGGTCGGCCCGAATAGTTTTGTTTACACGTCGATCGGATGGCGATGCGGCCAGCATGTAGGCCAGCTTCTTGCCATTGTGCTCCCATCGCAATCGGAAGTGAGTGCTGCCGGTCGGCTCGATCGAATAGTCGTCGACGCCGTGATCGGCGAGCGTTCGAAGCGCGATGTCACGGACTTCACGGAATTTTGCCATCAGAAAGGCACCTCCGATTGCTCTGCCATCCCCCGCCGGCACCCGCGCCAGCACGCCTCGATCAGCGTGTCGATCTGCTGCGCGTTGGCATTGGCGAATGGCTCCATCAGCCCAGTCGTGGCCAGGGCGTCGGCGAAGTAGGCCCTGGCGAACCGAATTGCCTTGGCCTCCATACTGGTCAGCTCGTTCGGCATGAATTGACCCCTGTCATTGATCGAAAGCATGGCGATGTCGCTGCACACCATGGAGCAGAAATGGTAGGTGGGGGCATTGGCCGTGTTCGGCTTCTGATAGGCGATGCCCCCGCATTCCCAGCCGCAGACTACACATCCTGTTCGAACCAGGGGGACAGCTTTCCTTCGGACTCCCGATCCTGGCGCAGCTGGATGTACCGGCTTATGGCGTTGCTTGCCATAGCGGCCAGATCGGCTCTTGTAAGTTGCTCTACCCGCCATTTCAGCTTGTTCCCGGCCAGCAGCCACTCACCAATGGCAAGCCCGGCCTGTTCGGTGGTCCGGGCCTGCCATTCGTTCTCCGTCAGTCGTTCAGCCATGCCGGCTTCTGCGCCAGCGGCACTGCGCCGCCACCGGCAGCGCCGCCATTGTTCACCGGAGCCATCACGCCACCCTGGACAGGGGCCGGAGCCGGCTGGCTCTGGATGGTCCAGCCGCCCGGCGTCATCGTCGCCGTGCCCATGACCAGTCCGTAGTTCTTGTCGTCTGGCGTGATGATGGCGGTCAGGCGGTTCTTGTCCTTGTACTGGCCGGTGCCCTTCTCGATCCCGATCTTCACAGCAAACTCCAGACCCTCAAGGGCCCGGAAGCCGTTGAGCTGGCGGCGCTGCTGCGCCACGGCCGACATGTCGTCGGGACGGAAATTGAAGGCCGACTCGATGATCGCCCTGATCTGCGCCTTGCTGATGTTCCAGCCCTTCGACACGCCATGATCGTCCTGCTCTCCGCCGGAGATGGTGAAGTTCGGCCAGAACTTGCGCTTGGTGAAGGGACCGGCGACCACGGTGAACTCGGTGCGCAGCTGGAGCACGTCGCTGGTCTTGGATGGGTGCAGGATCGCGCCATCGGTCTGGGATGGACCGGGGACCGGGCCGTCGACGATATGAAGCGTTACGCGCGCCAGGGTGCCGTCAGGAATGACGGTCCCCATCTCGTATTGCGGGCCGGCATCGTTGAAATTCATGAAACCAGTCATGCTTGCTTACCTCCGTTGATCTTGGAAAGGATGTAGCCTAGGTCGCCTTTCTCGACAACGTCGAGAAGATGCTGGCTGCGACTCTTGGCCGGCAGGCCCCAGCTATTGGGAACCTGGGTGACGAAACAGCGATGCTCACCGATACCGGGGGCATGTGTAAACGAACCGTTCTCATAGTTGAACTGGCTCAGGATGAAGACGTGGTCGAGCAGGCCGGGCAGCTCGCGGCCGATCGCCGCGCCTGCCATCTGCGGCTGCCACGTCACGCGATTGAAGTCGTCGGTGCGCTGTTCCAGGATGCCGACCATGACTACGGTCATCGGCGCATTGTGCTGAAGGTGGCGCAGGCAGCCCAGAACGCCGCCGGCCAGCTCGCGATAGACGAAGAAATTGTCGTCGATCATCTGCCCGCCGCTGTTCTTTTTCTCGACCATGGAGCCGGGCAGCGTCTTGACGTACTGGGCGGCCAGCCGCGTCAGCTCGGTCAGGCTGTCGACGAACAGAAGGTTGTATTTACTGGTGTCGATCTTGCCCTGCCGTTCGATGGCCGCCGCATAGTGGGCGCTGGACAGAAGGTCCTGCGCTCGCAGCGCCGGGTTCGGTCCGCCGAGGATCACCGACAGGTCAGCGAAGTCCATGAACGACTTGACGGCCGCCGTGTCAAAAGGCACGTCACTGACCGAGCGCAGGCCCGACTCCATGTCGATTACCAGCACGGTCGCCGGATCGATGGTGCGGAGCAGGCTGGTTTTCCCAGACGAAACCGGACCAAAGATGGCGACAGTATCCTTCTTGGTCAGCTGGGCCAGACGCTCATCGGCCGATACGATGCGTAGGGTCATTCCTCGATCTTCTCCACGGTGATGTTTTCAGCGCCCGGCTTGACGGTGCGGGCGGGCGCGAACCTCGCCTTGATCAGGTCCGGCCACGCATTGTACTCGCGCTCGCCGACCGAGTAGGTGACCTTTATGTACTCCGACGGCTGGTCGCCCGCCATCAGGATGGCCTTGTAAATCGTCTCCAGCTTGTCCTGGTCCCACTTCACGGTCTTGCCGATTTCCGACTTGACCATGTAGTCGCCGCTCTGGAACGAGACGGTGCCGGTGTCCTTCTTGGAAGACAGGCGCAGCGCGGTCAGCTCGCTCTGGTAGCGAGAGCGAACCGTCATGTTAAGGCGATTGATCGCCTTGGCCAGCCACTCGATTTTCTCGGCGGCCTCGCTTCGCAGCGCCAGTATGGCGTCCGTATCCAGCTTAGCCAGATCGGTGTCGGAGGTGGCTGCCACATCCTTCAATTCAGGCAGATTTCGCATCGGTCCCCTCATCAAGGTCGAGCAACACAATATATCGACCAGTGCATGTATGCAACAATTATCTTGCATTTAGACGATCGCCGATATATAAGACGATCGGTTTTGTGTTTGCAATTTGGAGGAAATTATGAGTGACCAAATACGGATGATCGTTCGCTTTGAGACACTTGAGCCAGAGACGGCGGTGGTGCGGGCGCTGCGCGCCCTACAGGCCAAGGGGGTTAGGTTCACCAAGGTCCTTACCGAAACCGTCGATGTCGCCAACATCAATTCATACGGAGAAATCAGCTTCGAGGAGGCCGTGATCGCTGCGGTTGGACCACTCTCCACAAAGCCTGAGAAGATCGTTCCGCTCACGCCAAAAGCCCGACCAGCACCGAAAAGTGCCGAAGAGATCAGGGTAATGACCGAGAAGTTCGGCGGCACCCCATCTACTTCTGTCGACCGCCTTGTCTACGACAAGGTCTACCGTAATCGCACGTGGCGCGACGTGATCAATGTCGAGGCGTCGCTCAAGGCGCTTGGCAAGACAGAGGACGAAGTTGCCTTCGGCCGTCACGGTGACAAACACAGCGACCTGAGCCGACTCCAGGCCTCTATCAACCGTCGCAAGGCGCTTGCCAACGGCGGTGGGCTACGTCCCGACGCCGATCCCATAGTTGTCGCCGCGAAGAAGAGTGGCACGGCCTACAAGAACGGCGAGGTGGTCAAGGTTCTCCGGGAGAAGGACGAAGAAACCGGCCTCTGCTATGACCGCGTCTACCGTTGGTACAATAGCAGCAATACTGCCGTCCCGTACCGGAAGATCAACGTCGAAAAGTCCCTGGCCAGCCTTGGCTTGACCAGGGAGGTTTTGCTTGCGCGCAAGTGGCCGAAGCCGTCGCCACAGACCAGCATCAAGATGGCCATCCTGAACGCTTCGCAAGCGTGACCTTCACGTTGCTCATAGTGTGGTGCGCCGGGTGGTCTGAGGTCACCCGGCAGCCAAACTGCTGGAGCATGGCTACAGGCCAGTTTGAAACCGAGCTGGCCTGTAATCGTGAGCGGATCGGGTGGGTCGGGGAGGACAATGTTGTCCTGGCGGAGTGCCGTCGGATCGTTAAGTTTAAACGATAGGCGCGCGAAAACGCGGTGGCCGGTTGCGCTTGTCCGGAATGACTTTCGTCACCGGGCGCACCGACCACCGTATCCGTGGCTTCCTGGGCTTGGTCTTCTTCATGAATGGCGGAGAGTGGGGGAGTTGGACCCCATGCCATTTCAGGCATCACGAGTTTAGCAAACTCGGTCCAGCCCGGCTGGCTCTGCTCTCCATGTTGGCGGGTGGCTGGTAGTGTCGATCTCCATAGCATCGCTGCTATCATCGGTTTTCGGGACCGTGACAGGGGCCGCCCTGCGAAACCACCCTTGGAATGGTGCGCTGCCTCCGGATCGAACGGAGATGTCCGGCTCTTCAGACCGGCGCATGGACCACCATTGCTAGCAGCGCGTGAATTGGGGTGACGTGTCGGGATCGAACCGACGTTTTCTGGACTCACAATCCAGCGCCATAGCCTCTCAGCCAACGTCACCATAAACCAGTCCCTGCGGTAGCGTGGCGATGGACGTAGCGCTACTCGTCGCGAAAGCCGCCCCGGTGAAGGGCCGCAGGGGTAGTGGGAGCATGGTGCCCGAATCGAACGGGCTTTGGCGAGGTTGCAGCTCGCCCACTCACCATCTGTTCACCATGCAATTGGCATCCGATGAAGGAATTGAACCCTCTCCAGCTGGGTTGGAGCCAGCCATGCTACCGTAACACCTATCGGATAAACTCAGGCTGCCTCAAGGAACGGCAGGAACTCTTTCCACGTCTCGTGAATCTTGCGCTGGCGCAGATAGTAGTCAGCGCGAGCCAGCTCCTCCATGCTCGGCAGGCGCGGCCTCCACAGGAGGGGCATACCGGCCTTTTCAGGCGTCCGGTCCAGCTTCGTCGAGTTGCAACGCTCGCACGCTGAAACCATGTTTTCCCAGCTCGTCCGGCCGCCATGAGAGCGCGGCACGACGTGATCATAGGTCAGCATGTCCATCGGGAAGCGCTGTCCGCAGTACGCGCAGCACGACTTGTCCCGGAGGACCAGAAGGTTGTGCCGGGTCAGCGATGGCCGGAGCCGTGGCTTGACGAACGCGCGGAGCGCGATGACGCTAGGCAGCCGCATCGTTACGTTCTGCGAGTGAACGTCGATATCGTACTCGGCGACCACCGAGACATCGCCCGCCACTGTGTTGTGGATGGTTTCCTGCCAGGACATCGTCGACAGCGGCAGGCATTGGACGGGGCGGAAATCGGCATTCAGAACCAGGGATGGCGGAAGATCGGTCATCATCGCTACCTCCTGGTTCTGAATTTAACATATGGAACACCGGAGGGGAATCGGACCCCTTGCGCACGGGTTAAAAGGCCGTTCCCAGCCCAGCCAGGGTTTACGCTTCCGGTGTTTCGGTGGAGGACAGGGTGGGATTCGAACCCACGATGTGGAATAACGGATTAAGAGTCCGTGCCTTCGGCCGCTCAGGTCACCTGTCCGATTGGTGGGGGTGGAGATAATCGAAATCTCGCTGCGAGTGTCAAAGGCTCGCTCGGCTCCTAGCGCACCCCGTCGAATGGAACTCTAGGTGGGGGTCGAACCCACTCGGCTGGGATTAGAAGGCCCGGCTCCGATCCAACGGCTAGAGTGTGTAAACTGGACGCCCTGCGGGAATTCGAATCCCGGTTCCCCGCTTGAAAGGCGGCGTGTCCTTCCTATAGACGACAGGGCGATATGGACGCGCGTTAGGGAGTCGAACCCTACATCTTCTGGTTGAGAACCAGATGTCCATTCCGATAGACGGACGCGCGATTGGCTCTCTCCCAGGGACTCGAACCCCGATTATTCGGTTAACAGCCGAACTTCCTGCCATTGAAAGAGGAGAGAATAACTTGCTGCCGCCACAGCGCTACTGGCTCATCCCGAACGGGAGGGCGGGTTAATTGGTAGGCGGTGAGAATTTCGCAATCCCGACCTGAGTTTTGTAAGAACCCCGCTCTTCTTCTGAGCTAACCGCCCGTCGAAATGGTAGGCAAGCGTGGTGTCGAACCACGGTCTGACGGTTATCGACCGCCGGCTCTGCCGTTGAGCTACATGCCCATGGAATGGTAGGCGGCCACGGTTACGATCCGTGTCGAGAACAGTCATCTACTGCTAGCAGGGTTTATAAGGCCCTCTTGCGTCCAACGCCACCGCCCGTGAATTGGTGACAGTGGCTGGACCTGACCCAGCGCTGCCGGCCTTATGAGAGCCAGCGCCTTCCTCGCACTGCCGTTGAATGGAGCTGATAGATGGAATCGGACCATCGTCATCGATCTTACCAAGATCGCGGTCTGCCACTGGCCTATATCAGCGTGAATTGGTCCCCTCGGGCTAGATTCGAACTGCCAACCTACTCGTTCTAAGCGAGTCACCTCTACCAATTGGGCTACGAGGGGATGAAATGGAGCCGACGCGAGGCCTCGAACCCCGATCATCCTGCTTACAAGGCAGGGCTCTTCCTGTTGAGCTACGACGGCATGGTGCTCGGCCGGAGGAATCGGACCCCGGACATCGGCTGTACGAGAGCCGCGTTCTACCACTGAACTAGCCGAGCGTACTCCGAGACGGATTCGAGCCGTCAGCATCTCGCATTTTGAGGGCGAGTGGTCTGCCTGTTGCCTATCGGAGCATGAATTGGTGGAGAGCGTCGGTAACGATCCGACCCCGTCCGTGTTTGCAAAACACAGCGCCGCCCCTGCGGGCTCCCCGTTTAAATGGTCCGGACGGCAAGAATCGAACTTGCCTGGACTAGTTCCCAAAACTAGCGGTCAGCCACTGACCCACGCCCGGTTGAATTGGTCTTCGGAGTCGGAGTCGAACCGACACGACTTGGCCTGACCCAGTGTATGTCTACCGTTGCATCATCCGAAGAATTGGTGCCCGTGCCCGGTAACGATCCGAGCGAGCGCGTTTTTGAGACGCAGCGTGTCTACCTTGCACCACACGGGCATTGAATGGCGGTCTGCACGGGAATCGGACCCGTCTCGTCCCGTAGACAGCGGGACAGCCTCGCCAGATGCTTCGCAGACCATTGAGTGGCGAGGCCGGAGGGATTCGAACCCACTGGTCCAGGTTTAGGAAACCCGGCGCTGATCCAATCAGCACAGCCCCATTGGCCGACTCGGGGAGAGTCGAACTCCCAGCCTCCGCCTTCGGAGGGCGGTGCCCTATCCATTTGGGCGACGAGTCGAAATGGTGCGCCCGGAGGGATTCGAACCCCCACACTCCTGCTTCGTAGGCAGGTGCCCTATCCAGTTGGACTACGGGCGCATGAAATGGTCAGCGTGAGTGGATTCGAACCACCGACCCCCTGTGTCCGAGACAGGTACTCTAGGCCAGACTGAGCTACACGCTGATGAAATGGCGGGGAAGCGGCTGGAGATCGCGCCGCTATAATTCCTCACGGCCCTAGAGGAAACCCCATGGAGCGACCGAGCGGAATCGAACCGCTGTACCGACGTTGGCAACGTCTCGTTCTGCCATTGAATTACGGTCGCGATTGGAGCGGGGCAGGGGGATCGAACCCCTGTTTCTAGCTTGGAAGGCTAGGGCACAGCCACTATACCAGCCCCGCATTGAATGGTGGGTCGGGAGAGGAATCGAACCCTCATTGCCATAGGCGCGTGTTTTACAGACACGGCTGCGGACCACCGCAAACCAACCCATATTCAAAAATTGAAGAAGGCCATTGTTACGCCGCCGTCTAGCGTTCTTTTTGGTGCGCTGGGACGGACCTTGCGATCCCCACCGGTCTAGCCGGAGCCACTGCTGTCACACCGTCTCCGCACCTCTCGGTCCGGAAATTTTGGATACGGGAAGCGGTGTTGATCCGCTGCCTACTGGATCAGAGCCAGTCATACTACCGTTATACGATCCCGCGTCACTGTCAATCGAATTGGAGGCGGATGATAGATTCGAACTACCGACCTCCAGCTTATGAGGCTGGCGAGCTGGCCACTGCTCCAATCCGCGTCAATTCGTGAGGGCGGCTTATACGCCGATCAACCGAACCTGTCAATGCGAAAGTGCATCGATATTTGGGGGAGCCACCTCCCACACCCTTACATCGCCATCCGTGGCCTGCTCTATGGCGATTGCCAGATTGACGCTCGGGTCGCGAACGTCGCCACGCATGATCCGGGTAAGGGTTGTCCGGCTGACTTTGTAGCCGGTCCTCTCCTCTATCAAGTTGACCAGCCCACCGGCCGACATTTTGTTTTCGATCAGGTAGTCAATGATCAGCATGTGCGCTATATACACTGCATGGTGCAGATACGCAAGGGGCCGAGCGAGGCCGCCATCCACTCCGCCGTCGCGCGCTACCTGTCGGCGGTGCTCCACAAATCGGTCCTGTGGTTCCATATCCCCAACGGCGAGCAGCGCTCACTGATAACCGCCAAGCGACTCAAAGGCATGGGGGTGAGGGCTGGGATGCCGGACCTGTGCCTGATGTGGAGCGATCCCGACACCAAGCAACCTATCGTCGGGTGGATCGAACTGAAGTCGGCCAAGGGAAGGCTGTCGGAATCGCAGCTTCTGATGACCGCTCAGCTCATGGAACTCCACCACCACGTTGCGATAGCCAGATCGGTTGACGATGTGGCCGCGCAGCTTGGGTGGTGGAATGTTCCGATGAAGAAATCTAAGTTAGTTTAAACGATCAGTCTGATGGCGGAGTGGCCTGGATCGCCATAGCGATGTAGTAGGCGTCCTGAGCCTTCTGTGCCGTATCGACCTGTTCGGCCGTCAGAGGAATGTCGTTCTTGACAGCTCCGGCCACATCGTTCCACAGCTTCTTGCCGAGATCGATGGCCTCCTGGACGTGAGGAAGCACAGCCTCGGCGATGCGCGCTTCGGCAATGAACGGATTGGGAATGGTGGCGAGCGCCTTCAGAATCAGCTCGCCACCCTCCAAGCCGATTTCTGAGAGGAGGCTCACGAAGTCAGCTCCTTGATGATCCACATGACCGCTAGCTCCAGCTCGGTATAGGCGAGAGAGCGATAGCGCCCGGCCTTCACCGTATCGAAAAGCGTTTCCAGTTCGACAGCCTTGGCTTTGATGGCGTCGTGCAGCGCCTTCTCCTCATCGCTTAGGGCGCGATACATCGGACGGAAACGCGATACCTGAATTGACTTGTCAGACTGCCTCTCGTCTGGCTTGCCGTCGAAGACGTTCGCCATCACGCCGTCGCCGTGGTCTGGCTGGCCGTGGCGCTCGCCATGACGGCAGCCACGATGTGGGTGAACGCATCCTCGGCCAGGGTCTTGCCATTCGCCGCCAGAGTCGCCTTCAGCGCATCGATAGCCGCGCCTTCGGCGTCCTGGACCGAGCCACCGCTCGCCAGCTTGGCCAGTACGGCGGTCTTCGCCGCGTCGAAGCCAGCGATTGCCACCGGCTGCGCATCCTCTTCGATGCTGTTCAGGATGGCCTGAAAAGCGGCCTTGGCCTTGTTCTCGACCGCATCGCGCCACTCGACGAACCAGCCCGCACCAAGCGAGCGTACCCAGCTAAGCAAATTCATGATCAGACTCCTCAATGTGCGCCGTTTCCCACAACGCCATTCTGGTTGATATCGGCCCCGGTGAACTTCTCGATCAGTGCAACCACGATGCGGCCGAGCATCTCGACAATCGGCGCGATCGTTCCGGCCAGGATGATCGCTACGGTTTCGTCTGGAACGATAATCTGATGGGCCGTCCAGCACTTGAAAACGTAGATCATCAGAGCACCGCCAGTGGCGGTCCCCATCGATGTCGCTGTGCTCTTCGGCGCAATGTCGGTCACTAGAAAACTCCGAGCGCCGAGGGCTGGCCTATGGGGGGAGGGGCCGGCTGCGAAGCGGGGGAGGAACGCAGTGCCCCCGGCGCAACCGTTATTCTGCCACAATCAGTGCATATATGAAATGCTGTTTATGCTTGATCTGGAGTCAAAAATAGTGCTCGTTCGTCAGCGCGCCTCGCCTCCAGATCGGCGTTTGGCTTGCCGCCCGCCACGCGCCACTTCGGAAACTCGTCGGCCGCCCCTTTGAAGTCTCCGGCATTGACCAGCTTGAGCAGGGTCGAACCACTCAGGTGGCTATATCCCTCATTGTACAGAAAGTCGACCAGGGCGGACCACTCATTGGACGTGACGATAATGGTCAGCAGATGGTCCAGTTCAGACTCGACGGCTTCGATATCCTCGATCAGCTGCTGGTCGCACTGTTCTTGGCTCCACCGCGTAAGCGCATCGACCAGGGGGTGGTTATGACAACCCCAGCCGATCGACCAGCCATCGATGTCCCAATAGGAGACCAAAGAGCACTTCTCATGCTTCTTCAGAATCGCCATGCCGGCATCGTTTATACGGATGGTCATTTCTTGCCAGAAAGAAGAATGGAGTCGATACGCCTGCCCATATCCGTGACCGTTTTGTCCATGCGATCCTCGAACCCGGTCAGGTCGGATCGCAGCCCGGAAACCTGCTCCCTCATCTGGGCGAGGGCGTAGACCCCACCAATGATGATCGCCGACACCTGGATGATGTTGAGCATGCGGTCGAACCGCTTTCCCATCCAGCCATCGTCAGACCGGCGCTCATAGGCTCCAGAATCGCTTGAGTCGCCGGCCATTGCTTATTTTCCTTCTGCCTTGGCCGGGTCGGCCTTTGAGAGCTGTGCCTGATACTGGGTGATGATGGACTGCCGCAGGGCGGCAACCAGACGGTACGGCGAATTGGACTCGTTCAGGATCGAGTCCAGGGCGACGAGCTGGTCCATGGTCAGGGTGATGGTGTAATTGGCTGGCTTGGCTGGCTCCGCCAGCGCTGGCTTTTCAGGCGGGGCCGGTGGTGCGTCGGCAGCCATGGCCGGAGCAAACAGGGAGAGAGCCATCGCTACTCCACCAAACGCAATCGCGGCAATTCGTGTCATCATGATCGTTCCTTGACGGGTTACGAGCCTGTCGCAGGTTGCTGATGGTCACACTGATTTGTCAATGTCAGTTCTGGCCTGGGTCGGGGAAACACCCGTTTGACTGCATCGTTTCGTAGGGCACCAGCGCAATGATCTCGTCGGCACTCAGGCCAGTCGGCGCTGCGCGCTGGGCCTTCCCCGTTTGCTGATCGATCACCGGGGCCATCTCCGCGACCATGTTCAGCCGGCCGTTGACCGCAGGCGCGAGCACGCTGCGCCCCGTCGCCGCGATCACCGGAGCGCGCGGATTGGCGGTGAAGTCGTCGGAGCCCACGGTGGCGAGCTGGCGCGGCGCGGCCTCTATGGTGATGAACACGGTCGGCCCCTTGGTACATGGATAGGCCCGGTATTCCCACCACCCCGGATAGTTGCCCTTCCCGTCCGGAGTCGCCCCCATCGCCTGAGCCTCAAGCTGACTCCGTCCAGCGGCCGTGCTGAGATCGGATTGCGGCAGATAGCTGTTGGTCGTGACCTGGGCGAAGGCCGGGGAGGCCACGAGCAGGAAGAAGAGGATGATCTTGCGCATCAGTAGAATGCCGCCTCGTTGGTGTTCATATTGCCGTATTGCGTGGAGTTGAACCCAATGGGGTATACAGCAAGCTCCCCTATATTTGCAGTCGATGCAATCGTTCCGCAAACACTCCCATTAGAAGTCGAAAACAAACAAAATCCACCACTTAGAGATGATGTCCCTGTGGTTCCAGTGGTGGCCGAGCCATCTACAACTAAAAGGCTATTACTTCCAACTGAAGCAGATACGCCGATAAGAGAATGATATGACGCATCTGGAACTGCTCCGGAAATGGTTATCGCCGTTCCATTAACATCGAAGCCAACGCTATCGACAATCGACCTATAGTATAGGTGCGTCCCTGAGTTTATGTCCGATAGAACACCTCCAAAGCCTGTAAAATTCCCGCTCCTTTTACTAAAGGATATGAACGTCCATGGCTCCACGACGGTGGTAGCCGCAGTCAAGGGGTAAAACTGTGATCCGCTCCCGGAGGCGTAGATAGCCGCACTGCCTAGGCTAGCCACGGTTAGCGTGGCCCGCGTTGCGATGGTCGCCTGGGTGGCATCGAAACCGCCCAGGGTTTGGTCGTACATAACCTTGATCGTACAGGTGACGACCGAGCATGCGCTGCCCCCGATGGTGGGGGCGGCTACCACTCCGCTTGAGATATCGCTGCTGATATCCGCGCAGGCCGCATCAGCAACATTGCAGACGTTCGCGACCTTGAGCCCCCGAGTCGCCCCGGCATAGGCCCGGCTCGCTGACCAGAAGGCCGTGGCACCCGAGACAACATCGCCCGCACCGGCGAAGGTCGTCCCCCAGAACGTCGCCTGATTGGTGTTCATGGAGGTCAAGTTGCTGGTCGTGAAGCCGGTCGAGCCCCAGATTCCAACCTCGGTCAGGTTCCCGTTCAGGCCGGAAGCGGCGCTGGTGCAGGCGTTGTTCCCGGTCCCCACGCAGAACACCTTGGCCGACATCGCGTTGGTGTTGGCCGATACCGTCGCCGTCGCACCATCGATCGAGAGCAGCGAGGAGGCCCCATTCGCCACCGCGTTGATGCTGTGGAAGGCGTTGTCCGAGGCCGTCGCCGTCGCCAGCGTCCCGGCCGTGATCCCCGCCTGGTTGGCCGAGGTCGTGAACTCAAGGATGATAGTGGTCGTGACCGAACGGGCGATGGAGTTGAGCGAGGTCGTCGCCCCCGTCCGTTCGGCGTAGGAGATCATTGTGAACGGCTGGGTCGTCGAGATCGCGCTGCCCGACGCATAGATGCAGGAACCGGCGCAAGTCGCGCAAGGCTGCGAGTTCTGGCAACTGACCGTGAAGGTCGCCCGGCTCGCAATGGTGCTCTGCGTTGTGTCGTTGGCGTTCCCGGAGAGGTCATACCACGTCTTGATCGTGCAGGTGACGATGGAGCAGTTCGATCCGCCGATGGTCGAAATAACCATCTTGCCGGTCGATGCACTGCTGGAAAGGTCGCCACAGGCCACATCGCTGACGTTACAGACGTTCATCAGCTTGTTCCCGCACGTCGCGGTGCTCGCGGCCCTGGTCGAGTAGAGGATCGTCGGGCCAGCCACCACGTCGACAGGGCCGGTGTACGAGCAGCCACCAACAGCCGCCGCCTTCCCAACCCCCATCATCATCTCGCCAACCGCATAGGCCGACTGATGCAACCCTGCCGTCAGGGTCAGCCCAAACAGAACAGCCGCGACGAGCGCCCGCATCACTTATAGCCTACGTTCCAGGTGCCGGACGTGGCGGCAGGAGCGCCCGTGTCCGCATCCGCCAGCCCGGTTGTGACGCAGACCGAGATTGCTGTGGAGAAGGCGAATCCATTGGCGTCGTCCAGCACGAAGCCGCTGCCAAACGGGACCATGATCGTCATGATCGGGGTATTCGATCCGCAGGTATTGGAGCCCTGGGCTATGTTGTAAATCTTGAAATAGGCGTTAACGCTGGTCGAATTGTTAGTCGCATCGATATGGTAGACTTGACCGGCACTGGCCTTGACCGCCACCGAAGTGGTGTTGTTCGCCAGGATCGTCCGGGCTACGGAAAGGCCACCGCTGGTCGCCGGGGTCTGCGTGGTCAGGGAGCCGCTGTCGGTTACCACATGACCAATGACGTTGCTGCCAGATGGCAAGGCATTGGCGATTGCGGTGACTGATGTGACGGTCCCGATGGTGCTATCAGTCGACGTGGTAACTCGCTGGGTACCGGTGGAGGCCGCACCAGTTCCAACATTGACCGTCGCGCCATTGACCTGTGCGAGATTGGTCGAAAGGTTGGTCGCTGTCACCGGGACAACGGTTCCGGAGGCCACGCCCTGAATAGATACAACGCCACCGCTGGGGCTGCCGGCCGTTCCCGCGCCAACGACAGTGGCATTCAGGTTGGCAGCAGTGGCCTGCGACACCTGAACCGGCGTCATCGACGCAATACCCTGTATGGTAACGACGCCAGCGTTGGCGGTTCCGGCGCTACCGGTTCCGGCCACACTGAATGTTCCCGTGCCAGCGTTGGCAGTGACGGTGCCGGATACAGTCACGGTGCCAGTAACTGCCGTCGTCGACCCGGTATCGGTAATGACGTGACCGATGACGTTTGTCCCAGCAGGAAGCGCCTGAACCACCGAAGTCGCAGCAGAATACGAGGTTCCGGTATAATTGATGCCGGTCAATGCTCGCATGTTCGTACCATCGGTCAAGCCAATGGCGGTACCGGCAGTCGGGAAGGCGGCTCCATAGTTCGACGACGTACCACCGGCCCCGGCCCCGGCCACAATATTGACCGGCAAGCCATGGGTCAGGTCGACGATAGTCGTGCCAAAGATCGGCTGAACATACTGTCCGCCGGACAGGCTCTCATAGCCGGCCTGCGTTCCAGGAGAAAGCGAAGGCAGCGCGGCGGCTGCTGTGTAGGCCGTGGTCGCGCTAACGGAAGCGGTGACCTGGAGGGGGTTGGTGCCGGAGCACGGCTGAAACGGCGGCGTGCTGCTGGTCAGGCAGTACAGATCGGCCTCGGCGGCGCTGGCGCTATGCCAGAACGCTACCGCCGTCACCAATGCCAACGCCCCTAGAACACGCTTGATCATTTAAACGCCCTCCTGGGGCAGATGGTAGCCTACCTTCACGGTTTAGTAAAACGCTGCCTGATTCGCGTTGACATTGTCGTGCTGAGTGGCGTTGAAGGCGACACCGTCATAGATAGCGATCTCGCCGATAATGGCGGTCACATAAAATCCAGTGGCCGTGCATGTGGTGCCGCCGTTTCCAAGAGAACCCATACATAGTTTTGTTGTGGTCCCGGTGGCGCTAAGGTTGGCAGTTGTCAACGTGCTATCCACCCAAACGAAAGATGCCGGCGATGCACCATTAGCAATGGTCTGAATAGAATGCCATGCGCTATCAGAAGCAGTCACCGTGTTGCTGATCACATTCACTACAGACAATGAGTTGGTGGCATTTTTATAATCAGTTTGCTGGGTGGTAAGACCAGTTTGGTTACTTAGTATAGTCCCCTCGGTTGTGAATGAACCGTTCCTTTGAGAGTAAAACACATAAGTAGTCGGGTTGTTACTTAGGTTAGGACCCGTGTTACCGTCCATATGTTGAGAACTAGTCCCAACAAACTTTATGTATTGGACGGCGCTTCCCAAGGAAGATATTGCCAAAGTTGGGCGGCTGGCGGCGGTGGATTGCCCGAAGTTGTAATTTCCAGGGCTTACCTGATTGTATACCGTCTGAACCGTACAGATGTTGCCGGAGTTGTCGCATGGCGTGCTGCCGTCTGGTTTTGGAACCGGCACAATCCCGGTGCCGGCGTCACTGTAAACATCAACACAATGAGTATTGGCCGCATCGCATATGTTGCACGCCTTAGACGCCGTTGTCACCGAAGAGTAGGCCCTTGAGCAGGACCAATAGGCGGTGGCTCCGGTGACCGCGTCACCCAGCCCTGTAAATGGAGACGCCTGAACGAAAGTCCCCACGATCTGGGCTTCGGCTGGAAATCCGATCCCCGTATAAAAGAATAGCAAAACAGCAGTGATTAGGGCTTGGCGCATCAGTGGCTCGGCGATCTGATCAGGCCGCCAAACACAATGGCGGTCGCTGCGTTGTTGACATAGTATGGGAGATAGTCGATGGCGCTAGCGGCCGTGCTGAGAACGATCGTGCTCGTGCCGCCCACCGACTGATAGTCGCTGCCCCACGTCACGATGGTGCGACTGCCGGAGCCATCCTGGTGAATCTCAAACATTCCCGACTGACCGGCCACCAGCGATGTGCTTGGATTCGCCAGAGCACACGGACACGCGGAGGTCAGGTCGATTTCAAAATTTTGGGCATTGTTGAACGATGGGGTGAACGTCGCGGTAGAGATGGCGATGTTGACCGGCGTCCCCCGCTGCGACTTGGTAAACGCTTGTGCCACATCGGTGTAGGCCAGATTGACATCTGAACCACACACTGGGGCTGTGCTTCCGCCAAGCACCGGGGCTCCGCTTGAGCAGGCCACCATCGATACCGGAGCCGCTCCAGCACCGCCGCCGTATATCAGTCCGTAATGGGTCAGAAGGCCGCTCGATCCCATAGCGGAGGTCGAAGAGAAGTATGGGATTCCGCCAGAAGTTGCCGAGATGCTAGCTCCCGTGCCGCCGCCAGAAAGCCCAAGCTGTCCAGATACGGTGCTGGCCCCGAAATCAATCGTAAATCCAGCCCCGGTTGCGCCGACCGTTAGCGTGCCTGTGCCGGTCACTGCCGATGGAATCAGTGTTCCTGACGAAATGTTGCTAGCGTTCGTAGTGTCAACAAAAGCTGAAGTAGCAAATGGCACTCCACCAAACGCACTGCTGACGGTCAGCGCCCCGGTCCCGGTGTCAAGCGTACCGTCTCCGCTGACGGTGAAGCCGCCAAATGAGCCGCTATTGTTGTACTGAACTTGCCCAGAAGAGCCGCCCGGCGTCCCGCCACCCCCACCGCAGGTTCCGCCACTCCCGCTGACCAGCCCCACCGTGCTGACCTGTAGACACTGCGTCGACCCGGTGATGTTCGTCGTGATGGTGCCGTCAGCGTTCAGAACCAGCGGCGTGAAGCCGTTGATCAGGAACGATAGCGGCATCGCCGCCTGACCGTTGTACGACTGAAGCGAGAAGAATGCCCCGGTCGTCGAGCTGACGCCCTGGCACGCCTCGGCCAGCGGCAGGCCGACCAGTGCGGTGTTTATACAGAGCGGCAACCCGCCATTCTTTGTGATGCCAAGTTCGGTGATGCGTCCGCCAGTCGCCGGTCCGGCGTCCTGCTGAAGCCCGGAACCCACCCACGACGCGACGTGGCCCTGTGTGACGCTGCCAGACTGCTGGATATAGTCAGCCGACAGGGCCGGAACGGCCCACAGCAGAGCGGCCAGGAATGCGCCGGACCGGATCATGGGTATCCCCATATCTCGATCACGCCAGAGCTAATGCTGCCGGAGTCCTCGATGAACTTGATCGCGTTCACTGGCGACGTGCTGCCGACATACATGCAGCCAACCTCATCCCTCAGAACATCCGAACTGGTAAAAGCCGCCACAGCCGCCGTGTAGAGCATCTTGTAGGTGCCGTTGGTTGATGGCGTATACAGCTTCATGATCGAATTCATGCCGCCAAGCGGAAGGGAGTTAGACGTATCGAGTTCGGCGCTCGGACACGCCATGCTGTTGGCGTTGTTGATCCAGTAGTTTCCAAGAGTGCTGTCATAGGACGAGCCGGCATTGGTCGAAAGCTGCATTTGCAGGGTGGCGCTAGCGTTCACCGGCAGTAGATTGATGACCCTGAACTCATACGACTTGTAAGAGCTGGTAATGTGAGTTGTGTCGGTCAACGATGCCGAGGTGCTGGCGGTCAGCGTCGCCAGCAGGACCGGACCGCTAGTGTTGACCGACGATATGATGCCTCCGGAGATGGTGACCGATGTGCCGTCAGGCTTCACGCAGCCGATCTGGCTGGTGGTCGCCGTGGTGCAAGAAATGACGCCAGCCGAGATCGTCAGGGTCGATCCGTCGCCCTGGACGACACCGAGCGCTCCGGAAGTGGCCGACGATATGGTCAGCGCGCCGGTTGTGGCCGATAGAGAAAGGGGCGCGGAGGCCGAGTTGGCGAAAGTACCGCTGCCGGTCGGAAGTGTCAGGGTTGGCGTGCCCGCCGCCGCCTGGGCTACGATCGTCCCGTGACCGCTGCCAGACCCGTTGAGGATCAGGGAACCGGCCACCGAGCTGGACTGGCCCAGCGTCAGCGCGCCGCCGCTGATCGTCGCGTTGGCATTTCCAGCCACCACGGTCCCCGATCCGGCATAGTAAGTCATCTGACCGGCCGTGCCGGCCGACACGGTTCCGCCGCCACCGCCAGTTGTGCAGGGGCCGCCAGCATCGATGAAGTTGCCGCCGTTGATGGTCACGCAATGACCGTCCGTCAACGTGCCGCTTGCCGTGCCGAAGACCGTGGTGTTGCCCGACCTGGAGCCCCAGCTTGGCACAGCATTCGAGCCAGAAATCAGCGGCAGTCCGGCCGTGCTGGTTCCGCTCAGGATCGCCAGGGTCGAGGCATTGGAATAGACGATGCCGCCGTTATTGGCGGTCAGTGCCACTCCAGTTCCGCCGTTGGCGAGCGATACCGGAACAGGGATGGAGAATGGGGAAATTACCCCATTGTAATTTACGTTGAACGGCAGCGGCGACCCGCTGTTGACCATGGTGATGGTCGCGCCGTCCGTGCTGCTAACGGTGAAGCACAGGCGAACGGTTGGGGAGGTTGGCCCGGTATAGATGCAGAACGGCAGGCCGCCGTTCCGGGTGATGCCGAGTTCGGTCACCTTGCCAGCGGTCGCCGGCCCACCGTCCTGAAGAATGCCGGGAGCCGTCCAGGAGCCGACATGCCCCTGGGTTACATTACCGCCTTGCTGGATGTACTCGGCGGCACCCGCCGGAAGCGATGCGATCAGGCCGGCAAAGAATATGGAAAGCCAGCCTAGCCGCATGTCGCACCCTCGCTACCTTCGTCTGGTCAGGAAAATTGCAGTAAGCACGAAGATGCCATATCCGGCATTGGCTGCGATCTTGGGCCATGAGGGATTATCTGGCATTTGGACGAACAACCACCAAACCGAGGCGCATAGCGCCAGATTCGCGAGGCTTCCGATCATCACCAACGCACGTTGGGACAGGGTTTTGATGCCGAGAAGCACCATGCCTAGCGCCATTCCCGGCCCTACGGTCGGCGGGGCGGCGACCATATCAGCGTGCATTTCCTCCAGCGTCGGTGCTTCCCGCTCACCCACGGCCTGTAGTCGCGATGTCCCTGATGATGCCACCGAATGTCTCCTGGTCGTCTTCTTCTGGAATCTTGGCCTTGACCCTGGTCACGCCGATATGGAATGCGGCCAGGGCCTTGAAGGCGTCTACCTTGGCCTTGAAGTCCTGCTCGGTCAACGCCTGATCGGCGATGTCCTGGGCCAGCTTCTTGAGGGACTGCTCGAACTCGGGGACTTGGACGACTTTTTTCACGGCTGGACCGGGGTGCCGGTGCCGCCGTAGGTTGCCGTATCACCGGGAACGAAGCCTGGAGGTGTGTTGGCACCGCCAGCCCCAGCCGCGCTGAACCCGGCCCCACCGGAAGCGATAGCTTTCCGCACGAACTCGCGAATCGCCTCGCGTTGCGCCGGGCTGCCGTCCAGGCCCTTGGCGACGTAGCGCAGCAGTGGGCCACCAGTACCGAAGCGAGCGAAAGCTGCCACCACACCTTCGACAGCGGCACGGGCGGCCACGGTCGGAACCGCCTTGGCGACCTTGCCAATCGGATGGGACAGGCGGTTAAGCCACGAAGCGGGATTCATGACGCCAGCGGCGGTAGCCAGCGACGAGCCCATGTCAGGAACGTCGGAGATCAGATATTCCATATTGCTCGCCAGCTTATGGAAGTCGTCATACGCCTGACCTGGGAACAACATGCGCTGCGCCTCTTCCGGAATCTTTCCGGCCACGTCGCCGAGCAGCTTTCCCGTACTATCGAATTCTCTCTGAAGGATGCGACGGACAGCGACGTTACGGATAGTTATCCACTCTGGACTGTCCTGACCGTAACGCTGCATGACCGTCTTCATCAGGTCGGGGCTTCCGAGAATCTTCTCCGCCGCATCGACCGCGCCAACGGATGGGCTGGCCAGAAAGGACAGTGGGTCATTTCGGCGCTCGACCGTCAGCGTTCTGGCGCGCATAGCGGATTCGCGCTGCGCTCGCTGCATCTCGTCACGCAGAACTCGCTCCGGATTCTGCTGCGCCATTTGCTTGATCTGCTCTCTGGCGTCGAATAGGCGCTTGGACAACGTCTCAAGTGTGTCGCCAGGGGCGAGCACGATATCGCTATCGCCACCATGGAACAGAGCCCGACTGGCCTGGAGTTTCAGTCGGTCGGCGGTCACCTTGTCGTAGGCTCCGTCCAGCACGCCGTTCTGGACACGGTCCTCGACCTGACGGGCGAAGTCCTTGCCACTGATCGTGCCGTCGACACGACGGCTCGCCTGAATCATCTGGTTGGTGTCGGCTGACTGGACGGCCTTCCATACCTGCGGCCCGGTGATGCGACGCAAAGCGCCCATGCGCTCCGTCCAGCCGCCCTGCATCGCCATGGAGGCAATCTCGCCAGGGTCTGGTGGCATTCCGGCCTTGATCGTATCGGTGATCTGCTGAATCTTGGTATCGCGAAACTGCGCCATGTTCTTGGAGTAGAACGAGTCAGCCTGATCTAGAAGGCCGGCGGCGCGCTGTATTCCAGGAGAGTTGGCCGAGTCGTGGATGGCCTCGTCGACCTTGCCGGAGAAGAACTTGTACATGCCGTCACGAAACGACGGATCGAGATTGCCCCAGTTTGGCACATCGCGCAGCATTGTGCGCAGCATGCGTAGCTGACCGAATGTCATTGGCTCAGACTTGGCCGGCTCACCGCCGGCCCCACCAGCGCCGAAGTCGGCCGCAACCTGCCCGCCAACGCCGCCCTGTGCTTCTTTGGGCTTGCCCAGCTTGTCGAGCATGATCACAAGTCCTGGGTGATTTTCCTTGATGTCCTGCGGCAAACGAGAACGGAACTCGTCAACCGCCCCGGTCAGCTTGGAAACATCAGGAATATCGTCTCCGGCCGCCTTGTCCGCCGCGCTATACATCATGCGGGCGCGACGTGTGATCGCGGTACGCAGCGTCACGATCTTGTTGGCCATGTTGCGAGCCAAATCGCCGGGGTTTTCGCCGGCCTTGGCGATGTCGATGGCCTTCTTGTTGTCGTCGATGATCGACTTGAACTCACCGTCCAGAAGATGCTGCGCCTGCATCGTTGCCGAGTTGGCTTCCTCGTTCAACGCCTTCAGGGCATCCTGGTAGGTGCGATCAGCGTCCGCCGATGTGCCGGCGGCGCGTTCACGCGCGGCGGCCTCGGCAGCGCGCTGCGCCACTTCAAGCCGGCCATCGGCGACAGCCATATCTCTGTTTACACGATCTCTAAGGAGCTGACCGGCCTGACCAGGATCGACGGCGCTCGCCGCTCGCACGCCTGGAATGGAACCCTGTTCAGTCAACCGGCCAGCACTGCCACGCTCGACGCCAAGCTGATGAAGCAGATCGGTTGCGGTGCGCTCGTAATATTCCTTGCCGGTTGTCCTGACCGGATCGAAGCCGAACCGGCGCGACATGGCCTCGTAGAACGGCAGAACCGGAGTGTGGGTGGCCCACTTGCTCGGCCATGAGCGGACGCCCTGCGCATCCAGGTCGAGAGCGATCTTCAGCCTTTCCGGGTCGGCCCCCATGACTCCGCGCAGCCAGCTCGGGATCACACTTCCAGCCACACCAGCCGCCTTGGCTGCGCCGCCGGCAATCAGCCCCGCTCCGCGCCCCACACCACTGCCGATGCCACCGCCTTGGGCAGCCCCCATCAGTTGTTTAAACTCTTGCGCCCCCGTCTCGTCGTAGACGCCAGCGGCGCGCAGGATGGTGTTGTTGAGTTCTTGGCCCAGCATCGAACCTGCGGCACCACCAGCCACGGCACCGACCGGTCCGCCGCCGGCACCGCCAAGAAAGTCTCCGCCAGCCGCCAATCCCATAGGCAAGGCCTGGCTGGCGATTGCCCCGGTCACGGCCGGCATGCCACGTCCTGGCTTCAGGCGCTTGCCATCCTGGGTAACGATGTACGGGTCGCCGACCGGATCGCGCTTGATCGAGTCGGCTCCGTAGAACTTGGACAGGACTTTTTCCTGCTCCTCGACATTGTCGGTCATGTCGAAAAGCGTCTGCGCGCCAGGATGGATCGGCTCGTAGGTCGGCTTGGTCCTGAGCACGCCTTCTGGGTCACGGTACAGCCGGCCGTCAGGAATGTCACGGTAGCTCGACGGGTCTTCCTTGTTGACCACATAGGGCTTGACCTGAAGCTTGCCTTCAGGAGTCGTGTACTGCCCGCCCTCGGTGATCTTGCCGTAGCTTTCGGCGTCGGTGACCGACGGAATGTCCAGCGGCTTGACTTCAGGCATCACTGCCCCCCGACAGCCGGATCGCTATCCCACGGATTGCCGCCAGAGCCCCCGCCGCCAGAGTTGTCATCCGGCCCGACGAGCCGCTTGGCTGCGAAAGGCGAAATCGTGTCGCCATGTCTTTCGGCCTCGCTCGCCGCCTTCTGTGCCTCAAGGGCCTTCTTGACGTACTTGAGCCCAGCCACCGTGTTCTGCCACGTCGTCCCTGGATCAAGCCGACCGCCGACTATATCGCGCACGACCTTCTGCATAGCAACCGGAATGCGTGACGAAACCGCCCATCCCTTGAGGGTGGTGGAGGCTTCCAGCGCAATGTCGTCTAGCTTGCTCTGGAGGACGTGGCGGGTAGCATCGTCGGTCAGACCAAGGATGTTGCCGACCGTCTCGGCCGCCTTGCCAATCCTGCCCTTGAAGCCAACCGAGGCGATTGTCTTGTTCACATCGTCAATCGCGCTGTCAATTTTGGCCTGGGTGATGATGATCTGATCTTCGCTGGCACGCATGCGAGCGGCGTCTGCCGGCGTCGGAAGAGCGTTCTTCGTCGCACCCTGCTGGAACTGAATCTCCGACAGCCACTTCTGCTTCATATCGGCCGGCGGCTCCTGGCCGTCGTGCTGGCCCTTGTATTCTTTGACCCTGGCATCAAAAACCTGAGTGGAGGGCGACTGCTTGCTGCTGTCGTTTTCCTTGGCCTTGGCATCAGACAACTGCTTCTGGGCCGACAGAAGCTGCTTGACCGGGTCCCCCTCCGGATCATCTTTCCGCATCTGCATGTACATGGTTTCGAGCGGATCGAACTTCAGATTCCTGGTCTTGTTGGCCAGCCCGTCCATCTTTGTCAGATATTCCATCGCCAGATCGAAGCGCCCGGCCTCGGCGGCGGCACGCATGTACTGATTGTTGCTCAGCGTCGCCATGGTGCGGATGCGAGCCTGGGCCTGCGAATCGTCCTTGCCGATCAGCTCCATGGCATCGTGGTACGACTTGCTCTCCAGATCGTACTGCTTCAGCGCCATTTCGGTGTGGGTCTTCCAGGCCGCCAGCGATGCGTTGTAGGCATCGATGTCGCCCTGCTTGACGGCCTGCATGGCGCTGCCAGCCGCGTTCAGCGCCGAAGTGAGCGGCGTCTTGGTGAACAGCGAGGCCATCAGGCCGAACGTCGACGCTAGCGACCCGAACGATTCCAGCGGCGAGGTTGGCTGCTGGTTGGACTGGAACGGCTTGGTCGCGTCCTCTGGAATCTGCGGCTGCTTGAGCGCCTGACCGCGCGCCTTGGCCGTATCTGAAGACGCCTGAGAAGCCTTCATCAGATCGGCGTTCTGCTTCTCCAGGCCCATGCTCAGATCGTGAAGGGCGGCATGGTTCCTGGCGATCTGATCCATCGCATAATCGATGGTCTTTGTGCGCGGCGAAGCATCGTCCGGAATGCTGACCTCGGCGGGCGCGGCTATGCCGCCCTCGGTCCCGTTCAGCACCTTGGTGTCGTCATCCGCTACGGCTGCGTCTGCCATCTATCACGCGGCCTTGCCGAGCTTCGCCGGCACCAGACCGGCCGAGAACGACGCGATGCTCTGCATGAGCGCATTGTTCTGGGTCGTATTGGCCTGGAGAATGCTGGCCCACATGTTCGAGCTGATGCTTGCCAGATCGACGCCTTGCGCGACCAGCTTGTCGGCGATAGCGAAGGTCTGCTGGGCCATGTTGGCGTCGATCGCCTGCTCCATGCTGGACGCGATCGTGCTGTTGCCCAAGCCGTTGGCCGCCAGATAGGAGCGGACCGAAGCCTTGGCTGAATTCGACGCGGCCTTGAGCGCGTTGGCTGCGAGCGGTGGCAGCTGGCCGTTGAGGGCGTTCTGCATCGCTTGCGAATTGGCGCTGACGATGGCGGCGTTAGCCTCAAGCTGCTTCATGCCAGGAATGTTATTCTGGGCCAAAGCTGACTTGCCAAGCAGCGCTGCGTTCAGAATATCCAGTGGATGATTCGTGACGGTCGACTTCAAGACATCGCCCGCGCCGCCAAAACTCGGATTGTCTATAAAGCTAGAGAATGCTGCCTTGGTCGGATCGATTGCACTTCCGGGAGTTGCTGTACCAGGAGCCCCACCAGGAACCCCAACTCCAGACCCAGTCGGAGAACCAACCACAGGAATTGTGCCAGTAAGGACCGATCCCTGGCCACCGCCGCCGCCTGGACCAATCAGACCGGAAAGAGAGTCTCCAGAACCAACCGAGGCCGGTGCAACGCCAGTCAGTCCTCCGACAGGCAGACTTCCGCCACCGCCAGAAATCGCCAGTGCCGATGGGTCGAGATTGCCAAGCCCAGACGATGTTAAATCGCCAGTCGCGCCAAGCCCACCCGAGACATCGAATCCGCTTGGTGCGGCGGCCGACGTAAGCCCAGCGGCGGCGCTGGGAGCCCCGCTGCCAAACAGACCGCCTGACCCTCCTGAGATGTTTCCGCTCAGCCCAGCGCCAATACCGCCAGTAATGCCGCCAAACAGAGCCGCCGGCCCAGGCTTCTGTCCGGTGATCGCAGCGTCAGCAAGTCCACCAAGCGCACCAGCCCCCACACCGCCGACCAGACCACCAAACTCACCGCCGACTGCGCTGCCAATCGGGCCAGCCAGACCACCGGTCGCCGCCCCTACAACCGCACCCCCGAGAACATCAGGCAACCACTTGCCGTGGCCCGTTGACGCTTCAACGGCACCGGTTCCGGCCCCGATCAGAGCCCCAATCGCCAGTGCATCAAGACCTCCGGTTGGCATTGACTACCTCGAAATCGTCTGCCCAGATCTCTATAATGGCGTCCCATATATCGATCGTGAGCGGGTTGGTGCTCCGAATGACAATCGGCTTATAACCGGCCATCGCCGCCCATCGATTGTAGAACCCAACCCCCTTGCTTGTCTGGCCATTTCTGATCATCTCGATGGCGATCCCCACATATCTGTCGTGCAAATCGTCATCCTCATGATTAAACTTGCCTGTACCTGCGGTCTTTCGTTCAAGCGTTTCGTGAAAATCCCTGCCGACCGCCGTCATGCCCGGGACTGACTTCGCCCACTCCTGGATACGGAAAGCATAAACGTCCATCTTCACCAGGATTCCGTTGATCGGCCACAGCGGGCGCGTAGTGAATTCATGAGAGGCCCCGGAACGCTTCAGCGCAGTCAGCGCCGCCAGATTCCCGGCCGGACGGTGGGTCATCAGCTCCACGGCGTCAGTTCGTGTAAACATCCATCTCAGTCCGTCGATGAACATCCTCATCGCCCACCGACCGCGCCCCTCCGGAACTACGGCGGTGTGAAATCCATAGGTTCCTGGCTGGGTCTGGTAGACGACAAACCCACCGAACTCTCCGGCCAGGATGATGCCAAGATTTTGGTCGATCAGATACTGCATGCTGAATGGTCCGACATGCGGGCCAGCGATAGCCTCGTACACCTCGGGATGGTTCAGGAACCCATCAATCTTCCTGGCGTCATATTGGCGCTCGATGATCACTTTAGCGGCAGGTAGTGCGACACCCTCTGCTTGGTGCGCCCGTACCTCTCCTCGATCATCTGTCCGGGGACATCGCTCTCGCCCCCGAAGACCACGCGGAAAGCCTGCATCTGCTTGCCCCATTCGATGAAGCGGTCGAGGATCGGCAAACCATCGGCCTCGCAGCCGTCTTTCGTGTAAACGAACAGCTCTTCCAGGACCGGGCGCGGGTCAAGCGGATCGTAGGTGATCTGGGCCAGACCGACCGCATTCTCGTTCTTCAGCAGGCAGAATAGATTGTTGTCCATGCAGCCGCGCAGCCACCCGATGACCATTCGGTCGGACAGGTCTGGCCGGCGATCCATGCGCAGCCGCATTGCCAGCCACGGGCCTATGGTCAGCAGGTCCTCATACATGAAGCGAGTGACCGACAAATCGGCCTTGGTTGTCGTATCGAAGACGACTTCCTGTCGGTTTTCAGGGACGGGCTCTGGACGGCTTGTGTCCCTGTCCTCCAGGACATCGAAGCGATTCTTGGTTCGCTCGATTCCTTCGATGTCCTTCCTAGGCGGACGCCCGCGACGGACAGGAACGACGGCAGGCTGAAGATCGATCATAGGGTCAACCCCAATATCTGTTGAGCAGCAAAGTGTTCCTGAAAGTGGATCAGAATCCACTCTTCCAGCTCACTTCTCTTCGTCAAGTCGATGTCTGTCAAGTCATTGCCTTGAATGCCAAGGACAGAATTCTGGACGTTGTGAGCCTGCTGATGCTGGTACAGGAAGACGCCAGGGTCGGCGAGGTGGATTGGATCAAGCGAATAGACCGGAATAAAAATTCCGGCCTGAGAATAGATTGCCCTAGCGATCTGAAGATGGTGGTCCTGATTGGCGAACGAAAACTCGTTCATTCCCGGACCATCGCCCGGCGTGTTATAGAGCTGACCAAGCGACATCAGAAGCCCATGACAACCGCGCGGAAAGTTCCGGCTGCCGGCGTCACCGTTCCAGAGGTGGCGTTGGTCGCGCGAACCACGACAAGGTTGGTGGCCGAGACGCGGCCATCGTAGGCAACCCCAGCCGTAACCGAAGCCGGCATCCCCAGGAATACACCGTCGCCGACCACAGCTCCGGTCACGGTCACGGTCTGGTCCTGACTGGCCCCCGGCACGATCGAGGCGAAGGTGAGCGACGCGGTGGCTGACAGGACATGCTTTACAGCCGCCCCGCCGCCGACCACAAGCGAGGTCGCCGACACGGTGGCGGCGGTAACGGCTCCACTGACCGAAACCGTTCCGGCCGTAAGCAGGCCAGAAACCGCCAGCGACGTGAAGTGCTGGACCTGAGAACTGGACAGGAGGTGGAATCCGCCGCCGCCGCCACCAAGATTGGCGTCGTAGACCAGCATCACCAGATTGCCGATGACGATCTCGCCACCAGTCAGCGCCACCGGGCCGCCGGCTGTATCCGTGTAAACTGGCAATGTGCCAAGCCCGAGGAGCTGTGCTGTGACCGCCGTGGTGTTGGTGCCGGACGCGACACCGCTGAACACCATGTAGTTGCCGTAGAGCGATACGGTCGGATTGTTGGCGAACGGCGTCAGGACCAGTGAGTTCGTGCCGGCAATCGAGCACGGCGCAATCACCAGCTCGCCCACGGCGGCGAAGTTCTCGTCGAAGTAGGTCGTGACGATGCTGGTAAGTGGGCCGAATATGATTGGTAGGGGCATTACAGGTTCGCCTGGGTAGCGCGTTCCCAAATCTTCAGGGACAATAGCACCATATCGGCCGCGTCGGTAGTGAGTGTCAACCCGATAAGCGGCCCGGCCTGGGAAGTCGGTAGAGGTCCGAACACATTCAGGACCGCGCCGCCTACATTGACCGGCGCTCCAACATTGTTGAACACCGGAACAAGCGCTCCGAACTGGTTGAAAATCTTGATGGTGGTTCCGGACACCACGATCTGCTGGGACACGCCAGCAACCGAAGTGTCAATCGAGATGACCAGATCGGGAGATACCAGCGAATAATAGAAGACCATGCCATACAGGCGCAGCGCCGTCTTGGTCCAGTCGTAGCCAGGGAAGTCCCACAGCTTGGACTCGATCACCTTCTGAAGCGAGCCGCTCGGCAGCTGGAACAGTGGATAGATGCCGGTCCCGTCAGTGCCCCACGAAGTCAGCTCCGAGTTGATTTCCTGCGACGAAACCTGGGTCAGGCCGATGGTTTGTGAGGCCGCGAACCACTTCTTCCCGTCCCACAGCAGCAGCTTGTTGACCTGGGCGAGGCTGATCGGATCGATGATCGGCAGCAACAGCATGTAGACGCGGATGCCGAAGATGTCGGCGATGGCCGAGCTGGGGTTGGAGTTGCCGAAGTTCGGAACTGTCGTGTAAACGCCATCCAGCGCATCGCTGACCTTGGTAACGGCCCCGCCATAGGAGACGTGAACGCCGAACGGATTGGCGAACACCACATTTCGGCTGAACACCTGGACCGTGTTCGGCCAAGGCGAGCCGATCTGCGGGTCGACATTCTGGTTGCTGAACTGCACGATCGGCGGCACGCCGGTCGACTGCTGGACGTTCGAGATGTAGTTCAGCGACGAATCTCCGACCAGATACAGGAAGCCGTTGCTCTGCTTGATCCCGTGGAAGCCGACACGGAGGAACGAGTCGGTCGAAACAAACGAGCCCGCGCCATTGCCGGCCGACCAGTCGTCTGGCGCGCCGGGCGCGCTGAACTGGACCAGCCCGCGCGGCGGCGGGATGGTCGGAGCCGCGCCATTAACGATCCATACCCGGCCCTGGTAGGTTTCCAATCCGGTGCCCTGGATGCCGAACGGCATCACGTTGACCGTCGCTTCGGCAACCGAATTGTTTGGATCGGTCACATAGATCGATGGTGGTGTCAGGTAGCCCTCGCCAGCTGCCGTGATGGTCGTCGAATTGACGGCCCCGCCACTGATGCCGACCGTCACCGCACCGCCGGTTCCGCCGCCCCCCATAACCTCGACCACCGCCCCTGAACTGGTGTAGCCGGTGCCACCATTGACGACGTTGATCGATGCGATTGTCCCAGAGGAAATCGTGGCGGTCAGGATCGCCGTCGTGTTCGATCCGCCACCAGAGAAGGCCAGATAGGGCTGATCCTCAAACTGGTAGCCGGTGCCTGGATTGACCACCGATATGGCGGTGACGCCGCCGTTGGTGACTGTCGCGACCAGCGACGCTCCGGAGCCGGCTCCGCCGATCACGCTGATGGTCGGGGCCGAGGTGTAGCCGGCACCGTCGTCGGTTATCTGGACGGTTGGGCCGAGCGTTCCGGCCTCATAGAGCGTCGTGCCATCCCAGATGAAGTAGCCATTGGTCTGCGGCGCGCAGATCAGGACGTACTGGCTGCCCCACTGGCTCAGGCCGATCTGATTGGCCGGGTTCAGAATGGTTCCGGCCGGCGCGACGCTGGTCGTCATCGTCGTGTTGGTGTTGATCGCGACAATGGAGCCGGTGGACAGGAAGGCAATCGAGTACGGCGTGTCGCCGATATTGGCGAAGCCGAAAAACGATAGCTGGCCCGGAGGGGCCATGTAGATGGCAGGGCCAACGTCAGGCAGGGTCCTGGCGTTGTTCGGCCCGATCATCATGAAGCCGTCAGACCAGAAGGCTTGCTGGTCCTCGATAGCCGGGCGCGACGGCTTCGTGTTCATCCCGCTGAACCCATCGAAGACGATGGGCATGGGGTTGCCAGGAAAGCCCGGCGTCTGTGGTGGATGCGCCGGAAGAGAGCCGCCGCGTTCGTCAGCCATCAGAATCTGCCGTAAGGGTTGTTCATTCGGCCAGGACGAGCGGCAACGCTGAAGCGGTTGATTTGCATCATGAACATTTTGTAATAATAGTCCGCCGCGTTCAGGTTTTGCAGTTCAAGGAAGGCGAAGTGGGTGGCGAGATACTTGACCGCATCCGTCCACGGCATCGGAATGGCTTCGACATCGTTGTCGCTGGTCAGGTCTGACGGCAGGCAGATGCAATCCCAGTCCCACTGATACGCCTGCGAGGCGATCGGATAGGCATAGACGCTGCCGCCGGCACCCTGCCCGTACTGCGACCACATGACCGGCACGTAATAGTATTGCAGCGGGTACTGCCGGATCATCGACTGATAGGTGGTGAAGCTGTAGTACGGCAGCGTATAGCGGTAATTGGAGTAGATGATGCTGATCGACTTGATCGCCAGGATCGATTCCACGCCAGGAAACGCACTCAGGTCGACATCGCTGAAGTTGTAGACTTCCTGATTCGTGTTGGTCTGGTTGATCGGCGCGATATGGGCAACCACCGATGCTCCAGACCCGGTCGGGTCGACGATGGTGATCTCCGGCTGGAAATACCCGCTTCCGCCGACATCTACATTCACGCCAATGATGCTGCCACCGGCCTGGGTGGCGATAGCAGTGGCCTGCAATCCGCTCGGCGACGGCAGCATGGCGCTCGGAAAGTCAGGCGCACTGATCGACACGGTGGGGTTGGTGTATCCGGACCCGCTGGCCGTCACGTCAATCGTCTTGATCCCATTCTGGATCGACGGAAGGATGCGAACACACTGAGCCTGCATCGCCACCTGACGGCGCGCGGTGTTGACATATTCAATGATGTCGCCTGGATCGATCAGTTTCTGTCCGCTATCGCGAACAAAGCGCTGCACGCTGCGCATGTAATTGAACAGCATTACTGCCCACCCCCAGACCTGATGCCAAGCCTGTTCGCCGCCACCGGGTCGGGACCTTGCGAATAGTTCGGGGCCAGCACTTCCGGCGTCGCCGCAGCGCGTGCCCTGGCCATGAATTCCTTGAACTTGCTGTACATGGCGTCGGCGTCCTGCGTGCGCTGGGACGACATGTAGGCCATATACGCCGCGAAATACGGAACCGCATCGGTCCACAGATAGGGCAGCGCCTCGGCCGTCGTGTCGTCGACCAGCGCGACAGGGTAGCACACGCTGTCGACATATAGCGTGTAAACGCTATCAGGCAGTGGATCGAGATAGAAGACTCCGCTCGCGCCCTGGCCGATCTGCGCCCATTCGGACGGCGGGCCTTCCTGCGGATTGGCGTTGTTCAGCTTGTAAAGCAGGAACCATGGCCACGGCCTGGACCGGAACCACTGCATGCCAGTGCCGATTCCGGTCAGGATATTGTCGATCGACAGCACGCCCTGGACGCCGTGGATGCCAACGGTCGCGAAGGTCACGTCGATAGCCGAGAAGGCATAGGGACGCTGGTCGACGACAGTTGGAATTTGCCCAATCGTCCGGATGCACTGGGCCTCGCCCGCGATCTGGCCGCGAGCGGTGTTGATGTAAGCCGTCAGATCGGATGTCGCGTAAAGCGGGGTCGACGGGACCGGATTCTGAAGCAGCCTCTGGGTTTGCGCGATGTAGGTGTTAAGCACCGCCGCCTCTAAAAATTAGGGCCGGGTCGGTGGTGGAGCACCTTCCCGGCCCGGCTCGCCCACCCTGAGAACGATCAGCAAGGCTGCATGAAGACGTGTGTGTTGGCCGCTCCCTGAACCAGGGAGATGGTGCCGGCGGTGGTGATCGAGGCCACGTTGGACAGGACCACGCCAGTGGGCTGGGCGGTGAACAGGCCGCCGTCGTACAGTGTGGCGGCGGTCAGCGAGGTGCTGGAGATGGTCACCGAAGCCTGCTGGATATTGCGCGGAGCCGGCAGGATGCTGTTCTCCCAATATGGGTTGGTGAACAGGTTGGCGAAGTTCGCGCGACCGCCGACCGAGAACAGCAAGGTGTTGGCATTGTAGCCAACGCCGACACCGGACACCGACACGCTGGTCGTGGTCGAAAGCACCACGGCCGAGACGGTGGCGCTGGCACCAGCCCCGGTCACGGTCAGGGTCGGAACTGCGGCAGTAGCCGACGCCGCGCCATTGTTGGTCACGATCACGGCAACCAGCGAGCCGGTCCCGGTCAGCGAGGTCACGCCAGCTGTGGCGTTGGTGATGTTCGCCAGATTCGGATCGTATGGCGAAGGCAGTAGGGTGATCGATGGCACCGAAGCGTAACCGCCGCCCTGGGCAAGCAGGGTGATGGCCGAAACCGTACCATTCGCGATGGTGGCGGCGGCCGTGGCCGCAAGTCCGGGAACCGGCGGGTCAGGAATGAACACAACCGGCGGAATGGTGTAGCCGGTGCCGGCGGTCGTCACAGTGATCGAGGTCAGCACGCCGCCGACGATCGGCTGGAATACCGCGCCGCCAGACGAGGCCACGACGCTGGTGGTGGACTGCACGTAGGCCGAGCCACCGCCGGTCACCACCGCGCCGATCACGCAACCGGTCAGGTTGGCGACGCGGAAGTTCTCTCCGTCCGACTTGATCTGGATCGGATTCGAGGACTGGTCGGCGGTCGGGAAGTTGTACCAGCCACCGGTCAGCGGATCGAGGTACTGGAGCATCGCGTAGGAGCCCAGCACGATCTCCCACACACCAGGAGGAACCGGAACCGCGTCACCGGGAGCCAGACCCATCGGAGCGGACGCCCCTTGCAGGTTGCCGTTATACAGCTGCGGCGGGGAAACGTACTGGGGAAGCGGAAGCCCCAGTCCAGCGCCACCAAGATTGTTCTGTGACATGAGCGCTACCCCTTAGAATGCGCCGTGAGCGATGCCTGTGATCCAGGCGTTTGCCGAAGGCTTGGCGGTGACGATGTTGTAACCAAGGATCACCACGCCCTGCTGGCCGATCTGGCCAAGCGGAACGAGGCTGTAGAAGCCGGAGAAGTCCCAGGCCGCGTCTTCCGACATGTAGAACGCCGTGTACTTCGTGTTGACGAAGAACATGTTGCCCTTCGGGCAGAAGTGATCGGCGAAGATCGGCACGCCAGCGATATTGATGTTCGGGAAGGACGAGCGGACCGGCGTCTCGATCCCGTACTGGGTGCCGGGACGGACGAAAACCTGCTCGACACCGATGAAGTCGTTGTTGGTAGTCGAGAAATCCGATGGGTTCATCACCCCGAAGGTCGGAGCCTCGCCGCCAGCGGCGTCGGTGATCTGGATGATGTACTGGGACAGCACCTGACGGGTCATGCCCGCAGCAGCCGAGGCGGTGGCCGCGTTGTAATACTGGCCCTTCCAGTTGGCGTTCGCCGCCGTCAGGCGGCTGATGCCGCCGTAGGTCGGATAGTTGGTGCCGTTGTCGAAGCCGTCCTCGAAGCCGTTCGGATACAGGCTGTTGGCTGAGTTCGGAACGAACATGAGCGGCGACAGCGTCTGGACGCTGACCGCGTACACGTCGTTCATGCGGGCCTTCAGCAGGCTGATCTCGCGATCGGTCGCCTGGATGACGGTTTCGCCGAACGGCAGCGGGACCGGAACCACCCAATAGCACAGCGGGAACTGCGCGTTCTGGACACCGGGGGTGATGACCGGCTGGTTGAAGCCGCCGCCGTAGCCGGTGAATCCGCCCTGGACCATCGACTGGCCCTGGATCGGGATGGTGATCTGGGAAAGGCCGCCCGCAGCCTTCTGCGCGTTGCCCATCATGTAGAACCACGACGGCGACGCGAAGTACATCTGCACGAACAGACGCGGCACGAAGGCGCGGCGTGTCGCGGCGGTCAGTTCGTTGTAAAGGGCTCCAGTCGGAACTGCACCCTGGCCCGGTAGCGGCATTTTCTAAGTCCTTCCCTCAGATTCAGCGGTTAGCGCTTCGCGCCCCGCACCTCGCCAATTGCCTGCGGCACCGCCTGAGCGAGGAAAGCCTCCTCATTGCCGTCGAACAGCATCTTCATCATCTCGTCCTTGCGGGTTTCCGGCTGCATGATGTCGAAGCGACCGGGCGCGGACGGGATCGCTGGAGGGGCGGGCGGGTGCTTGCGCTCGAACGCCGGAATGGCGTCCTCGTGGTCGGCGATGCCGCGCTCTTCCATGAACTTTTCGAGGGCCGCCAAACCATCGTCGGTGTAGCCCTCGCCCTTCGCGTAGCCGCGACCGGTGTCCCAGCGCTGCTGAAGGGTCTTCATCTTCTCTGTCTTCTCACGCTCGGCTTCGCGATCGGCCTGTTCCTTCATGAACTTGGCCATTTCCTCACGCATGCCGGAGACGGCATCCATGATCGGCTTCGCCGCATCGATTTCAGGGATCGGAAGGTTCGGATTGATCAGCTTCTGGGCTTCCAGGACTCGCTTGCGCGCATCCGGGTGGGCCAGCATCTTGGCGATCGTATCGCGCTGCCCATGGAGCAGCGCGAGTTCGCCATCATCGATTTCGACGAGCGCCATGGATCAGCTCTTGTTCGGAACGTGAGCGATGCCCATCGCCGCCGAGCTGACCATGTTCGGAAGGTGGTCCTTGCGGCCGGCGATCTCGGACTGCTCCATCGTCACGCGCACGATCATCGAATCGGGCGGGTTCTTCGGGATCGACTTGGTGCTGTCCTGAAAGATATTGACCATTGTCGTCTTCCTATCTCACGCGCCCGGACCGGGCTGCGGTTGTGGTCCAGACGGAGCGGCGGGCGCGCCTCTCATCTGCGCAATCAGCGGAGCCATCTGCTGCTGCTGCTGCATAATTCCCTTCATGGCGGTATTTTCCACGCCGCCCATGGCGGGGTTTGGCGGGACATGGCGAGCCAACTGATTCATTGACTTCGCCATGTCCTTCCAAGGCTCGGAGCCCACCGGCAATAGCTGGAGGGCTCGCTCCATGAGGCGGACGATCACCCCAATCTGCGCCATTCCGGAAGCCTCAAGACCGCGATTCGGCGTGGGCATTGAAGTCGGGGAGGAACCGAAAGGCGGCTGACCCGGCTGTGTGCCCGCACCAGCTTGCGGCATCGACTGCCCTGGCTGGATTGGAGGAACGCCCGTCATGGCTTAGCGGCGACCCTTGCGGTGACCGCGACGGAAACGGATGTTCATGACAAACTTCCTTCCTGCTGGAGTTGCACAAACCCAAGAGATTCCTCTTTTCAGCCGCCGATCTTGCGTCCGTGAGGAAGCAGGAAGGCGGTTGCCTTGGGTGCCCGCATGTTCGGCTTGAGTGGGTGTAAACATCAACAGGTTGATTAAACAGTTTAAGGGTGTTATTAAAGATCAGCGCGATTTGATCGGAGAATGACGATGAGCACCGACACAACCGGACGGGCCGGAAGGGGCGAGTCGCGCACTCCGCTCGATTCGAAGACGTTCGGGAATATGCTGAACACGGCGCAGGCCGCTTACCTGCTGCACGTCTCGCACGACTGGCTACGCGATGCGCGCCGTCGCAAGCACGATGGTCCGCCGTGGTACTGGTTTGGTCAGAGGACCATCCGCTACCGCCGCGAGGACATCGAAAACTACATGAAGGAACGCCTGAACTGGACACCGCCAGACTATGGCGACGAACCAGCCCAGGACTAGGTCACCTGTGGTGCTTGCCGACTTCCTTGGCGAGCAATTCTGGATGCTCCTGGAGCAGCTTGGCGTGCTGCTCCTGCTGCTGCTTGAGGCGAGCAAGCAGCAGGTCTTTGGACGGGAACGGCAGCTCTTCGATTGCTGTTTCGCCGGTAATGAATCCTGATTTGATGCCGAACGCGATCAGCTCGCGATGATCCTCCTCGTAGATCGGGCTTGAGGAGTGGCTGTCCACCGTGATGTGGATGTCATCCGGAAGCTGCGACAGCAGGAACTGGGTCGGCTCCGGATTGTTGGCGTCCGTCCAGTAGGCCGACGCATCCTTGGCCTGGAGCAGGGCGAAGGTCTTGTCGGCCGCCGCCGCGCACTGGCGCTCGACCAGAAGCGAACGGTCGCGCAATCGCGGACTGGCATTGCGAGTCAGCGTCTCGGCGTGAACGCCGGCCCTGACGCCGGACTGGCCCTGACCGGACAGGATATTGTCGAAGCCGGCGATGGCGTCCATCTGCCGGTACAGCATCTCGACAGCGGTGAAGGCTTCCTGCGGCAGCTTTGGGGTCAAATCCTTGACATCGGCCCCCTGCGGCAGGCCCATATAGCCCTGGGCGCGGAACTGGTCATACAGTTCGTCGGTCAGGCCATCGTAGCCAGGAAAGGCCAGCAGCTTGTCGTACATGGTGCCCATAACGCGGCGGATGTCGTCCCACCATGTCGCCGACAGGTTCTGCGGCTCGATCAGATCGGTAATCTCGGACCGGCCCCAGATGTAGCCCTGCTTGTAGTTGGGCTGGATGATCGAATAGGGCTGCCGGTGCTTCACGAACATGTTCGAGCGCTTGAAGATCGGCGCGATGATCACGTCCGGGTCGACCATCTGGATCGTGGTCCAGTCGCCGCGCTCGTCGTCGACCACGTAGAGCTGGTGGAACTTGATCATCTCCGCCGCCACGTCCGGCCCCATGATCGCATAGCCGGGATCATTGGAAAGCTGGACAATACCGCCGGACTGGATACGGTTGCCGGTGCCGGTCAACGAGGTATCGAGCGTCGATGTCGACAGAACCTGATGGAAGAAGCTGGTTCCGGTGCCGACGCCGCTCTGCTGGCGAGCATTGGTGACGATCCGCTTGTACAGTTTCTCGGCGTCAGGAAGGTGGCTGATCCGACGCCACACCTCGGACTTGGTGAGGAACATCGTCTCCAGGATGGCTTCCTGGTCGTCCAGATTGTTGATCGTCTCGTTGTAGACGCCGAGATTCCACGGCATCACCAGACGCCCGGTCACGCCGTTGAAGGTTTCGTTCTGGCAGATGAACGCCGCCCCGTATTGCAGGGCCGGCGGGACCGCCGAGGCGAAGATCATATCGATGTCGTGGCGCTGCCACTCGCGCGTCAGGACGCGCGATGCCATCTCGGCCTTCTTCAGAAAGTCGGTGTCGTAGGGAGTCTCGAAATCGATATGGAATCGCAAGTCGGACGGGCTGAACAGGTGCGACGCCAGATTGTCGAGATGGGCGTACAGCTTGTTGACCAGGGCACGAACCCCGCTGGCCCGGCCAGTCTCCACCCACTGGTAGTATTGCTGGCAGAGCGCCTGCCTGGACCCCATCGAAATCGAGCACTCGGCCACCCGCTCCTGGGCGAACTTGAGGGTTTCCTTGTGGGAAGTCGGGAAGATCACTTGGCCACCCCCATATTGCCGGCACGCATGACCGACGCCGCCGTTACGTGGTGCTGGCGCTGAACCTGCGAGCGGACCCAGTCTCCGGCCCCAGCGGCCGGTCCCTGCCGGGTCGCGGCGGCGAATTCGGCCCCGACTTCAGGCGACTTCATGTTCATGACATTGGGGTTGTTCTGGACGAAGCTGGTCATCTCTGGGCTGACCGGCAGGGCGGCGGCAGTGTCGCCCTCGCGCAGGCTGTCCTTCAGATTGGTCATCGCCATGCCGGTTTCGGCGGCGCTCTCGCCCAGCACCTCGGCGGCCATCTCGGCCCTGGCCTGGGAACCGGACTCCATGTCGCGGTAGACCTTGTCGGTCACTTTGCCGATCGACTTGGCGATGTGTGGAAAACGCAGATCGCTGATGTCGACCGGCTCGGCTGGCGGCGCTCCTGCTCCATGACAGATCGGGCAGTCGTCCGGAGGCGGCTGGTTGGCCGAGACAAGCGGAACCCAGAACGAACCGCCACAATCAGGGCAGCGATAGCAACGCTCGCGCATCAGCGATATCTCCAGGTGTTGCGACGCAAGTCCGCCGCCAGATTGCGGCGCGTGGCGATCTTACGTTTAAAGAACGATTCGATCTGCATCTTGTTGAGCAGGGCCATCTGATCGGCCAGGGTGAATTGCTTCTTGGCGTTCTCGACAGCGCGAGTCTTGCCCTGCGACACCAGGGCCATGCGCTCAGCCTGCTCCCAGGCCCGCAGCCCCATGGCCATTGAGAAGACCCGGTCGTCCTTGTTGGATGCTTCGGCTTCGATCTTGTCCCCCTCGCGACGGATGGTCTTCATCTCGTCGATCAGGTCCCTGGAATGGATGATCAGCCGGCCGGTCGAGGTGAAGTCCCGACAACGCTCCATGATGGTGACCTTGAGCGAGCTGTTGGTCTTCAAATGAAGGACGTGACCGGCCCCCATCGAATCGGTCTTCGTATATATATAGTGTCTGACGTTGCTGAAGATGTTCTTCAGCCCCAGCTCCTCGGCCACCGGGCGCAGGTAGCCACGCTGGATCACGGCGGGCAGCTGCTGCATCTCGCGCAGCATGGCCTCTCCGGGTCCGTTCAGTTCGATGATCAAGCGTGAGTTCTTGTACCATCCGGCCAGACTCATCATGACCCAGGCGAACTGGTGGGGCTGGAAGTTCGGGCTGGCGAACTCGGCAACCTGCTCTACGCAGTCGGCATAGCAGCGCAGCACCTGAAGGGCGGAGCGATCGTTCTTCTCGTTGTGGCCAAAGGCCGGATCGCCGGACAAGACATAGTGGCCGTGCTCGTCGGGCTCCTCCCACACCTTGAGCTGGGTCATGCGGCGGTTCAGCGCCGGATGAACCTGCATGTAGACGAACTCGGTGGCCGGCACGAAATAGTACGGCTTGTAATTGTCGGTTACGGTTTCCTTGGTGATCTGGGTCAGCTTGTCGGCCGGAAAGAACTGGCTTCCGGTCTGTATAAACGCTTCGTCTTCGGTCCAGGGCTGGTCCTGCTGGAGATAGCCGCTCTCCTCGCCTTCGCCATCGAACTCGTCATCGTCGGCGGCGATCGGATTGGACTTCCAGCGATACCAGGCCAGCTGCTCCTGGTCGACTTCGTAGCCATACTGGTCGCGAACCGCGTCGATCTTCTCCTGTTCGCCCTCGGTTGGCGGCTCCAGGCCGTACAGATCGAAGCCCTTGGAGCCCTTGACGAAGCGCTGGTCCTCGCGCGCCCACCAGCCGATGAACACGGTGCGCTGGGTCAGGCTATCGGCCCGCGCGTCCTGCCACATGCGATACCAGTCGTTGAAGCCGCGCGCCGTCGACTCCCATATATAGAGTCGGTCCTTGTATTTGTCGGACAGCGCCTGCCGGAGCGAGACGATACCTTCCGGGTTTTCCCAGCTGCACATTTCGCTGGCCCAGACCATGTTCAGGCCGCTCGACCGGCCCAGCGTACCGCTGGAGCGATTGGAACGCACACCGGCTGACATGAAGCGGAGGAAGCTGTCGTTGGACAGGCGCAGGCCGTAGCGGTTCTCGCTCTTCTTTCCGGGGAATCCGAAGCGAGCCGGCAGATTGTCCAGGATCGTGGTGATCTCTGCCCTCGCCACTTCCTTGTTGGAGTCGGTGTCGAAGATCATCGCGCCCTGGAGGCCGGGATGGACGCCGAGCCAGAAGAGGGCGAGGGCTCGCGAGATGGTGGAGATGCCGAGCTGTCGGCTCTTCAGGGCCTTGAAGTCATGAACATCTTCAGAGAGCCCGTCGAACACGGAGTCGAGAAAGCGTTGCTGCGCAAAATAGATATTGTCGGCCATGACCGTGAGGCCGCCGGTATCCTTCGAGTTGATGACGACATATTTCAGGAACTCGTAGAAACCGGCCCGGAAGGCAGCAACCTTCTCCGGCGTCCAAGCCCCGCTCTCGACAAGATCGGCCATAGCCACGCATTTAACATTGCGGGGCCGGCCTTTACGATAGAGCTATGCGCGGATAGTACGATTATGACGATTAGATAGCTGCGGCTCTATCTGGTTGGACCACATCTTCAGCGCCGATCCCACCGCTTGGTGCATATCCAGGTAGCGATACGTCGCCAGCCGTCCGCCGAAGAACGTGTTCGGTTCAGACCGCGCCATGGTCGCGTAGGCGTCGTAGAGCATGCGATCGCCCGGCGTATTTACGGGATAGTGAGGCACATCCCCCGGCACCGCCGCCCGGCTGTACTCGCGAGCGATGATGGTTTCCTCTCCGTAGTCACGGTCGGGACGGAAGTGCTTGAACTCGCTGATGCGAGTGAACGGAATGTGCTCGTCGGCATAGTACATGACTGGAATTCCCTGGAAGTCGCCGGCCAGACGCTCCATCTCCAGATCGACCACCCGCCAGTTGAGCCGGCCCAGGCGATAGCCGAAATAGGCGTCGACCGGACCCGTGTAAACGACCGGTATATCCGAACGCAGCGACTTAACTTCGTCCCATTCCGTGTTGACATACAAGCTGATATGGTCCTGGTTCACCATCCTGGAAAACATAGTGTCGTAGCCGTCGATCGGCAGGCCCTCATACTTGCTGGTGAAGTAGCGGTTGTCGTAGGTGTAGCGCACCGGCATGCGCGCCACCGTTTCCGGCGGCAGCAGCTTCGGATCGGTGTCCCATTGCTTGGCCGTGTAGCCCCTGATCAGCAGCTCGTAGAGCGGACGGCCGATCGAAGCGATGGCTTTCTCCTCCAGATTGCCAGGCCGACCCCTGATCTCGGCCGCATGCTGCTCGACCCAGTTCCTCGCCAGTCCAGGCGACATCGCAGCGCCGGTATAGAGCGAAATCGTCGCCAGATTGACCGGCAGGGGCCAGACGCCGCCGCGCGCCACCGTCCAGGTGCGCTGCGTATAGGGATACCAGCCGGTGAAGCGCGAAAGGTAGTTCCAGACATCGTCGGAATTGGTGTGGAAGACGTGCGGACCGTAGCGATGCACCTCGATTCCGGTAGATTTGTCGAAATAGGCGTTCGCGGAGCCGCCGGAATGGCTGCGTTTGTCGATAATCGTGACGTTGAAGCCGGCTGATGCGGCTCTTTCGGCGATTGTCAGGCCGAAAAAGCCAGCGCCGACGACAATCAGGTCAGCGTTTTCGAACAGACTCACCCCGGCACCTCGTTTCCCCACGCATCCCAGCCGAATCGGCGCTGCCTCGCGAACATTTCGAGGTACGGACCGTCGAACATAGCCTCGATCAACCCGTATTGTTCGTCCGGCTTCTGCGAATGGGCGCGGCGCGGCGAAAACAGGAAGTCGCGCACCGACCGGTTCTTCAGAACGGGCTTGCCGCGCCTCGCCAGAAGGCACGGCTCGACGTTCTTCCGCGTCCCGTAGCCGCAACCGAAGGCGTATTTTCCGGTGACGGGGTTGAATTTGATCCACTCCCAGGCCAGACCAGAGTAGGTGAAGCCCCAGGCTTCGATCACCTTCTGCGACCAGAAGATCGTCGGCCAAGTCGCCCACAGGAACAGGACGGCGTCGTCCTCAACCCGGTCGGCGACCGGCAGGCGGCAGATATCATTCAGGGTCATGACCGAATAGTGCCGGTCAGCCGACTTCCCCTTGCCCCTGTCGCTCCAGGTGGCGAAGGACCACGGCGGATCGGCGAGGATGACGCGGTATTTCACCGCCCCCTGATCCCCATGCCGCCCGGCCGCTTCGCGTCCACGCGGTCCCGCTCTTTCTGAACCTGCGTGGCGAGCAGCAGGTAGAACATGTCGGCCGCGCCGTCGTTCGACGTGACCATTGCGATCAGAGCCTGCTCACCGTCCGGCGGAACGATCACAAAAGCCCCGCCGAACTCGCTCTCCTCGGCGGCCTCGATGCGCTCGGCCATGGTGCGGAACTGATTCGCGATTGATTGCTTACTCATCGAACATCTCGATCTGTCTTTCGTCAGGCTTCGGCTTGCGGTGATGGATTGGCGGCAGGACGCGCCAGCCCTCATGGACCAGGTGCTCTCTAAACGCTTCCGCCATCAGGACCGTCGCGTTCATCTCTGAACCCATGTCGTTCCTTAGCATATGGAGAAGCTCTATCGACAGGCCCGGCAGGGGCACCCTCTTCCTCCCCATCACACCCTCCTATCCGCACGCACCCGACCCGGACTATCCTGGTCGACGAAGTCATGCCACGGAACGAACTGTCCGTCTGGCCAGAAGCCCCAGACGCGACGCTTGTGGAAGACAACCCAGAGCGAGATGGTCTGTTCTGTAAAAACCATCTCCAGACGATGCTTCTCCTCGGCCTTCCGGTACAGCATGTCACCCTGGATTCGCGATATGCGACGCCTATTCTCCAGATGCTCGTAGTACGCGCCACTCAGCAACACGCTGACATTGTCGCCAGGATGGTCGTGCAGAGCGCGATCGTCATCGTCGTGAACCATCTTGTGAACATACAGGCTGAACCACTTGGTCTTGATGATATGCCAGCGGTACAGGTACGGCTCGTCATACGGCGCGATGACGAAGTCAGCGGGCCGCGAAGCCATGGTGCGGCGAGCGTAGGCGAGCAGGCGTAGGCGCAGCCATTCCGGAATCTTCATACCTCCACCCCATTCCTGGCCAGGAGTTCACGATACACCGCCAGATCATCGCAGTGGGTGAGATAGTCCCAGCCGCGCGGATAGGCGTACAAACAGTTTAAACGTGTCAACTCATGCCGATCATCGCGGTCGCCACGCAGCGGAAGGATATGCAGATTGTCGCCGAAGAACTTCTCGAACCATACCTCCGGCCATTCGCCGCCGCGCCGCTCGTGCTTGCGCCACGCCTCGACCAGACCCATGGCAGCGCACTGTTTCACGTGAAACCCCATGATATTGGTCTCGACGAAGTCGTGCATCTTGCTCCATGCGCTCGTACACAGCATGCCGTAGGTCTGCATCCGGTCCACGATCCACTCCGGCTTCCGGGCCAGGATCATGTCGCTCTCCAGATAGAGCGCGTACTCCATGCCGGTCCACGCACCCTCCTCGACCGCCGACAGAATGGCATCGGTGCAGTGGTCGGAGCCGTTTAGCAGGTACTTGTTCGGCTCGCGGTTGACCACGATGGCCCGCTTGATGTGCGGTGCCCACGGCTCATCATGTTTCAGCTCGACGAACCCCTTGTCGGCCAGCACCGAAGCCGCGCTGATCGGCGAATCGTTGTCGAACAGGATGACCGGCCAGTCCGGCGGCGTCAGCTTGTTCAGCACGTCGGCCCACAGCCTGACCAGCTGCGCCCGCGCGTCATCCTTTATGAACGAGCTGGAGGTGATGAGAGTCTGGTTCATTCGTCGAGATACCTGAAGCCGTACACATCCTTGATATAGGCGTTGAGCGCGCTGCCAATGCTCGCCGCGCCCGTCACCATCTCGGCCACGTTCTCCGGCACCTTCTCGTAGACGGCGGTCTTGCCGGACTTATAGGTCACGAACAGCTCACCGTCCTCATAGCCGATGGAGTCGACGTGACTGGAGAAGACCTTGCGCATTTCAGGCATCGCTCACTCCACGAACACATTGAAGCCGACCGGCGGTGTCGGCCACATCAGGTAGGAGCCATCCTCGCGCTCGGCGATAAAGACCGGCTTTGCGGTCGGGGCCACCCACAGGCCCTCGGCCGTGACAGCTCCCATTCCGCGCAGCTCCGCCTCATCGATCCAGATCAGTCTGGTCATGACGATCTGCCTCTTTCCTGCGGCCTTGACCGCCCGGCGGGCGAGGCGCGCGTTCCTTCTGCGCTCGGCCCACCTCAGATACCGGCGGTTCGCGGAATTTATGAACTCCATCAGGCTCATCACGCGCTCCCTTGCACATCCATATTGATCAGCCGCATGTCCTGGTAGATGCGCGGCATCAGTTCGGCGAGCCGGTGCAGTCGCTCCGCGACGTGCTCGGCCGGCACGCCATTGTGGAACGCGATGTTGACGAAGGCGCTGGTCATCGCGTTGCTAACCGTATCCAGCCCCAGCCCCTGGGCCAGCGCATTGCCGCACAGATCGGCAAGGAACATGGTGAAGCGGTGCGAGGGTTCGTCTGGATCGACGTCGTTGACAACGTATCCCTTGTCTTCAGTCACTTTCGCTTTCCTCTTCCTGACGGTACATCTCGATCATGGCTGCCTTGACGATCTCAAGGCGGCCTATCCTTACCGAAAAGTTGTTCGTCCCGCTGACAAAGTCCCGCCATTTGTGGCTGGTCAGGTTGACGATGATCAGAACATCGTCCACCTCCCCTTTCTCAGCCAGATAAAGGCATTCCTTCAGATACTCAACTATCTGATTCCTTATCTTTTCGGACGCCAATGGCGCTGTGACCAGCCCGATTACTTTAGCGTCGTCAGCCATTCAGCAGCCTCCTTCATCGCCGGACGCCAGTCGCCACCGAAGCGCTGACGGAACACATGCGCCGTCTCCGGATACCATACCGAGCGGTCATTGTAACCCCAGACCCAGTGCGGGGCTCGGGACGGCGACAGCACGGCGAACGGAAGGCAGACCGCGCCAGCGATATGGACCACCGAGGTGCAGACGCTCACCACCGCGTCCAGATGCTCCATGATAGCCATGGTATCGGTGACATCCCTGATCTCCCAGGACAGGTCCTTGATCAGATTGCCGAGATGGGCATGCTTGTTCGGCAGCGCTTCCGGCCCGACCTGGAGGCTGTAGAGCTGGATGCCGGGCGCGTCGTAGAGCGCGAGAAACTCCTCCGGCACCGTCGAGCGGTTGGTGTTGTTCTCCATGTCCGGGCTGCCGGCCCAGGCGATGCCGACATGCAGCTTGCGACTGGGGACCAGCCAGTCCGGCTGTATGGTCGTGGCGATCGGCCGCCCTGTCCACTCTTCGCCGATCTCCAGGATTTCGTTGTCCTTCAGTCCCATCGCCACCGGCAGGCTCATCATCGGACAGTAGTAATCCGCCTCCGGCATCGGGGCCGGCGATCCGATGATCGTCGCTAACCCATCAAACTCCGCCGTAAACAGCTTGACCAGGGCCGGGTGTACGCTGATCGTCAGGCGCTCCGCGTACATCCCGGCCCGCTTGATGAACCGTCCGAACTGAATAGTGTCGCCGATGCCCTGCTCACCGACGATGAACAGATGCCCGGTCTTCTCGCCGCGCCAGAACGGCATCGGATAGTTCTCGAATTCCTTCAGCTTAAAGCGGAAGCGCGATTCGTACTCGCGCAGGCCCTTCGACACTTCGTCGTTATAGAGAAGGGCGAAGGCCCGGCTCACCCGGTAGGTCGGATTGCCCGGATCGAGGGCGATCGCCTGCTCGGCAAGCGACAGGCCGCTCTCATGATCCCTAACCCCCATATACATATGGGCCAGATTGTTCAACGGGCCGGGCAGGCTGGTCGTCACCTTGCGCGAGCGCTCCGTCCAGGCGATCCCGCCATGCACGTCGCCCTGAAGGTAGCGCGACCAGCCGACATTGGAGAGCGCGTAAGGCTCCTCGCCGAGCAGCTCGACGGCCCTGCGGAAGCAAGCCTCCGCCGCCTCATGCTTGCCTTCCAGCATATAGTCGGTGCCGAGGTTGAACCACGCCCCGCCGATGGCCGGGTCGAAGCGCAGGGCCTGCTCCGTCAGCCTGCGGCCGGTGGCGCGGTCGCCCTGCGAGCGGGCCTGGGCCGAGGCGCGGAACAGCGACTGGCCCGGCGGTTCCTTGAGAGGGGTGAGGGTGGTTATGTCGTTCATTTCTTTGCCTCGAACAGGGTGCCGGTCGGGCCGCAAGGCCCGAATTCTCTGGATATGGCGGCGAACTCAAGGTCCGGCTTCTTCAGCCCCATGCCGAGAAACGCCCGCTTCATGTTGTCAGGATGGGATTTGTCTGGCGAAGCGCTGCACCTGGAAAACTCCAAAGCG
>Ga0265326_10000058_pt1 | contig 64571 bp, 102 predicted proteins | sample 41424metaG_FD_192439 | JGI IMG/M metagenome (GOLD analysis project Ga0265326, IMG submission 192439) | Rhizosphere microbial communities from Carex aquatilis grown in University of Washington, Seatle, WA, United States - 4-14-24 metaG | ecosystem: Host-associated > Plants > Roots > Rhizosphere... | reverse complement strand
CAGGCGGCGTAGGCGGCGTAGGCGGCGGCGTAGGCGGCGGCGTAGGCGGCGGCGTAGGCGGCGGCGTAGGCGGCGGCGCGGGCGTCGTCGGCGGCGTCGGCGGCGTAGGCGGCGGCGCGGGCGGCGTTGGCGGCGGCGGCGGCGTCGTCGGCGTCGTCGGCGGCGTAGGCGGCGTCGGCGGCGGCGGCGTAGGCGTAGGCGGCGGCGCGGGCGGCGTTGGCGGCCTTCGGAGCATCCAGAGCCTCCCGGGCGGCTCGGATGGCGGCGCGCGGGCGATCGTCCCCGGGGCGGCGCTCTTCGAAGATCGCCAGCACGTCCTCGGCCGACGCGATCGCCGCCTCCGCAAACAATCTGGCGCGGGCAATCTGCAGCGAGACGCTGCCGCGCGTGCCGATCATCTTGGGCGCGAGGTCGCGGAGGACGTCGCGCAGCCACTGGGGGCCGCGATCGTTGAGGCCGATGGCGTAGGCCGTGATGGCCGGGCAGGTGCAGCGCGGATGGTCCGACCAGGGTTCTCCCGCGAGGTAGGAGACCAGCTCCATCGCGCAGGCGCCCTCGTCGATCGACTCATGGCTGCCGGCCGACAAGGTGAACGACGACGGATCGATGGCGGGCAATTGCTTCACGGCTCAACTCCTCTGAGTGGTTCGTCCCCACGCTTCGGCGAGGGCGAGAATGGCGAGTGTCAGCGCGACGGCGCCGAGCGGCGGGTGCAGGAGCAGCGCGAGGCCGGCGACGATGACGATCGTGCTCAAGCGCGGCGGGCGGAGGTTGCGGGCGAGGGTGCGAAGGCGGGCGACGGTCACTTCAGCACCATGCCGGCGACGCGCTCAGCGATCTGTTTGGCGATCGCCGCGGTTGCCGCGCCCTTCAGCTGTTCACTGATGCGCTTCGTCTCGGCGCCCACGGCTGCCGCAAGATCGTTCTGGACGATCTGGCCGAGCATGAATTCGATCCGTGGCTTGCCTTTGTCAGACCAGCCGATCTCCTTGATCGGGGCCCCATACGGGTCTACCTTCTGGCTCGCCCAGATTGTAATGTTCTCGGCGATAAGGCTTTCTAGGCTGATAGGAGAACCCACCGGCTTGCCGAAGCCATCAGTCGGCTGGAGCGCTTTGGAGAGAAGATCGGCGAGGACAGGCCGCGCCTTCTCTTCGATCATCTGATCAATCAGATCGTCGATCTTAGTGCGAACTAGAGCGGAATACTCGGCCCGCTTATCGTAACCAGACGACGCAACTAGTTGCCGAGCGATTGCGCCCGTTACCTGCTCGATCGTCGGCATTGGGACGTTGAACGTGACCGTCGCGTGGCCCATCGGCTCGGCGGGCTCGATTTCGTCGATCTCGCGCTCGTCTTCGATCTCGTAGACCATCCCCGCCTCCCTCAATCAGCCACGTAGTTGCTGGTCAGTCCTCGATCTCAGCCGCGACGACATGGCCGGCTTCCTCGGGGACGGTGACGGAAAGCGCGGATGCGACCGGCGGCGTCATGGTGACGTTGAGATCGACGCGGCGAACTGAGGTGCTGCCCTCTTCGTCGAGAAACTCTTTGGCCGTGCTCTCGACGTCGCCGCTATCAATGTCGATTACGCGCCATGCGCCGTACTCGTCCATCAGGATTGCGATCTTGCACTCGACCGGCTTCGCCATCGTCGTTGCTCCCTATTCACAAATTTGCTGCAGAAGATCGCGGATCGCGTCCGCCTCGGTCGCGCCGTACCCAATCGGGCAATGGCTGTCTTCGGCGCCGTCGTAAGTGCTGTCGTCGATCGCCGACCAATCCATGCTCCGGATCGGAATGGGCGGATAAATGAACGTCGTGCGGATGCTGGCCGCGGTTTGCTTCAGCACGGCCTCAAGCCGGCAGACTTCACCGAATTGCTCGGCCGTCTCGGCTTTACGAATGTCATCCCGCAGGATATCGGCGATGATCGCGTCGACCTCGATTGCCATCGTCGTTCCCCATCTTCGCCGCCCGGCGGGTGGCTGCTGGGGAAACATATCTCACGGAAATTTCCGTTCGTCAATACGGAAAACGGAAATTTCCTGCGGCGAGCGATTAGCCGCCGTCGTACCGACCGACGACTCTGAACGCGAACGGCCATTCCTTCTTGGACTTCTCGAAGTCCGCCGGTTCGCCGGATGGTGGATTGTATTGGCGAAGCCGCCAGGCCGAGGCGGTTGACCCGAGATAGGTCTTGACCATCGCGCGGAAGTCGCCTCCTTCGGTGGCCGTCGTGATGATGGCGTCCTTGCCGCGGACGAGAGCCGCTTTCGGGTTTACAACGACGATCTCGCCGGCTTCGTAGCGAGGCTCCATAGAATGCCCGATCACGACGACGGCATAACCAGCAGTCACGTTCTTCAAATACCACGGCCGGGGTACGATCTCGACGGGCTCCGTCGAATCGATGACCATCTCTCCGGAGCCGCCCTCGACCGCTGCGTACACAGGTAGGTCGCGAGCTCCAAGGAAGCGGGGGATGGGCTTCACTCGCATAGACGTCGACTTTGCGGGCGGCTTACGAGCGGGCACCACCAAAGGGCGTGTGAAGCCAATTTCGCCCCTGATAGCTTCCCACGCGTCGGCGCTGAGGGATGCCTTGCGCCCGCTCAGATAGTCGCGAACGTAATCAGGTCCGTGGCCTATCGCCCTGGATAGGGCGGTCGCGTCAGTGCCGGCGTCGGCGATCGCCTGGCGTAGCGCATCCTTCAGGTCGTCGTCAGCCATGAAGGGGACTATCCCTTCCGCGCCATCGGAAAACGACAAGGATTTTTCCCTCTTGCGGAAACGTAAAAATCCGTCTACGTTTTCCGTATGGAAGAGCAGCTCCGCCAGTCATTGATCGGTCTCGCTGACGCGGTGTCGGGGCAACTGTCCCGGTCCGCCATCGGCAAACGCGCCATCAATGACACCACGTTCTTCGCTCGCCTTGAGCGAGGCGACGGCTTCACGGTCAAGACCTTTGACCGTGTCGTCGGCTGGCTGAGCGCCAATTGGCCAGACAACATACTGTGGCCTGCCGACGTTGAGCGTCCTGAGCCTCGCCCCGTCGCCCCCGCCCCCTCCGAGCAGGAGGGCGCGCAGGTATGAGCAAGCTCACGAAACCGCAGATCGCCGCCCACAAGCAGGCCTGCGAACTGTTGCGGCAGGACGTGCTTTCCGAAGACGACCGATGGTTCGTGCTGGAGAACTGGCAGGAGTCGGCGACCCACATCAACAGTGCGGCCGGCGCGTTCTTTACGCCGCTGGGCCTCGCCCGGGATTTCCGCCTCGAAGTGCATGGTCGGCGCATTCTCGATCTCTGCGCCGGGATCGGGACGCTCTCCTTCTTCCTCCATCCGACATGCTGGGATGACGCTAAGCGCGAGATCGTCTGCGTCGATAATAATCCTGATTATGTTTCCGTCGGCCGCAAGATTGTCCCCGAGGCAACATGGATCGAGGCTGACGTCTTCGCTCTTCCGAACCTTGGCCATTTCGACTGCGTGATTGCAAACCCGCCGTTCGGCGGCACGGCTCGATCCAAATCTGCCTCGCCCCGCTACCGCGGGCGCGAATTCGAGTATCACTTGATCGACATTGCCAGTGATCTCGGCGACGCTGGCGTGTTCATCGTTCCGCAAATGTCGGCTCCGTTCAGCTATAGCGGACGGCAGGACTTCCGAATCTCGTCGTCGACTGCGTACGCGGGTTTCGAACGGCAAACTGCGATCCAACTCTCCGTCGGCATTCCGATCGATACCTCGGCATATCGGAACGAGTGGCGCGGCGCCGCCCCGACGACCGAGATCGTCCACGCTGATTTTCACAAAGCCCGCTCGATGCGGGGTGACCGGCGCAACCAGGCCGCGGAAGATCTACCGCTCTTCTCGGCGGGAGAGGCGGCATGACCGCTCCCCTCCGTGTTCTGGACATCTTCAGCGGAATCGGCGGCTTCTCGCTCGGCCTCGAGCGCACCGGCGGCTTCGAGACCGTAGCGTTCTGCGAAATCGATCCGTTCTGCCGTCGTGTGCTCGCGAAGCACTGGCCGGATGTCCCCTGTTATGACGATGTCCGCACGCTCACGGCCGATCGACTCGCGGCAGATGGAATTGCCGTTGACGTCATCTGCGGCGGGTTCCCGTGCCAGGACATCAGCAACGCCGGCAAGCGCGCCGGCATCGATGGCGAGCGCTCCGGGCTCTGGCGGGAATACGCCCGTCTCATCGGCGAGCTGCGACCCCTTTTCGTCGTCATTGAGAACGTCCCTGCTCTGCGAACTCGCGGCGCTGACCGGGTCCTCTCTGACCTGGAAACGCTCGGCTACGCCTGCGAGCCGGCCGTGGTGGGTGCTGTCCATGTCGGAGCGCCGCACAGGCGACAGCGAGCTTGGCTCGTTGCCCGCGCCGTCCGCGACGCAGTACGGGTCGAACCAAGGCGGCGCTGCCGGACGAACCGGTGTGAAGCGGCCGTCGCTCGTTTCGATGGCGAAGGACGCTCTTTGGCCGACGCCCAGGGCGTGCAGGGCAGCATGCGACGACGACCTTCCGACCAGGGTGGCGCTTTGGCCCACGCCGAATACGGTAGATGCGAAGGGTGGGACGAGAAAGGGAAGCGGCCAGGTCCAACTCTGCCACACGGTTGGCGCCCCTCTGAATCCGACCTGGGTCGAATGGTTGCAAGGCTTCCCGCCGAATTGGACGGCGGTGGACTGACCTGGGCAACTGAGCCCGACATCCCTCGCACAGCTCATGGCGTCAAAGATCGCGTTCATCGTCTGAAGGCCCTCGGAAACGCCGTCGTACCCCAGGTTGTCGAAGCGATAGGCCGAGCCATCCTCGCCGCCTACGCGGCCGGCCACACGAACACGAACTGCCCGCCGATCACGATCAGCGCGCCGAGCCAGCGCGCGAGCGCCGCGGTCGTTGCCAGCGCCGTCATGGGAGGGGCGCCGTGAGCACGGGCGATCGCTTCATCATCGCGGTCTTCGTCGTTTGGGCGCTCCTCATCACGGGCGTTCCGGTTGGCATGTGGTGGTTCTCATGATCCGGCACTGCGGCGACCCGCATCGTCCGCCAGCTCCGAGAGCAATCCCTTCATGCTGGAGCTTGATCGCTTTTGGGCTGTCCGCTTTCGCGTTCGGCGTCTCCTGCTCCACTCTAATTTGGGTTCTCGTCCGATGACGCATCCCTGGAGCGACCCGCCGCGCCATCCGCGCGAGCCTGATCCTGGTCTCTACGACCCGCTCGAATACGAGCCGCCGTCGCCAGGGCCGCATGATCGGCCGCCGATCCGCCTGACTGCCATAGAAACGGTCGCGGCTTTCCTGGATTGGCGCGAATGGCTCACCGTGATCGCGTTCATCGCCGTCGGCGTCACCCTTGCCCTCTGGCTCGTCTCGGGCGGCCTGCCGGAGCTGATCCGATGACCCTGATCATCTTCGTCGCCGCCGTCAGCCACTGGCTCGGCATCCGCCGCGGCTATCGCCGGGCGTTCCGCGCTTGGTCTGCGATGTCCGACACGTTCATTCGGGAGGCGCGATCGTGATGCGCCACCGGTCCAAGCTCCACGTCGACGTCGCCGTCGGTGTGGAGGGGTGCCGCACCCTGCGGTTTTCCTCCCTGAGACTCACCCGGCGCTTCGGCGTCGGGCGCCTTTCCCAGTTTCCTCTCCGGAGCGCCACTCCACGCGGTCGCCGGCACGCGACCGAGCATACCAAGCGACTCTGCGGTGCCGGGCGCTCCCCGATCGGGTGTAAGCCGATCGGATTGCAAGCGGCGAAGGATCGCATCGTGCCTGCCGGGCGGCTTCGGCCCCCGGCGAATTTCCCCTCTCACGCGCTGCACGATCTTTCGCGCCTGCCAGCCCAAACTCGTGAAGCTGTGATTGTAGCACATACCGAGTAACCTCGCGTTCCTTCATAGCGATCGAAAGAAAGCATGAAGGAGACGACAATGTCGAAGGACGTTTCATCCATGACGACGGCTGTCTATGACGAAAGGGCTCGCGGCTGGGTGACGCGCCTGGAAAGAGCCGAGAAGGTCCGCTCCGGCTGCGCTTTGGATGAAGCGCGCGAGGAGGTAGCGACGCGCCTTGGTGTTCTGCCTGGCACGCTGGAAAATCTGCGGCGCGGACGGACGAAGGGCATTCGGGGCTGGATTTATCAACGGCTTCGCGCCGCGATGATAGTCCAGCTGCAACACGAAATCGCGGCACATAGCCATGGATTGGAAATGCTTGCTCAGCGCGGCCTGCGTCCTGATTCAGGCGAAGTTCAAGAGGCTAAGAAAAGCCTCGCTGCGCTTCGCCGGGTCTTGGGCGAAGTGGTGGCGGCATGAATAGGGGCGGGTACTGAAAATTCACACTAACCCCGGAAGGAACCAAAGTCATGAAGAAGATCAGGCAAGCGACGGACATCATCGGCGTTCTCGAGCGTGGCGATCTAAACGCCGATCTAACGGCGGAGATCGCGAAGGTTCTCGCCGCGCTCCAGGAAGCAGCGCCTCCGAAGGGCAAGACCGTCAAGGGAGAGGTCAGCCTCAAGCTGAAGTTCGCGATGGAGGGCTCGTCCGTGCGGGTCGAATCCGAATTCACCAGCAAGACGCCGAAGCGTCCGCGCGGCGCCGACTTCTACTTCGTCACCGAAGATGCGGCGCTCAGCACGGAGCACCCGAAGCAGACCAACATGTTCGATGGCCCGCGCGAAGTGTCGGCGGCCGAATAATCAGGAGGGGTATATGGATAACCAGGGCGTCAAAGAGATTGCCGAGCTTGCCCGGAACGCGGCCGGCGCGCAGGTCTTCACCATTCAGGAAAGCTCCATCCGCGAGGAGCCTATCCCGTTCATCGCGCGGAACACCGATAAGGGCGTTGTGGTCGAGCCGGCGCAGGCGCTGCTCGACGCTTGGCGCGTGGCCCCGAAGCGCCTGAGAGGCACCGCGTACACCACCACACTCACGTCCTTCGTCGATCTCGTCAATCGCCACAAGGACGAGGACTCGGCGGTCTTCGCCGACATTGCCGGCCAGAGCCCGTCTCTCACGGCGGTTATCGACTATCACAAGATGGATCACGGTCCGCGCTTCGGTCAGCACCGCATCGTCTACTCGTTCCCGCTCTCGCTGGAATGGCTGTCTTGGCGCGTTATGGACGCGAAGCCCATGAGCCAGCTCGATTGGGCGGCGTTCGTCGAGGAGCACATCGCCGACTTGGCCTCGCCGCTCGCCGCGGAGAAGAGCGAGTTCGAGCGTCTCTTTCAGACGAAGATCGCCGCGCCGTCCGATCTGATCACGCTCTCGCGCGGGATGCAGATCTCGGTCGAAGCGAAGATCAAAGACATCCGGTTCCTGCAGTCGGGCGAGACGCAGGTGGTCTACGAAGAGACCCACAACGATGCGAACGGCCAGAAGCTCATCATTCCCGGCCTTTTCATCCTGCAGGTTCCGCTGTTCCTCGACGGCGATCCCGTCCGTATCACCGCACGCCTGCGCTATCGGCGGGACGGCGCCAAGATCAACTGGTTCTACCAGCTCTATCGGCCGGACCTCGCTCTGCGGACGCAGCTCCTTTCGGACCTGAAGCGCGTCGAAGATGAGACGGCCCTCCCGACCTACGAAGGGCGTCCGGAGGACTGACGCCGTGGACTTCTGGACCGAAGAGCGCGTCTCCATCGCGAGCAAGCTATGGGAGCAGGGCATAAGCGCTGCCACCATCGGCCAGGCGATCGGCGCGAGCAAGAGCGCCATCATCAGCAAGATGGCCCGGGTTGGCGTTCGCTGCCCGCCAAGGCCAAAGCGGCCGGTCGCGCCGCCGACCCCGCCGGTTCAGCGCAAGTTCGTTCCGCCGAAGCCTTCGCCGATCGCGAAGCCACTCAGCGAAGCCGCTCGCTCGACAGCGGCGCGGGCGGCATTCGGTCCGGCCCTCGGCTTCGGTGCTGAGGCTACCGCCGCCCTCGATGCGCATACCTGCCGATGGCCGATCGGCGATCCGTGCCAACCCGATTTCCGCTTCTGCAATGCGGCTCCAATCGAGCCGCCGTATTGCGAGGCCCATGCGCAAATCGCGTTCGTTCATGTTGGAGTTGCACGATGAGTGAGAGCAAAGCGCCTTTGACCGCCGCTGTCGCGGCCCTGGTTTCCAAAGGTTGCAAGCAAGGTGAGATCGCGCGCCAACTCTCAATACCGCCGAGGCACGTCGGCGGCTATATCCGCTACGCCCGCATGAAGGGGTGGCTGCCGCTATCGCTATCGCTTGCCATTCACGGTCTGTCGCCGGCGGCTCTGGATTCCCTTTCGGCTTCAGCCACCAAGCGCGGCGAGCAGCCTCCAGTGCTGGCCCGGCAGCTGCTGGAAGCCATCCTGACCGATGGCCTGGTTGAGGCTGTTCTCGACGACGGGAGCCGTTCGTGACCCTCCGCCCCGGCGATCACATCCTGATCCGCGCCAAGATTCTCTCCGTCGGCCCCGACGGATGGATGACCGTTCGCGTTCCCTGCGATCACGGCACGGACCAGCGGCTGATCATCAACGCGCATGAAAGGTCGGTGCGGGAAGAGGAGCCCGCGCTGGAGCTGGAGAGCGTCGAGGAGCGTCTCAATGGGTGAGGCTCGACTGTTCCTGAACGGCCGCGTCGAGCTGCACCATGGCGATTGTCTCGCCGTGCTCGACACGCTGCCCGAGAACAGCGTGGACTCTGTCGTCTGCGATCCGCCCTACCATTTGGCCTCGATCGTCAAGCGCTTCGGCGCGAACGGCGCGGCGGCCGCGCAGCATGGTTCGGACGGCCTCTATTCCCGCGCGAGCGCCGGTTTCATGGGCAAGCAGTGGGACGGCGGGGATATCGCCTTCCGCGTCGAAACGTGGGCGAAAGTGCTCCGCGTTCTGAAGCCGGGCGCGTACATCCTCGCATTCTCATCTTCCCGGACCTTCGGTCGCATGTCGGTCGCGATCGAGGATGCCGGTTTCATCACGCATCCGTTCATCGGCTGGCTGTTTGGCCAAGGTTTTCCGAAGGCGCATCGCGTTCACGTACCTGGGCGGGAAGGTTGGCGCTATGGCGGCCAGGCTCTCAAGCCGGCGCTTGAACCGATCTACATGGGACAGAAGCCGTTCTCGGAAAAGAACGGCACTATGAACGTGGAGTACTGGGGGACTGGGGCCGTGAACATTGACGGGTGCCTCGTAGGGGACAATGGCGGATGTGCCGGTGCCGGTGCCGGTGCCGGTGCCGGTGCTTATATCTATGTAGACGGGTTGAACGGCGCTTTTGCCCCTCGGGTTCCCGGACGCGGCCGCTGGCCTGCCAACGTCATGCACGACGGATCGCCAGAGGTTGTCGCAGCGTTTCCTGACAGCGACGGCCAGCAAGGCAACGTGCGAGGGGATGAACCAAGCAATTTAACAAATGCAGTGTACGGGCAATTCGCCGGCCGACCAGCATCCGTCGCTCGCGCTGATTGCGGTTCCGCGGCGCGGTTCTTCTGGTCCTCGAAGGCGGGTGCCGACGATCGACTCGGGTCCAAGCATCCGACAGTCAAGCCGCTGGATCTCATCCAGGAACTAGCTCGCCTGATCACGCCGCCCGGCGGGACCGTCCTTGATTGCTTCGCTGGAACCGGGACAACTGGCGAGGCCGCTTACCGCGAGGGGTTCAGCGCCATCCTGATTGAGCGCGAGGCCGAATACATCGCCGACATTGAACGGCGCATGGCGCTTGTTCTTGCCGGTCGGGACGAGCGCGCGCGGGAAAGCGTCAAGGCACGGGGCTTGCCGGTAGATGCCGGTCCTCTCTTCGGCGGAGGCGGAGCATGAAGCTCGTCATTGTTGAAAGCCCCTTCGCTGGCGAAGTCGAGCGCAACCTTGCCTATGCGCGCGCTGCGATTGCGGATTGCTTCAAGCGGGGTGAATATCCATTCGCGTCTCACCTGCTCTATACTCAGGAAGGCGTTCTCGACGATGCCGATCCGCGTCAGAGACGCTTGGGAATTGAGGCGGGCTTGGCGTGGGGGTCCCGCGCTCATCTAACGGCAGTTTACACCGATTTTGGCATTTCGCGCGGCATGCAAAAGGGCATCGTTCGGGCGGAATCGGAAGGTCGTCCCGTCGAATATCGAACAGTTCCAGGGTGGCATCCGTGACCTGGAAGCCCGAGGACACCGTGCACGTCAGCATCCTCTCGTGGCTCCAGGCCATGCTCCCGCACGCGATCATAGCGCATGTCCCAAACGGCGGCGGCCGCACGGAAGGCGAGGCTCGGAAGATGAAGCGCCTCGGCGTGCTCCCGGGCTTCCCCGATCTCATCGTCATGCCCGGCGGCGGCCAAACGCTCCTGCTCGAAGTCAAGGCTGAGAAAGGTCGCGTCAGCCCAGAACAGCGCGCCTTCGGCATGAGGGTCACCGCGCTCGGCGGGTACGTCTGGGCCGTCGTCCGCTCGATCGACGACGTCAAGATCGTCCTCCGCTCCGCCGGCATTCAGACGCGGGAGGCTGGCGTCGAGATTCCCACTAGGCTTGTGAGGGATGAGGCATGAGCGCGAACTTACATGTCGGACAGAAGGTGGTTTGTGTCGATGACAAGCCGCACCCTCTGAGCTATAAGGGTCGATTTCTCCGAGTATCTCACGCAAATAAACGCATGGAAAGTCGTTACAATCAATATATAACTCCCGTATGGTATACACTGATCCTTTGCGTATGGCCAAGTCTTTTATCTCCAATGCTGACCGCGGTCCAAAGCAAGCTCCTATCCAAAGCCGCCGAGCACGTGGACGGGGTGCGGTAGATGCGGTCTCTCGATCGGAACTGCTTCGTCTATGTCATAGCCACCATGCGTGGCAGCGTTCCCGTATCGCCGGTGAAGGTTGGCATCAGCACGGACCCGTCGCGCCGTCTGGAGGGCCTCGCCACGGCATGTCCGAACCCCATTGCCCTCCTTCGCACCTTTAGATTCCCGACGCGCGCCAGAGCGTCAAAAATCGAGCGTGAGTTCCACTTCCTATACAATGATCAAAGGATGCAGCGAGAATGGTTCGATATAGCTCCGGATGAGGCGGTAGAGGGTGTCGAAACTGCCATCGAGACGGAGTGGGTGTTCTTCGGCCTCGGCGCAGGAGATCACGACTTCAGGGACTCGCTCTGGGAATATGTTCGGTTGCCGCCAGGCGAGGAGGGCGCTTGTCGCAGCTCGTGCTGATGATCGATGCCCTCGTGTCGGCCGGCGCGTCTCCTGAGATGATCGCCGCCGCTGTAAGGGCCGTTGAAAGCGATCGCGAAGAGAAGGAACGGCAGCGACTTGAGCGTCAGGCAGAGCGCACGCGGAAAAGCCGCGCTCTCAGGCAACTGTCACGTGACGTAACGGATGGTAACGTTACATACCATGACACACAGTTACATTCTGTGACAGGCGTTACCGATCCTTCCCCTAAAGAAACGTCCCCCGCACCCCCTAAAGAAAAAACCCCTTCCATCCTCGCTTCGCTCGGTGTTCGTCACGCGAGCGCGAGGTTCCTCGAATTCATTGCTGCCTACCCGAAGCGGATCGAAAAAAAGGCAGCCGAGGCTAAGTTCCATGCGCTCGTCAAGACCGGCCTAGATCCGCAGGTTCTCATCGATGGCGCCGGCCGGTATGCGGAATCTGTACGCGGGGTTGAGCCGCGCTACATCAAATCGCCGGTCGTCTGGCTCACACGCGGATGTTGGGATGACGAAGGGCTCGTCCCGCCAGTTCGCGCCGGCCCGCGTCCGACCCGCCTTGACACGCTTGCCGAAATCCAACGCGAAGCCGCGCAGAGAATGCTCGATGACCAATCTGGCAATCCGCAATACCCGACAGGTGAAACCGAAGCCACAGAGCCGCGAAATGGCCGTCGCGTTGGCGAACTATCGCAACCGCCTGAAGTGGGAGCGCGCGGGCCATCACTCGATCTCTTCCCGCGACGCGCCGACCGATAGCGACGTCCTGGCCCTGAATGAACGCCGCTCCGAGATCGCCGCCGGCCTCGGCGCAGCCTCGGATAGCGATATCGATTTCATCCTGAGCACCCTGTTCATGGGGTTCGGCGGCGCACGGGATTCGGACGTGTCGCTGCGGCAGAGGATCGCCGTATACCGAGGCGTGCTGCGTGGCTTGCCGGCCTGGGCTATCCGAGGGGCATGCGAGCTTTGGCTCGGTGCACGCGCGGGCGCGCACACGGGTTTCGAGCCGTCGGCGGCTGACCTGCGCAAAGAGGCCGACAAGCTGTTCCATCCGCTCCGCGAGGAGCTGGCGGTGATCGATCGGATTCTGCGCGCGGCCGTCGTGCGTGAGCAGACCGAAGCCGAGCGCGCGGCGGTCGAGCGGGGATTTGCGGAACTCCAGGCTGAGATCGGCCGGCCGAAGGGCAAGGATCACTGGCCTTTGACCGAGGACGAGGCGAAAGCCAGGCTTGAACGCCTTCTCCGCGAGCCGATGCCGGAATCGCAGCTCTCCCCCGAGGCCCTCGCCTCTCTGAACCATCGCAAGGAGGATGCGGCGTGAGGACAGACCTGATCAAGGCCATTGCATCCGAGCACGGCGCGACGATCAACTATCTCGCCGAGCAAGGGAAAATCAAGCCGGTGATATTTGATTTTGGCTGGGGCGTGGCCGGTCCGCTCGCGACGGCGGGGAGGCTACCGGAAGACTGGTTCGCCGGCTTCTACCCCCTCCCGCCCATCTCCACTCCCGCAGAGAAAAAGGGAACAGGGACATGAAACAGCGAACGCGCAAGCCTGTTGAGGCCTCAGTGGAAGACCGGGAGGCTGCCTTTCAAGAGAGGCTACGAATCTTACGGCTTGATAGCGACGTAAGGGCTTGGATGGCTATTCCGGACCAACTGGCCAGCCGTCACTTTAGCCTCGCTGTCGATGACGGTGATAGGATGCAGCAGATAGCGATTTCGGTTGGCGCACTTCTGGACGTCGCCCGCGAGTATCTCGCGATGCGGGCCAAACTGGGGGGCGGAACATGATGTGGTTTCCAGAGCCTGCGCCCGGAGCGCCACACACTTACGGGTTCGAGATGACGTTTCGTGGAAATGGCACGCTGTACACGGGCGCATCATTGAGGCCCATCGAGAAGGGGCTCTGAAGCTCCTCCAGCGAAAGTGACTAGCCCCATGCATGATCTCGGCGAAGGTGCATTCTGACAAACGAGGGAACGATGCTGACCATGGCGAAGAGCAAAGCAGGACGCAAGCCAGTGCCGGGCGAGCGCTACCCCTCGGGCCAGCGCGCCAGGAACCATAACGAGACGGCACCGGCCACCTTTCGTCGCCTCGCAGATCAGGCGAAGGCCGGGGCTGCCGATCCGCAATGGGGCGATCCGCTCGGGGCGATGTACCTCCAGGGAGAGATCACGAGCGCCGAATACGCCGCCGGCCGCGAATATGCCAGCCGCAAGCTCAGCTACGATCAATCGATCAATGCTCCGCCAGGCAGTGCACGGTCGCCAAACTTCGAGGTTGGCTCGGGCCGATCTCCAGATGCCGAGACCCATGATGGGCAGAAAGAGGCCCGCAAGCGAGCGGAAAAGGCCCGCCGGCGGCATTTGGAGGGTCGCGAGGCAATCTCAGGTCTTCCCGGAGGATTGGGCGTCCTGGACGTCCTGGAGCGCGTCTGCGTCTATCAACATCAGCCGAGCTGGGCCGAAAAGCTGTGGATCTTGCCTGGGCTTCGGGCTCTTGCTGTGGTTTACCGATTCCAGCGGCATTGACGGCAGGTCGTTTCCATTGTACAGGCTCAGGAAATTCTATGTGTCGGATCGCGTCCGACGCTCAGCCAGGCCGGCAGGTAAGGCCCGGCGAGCAGATCAGCCGGGGCCGTCCTTTCCGGTGGAGAGGACGGCAGCGGGGTTTCTGCCGCCCTCCCGAGCACCAAAGTTCATGTCGCGGTGGAGCAATCCGGTAGCTCGCCAGAGCTGACAGTCCACCGCTGTGGCGGGTAAGAGCGCCGGTGCGCTCCTCGGTCTCATAAGCCGACGCAGGCCGTTCAACTCGGCACCCGCAACCAGTTTCGAGCGGCACCCAAATTCGCGCAGGAATCTGCTCATGGTAGCAGTGGATCGCGCGCAGGGGCAAGAGCCGATGACGATCGGAGTTCTACCCCGTAAGTTTCATGTCGCGGGTTCAAATCCCGCCCGCGCAACCAGTTTCGAGTGAGCGGCGTGGAATCACGCTGGTGCAGCCGTCACCCGGCTGGTCTCAACCGAGCAAATGGGGCTCTAGCTCACTCGAAGGCCTATCCAGCATGCCTGTCGGTTGGTCCCCACGAGGCATTGGGGAGATCCTTTGGCCTCCCGACAGTGCAAAGCGTCTGCGCGCGCATGCTGGCACCAAGCCCGGAGCCCCGCCATGCAGACCGCGCTCTTCCTCATCGTGCTCGCCGCCGTCGTCGTGATCGGGCGAGCGTAGGCCGGACCAAATGTCAATCGATTGGGAGGCGATCGAGCGCGAGTACCGCGCCGGGCAGCTATCCGTCCGCGAGATCGCTCGGCAGTTCGGCGTCAGCCATGTCGCTATCGGCAAGAAGGCGAAGGCGAACGGCTGGGCCCGCGACCTTGCCAAGGACGTCCGTGCCGAGGTTACCAATCGACTGGTTACCGAGAGCGTTACCGATGGTAACGCACGGGCGGCAATCGATGCCGCAGCCAGCCGTGTGGTCGAGCTTGTCCGGCAGCATCGCGGGTCGCTGGGGCGTGCCAACCGCATCGTCGAGAAGCTCCTCGATGAGCTGGAGGAAGGCACCGACAAGCGGGGCGAGATCGAAGACGAGGTTGAACGCGTAGCCGCTGAGGAAGGGTTCAACGCGGCTCGCCGTGACGCGATGCGGAGGGCGGTGAGCCTGCCATCGCGCGCCATGGTCGCGCGGGAGCTGTCCCAGACGCTCAAGAACCTGATCCCGCTGGAGCGGCAAGCGTTCAATCTTGATGCCAGAGACGACCATGATGGCGGCGGCGCCGACGGCCAGGGCGCCTTTGAAGCCTTCACCAAGGCTCTGGACGGCATTGCCTCCCGGAAGTCGAGCGGCCCTGAAATCCAGGGCGGCTTGGCTGAACGAGGCGAGGGCGTCGCAGATCACCCCTGACGGGGATTGGTCGACCTGGCTGATCCTGGCTGGCCGCGGCTGGGGAAAGACCCGGACCGGCGCGGAGGATGTGGCGTGGTACGGCCTCAGCCATCCCGGGGTCAGGATTGCGATCGTCGCGCCGACATACGGGGACGCGCGCGACACATGCGTTGAAGGCGAGTCCGGGCTGCTTGGCGTCGTCCCGCCCGAGTGCGTCGAGGCCTGGAACCGCTCGCTCGGCGAACTGATCCTCGTCAACGGGTCGCGCTACAAGCTCTTCTCGGCGGACGAGCCGGAGCGGTTGCGCGGACCACAGAATCACAGGGCTTGGTGCGACGAGCTCGCGGCATGGCGATATCCCGAGGCCTGGGATCAGTTGCTGTTCGGACTACGGCTCGGCGATGATCCTCGTGTCGTCGTCACCACGACGCCACGTCCGACGCGGCTGATCCGGGAATTGGTCGCGAAGGAAACCGTCAGGATCACGCGCGGCGCGACGTCCGAGAACGCCGAGAACCTCGCGCCGGCCGCGCTCGCGCAGCTCTACGAACGCTATGCCGGCACACGGCTCGGCCGCCAAGAGCTTGATGCCGAGCTGCTGGAAGACGCACCTGGCGCTCTGTGGACCAGGGCGCTGCTGGATGAGCTTCGATGCAAGCCAGCCGTGGTGCCGCAACTGCGCAGGATCGTGGTCGCGATCGACCCGGCGGTGACGAGCCACGAGGATTCGGACGAGACCGGGATCATATGCGCGGGTCTCGGCGTCGACCGTCACGGCTACGTCCTCGAGGACGGGTCGGGAATCTACAGCCCAGTCGCGTGGGCGCGGCAGGCGATCGCAATGCTGAAGGCCCGACGGGGCGACCGGATCGTGGCCGAAATCAACAACGGCGGCGAGATGGTGGAGAGCACCATCCGCATGGTCGACCCGAACGCCTCGTTCAAGGCGGTGCACGCCAGCCGGGGCAAGGTCGTCCGGGCCGAGCCGGTGTCGGCGCTTTACGAGCAGCGAAAAGTCCACCACGTGGGCTCGTTTCCGGATCTCGAAGACCAGATGTGCGTGTTCACGACGGACTTCGATCGCGCCAAGGACGGATCACCGGATCGCGTCGATGCGCTGGTGTGGGCATTGTCCGAGCTGATGGTTGTTGGCCCGGCGCCTATCGTCATCAGCGATGACGCTCTGGCGGCATCCCGCCGGCCGTCCTCATCGAGGTTCCGATGACGCTTCGCCGCCACGACGATGATACGGGCGATCGTCGCTATCGTGACGACGAAGCGCTTTCGCGCCAGCCGCTCACCATCTCCGACGACGCGCTGGAGGCATCGCGAGAAGGCCGCAGCCGGCGCGGCGACGCCCGCAAGATCGTGCCGCGGCCCTACGGCGGCTACGTCGGGAGCTTTTCCGACCGGGCCGAGCCGCACCGGTGAAGGGAGCCAAGCGCGCGGCGCGCGCCGCCGCGAAGAAGGAGGCCAAGCGAGAGGCGCGGTGGCAAGGCAGGATTCCGGATAGCGTCCTGGCGGCATCCTGCATCAGGCCGGGGCGTCAGTCGGCGATGCCGTTCGCCGTCCCGAAGCCCTATCCGGGCGTGCTGCCTAAGGATGCGTCCGGCGCCGGCATGGCGATGGATTCGAACGCGGACATCATCGCGGCGGGGGCGTGGGCCGGCGGATACTACGGCTACGCCTTCAGCGAGGGACTGGAATTTCTCGGGTATCCGTATCTGGCCGAGCTGTCGCAGCGGCCGGAATATCGCCGCATTGTCGAGGTCATCGCGACCGAGATGACGCGCAAGTGGATCAAGCTCAAGTCGAAGGGCGACGCGGACAAGACGGACAGGATCGCGGAGCTCAACGACGCGCTGGACGGGTTCGCCGTCCGCGACTCGTTCAAGACCATCGCCGTCCAGGACGGCTTCTTCGGGCGGTCGCACCTCTATGTCGACACTGGAGCGACCGACAACCCGGAAGAACTGCTCACCCCGATCGGCACGGGCCGGGATAGCCTGAGCCGGACGAAGGTCGCCAAGGGCAGCCTAAAGGCGTTGCGGCCGGTCGAGGCGGTCTGGACCTACCCGACGAACTACAATTCGAACGATCCGCTGAAGGGAGATTGGTACAAGCCGGACACCTGGTTCGTCATGGGCAAGCGCATCCACGCGTCGCGCCTGCTGACGTTCATCGGCCGCGAGGTGCCGGACCTGCTGAAGCCAGCCTACTCGTTCGGTGGCCTGTCGCTCACGCAGATGGCCAAGCCCTACGTCGACAATTGGCTGCAGACCCGGCAGTCGGTCAACGACATCGTCTCGGCGTTTTCGACTTTCGTGCTCAAGACGAACATGTCGGAATCGCTGCAGGTCGGCGGCGACGCGGGCGTCCGGCGCGCGGAGGTGTTCAACAACTTCCGCAACAACCGCGGCCTCTTCATGCTCGACAAGGAGCAGGAGGAGTTCGAGAACGTCTCGGCGCCGCTCAGCGGCCTCGACCACCTGCAGGCCCAGGCGCAGGAGCACATGGCCTGCCCGGCTGGCATTCCGCTGGTCAAGTTCCTCGGCATCACGCCGTCCGGCTTGAACGCTTCGTCGGATGGCGAGATCAGGACGTTCTACGACTGGATTGCGGCCTACCAGCATGCGCTGTTCCGCGAGAACCTGACGCGGGTCATCGACTTCGTCCAGCTCACGATCTGGGGCGAGGTCGACGATGAGATCACCTACGAGTTCGAGCCGCTCTGGGAGCTGAACGAGAAGGAGCGGGCCGAAGTCGAGAAGACCGGGGCCGACACGGCGCAGGTCCGTATCGATTCTGGCGTGATCTCTCCCGAGGAAGAGCGCCGGCGCCTCGCTGGCGACCCATCGTCTCCCTACGACGGGCTCGACCCGGACGACGCGCCGGACTTGTTGGACGAGGAAGCGCAGGGGCTCGAGCCGGAGGGTGGGAGGCCCGACCCGGTCGCGGAGAAGCAAGCCGGGGCTCTGCCGGGTCAGGACGAGGCTCGCTTCGAGGAAGGCAAGCACCCGCGGGATCACGGCAAGTTCGCGTCGTCTGGCGGTCGATCGGAAGGCGGCGCAGCGGCCAAGGTCACCGCGAAGCAGGCGCAGCAGAAGGCCTCGGCCTGGCTGAGCCGGGACAAGGCCAGCGCGGCGCTCGCGCAGGTCGCCGGCGCGGTCAAGACGAAGATCAAGGATCCGGAGTTCATCAAGGCAGCGATCGGCACGGCGCTCAACCAGGCGATCGGCCACTACGTCTACACGCACGACTATGTCGATTCGGACATCATCGCGCACGGCATCCAGCATATCGAGGTCGGACTGGCGGTTTCTGCGGCGCAGGCGAGGGGCATTATGCGGAACGCCGTCGACGCGCTGATCGGCGCCTACCGCAAGCCGGCGAAGGACGCGGCCGAGGCCGATGTGCCGGAGGACGATGACGAGTTCCTCGAGGCGCTGGAGGCTCTCCGCGAGCAGATCGGCGATGACGGCGGCTCCCTCGATCAATGACGCCGTCCTTGACGGGCCTTTGGCGCTTCAGGATAGGGCTTCTGCGTAGGCCGATCGTGCAAGTCCAGGAGAGGCGCAGGCGTCCGATCTTCGGGAAGGCGGCGATAGTCTCCGGCCGCAGAATCCAAGAGGAAGTCGTTTGGCGGGACGCGGCGGCGGATGATATTCTAGCGCTTCAGGCCGGAGGCCATCTCAAGGAGCGCGCGGCATGGTCAAGTTGACGTTGGCGGAACTGCTGAACGGCGAGCCCGCATCGGTTCCCAGAGAGAGCATCGCGCGATTTGCCAAGGTGGCGGGGCAGGAATTCGAGCGCGTATTTGGCCCCTATCCGGTCGGTGTTGCTCCTGATGGCGCGGTCGTCTTTGCCGAGATATCAGCGCCTGACGATCGCGGCTTCTACATCGAAGGCGGATGGTATGCCGTCCACGATCTGGAGCGCCTCCTTCGCGAAGATGCTGGTCTCTTGGCCGCGATGAAAAGGGCCGTCTATGCCGTCGAGACTGCGCCAGCGAAAGACGCGGAAGAATGACCTGGTCCTGCGTCCGGTTCACCCGAACGCAGGCCTGCAAGCCGCCTACCGCCGCAAGCTGACGGCGCTGATCGACGAGATGGCGCGCTCGGTCGGGTACTGGCTGAGCGCCGCGTACCGGGCCAACGAACCGGAGATCGCGCAGGACGAGTCGCCGGCGGCCGCGCTTCGGGCCGCTATGCGCAGGCTGGCGCGGCGCTGGTTTCGGCGCTTCGATGTCGCGGCCAAGGAGCTGGCGGACTACTTCGCGACGGCGGTCTCGGATCGCAGCGACGCGGCGCTGAAGGCCATCCTGAAGAAGGGCGGCATCAGCGTCGAGTTCAAGATGACCAAGGCGCAGAACGACGTCCTGCAGGCGACGATCGGCGAGCAGGTCGGGCTCATCAAGTCCATCCCGGCGCAGTACCTGACGAGCGTCGAGGGTCTCGTGATGCGGTCGGTGCAGACCGGGCGCGATCTCGGCGAGCTGACCAAGGCGCTGCAGAAGCAGCATGGCGTCACGAAGCGGCGCGCGGCGTTCATCGCGCGGGACCAGAACAACAAAGCGACCGCGAGCCTGACGCGGGCCAGGCAGGTCGAGCTCGGCATCACCGAAGCGATCTGGGTGCACAGCGCCGGCGGCAAGACGCCGCGGCCGACCCATGTGAAGGCTGGGCGCGAGCAGGCCCGCTACGACGTGCGCAAGGGCTGGTTCGATCCGCACGAGCAGCGGCACATCCTGCCGGGCGAGCTGATCAACTGTCGGTGCGTGGCGCGGCCGGTCGTGAAGGGGTTTAGTTGATCAGGAACTTGGCTGGGTCATCTGGTATAAGCTCTGCGCTCGACGTCATTTCTATCGAAATAGCGTCGCCCGGTCCGTAAATCACGACGTCTACTTCATCTGGCACACCTTCAAGCGCCTTGCGCAGTTCGCCAACGGTCATTGTTGCTCCTCCTGAGTGTCAACCAACAGTCCTGACTCTTCATCGTATCGGTGCCCAGCCCTGGCAAGTTCGGCGATGATATCGGCCTTGCTCTCGGCGATGCCGCAATCTCGGATTGCTACATCAAGCCCCAGCTCTGGATATAATGGAGTCCAATAGTTCATGTATGCGACGATCGTTCTATATTGGCTGAGGGTCATCGTTGACGCCTTCCCCTGTGTTCAGAACGTCGGCCAGTCCCTCGGCCGATAGCCGTCTCGGTAGGCTTCGGCGAGGCGCCGCAGCGTCTCGCTCGGTTCCCGCGGCTCGGTTTTGTGGATCAGCCGTCGATAGTGTGATCCGGTGATGCCAAGGACGGCCGCGAACACCTCTTGCGTGCGGACGCCGACCTGCTTGCGGATGGCCTCGAAGTCGATCGGCTGGCTCATGGATCAGTCGTCACTCCAGATATCGGCGATCGTACCACTCCATTCGGCGCACATCCAAGGGCACGAGCCGATGGCGAAGAGCATGAGGGTCGTGAGCGCGGTCTTCTTCAGGATCGTGAGGGTTCCGAGGATGATCTTCAGCATTGGTGTTCTCCGTGAGGTTGGCGGGGCGGCTTGCGCCGCCCCTGGTTCGGTTCAGGCTTCGTTGGTGGTCTTCAGGACGGCCTCGATCACGCTGAGGGCGTAGGAGGCCTCGGCGGCTGCCATCTCCTTGCGCCCCTGCTCGATGCTCATTGAGCCGGAGGCGACCGCGGCGCCGATCTGGTCGAGGGTGGCTTCGTAGGCTTGGCGGGTAGCTTGCATCGTCTCGCTCCATAGGTTTGGTGGGTAGGTTCGTCTCTCTGATGTCCCGGGGCTTTGGTCTCGCTCGGTCTATGACGACTTGCCCCGTCGTTCACAAGTACACACTAGCGCATCATACGCTAATGTCAACTATGAAAAAGCAGCAGGGGCAAAAATATTTCCTGCCGGATTGCGGAGGCGTCAGAATGCCGGCTGTCAGCGAGCGCCAGCGCCGCGCTATGCAAGCGGCCGCGCATGGGAAGTCCACGCTGGGCATTCCGCAGAAGGTCGGCAAGGAGTTCGTCGGCGACGCCGAGTTCAACGAGGAGGACCACCCGCGCGACCATGGCAAGTTCGCCAAGGGCAGCGGCGGCATCAAAGAGGTTGATAATTTAGAGGACCCTGACGAAGAGGGTGTGATCAGCAACGAGGCCTTCGAGGAATACAATCAGCGCGACGAGGCGATCGAAGAGAATCACGAAAACCTCGAAACCATACATAATAATATCGCGAAGCTGATGGCCGAGCTGAAGAAGCACCACAAGCTGTTGGGAAAGCATGTCAAGATCGCTGAGCGCAATCTAGAGCGTCTAGAGGAGATTGAGGCCGCAAACGGTGGGGAGTCGGAATACTCGTCTCCGATCGTCAGGGCCGCTCGCGAAATGCATGACGAGATCGACAGCATGCTCGACACCTACCAGGACAAGGCCTCGGGCATGAAACAGGCGCGCAAGGAGTGGGGGGCGTGAGGCGCGCACTTCGATCCAGGGCGAGAAAGCTGCGACCGCTGTCACGCGACGCCTTTGCCCTCGACAAGGCCACGGTCCGCCGCGTCGATCACGACGGCCATCTCCACGTCGAGATGACCCCGATCAGCAAAGCCAACGTCTGTCCCTATTTCGGCCGGGAAATCCCCGACTTCGAGAAGCTTGGGCTCGAGCCGGACAAGACCTATCAGCTCTACCGGGACCCGGACGAGCTGGAGAGGGCGGCGGCGAGCTTCGCCGGCAAGCCACTGCTGCTCGTGCACACGCCGGTGACCGCGGACGAGCACCCGCGGCAGAGCACGGTCGGCTCGGTCGGCAACGACGTTGCGTTCAAGGCGCCCTATCTCATGGCGCCGCTGAGCGTGTGGGACGGCGAGGCGATCGGCCTCATCGACTCGGGCGAGCAGAAGGAATTGTCGAGCGCTTACCGCTACCGCGCCGACATGACGCCGGGCAAGACGCCGGACGGCGAGGCTTATGACGGGGTGATGCGCGACATCGCGGGCAACCATGTCGCCCTGGTCAAGGAAGGCCGGGCCGGGCCCGACGTCGTGGTCGGGGACAGCAAGGAGAAGGTGGGCATGAGCTTCGACTTCAGCCGCTTTGTCTTCGATGCCGCGCCGAAGAAGCCGTTTGACTACGACAAGTATTTCCAGCGGCACAACGAAGCGACTGAGTCCCGCGGGCAGAGTGCCGCGAACGCGAGTTGGGAAGCGCTCGCGCAGCGTTCCCAGATGTCGCCGAAGCAGCGCAAGGCCGAACGCGAGGCGAAGGTCGCGAATGCGACGAAGGCAGAGCCGTCCTTCGCGGGTAGCTGGAGCCGGCTCGCTGGCGCCAGCAAGCGCAAGGGCGGCGGCGCTGGCGGCAAGACCAAGCACGATCCATCGAACGGGCAATTCACCGGCGACGCCGATCCGGTGACGGCCGTGAAGGCCTTCCTCACCGACAAGCTCAGCCCGCAGGACATGGCCGAAATCGAGCGGCTGATTGAACCACGCGCTCGGGAGAGCGCAAGCAACGGAGCCCAAGACATGAACATTCTTTCCCGCAAGGGCGCCGTCGCACAGGGCGCTCTCATGGTCTACCTCGCGCCGAAGATGGCGAAGGATGCCAAGCCCGTCGATCTCGCGCCCGTGCTGAAGGGCGTCACGGCCAAGAACTTCGGCGCGCGCAAGGCCGGCATCGTCGATGCGGTCAAGGAGGTGACGAGGGACAAGCTGGCGCAGGACGCGGACATCGCGGACCTCACCAACCTCCTCGACGCTCTGGAGAAGGTCGAGACCGGCGAGCCGCGCGCCGGCGACGACCTCGACCCGAACAGCGGCATTCCGATGGCCCCGGTCGAGGACGCGGACGACCCCAAGGCCCGCGTCATGGAATTCCTGAAGGACAAGCTGAGCCCCGAGGACATGGCGGCCTGCGCCGAGATGTGGGGCGAGCCGGCCATGGACGAGACCGACGACGAGAAGGCGGCGCGCGAGGAGCGTGAGCGCGCCGGGGGTCGAGCGGCCGTCGCGGCAACGAAGGACAAGCCGGCGAAGGACGCTGAAATGAAGGACATGGTGACGAAGAAGGCGATGGACGAGAAGATCGCCTCCGAACGGCAACGCCAGCGCGACGTGCGCGAGGCTGAGCGCTTCGTCCGTCCGTGGATCGGCGACCTCGCCATCGCCTACGACTCGGCCGACGACGTCTACAAGGCGGCGATCGAGGCCCGCGGCAAGAGCACGAAGGACATCCACCCCTCCGCCTTTCGCGCCATCCTCGAGATGCTGCCGAAGCCCGGCACCGAGCACCGCCCGGCGGGCAACCGCATCGGCATGGATGCGGCGAGCCAGAACGCCAAGAGCTTCGCCGAGATGTTCCCGGGCGCGATGGACATCCGCCTCAACGCCTGACCCCCAAGCGCCTGAACGGCAAGAGGAGATATCGCCATGACCGGCGGGATTCAGCAAACTGTGACGACCCAGCCGGCACCCGGAGTGGCTGGCGATTTCTGCGACGCAAACCCGCGCTACTCGGTCGATGCCGGCCCGGGCGGCGGCGTGGCCGGCCCGAACGGCCTCGTCATTGGCCGGTTCGCGTGGGCCTCCTATTCGACGACCGATGCCGACGGCGCGCCGGTTGCCTACAACAACTTCGGCTCCGGGCCCGTCATCGGCTTCGTCGGCCGGGCGCAGCAGGGCCTGATCACCACCTACCTGACGGCAGCCGGCATGACGATCCCCGCGGGATTCATGGCGACGCCGTTCTCGGCGGGCGGGTTCTGGGTCCGGAACGACGGCGCGACCGAGGCGCTTCCCGGGCAGAAGTGCTACGCCAACTTCGCCGACGGCAAGGCGACGTTCGCCGCTGCCGGGTCGCCGTCCGGCGCGACCGCGACGTCCTGGTCCATCTCGGCGCAGACCGCCTCGTTCACCGGCTCGATCTCCGGCGACGTCCTCACGGTCACCGGAGCCGTCACCGGCACGATCTACCCCGGGAGCGTTCTGTCCGGCACCAACGTCGCGACCGGCACGCAGATCACCGGCCAACTCTCCGGCACCACGGGCGGCGACGGCACCTACTCCGTCAGCATCCCGGAGCAGATCGTCGCGGCGACGACGATCACCGCGGCCTATGGCCTGCTGACGCTGACCACGGTCAGCGCAGGTGCCTTCGGCGTCGGCGACACGCTGACCGGCGCGACGGCGGGCGTCACCGCCGGGACAACGATCACGCAGTTCATCACCGGCTCGGGCGGCACGGGCAGCACTGCGGCCGTCACCCCGTCGCAGACGTCGAGCAGCGGCAGCCAGGGCAACCTGACCGGCGCCACCAACGTCGAAACCTCCTGGTACGCCCGCTCGTCGGGCCTTGCCGGCGAGCTCGTCAAGATCACCAACGTGCCGGGCGTCGGCTAAGCCTCATCGGCCCAAAGCTCAGGAGAAATCGACTATGAACCGTCAAGAAGCAGCACAGCTCTGGGCCGAGCACCGCGGGATGCTGGCGCAGCGCGGCGTCACCATGGACGCCGTCCGGTCCTACGTTCCCGACGAATTCCGCTACGACTTCGCGCTGGCCATGGATGCCCAGCCGCAGCTCTCGGCGACCGATCCGAACTCGGCGGTCCCGGCGATCCTCACCACCATGATCGACCCGAAGGTCTTCAAGGCGCTGTTCGCGCCGAACAAGGCCGCGGTCATTATGGGCGAGGAGCGGCGCGGTACTTGGCTCGACGACACGATCATGCTGCCGATCACCGAGGCCGCGGGCGAGGTGTCGAGCTACGGCGACTACGCCGAGAACGGCACGGTCACGTCGAATACCAACTGGCCGCAGCGCCAGGCCTATCTGTTTCAGGTCATCAAGCAGTACGGCGAGCGCGAGCTGGAGCGCGCCGGACTGGCCCGCATCAACTGGGTGTCGGAGCTGGACTATTCCGCCGCCCTGATGCTGAACAAGTTCTCGAACCTGACGTATTTCTTCGGCGTCGCGGGCCTCCAGAACTACGGGCTGCTCAATGATCCTCATCTCAACGCGTCGCTGACGCCGGCAACGAAGGCGTGGGGCGGGACCGGTTGGTACAATCCGTCGGGGCAGATCGCGGCATCGGCGAACGAGATTTACGCCGACATCGAGAACCTGTTCGCGGCCCTCGTCAGCCAGACCGCTGGCCTGGTCGATCGCGAGACGCCAATGGTGCTGGCGATGAGCCCGCAGTCGGAAGCGGCGCTGACCACGACGAACTCGTTCAACGTCAACGTCAGCGACCTGCTGAAGAAGAACTTCCCCAACCTGAAGGTCGAGAGCGCCGTGCAGTACGGCGCGCTCAGCGCATCGAACCCGCAGGGCATTTCCGGCGGCAATTTCATGCAGCTCATCGCCAAGCAGCTCGACGGGCAGGACACCGGGTTCTGCGGCTTCAACGAGAAGATGCGGGCCCACAAGCTCATCCCGCAGATGTCGAGCTACAAGCAGAAGGTCAGCGGCGGGACCTGGGGCTGCATCCTGCGCATGACGTCTACCATCGCCTCCATGATCGGGATCTGAACCAATGGCCGGACCGACCGTCACCGTTGCCTGCAAGCATCCGCCGGGCATCATCATGCGCGTGTTCAAGCGCGAGGAATACGACATGCCGGTGCTCGGCGGCGGCACACGCAAGGAATCCCGCGCGATCGCCGTCGGCAAGGCAGTGAAGATCAACGGGCCGGCCGTGCCGTTCGGGCATACGCCGAGCTTCGTCATTGCGGGCGGCTATGCGCTGACGCCCAACGTGCCGGCCGACGTCGCGAACGCGTGGATGGAGCAGAACAAGGATTCGGACCTCGTTCAGAACGACATCATCCACTTTCACGAGAAGGCCGAGTTCGCCGAGAAGAAGTCGAAGGAGCAGAGCGCCGTGAAGAGCGGCCTCGAGCGCCTCGACGTCCGCACCGCTACCAAGAACGGCCGCGAGGTGCCGCGCGACCCGCGCTGGCCGGCGCGCACCAATCCGAACCTATCGGGGATCCGGACCGACTCGCGCGACGACGCGGCGTAGACCGCCATGGGCGTCCAGGTCACGTTCAACTATGCGGCCTGGGCAGCGCTGTTCCCGCAGTTCAGCAACCTGACGAGCGACCAGGTCGCCGGCCCGATCCTGACCCTGGCGGAGCAGTACAATCGCAACGACGGCGGCGGCCCGGTGTGCGACGCCGGAATCCAGACGCAGCTCTTGAACATGATGGTCGCGCACGTCGCGCAGCTGCTCTTCGGCTCGACGACGCAGCCGCTCTCGCCGTTAGTCGGCCGGATCAGCAACGCCAGCGAGGGTTCGGTCTCTGTCGGAACCGATTTCCCGACGACGCCGAACGACAAGTGGTTCTCGCAGACGCAATACGGCGCCATGTGGTGGCAGCTCGCGCTGCCGTTCCGGCTTGGCCGCTACGCTCCGAAGATCACGCCGCAATACCAGCCCATCAACGGATCGTGGGGCGGCTGGGGCTACGGGCGGCGCTGAGCACAACCTTCGACGAAAGGACAGATCATCATGGCAAAATTCCTCAGGCTGCATCGGCTGGGCGACAAGGTCGCGGTCACGCTGAACCCCGCATCGATCCAGCACATCGAGCGCGTCGCCGCGGTCGAGGCGCGGCCCGCCATCCCGGCCCGTCCGGCGACGGCCGGCGCGAAGGCCTGGCCGCCCGCCACCAAGGCGGTCGCCGCGGTCCCGGAGCAGGCAGGCTCGCCGGAATCGGCCATCATCCACATCATGGACTCGACGGTCACGCCGCTGCACGTCTTCGAGACGCAGGAGGCGATCGAGACCGCGATCAACGGCGACGCCGAGATCGTGGACGACCGGCCCGAGGCCAAGGCGCTGCGCGAGAGCGAAGAGCGGGCCAAGGCTGACGCCGCTGAGAAGGCCAGGGCCGAGGCCGACGCCGCAGACGACCGCGACCGGCCGGCCGCGGAGGCTGGCGCCGAGACCGACGCCCGGACCTGATGGCGACGCTGAAGGGCGGCGACAAGCTCACCACCGCGCTCAGGAAGATCGCTCAGGGCGTCGACAAGGCGGCGAGCGTCGAGATCGGCTTCCTCGAGGGTGCGACCTATCCGGATGGCACGCCCGTCGCCATGGTCGCGGCGATCCAGGAATTCGGGGCTCCGTCCCGCAACATCCCGCCGCGGCCATTCTTCCGCAGCATGATCGCGGCGAAGAGCGGCGAGTGGCCCAGCGCCGTTGCCGGCCTGTTGCGGACCAACGACTACGACGCCGAGAAGACGCTCGACCAGACCGGCGCGGCCATCGCCGGCCAGCTCCGGCAGAGCATCGTCGATACGAACAGCCCGCCGCTGGCCCAGAGCACGATCGACCGGAAGGGCTCAGCCAAGCCGCTCGTCGACACCGGCCACATGTTCAACAGCATCGACCACATCGTGAAGACGTCCTGATCAGGAGACCAACCGTCATGCTCCGTTTCGCCCGCATCCTCGGCATCGCCGCGCTTATCCTCTCGCCGGCGCTCGCCCTCGGTCAGACCACGTCGCTGGACCAGATCCCGGCGCCGGTCCCGTCGACATCGAACACGGGGCTCAACTCCGAGAACCTGCTGCAGTACTATGCGGTGCCGGGCGGTGCGGTCTACCAGAGCTTCTTCCGGCAGCCGGGCCAGGGCGGTCAGCTCGTCCCCGGCGGCATGGCGTTCGTTCCGGGTGGCGGTGGCCCGCTCACGCGCTATCTCCCGCTGATCGACGGTCACTCCGATCTCGGCGTGCCGATGACCGCTGCAGCCGGCACGCCCTCGGGCACGGTCGGCGTCTCGCGCACGGCCGGCACCTCGCTCGTCCTGACCGGCGAGACGACCTCGTCGAGCGCCAAGACGAACAAGGTCATCTTCGAGTTCAACCTGCCGACGACCTACATCGCCGGCGCCAACATTCCGGTCATCGTCAACGCCAATTATGCCGGTGGCGGCACCGTGACGGCGGCCAGCACCACGATCACGGCGCAGCTCTACACCGAGACGAACGGCGTCGAGGCCGCGGTGACGACGTCGGCCGCTCAACAGTTCACCCTCACCGCGGCGAACTACACGTTCACCGTGACCGGGACGGGCCTCGTGCCTGGCCAGCACGTCATGCTGGAGCTCGTCATGCTGGTCACGACGTCGGCCGGCGGCGCGACGGGCCAGATCAACAGTGTCGCGTTCCAGGGATGAACCTTCACGGCATCGTCGCGCCGTTCATCGGCACGATCAACCCGAACGTCACCGCGACGGTCAAGCGCTCGACCGGTTCGACGACGAATCCGGACGGCTCGCGGGTCCCGACCTACGACACGTTCGCGATCGTCGCGCAGGTCCAGGCGCTGACCTACACGGACATCGTCCAACTCGACAGCCTCAACATCCAGGGCGTCCGGCGGGCGATCTACCTCACGGGCAACGTCATGGCGCTCGTCCGTGTCGACCGGCGCGGCGGCGATCTCATCGTGTTCCCGGACGGCACCCTGCCTGAGGGGAACACATGGCTCGCGGCGATGGTGCTGGAGCAGTGGCCCGACTGGGTCAAGGTCGCGATCACGCTGCAGGACGGGGGCTGATGATGAAGCGCTTGCTGCTCGCCGTAGCTCTGCTCTTCGCAACGGCGGCGCGCGCCGATCCGGTCATCACATGGGTGCCGCTCGGCTACCAGCAGATCGCGCCGACCTCGGCCACGGCGTTCACCGCGCCGGCCGGCGCCACCATGGCGCTGCTCTCGGCCGAGGTGCAGGCGATCCGCTGCCGCGATGACGGCGTGGCGCCGACCACGAGCGCGGGCTTCCTGATCCCGGTCGGCATCGCGCCCTTCCAGTATTCCGGCACGCTCTCCGCGATGCAGTGCATCAACGCCGTATCGGGCGGGGTGCTGAACATCCTCTATTATCGCTGATGCCATTCGCGCCGGTCCCGACCCAGTCGGGCATCCAGACAGCGCTACGGGCCTTCCTGATCCAGATCCTGCCGACCGGCGTCGAGGTGATCGAGGGCCAGGACAACCGCGTACCGGAGCCGCAGGGCACCGACTTCGTCGTGATGACGACGATCCTGCGCGAGCGGCTCGAGACCAACATCGACACCTATGCCGACGGGGCTTTCACCGGGTCGATCGCCGGGACCGTGATGACCGTCACGGCCGTGCAGATCGGGGCCGTCGTGGTCGGCAACGTGCTGTTCGGGTCAGGCGTGACGGCCGGCACCACGATCACCGCGCAGACCGGCGGTGCACCGGGCGGTATCGGGACCTACACGGTCATGCCGTCTCAGACCGTCGGCACCGAGACGCTCGCTTGCGGCGCCGGGATCATCGCTCAGCCGACCAAGGTGACGGTCCAGCTCGACGTGCACAGCGCCAATGTCCAGGACGCGGCGGACATGGCGCAGACCATCGCGACGCTGTTCCGCGACGAATATGCGACCCAATTCTTCGCCGTGACCGGCACGGACGTGACGCCGCTCTACGCGGGCGATCCCAAGCAGATGCCGTTCATCAACGCCGAGCAGCAATACGAGACCCGCTATGTGGTCGACGCGGTGCTGCAGGCCAACCAAGTCGTCGGCGTGCCCCAGCAGTTCGCCGACCGCCTGACGGTCGATCTGATCTCGGTCGAGGCGACCTACACCCCATGAGGACCAATCGATGAGCACCATCCCGGCCTCGCAACTGGTCGCCGTCAATCCGGGCGTGCTCAGCGCCGGCGGCGACGCGTTCGCGCTCAACGGCCTCGTGCTGACCGAGAGCGCGCGGGTACCGATCGGGACGGTGCAGTCGTTCGCCTCCGGGGCGGCCGTGGCGAGCTTCTTCGGGGCCGGCTCGCATGAGGCGCAGATCGCCGGCGGCGGCACCGGCCTCGGCTCGGGCTACTTCGGCGGCTACGACAACTCGACGCAGAAGCCCGGCGCGCTGCTTTTCGCGCAATATCCGGCGACGGCGGTCGCGGCCTATCTCCGCGGCGGAAACGTCTCGAACCTCACGCTGGCGCAGCTCCAGGCCCTGTCCGGCTCGCTGACCGTCGTGATCGACGGCTACACGCACGTCATCTCCTCGATCAGCCTCTCGTCCTACAACAGCTTCTCGGCCGCGGCGGCCGGCATCCAGGCGGCCTTCACGGATCCGACCGAGGCGACGTTCACGGCCTCGCTCGGCGCGACATTCACCGGCACCGGCTCCGGCACGAACCTGACCACCACATCGGTCACGGGGCTGATTTCGGTCGGCGATACGGTCTCGGGCTCCGGTGTGCCGGCCAACACCACGATCGTCTCGCAGACCAGCGGCACGACGGGCGGTGCCGGCGTCTACGTCACGAGCAACGCGACGACGTCGAGCAGCGCGAGCCTGGCGACGGCCTCGACCGTGCTCGATGTGACGGTCGACACCGACCACGCCATCGCGGTCGGGCAGACCGTCGTCGGCTCGGGCGTGACCGGCTCGCCGGTGATCACGGCGCAGCTCGGCGGCACGACCGGCGGCGTCGGCACATATCGGATCAGCGGCGCGCAGCAGTCGGTCGCCAGCGAGTCGATGACTGGCGTCGCAACGGCGCCGCTCGTCACCTTCGACAGCGTGTCCGGCGCCTTCGTCATCACGTCGGGGATCACCGGGACGCCGTCGACCGCGGCCTTTGCGACCGGCACGCTGGCTGCGCCGCTGTTGCTCACCTCGGCGACCGGCGCCGTCCTGTCGCAGGGTGCGGCCGCCACGACGCCCAGCGCCTTCATGAACAGCCTGATCCAGGTCACGCAGAACTGGGCGACGTTCATGACGGCGTTCGATCCGGACGGCGGCTCGGGGAACAGCCAGAAGCTGGCGTTCGCCGCGTGGACCAGCGCGCAGAACGACCGCTACGCCTACGTCTGTTGGGACACAGACGCGTCGCCGACCACGCAGGTGCCGGCCACGTCCTGCCTGGGCTACCTGATCGAGCAGGCCAGCTATTCCGGCACGATCCTGATCTACGAGCCGTCGGACCTCAACGTCGCATCGTTCCTGCTCGGCGCCATCGCCTCGATCGACTTCGAGGAGCCGAACGGCAGGACCACGATGGCCTTCCGGTCGCAGGCCGGGCTGCTCGCCGGCGTGACGAATGCGCAGGTGGCGATCAACCTCGCCGGCAATCCGCAAACGCCGGGCGACTTCGGCAACTCCTACAATTTCTACGGCGCCTATGCCACGGCGAACCAGGGCTTCGTGTTCTTCAGCCGCGGCACGATCTCCGGCCCGTTCGAGTGGATCGACAGCTACGTCAATCAGATTTGGCTGAACAACGCCTTCCAGCTCGCGCTGATGGAGCTGGTCACGCAGTCCGGCTCGATCCCCTACAACGACGACGGTTACGCCCTGATCGAGGCGGCGTTGGCCGATCCGATCAACGCGGGCCTGGCCTTCGGCGCATTCCGGGCCGGTGTCACGCTGTCGGCGGCGCAGATCGCCGAGGTCAACGCCGCGGCCGGCGCCAACATCGCGGGAACGCTGAGCACGCGCGGCTGGTATCTGCAGATCCTGGACGCCGCGCCGATCGTCCGCCAGGGCCGCGCCTCGCCGCAGATCAAGTTCTGGTACGTCGACGGCGAGTCGATCCAGGCGATCACGCTTTCCAGCACCGCACTCCAATAAGGGAAGCGCGCCGCCATGGCATCGATCACCGCCGCCAATGCGATCTTCACTCTGGCGATCGCCGGGCTGTTCCCGACGCCGCAACAGCTTCACGGCTTCGCGGCCGACAACATCTTTGAGACCGATCCGCTCGAATCGGCCGAGGTGCTCATGGGCGTCGACGGCCTCCTGTCGGCCGGCTTCGTCTACGTCGCGGTAAGGCAGAACATCAGCCTGCAGGCCGACTCGCCGTCGGGCGCCATCTTCGACACGTGGTGGTCTCAGCAGCAGGCGTCCAAGGACATCTTCTTCGCCTCGGGGATCGTCACGCTGAAATCGCTCGGCACGAAGTGGGCGATGACCAAGGGCGTGCTGACGACCTATCCGCCGATCCCGAATGCGGCGCGCGTCCTGCAGCCGCGGCGGTTCGGGCTGACCTGGCAATCCGTCAGCCCGGCCGTGGCGTAGGAGAGGGCATGCGCAAGAAGATCACCATCACGATCACGGCCGATGGCCGCGACAAGGGCAAGGTGTTCGTCATCGAGGAGAAGAGCGCGGTCCAGGCCGAGAAGTGGGCGACGCGCGCCCTGCTCGCCATGGCCCGATCCGGGGTCGATATCGGCGATGCGACGGGCGCTGGCGTCCGCGGCGTCATGGCGCTCGGCATCAAGGCGCTGTTCGGCATGAGCTTCGACGACGCCGAGCCGCTCCTCGACGAGATGATGACCTGCGTGTCCTGGCAGGTCGATCCGAAACGGCCGGAGGCCTCGACGCGGGCGCTGATGACTCCAGACGATATCGAGGAGGTGTCGACGTTGTTGCGCCTGCGCTCGGAGGTCGTCGAGCTCCACACGGGTTTTTCGATCGCCGGGCTCCTGTCGAAGTCGACCTCGGAAGCGCCGGCTCAGCCCTCGCCCACTACCCCAACGTCACCCGTCTCATCGGCATCGTCGTCTCATCGGGCAAGGCGGCATTCCGCGACCTAGACGCGTTCCTGTCGATCGAGGACGCTTACGATCTCCTCGAGATCATCAGCATCGATGCGCACAACGATGCCATCCTGGCGAAGCGGCGTGAGTAGGAGGCTGCGATTCCGACGGTAATCGACAGCCTTCTGATCGAACTAAAGCTCGACCCGAGCAACTTCGACAAGGGCCAGAAAGCCGCCATCGTCGCCTTCGACAAGGCGCGTGATGCGGCCAAGAAGGACGCAGAGCAGATCGAGAAGTCGGCGCGCCAGGCGGCCGATGCCATCGGCAAGATCGCCGATGCGGCGCTGACCCTGTTCGCTGTCTTCACCGGCGCCCGGGCGATCAAGGACTTCGTCGAACAGACCACGAGCGCCGGCGCCGCGATGGCGCGTCTGTCGCAGAACATCGGCGTCGCGCCCGACGCATTGTCGGCCTGGGAAAAGGCGGTCGAGCGCGCTGGCGGCACCGCGGAAGGCGCCGCGTCGTCGTTCCTGTCGCTGTCCGACGCGATCCAGGCGATCAAGACCGGCGACACGCACATCGTGCCGATCCTGGCCCGGTTGCAGGGCCTTGGCGGCACGAAGATCGACTTCATCAACGGCTCGCCCGATCAGGTCTTGGCCGCGATCTCGCAAGACCTGCAGGCCATCGCGCGGTCCAATCCGGCGCTCGCCCATTCGCTCGGGCGCCAGCTCCCGATCGACGAAGGCACGCTGAACTTCCTGCTGCAGCGAAACGTCCCAGCCGAGCTGAACCGATCGCGCGGCCTCGGCGTGCTGACAGCGGAGCAGGTCAGCAATCTGCAGAAGCTGCAGGACGGCTGGATCGCCTTCACGCAGAAGATGAGCATCCTGTTCGACCGGCTCGCGGCCGACGCCGCGCCGTTCATCACGGCGGTGTTGAACCTGCTGACCCAGTTGGCCGGCAACCATCCGCGGCTCGTCGAGCTTGGCGCCGCCGCGGTCACCGCGGTGGTGGCGCTGACATCGCTCACCGCCGCTATCCGTGCGTTGACGATTGCCGCCGGCGCGCTTGGCCTCGCCCCAAGGGCCATCGCTGGCAGCGGCGGCCTTCTCGGCGCTGCTGCCGCAGTCATCGGCGGTGGCTTGGCCGCGCTGCTCGTCGAGGCCGACCCGCTCGGCGTCGCGGCGAACGAGCGGTTTCAGCACCGCGCCATGGCAATCGCCCGCTCGCGAGGCCATACGCGCTACACACAGCAGGATCTGGACGACGCTCGGCGGGGCATGGCTGGCGCACCGCCCGCTGGAACTGGGGCGACAGGCATATCGCCGGGCACCGTTCTGAACACGCTCGATGCGACGCAGCGCAGCCAGCTCATCGGCGCCATGGTGCGGCAGGAAGGTGCGGGGGCGAACAGCACCAACCCGGGCAATCTGCGGTTCTCGCCGTGGACCGCGCGGCATGGCGCAATCGGCGCCGACGCGCGGGGCTTCGCGATCTTCCCGGATCGCACCACGGGCCTGGCCGCGATGCAAGCGCTGGTCTTCGGGACCTATGGGTCGCGGTCGATCGAGGGCATGCTTGCCGGCGATCCCGCACGCGGCATACCCGGCTACGCGCCGGCGACCGACCGCAACGATCCCGGCGCCTACGCCCGCAACGTCGCCGGCGCTGTCGCGGCACACCGCGGTAGCGTGACGTTCCTGCCGAACACCGGCGCCCCGGCCGCCGCGGCGATCCGGCACTCGACGACGAGCAACCAGTCGTCGTCGACCTCCTCGAGCGAAACGAACGTCGGCACGGTGCATATCCACACGCAGGCGACCGATGCCGGCGGCATCGCCCGGGACTTCGCCGGCGCGCTGCGGCGCAATGATCTCGCGACGCAGGCCAACTACGGCTTGGCGTAGGGCATGGCCGTCTTTCCAAACGTCCCGATCGCGCCGGGCGTCCCGGCCATCCCGCGCGATCCGTTCGCTCTGCCCGACGTCATCGACCTGCTCACGGCCGACGTCGTCTCGCTGTTCGCGGGCGCGTTCGGCCCGCAGTGGGGCCTGTTCCTCGATGGGGCGCCGGTCGTGGTCGCCGACAACGTCGTCGCGGTCGACTACAAGCAGGAATGGGTGATCGCGGACTATCCGCTCGAAGAGGGCGCGTTCGAGACCTACGACAAGGTGCAGACGCCGTTCTCGTTCCGGCTGAGCTTCTCGGCCGGCGGCTCGGAAGGCGACCGTCAAGCCCTGCTCGACTCGATCGACGCTATCGCCGGGACTACGGACCTCTATGACGCCGTGACGCCCGAGGCGGTCTACGAGAACGTCAACGTCGCGAATTACAGCTATCGGCGAACCGCGACGAACGGGGTTGGCCTGATCACGGTGGACGTGATGTGCGTGCAGATCCGCATCGCGACGTCGGACACGCTCGACAGCACGCAGTCGCCGAGCGCCGCGGCGACGGTGAATGACGGGACCGTCCAGACCGTGCCGGCGACGCCGACGCAGCAGAAGGCCGTGACCTTCGTGCACCCGGGCGACCCGGACTTCCCGAGCGGCCCGACCTGATGGCGCTGATCATCCCGCTCCAGCCGGTGCCGAACCAGACCGTCACCGTGGTGCTGGCGAACCAGCTCTGCCAGATCGACGTCTACCAGAAAGCTTACGGGCTCTTCGTCGATCTCTACGTGAGCAACGTCCTGATCATCGGCGGCGTGATCGCCGAGAACCTGAACCGCATCGTGCGGTCGCTCTACCTCGGGTTCATCGGCGACCTGTGCTTCATCGACAATGCCGGCAGCGGCGATCCGGTCTACACGGGCCTGGGGACGCGGTTCAGCCTGGCATATCTCGAAGCGAGCGAGTTGCCGGTAGGGCAGGGTTAGGCGCAAGGCTTGAACGAAACAGCGCACGGTCGTATTTGTGACCCCCTCGGAAAAAAGAGGGGGTCGGCATATGGGGCGCAATATCGGCATTCTTGTCCTGCTCCTACCAATGCTAATCGGGCGAAGCATTCCCTGCAACGCACAGTTCTTTTGGGGGAAGCCGCCGCCTGTCGGGAAATGTGGCGCGATGCAAGATGAGCGGATTCAAACCGCCGCGCGGACCGTAATCGATAGTCTTCAGGCGAAGCCGTCGCGGATCGCAACATTTCTTGATTTCAAGCATAAGTTGTCGTCCTATGTTAGAAGCAGCGAGGCGGAATTCTCGCCATACCAGGAACAGTTCGCGACAAACATCGAGCGGTTGAGCGACGCTGACGCAATTTGTTTTGGCGGCCTGCCTGAGAAGCTGAGCCTAGCGGATGCAAGGGAAAAGGCAGAACAAGACAGAATTGAAAATCTCCCAGAAAATCTGCTCGGACTTGGGTATGTAAGGTACATTTTCTTGAAGAAGTGTCACCAAGCCCGAGACGGGTACCTGCTGATATATGTATCAGACGCAGAGATAGAGCGTGCAAGACTTGAAGTCCGGAGAATAGAAGAAGCAATAAAGGAAAAACATCCAGATATACCTACCTCTGACCTCTGGGCCAAGGCGAACCGGAGATCCCAGGATTTTGAAGTATCAATGGAGTTATGTCATTCAACTGTTTCAGATCTAGACATGCTTACTGGTCAAGTCGTGCCTGGAGGGCTTGGGGTCGACAAGGACTTTTAATAGGGGAGTCTCAATGTGGCCTTCACCCAGAAGCGCATCGACCTGCAGTTGTCCCTGCAGAACGGCAACTTCGAAGGTGGGGGCAACTCGGCTACGTTGAGCGGGCTGCGGGTCTCGGCGAAGATCGCGAACGCTGGCGCGCCCGGGATGGGCGTCGCCGAGATTTCCGTCTACGGCATGCCGCTGCAGATGATGAACCAACTCTCGGCGGTCGGGACGCAGTACAATGTCCAGGGCCAGAACGCGGTCACGGTGCTCGCCGGCGACGCCGACTCGGTCCTGCCGACCGTCTTTCAGGGAACGATCTATGCGGCATGGGTCGATGCCGCGGCCATGCCCGAAGTCAACTTTCGCCTGATGGCCTATGCCGGCCTGTACGGCGCGGTGCAGCCGGCGCAGCCGACGAGCTTTTCAAGCACGTCGATCGATGTTGCCGGGGCCATGCAGACGCTGGCCGGGCAGATGGGCCTCTCCTTCGAGAACAGCGGGGTCACGACGAAGCTGGCGAGCTGCTACCTGTGGGGCTCGCCGCGGGAGCAGGTCAAGGACATCGCCGACCAGGCCGGCATCCAGTGGACAATCGACAACAACACGCTGGCGATCTGGCCGACCGGACAGACCCGCAGCGGCACCGTGATCGTCTCGCCCGAGACCGGCATGATCGGCTACCCGACGTTCAGTCAGTCGAATGTGAACATCCGGACGCGATTCAACCCGGACTTGAAAATCGGCAGCAAGGTCACGGTGCAGAGTTCGCTCACGCCGGCTTGCGGCGACTGGGTCGTGATCAACGTCAACCACGACATCGAGGCGCAGGTGCCGCACGGCAAGTGGCAGTCGAGCTTCCAGGCCTCGACGCTTGGGGGTTATTGAATGGCGGACGGGAGCGCTGGCCAGCAAAGCCTCAGCGACAACGGCTCCGAATTCAACGCGCTGAGCTTTCTCGTCCAGCAGGCGCTCGGCCGTGTCCGCACTTCCGTCCCGGTCAAGGTCATTGCAGTCCATCAAGGCGCTGGCGCGCTGGCGCCGGCCGGCACGGTCGACGTGCATCCCCTGGTCAACATGCTCGACGGCCAAGGCAACGCGACGCCGCACGGCACGATCTTCGGGCTGACCTACTTCCGGCTCCAGGGCGGCACCAACGCCATCATCATCGACCCGGTCGTCGGCGACATCGGCATCGGCATCATCTGCGACCGCGACATCAGCGCGGTGAAGGCCAACAAAGCTGTCGCGAACCCCGGCTCGTTCCGCCGGTTCAATCTCGCCGACGGCATCTACATCGGCGGCGTCCTCAATGCCACGCCATCGCAATACTGGCGATTCTCCGACGCCGGCATGGAGGCGGTCGACAAGAACGCCAACCGAATCGAGATGACGACGGCCGGCATCTCGATCAACGGCATCCTGTTCAACCGCACCGGCCAGGTGCAGGGCGACTTGCCGGTCACCGGCGCGCTCAAGCTTGCCGGGTCGATCGAGAGCCTCGCTGGCTCGACCTACTCCAATGCCATCACGCTGAGCGGCGCGATCTCGGCGACCGGGAACATCACCTCGACCGGCGGCACGGTCACAGGCTCGACAGACGTCGTCGGCGGCGGCAAGTCGCTGAAGACGCACGTGCACACCGGCGTGACGTCGGGCGGCTCCAATACCGGCCCCCCGCTGTAGGAGCGACAGCCATCGATACGCTCCTGCTCGACCTCACGAACTGGGATCTGGTTGTCGACCTCAGCGGCAACATCGCGGTCGCGAGCGAGCCCTATTCGCTGGCGCAGGACGCGGCGAGCGCGATCCGGCTGTTCCAGGGCGAGCTGTGGTTCGACACGAGCCAGGGCATTCCCTACTTCACGCAGGTGCTGGGCTACCTGCCGCCGATCTCGCTGCTCACCGCGAAGTTCGTCGCGGCGGCCATGACGGTGCCGGGCGTGGTGAGCGCGAAGTGCTTCATCGCCTCGCTCACGGACCGCGCCGCAACGGGCCAAGTACAGGTGACCGACGCATCCGGCCAGACGACAACCGCGGCGTTCTGATCCATGCCAACGACGAACGTTCCCGGGCCCACGTTCGGCCCGACGGGCTTCATTGCCCCGTCGGAGGCGGCCATCCTCGCCGGCGTCATCGCCGACATCGTGGCGGCGTTCGCCGCCGCCGGCTTCACGCTCAACCCGGCGCTCGATACGCCGCAGGGCCAGCTCGCATCGAGCATGGCCGCGATCATCGGCAACGTGAACGACACGTTCGTCGCGATCACCAACCAGGTCGATCCGGCCTACGCCTCCGGCCGCATGCAGGACGCGATCGCCCGCATCTATTTCCTCGAGCGGAACCCGTCGCAATCGACCGTCCTGCAGGTGACCTGCGTCGGGGCGGTCGGCGTCGTCATTCCGGTCAACGCGCTGATCCAGGACGGGTCGGGCAACCTCTACGCGTGCACCGAGGCCGGCACGATCCCGGGCGGCGGCACGATCACGCTGCCGTTCGCCAATGTCATTCCCGGGCCGACCGCGGTGCCCGGTGCCGATGAGATCACGATCTACCAGGCGATCCCGGGTTGGGACACGGTCAGCGTCGTGTCGGGCGTGCTCGGCAACAACACGGAGACCCGAGCCGCGTTCGAGGCGCGCCGCGCCGCCTCGGTCGCGCTGAACTCGAACGGGGCGCTCGGCGCGATCCTCGGCGCCGTCCTGTCGGTCCAGAACGTGATCGACGCCTACGTCACGGAGAACGATCAGGACTCGCCGCAGACGATCGGCGGCGTGTCGCTCGCCGCGAACTCGGTCTATGTCGCGGTGGTCGGTGGCGAGGCGCAGGACATCGCCGAGGCCATCTGGTCCCGCAAGGCGCCGGGATGTGCCTACAATGGCAACACCACCGTCACGGTACAGGACACGAGCCCCGGCTATTCGCCGCCCTATCCGTCCTACACGGTCAAGTTCGAAATCCCGACCGGCCTGCCGACCCTGTTCGCGGTCAACCTCGTCAACAGCACGGCGGTCCCGGCCGACGCCACGACGCAGATCCAGAATGCTATCCTCAGCGCGTTCGCCGGCGGGGATGGCGGGCCGCGCGCCCGGATCGGCGGCACGCTCTATGCCAGCCGGTTCTACGCTCCAGTGGCGGCGCTCGGCGCATGGGCGCAGATCATCTCGCTCGAGATCGGATCGGCCGCCAACACATCGGCGACGTTCACCGGGGCCATTGCCGGCACGGCGCTTACCGTCAGCTCGGTGACGGGAACCATCGCGATCGGCCAGTCCGTGCTCGACCTGACCGGCAACGTCCTTCCCGGCACCAAGATCGTCTCGGGCAGCGGCACGAGCTGGGTGGTGAACCAGACGCAGACCGTGTCGAGCGAGGCCATGGTGTCGGCGCTCGCCAACCTGTTTCAGGTCGGTGTCGACATCGATGAGGTGCCGACCCTCGCCGCCGGCAACATCGCCGTCACGCTGTCGTGACCGATACGGGCCCGCCCTATCCGCCGCTCGGTCCGAACGGCATCGGGCAGTTCGTCATCGGGGTCAGCCCGATCGGCGACATCCCGTTCGATTACCGCAAGACCATCATATCGCAGTACGCCAACTCGCCGATCCTGACGGCGCTGATCAACAACGACGCGGCCTACCTCCTTCAGACCGAGAACCTCGACGCCTTCTTCGACGACATCTGGAACGTGCTGACCGCGCAGGGCTACGGCCTCGACGTCTGGGGTCGCATCGTGGGGGTGTCGCGTACCCTGCAGATTACGGTCGGCGACTGGTTCGGCTTCGACCAGGGCGTCCCCGGCGCCGATACGTTCGGCCAGGGCTCGTTCTTTTCCGGCCAGGCCCTGACCGACAGCTTCCAGCTCGCGGACGATCCCTATCGCCGGCTGATCCTGGCCAAGGCCGCGGCGAACATCACCAACGGATCGATCCCGGCGATCAACCAGATCCTGCTCTCGCTCTTCCCGGGCCGCGGCAATTGCTACGTCACCGACGACGGCGACATGACGATGACCTACACGTTCGATTTCCCGCTGTCGCCCGTGGAGCTTGCGATCGTCCAGAACTCCGGCGTGCTGCCGAAGCCGGTCGGTGTCTCCGCCTCGGTCGTCCTGCCCTGAGAGGGACCCCATAGATGCTGGCGGCAAGTATCCCGGCCAAGTTTCCGATTCCGTTCGCGGCGAACGCCGGCGGCAGCTTCGTGCGCGCCATCCCGCAGACGACCACCACACCAGGCGCGGCATCGCTCGATCAGGGCTTCCCGCCGATCACGTTCACGCCAGTCGGCGGCGGCGGCGATCCGCCCGACGGCCGGGACATGAACGGGATCTTGAAAGAAACCACGCTCTGGAGCCAATGGCAGCAGGCGGGCGGCCCGATCGGCTACGACCCGACGTTCTCATCCGCGATTAGCGGCTATCCGAAGGGGGCCTTGATCTCGGCGGCGGCGCTCGGCAGCTTCTGGCTGAGCCTGGTGGATGCCAACACGAGCGACCCTGACACGGGCGGCGCGAACTGGGCCGGCATCACCCTGATCAGCGGGGCGCTGCCAACCACGGGCACCATGCAGCACCGGATGGCAGCCGATGTTCTCGACGGCTGGGCCATCCTCAACGCGACGACGATCGGCAACGCCTCGTCGAATGCGACGCAGCTTGCCGCTGCCAGCACGTTGGCGCTGTTCTCCTACATCTGGTCGCGGTTCAGCAATACCCAGTGCCCGGTATACACGTCGGGCGGCGTGCTGACGACGCGTGGTGCCTCCTCGGCGGCGGACTTCGCGGCAAACAAGGCGATCGCGGTCCCGGACTGGCGTGGCCTGGGGCCGATGGGCGTCGACACGATGGGCGGCGCCGCGACGGCGCGCCTGGCGGGTGTGCCGGTGACGCTGGGCTCGACGACGGCGCCCGGGTCGCTCTTCGGCGAGAACCTGCATGCGTTGTCCAGCGTCGAGAACGGTGTGCACGGGCACGGCGTCACCGATCCGGGGCACAACCATTCTGGCAACAGCGGCAACGACGCTCCGGTCCATGCGCACGACTACGTCGAGGTGACCGGCGTCACAACCACAGGCGCTAGCGGCGGCGTGAGCCAAGTCATCAACGGGATCGGACAGGCGACTGCAGCGACGGGAGCCCCCCTCAGCAACCATCATCATAATATTCCGACCGATGTAACCGACATAACGATCAATAATTCCGGTAGCGGGACCGCGCACAACACCGTCCAGTCCAGCATGGGCGTCTATTGGTACGTGAAGTATTAGGAGCGATCTTTGCCGAGAACAATCAAGCGCTCGGTCATCCGCCGGGCCGGGATCGAGGACTTCCCCCTCGCCGTGGACACCTTTGTTCGTGAGCACGCGGCTTGGGAAGCGCATACGGCGGAGGTCCATGCCGGTCGGGCAGAGGCTTATCCAGCCCCCAGCGCTCATCCGCTCGTCGCCGCCGCGATCCGTGGAGAGAGCGATAGCGCATCGGGCCTGACCGTGCTGCATCCAGACTTCGTCATCCATGAAGACGAGGTGGAACTCGCCTTCCAGGCCAAGCGCCAGGCGCTCTTCACCGCCATCAGCGAGCGGGAGCGCGCCGCGATCGAGGCGATCCTGCCCCCCGGCAAGCGGCGGCTCTACGGGATGCGCTGGAGTGAGGCGACTGCGGCCAAAGCGAATGCGGAGCAGCGCGCTGCGCTCATCGAGCATCACACGACCGCGAAGCAAGAGGCCGAAACCTGGCTCGCCGCTGACCCGGAGCGCGCGAAGAGCGAGGCCGCATCGATTTCGCTCGGGCGGTTGGATCGCGCCACGAAGTTCCTGACCGACAACCCGCCGCTGAGCATCTCCGCCGAGGACGCGCGATTCCTCGTCGAGCATGGCGCGCGCATCGAAGCGGCTCGGAAGGTCGAGCGATGGGCGGCCGAGCAGCACGCCGCGATCGAAGACCTGACTGCGGAGACCGTCATGGCATGGTCGCCGCAGCCCCTGCCGACCTGAGAAAAAGGGGCACATCCAACGATGTTTAGACGGATAATCGCCGGCGCGCTCTTGCTCGCTGGGACGAGCCTTCATGCCTGCGCGCAGTCCTCGCCCAACTGGCCATACGGCTACGTGCCGACGGCGGGCCAGTGGAATGCGGAGTGGGCGTCGAAGCAGGATGTGCTGTTCGTCCCGCCGCTGACGATTCTCGGCAACAACACCAACCTGCCGGCCAATGTGATGGCGCTGTCACCGAGCCAGGTGATCACGGTTCTCGGGCTCGGAACCGCGGCGACAAAGAACGTCGGGACGTCGGTCAACGACCCTGGAACGGGCACGCTCGAGGCGCTGCTGCCGGTTCAGACCGTCACCGGCGCGAGCTACACCTTCGCGACGGCCGATCTCTTCCAGGAGACCCGCCGATCGAATTCCGGCTCGGCGATGACCGACACCTTCCCCGCGGCCACCGCGCTGGGAATGGCAAACGGCACGACCATCCAACTGAACAACGTCGATGCTTCGGCGTCCGACACGGTGTCGGCCGGAGCTGGCACGACCATCAGCGGATCGGGTGTAATCGGCCACGGCCGCAGTACGAGATGGATCTACGACGCGCCGAACACGACCTGGCGCCCGACGATGAACAGCCTCTCGGCCGTTCTCGGGCCTGCGTCGGCTACGTCCGGGCATTGGGCATCCTACGCGGACTCCACAGGCAAGGTCATCAGCGACGGCGGCGCGGCCACCATCACGATCAACAGCACATCCTGTGCGCTGAGCGGGTCGTGCACGATCTCCGCGACAGCTGGCAGCATAACGGTTGGCACGACGACGATTGGTTCCGGTAGTTCCGGTAATATCCTCTACAATAATGCTGGCGTGCTGGGCGAGAAGACACCGACCGGGACCGGCAGCGCGGTCCTGGCCAGCGGTCCGTCAATCGCGAATCTTGGGCTCACGGGCACTGTTTCCGGCGCAGGGACCATCCCGAGCTCTGTCCTGGTCAGCACTGCAGTCACGCCCGCCAGCTATGGCTCCTCGACGTCCATTCCCAGCTTCACGGTCAACCAGCAGGGCCAGCTTATCGCAGCCGCCGGCAATGTCGTCATCGCGCCAGCCGGCACGCTCTCAGGTTCGACCCTCGCCTCTGGCGTGACCGGATCGTCTCTGACAGGCGTCGGCACGCTGACGAGCGGCGCCACCGGATCCGGCTTCACCGTCGCGCTCGGTACATCGACCCTGACGGGCAACCTACCGGTCGCCAACCTCGGCAGCGGCTCCGGCGCTTCGGGCTCGACGTTCTGGCGCGGAGACGGCACGTGGGCCTCCCCTGCCGGCGGCGGCAACGTCACAGGCCCGGTCTCATCGGTTAGCGGGGATGTCGCCTCTTTCAGCGGTACGAGCGGGACCGTCATTCAGGATGCGGGGTTCCTGGCATCCGCCGTAGCGACGTCAGCCAAGAACCTGGGTTTCTTTGCGGCGACGACGAGCGCCCAACTCGCTGGTGTACTAAGCGACGAGACCGGCACCGGGCTCGCCGTGTTCAACACTTCTGCTACGATCGTGACCCCGGCGATCTCGGGCGGCGTGGTCGAGATGCCGCAGCAGCGCCTGACGCTGACGAGCGGCGTCCCCGTTCTCTCGACGACGGTTACGGCGGCAGGGACAATCTACGAGACGCCATACCTTGGAAACATGATCCCGCTATGGAACGGGACCAACTTCGTCGCCACGCCGGCGGCTGAGACATCGAACGTTCTCGCAAATTCGTCAACTGGTAACGCTGGGCCCGCCGCTGCAGTCGCGAGCAGTTGTTACGATCTCTATGAATGGAGCAATTCCGGAACGCCGACGCTGACCCGGGGGCCGGCATGGACCAGTTGTGCGACGCGAGCGGGGACCGGCACAGGTCTTACCCGTGTCAACGGTATCCTCACCAATACCAGTGCTATCACGAACGGGCCCGGAGCAGGAGCCGGCACCTATGTCGGCACTTTCGCAACCGACCCTGGTGGCGCGACAGTCACGTGGCAATACGGAAGTGCTGCGGCTAACGGCGGGGCCGGTATCTTCAACCTGTGGAACGAATATAACCGAAGGCCGGTTTTCACCCAAGTTATAGACACCACAGCTAGCTGGACCTATGCCTTGACGACGATTCGCGCAGCTCACGGGTCGACTACCTGGCGGGTCACTTTCGTAAGCGGCCTAGCTGAAGACAGTTTTTCAAGCGTGTTCAATGAGATTGCAACAGTTGCCACGTCTGGATCGATATTACCCGGAATAGGTCTTGATAGCACTACTACATATAGTGGGGCTACCGGACAAACACCGACGGGCATTACAGTCGGAACCGGTACTGGTTCATTCTCTAGCGTCAATATAGGACAGCATTTTTATAGCGCACTGGAATCAAATACAGGAACAAACACAGCTACTATCAGCGGATCATCCGCGATCGGGGCAAACTCTTTTCTGACATTCCAAGGATACTTCTGATGGATACCGCCTCTCTTCACGACGCCGTCGCATCCGTTTGTCCGATAATTAGCCTTACGATCGGAAAAGAAGGCGACCGATCGACATGGTCGATCGAATTCGACCCGAGTGCGACTGTCGAGCAGCGCGATGCTGCAGCCAATGTTCTCGTCACGTGGGTCGACCGTCCGGTTCTCTCCTACCTGCAATTCCGGTCCCTTTTCACCCCTGCCGAGAACCAGGCGATCATGACGGCCGCGCTGAGCAACCATGCCGTGCTCGACTGGCTGCTGCAGGCCGCCGGAGCGGTCACCATCGACATGAGCAACGCGCTCGTCACCAACGGCCTCGATGGCCTCGTGGCGGCCGGGCTGATCACCGCGGATCGGAAGACCGCGATCCTGGCTGGGCAGGTACCGGCGTGATCCTCGCCGACGTCGTCTGGGCGCTCCCGGTCAATGTCCTGAGCCTGTGATGCCGAGCGCGATCCCCGCCGCCCGCGCCCGACCCTGAAAGGAACCAAGCTCGCATGCTTCACCGCTTCCTCTCGGCGCTGGCGCTCGCCGGCGCGCTGCTCTGCGCGTCGTGCGCGGGCAACACGCCGGTCTATGCCGCGACCACGGTCGGCCTCCAGCCGTTCTTCGCCGCTCGCCTCGAGGCGCTGCTGCACGCGCTGCCGGGCGTAACGATCACATCCGGCTATCGCTCGCCCGGCTCGCAGGCGGCACTCTATGCGCGGGCGCGGCATCGCTACGGCCGGAGCGCGTCGTGGATGGTCGCGCCGCCCGGTCGGTCGATGCATCAAGCCGGCCTCGCGGCGGATCTGCATTTTCCAGGCCCCGGCATGCGGGCGGCGGCTCACGTGGCTGCCGCCCGTTTCGGCCTGACGTTCCCACTGAGCTGGGAAAGCTGGCACATCGAGCCGATCGGGGCTCGGCAGATCGCGCGGGGCGGGATGCCAACGGCCGCGCTGGCCTATGCGCCCGCGGCGCCAAGCATTGCCGCCGCCGTCCCCTGGCCGATCCATGTGCACGGCCACCACGTCCGGCATCGCCACGCGGCGCGGCATCATCATCACTGGAGATACGCATGAGCGCGTGCTATTGCACCGGCCGCTGCAAGGTCCCGCCGTACACGTGCTCGGGCTACCTGGAGACGCTTGGACCCTGGCCTCCAGTTGTCCAGGATCGGACGCTGATCTATCAGTCGCCTCCTCCGCACGGTTGCATTTGCCCGCCGACCGCGGAGCGCACCTGCCAGGGACCTCTCTGCCCGCGTAGGCCGGCGCCCGGCGCTGTCGGGGTGCCGCAATGACCGGCGCGCAGGTGTTCCGGCTGACGATGGTCGCGTTCGGCGTGCTCGCGTTCGTGCTGCTCGTGATCGGCCTCGCGCCGGCTCGTGCGCACGACCAATGGGCCAACGGCGAACCTGTGCCGGCCTGGGTCAAGCGAGCGTGCTGCGGCCCGAGCGACGTGCATCACCTGCGCGATGACCAGGTCCGCATCGCCTCTGACGGCTACCACGTGGACGGGCTCGGCACGGCGATTCCGTTCGCGAAGTCGCTTCCATCTCCCGATGGCACGTATTGGGGCTTTTGGAGCCCCTACATGACGGAGAACCCGACCGTGTACTGCTTCTTCACGCCGGCAGGTGCGACATGAGAGCTACGTTCGAAAGTCCCTTCGCGCTCGGCGATCGCGTCTGGATCGACGGCTGCCGCGATCTCACTGCGATCGTCACCGGCCTGTGCTGGCGTAACGAGCGCGTCTCGGTCGAGTGCTCTTGGATCGCCGTTAGCGACGCGAAAGAGGCCTGGATACAGGCGTGGCGGCTAACCTTGGCTGAGCCGAAGTCGTGATCAACAGCATCGACTGGATCGCCCCGGGCGGCGACAGCATCGGCGCCGGGACTGCGGAAGCGGCCGGCATCCCGCATAGCTGCCTGAAGGACCGCGAGCCGCATCAGGTCCTCGCCGTCATTCGCGCGACGCCGGCCGGCCTGATCCGCGACCGCAACGTGCTGCTATCGTGTGGCATTTCGAACAACCCGGACGGCCGCGCGTTCGTCGAACCGCAGCTCTCTGAACTGCTCGCCCGCGGCGCGCGCTCGATCATGATCATCGGCGTCGGCCCCGGCAACGACAAGGTCAACCTGACGGGCGTCAACGAATGGCTCCGGCAGGTCGCCAGCTACGAGGTCTACGACGACCGCGTCCGGTTTGCCGGGCCGCTCGCGCCGCCCTGGGTGACCGTCTGGCAGACCGGCGATCAGCCGGGGATACATCCAGTATTTTACAGCGAAGTCGTGGACCAGATCAACGCGGTCCTCGCCGGGTGAGCCTCAGCGCCTTGGCAGACCTGTTCGCCCAAGCCCGGGCGACGCACGAACTCGTCAAGTCCCTCCACCGGAAGGTGGACAATCTGGAGAGAATCATGACCGCCAACGATGACAAGCTGCAGGCCGCGCTCGACCAGTTGACCGCAGCCTTCAACGCCGAAAAGCAGCAGATCGCGACCGAGCTGCAGGCCGCTACCGCCGCGGCGAGGGCCGCACAGCAGGCGGACGACCAAGCCGAATTCGACAAGGCGACGGACCGCATCCTCGACCTGGCGAAGCAGGCGTCTCAGCCGTCGGGCTTCACGCCGAGCGGCAACGTGCCGGCGGGGAGCTGATCGCCATGTCGGTGATGACGACGAGCCGCAATGGCCGGCTCTTCATCGCCTGCCGCGAGGCGATCGTCGAGGTTCCTTACGCGGACGGGCCGCACCTGAGCATCGGCTGCGGCTTCAACAGCCCGGACATCAAGCCGACCGATCGCTGGACCCCGCAGCAAGCGTTGGCGCACCTCAAAGCCGACGTCGCGCTGCGGGAGAAGGACGTCAACCGGCTGCTTGGAGGCACCACCATCCTGCAACAGGAATTCGATGCGCTGGTATCACTCCACTACAACCGCGGCAACCGAGATTTTCTTGAGATCATGGCGCTTGTTGTTCGGGGCGTCATTCGTGGCGAGACGTCCGCCGTCGCTGCGATGCTCGTAACCCTCGACACGAACAGCGCCGGCGCCCATCTGTCAGGCCTGCTCACCCGCCGCATCGCCGAGCAGCGGATGTTTCTCATCGGGGACTACGGCCCGTTGGGGCTCATTCCATGGTGGCGCGGCGATCCGCACACCACGCCGCGGTTCGAGTACGTGGTTCAGGACGGCGATCTGTAGGCCGTCGCGTCCTCCTATCTGCTCCCGTTCCTGCTTCCACCGCTGCCGACCTGGCGGCGCGATTCCTCATGAGGTGACGCATGTCGCTCCGCCCCACGATCGACAAGGCCGGTCGCTTTCCTGTCGTCCAGGCGCCGTGCCCGTTTCAGCACAACCTCACGATCGACCTGAGTGCGCCGCCGGCGGGCATCCTGCATACCACGGAGGGCGGGTGGCCCGGCAGCCTTGGCGTGTTCAAGCAGCACTGGGCCCCGCACTTCCTGGTCGGGCTGAACGGGTATGGCAAGGCTGAGATCGCGCAGCTCATGCCGATCGGCTTTACCGGGCTCGCGTGCGAAGCGCACAACAACAAGGCGCGAGTCGAGATCGAGATGATCGGCTTTTCGAAGCCGACGCTCTGGCTCCCGGATCCGGAGACGCTCGACGCGCTCGCCTCGCTGATGTTGGCCTGCCGCGACGTGTGGGGCATCCCACTGGCGCACCCTTGGCCGGACGGCGACTTCGGCCGCGCTGGCGACAATCCGCATCGCCATGCCGGCAAGCTCGGCACGTTCTCGGGCTGGCTCGGTCACGGCGACATGCCGTTGCCGGACCAGCACTGGGACCCGGGCGCGTTGCAGTGGTCCAAGGTGTTCGAGCGCGCCGAGGCGCTCGCCGCGGTCGCGTGATCGCCATGCGCATCCACTGGCCCTCGTTCTTCGGCGGCGTCCTCGTCGGCCTGCTTCCCGCGATCGCGTTCATCGTGTGGCTGCTCGGCATGACGTTCGCAGGACCGGCCCGCGCCGCGCAGCACCACGGCCTCTCGCTCCGCGCCCTCATCTCCGACTGCTCGATCGATGCGCGCGTTAATCCCGTCGTGCTGACCTGCCCCGCCGGCTGCACGGTGACGATCAGCAACGGCGTGGGCGCCGAGCCGCCGCGGATCGCGGTGAGCCAGGCGTGCCAGGCGCTCCGCTGACGGCTCTCGATATCCTCCGCGCTGAGCTGCGCAATGCTGAGGCCGATCGCGAACTCCATCGCGCGCGTGGGCACAAGGGCAACCTCGAACTGTCGATCGCCGGTTTCAAGGCCGCATGGCTGAAGACGCTCATCGCCAAGATCGAGAAGGCGACGAAGTAACCGAGCGCCGCGGAACGGCGCAATCCATCAGGATCATCCCCATGACGACCACGGTAAAAGTGCTGTCGCACAACTATCCCGTCCTCGTACGCACTCGCGATAAGATGTCTGACCGCGAAGTCGTGAACGAGCAGGTTTTCACTGCGGAATCTGGCGAGCAGTTGCTTTACTGCACGACGACGCGCACGCTGGAGATCGTCGACCTCGACTACAACGACCCCCGCGTTCTCGCTGACAAGCAAGCGAAGGAAGCTCAAGCCGCGGGCTAACTGAGACCTACCCGCTGCCCGGATAGACACCGGTCTGGCGCCACGTTCTGAGCTTCAGCAGGCGCATCTGTATAGTGCGTAGATGCTCTCTCGACCACCCTCCCGCGGGCAGACGCCGCATCAGCCGACGCCACTGCGCGCAATTCTTAAGCGCGCGCCGTGTGCAATAGGTGATTTGCTCGGCGGTTGACAGTCGATCGAACCACCGTTTGAAGGCGGCCATCTTTCGATCAAGCATGACCTGCTGCTGCCCATCCGAAAGCGCCAGCCACTCTTCCATTTCCAAATCGTCCATCGCGCACCTCCTATCCCCTTAAAGGGAAAGCGACGTGGAAACCGGAAATCCGGAACGGACAAACCGAGTGCGACCGGCTGTCGCACCGCGCCACATCATCAGGATCATCCCCATGAAAACGACGCCCCCCGCGGCGGCGCTCGACCGCCGTCGCTTTCTCACCATGTCAGCCGTGTTCGGCGGCGCGGCCGCGCTCGGCGGCTGCTCGACGCTGGGCCAGATCGACACCGCCGTGACGGACCTCGGTGGCGACGCTCAGGCGGCGCTCGCCGCTGCATGCAAGTGGGAGCCGACCGCATCCGCGGCGTGGTCGCTTATCAGAGCCACGGGGCTTGCCCCAGTCGTCGTTGTCGCTGGTGCGACGGCGGCCTTCGCGGTCCTCGATACCGCATGCAAGACGCCGCCGACCGACCTGACGACCACCCTGATCAGCGTCGACAACGCCATCAACACGATCATGGCAGCGATCAGCCAGCCAATGGCAGCGAAGAGAGCGATGCGCGGCTCGCTTCACGTGAGCGGCACCCTCCTCCGCGCGCTGTCTGAAGGCCGTGCGCTGCAGGATCGGTTCGCGCCGCTCGTCCCGAAGCGGGCGCGCCGCTTCCATCGGCGTTTCATGCGATGAGGCGCAAGACCGGGCTGCGGCTGGGCCGCCACAACCTCGCGCTGCCGCTGTTCTCGTCCGTCGTCGCGGGCCACATCCTGCCGGCGCCGCGGCCATCGTGCGACTGGCTGAGCAAGGTCCCGTCATGGGACCCGCTCGGCAACGACACGGTCGGCGACTGCGTCTTCGCCGCGACGCTGAACGGCGTGCGGGTCTTCGCCGCCAACACGAGCCGGCCGGTGCCGGACTTCGGCGCGGCCGATGCCTTCGGGCTCTACCACGCCGTGGTGCCGGCCTTCGATCCCGACAAGCCAGATACCGACGTCGGCAGCGACTTCGATGCGGCCGGCGCCTACTGGCAGGTCATCGGCGTGGCCGGCACGAAGATCATCAGCCGCATCCGGATCAATCCAGGCAACCTGCAGCTCCTGAAGCTCGCGATCGACTGGCTTGGACCCGTGTTCGTCGGCGTCGCGCTCCCCGACAATGCCGAGGACCAGTTCGACGCGAACGAGCCGTGGTCGATCGTCGCCGGCAAGCCACCGAACCAGGACAACGGCCATGAGGTGCTGGTCGGCGCCTACGATGGCGACGTGTTCGAGGCCGTCACCTGGGGCCAGCGACAGAAGCTGAAAGCGGCCTGGCTGATGGAGTGCGCATCGCCTCGCCTTGGCGGCGATCTCCAGGCCGTCGTGACGGACCAGTGGATCCGGACCAACCAGCTCTCCCCGAGCATGCTGCATCTTTCCACCATCAAGCGCGACGCGGATCTGCTGCTGACCGGCTGAACCGAGCCTCCCCGAGAAGCCGCGCGCGCGCCGGCTGATGCCGCGCAACCAATCCGAGGACACAATGACCGATCAGACCGCTACGGTACCCAAGCCCGCCACGATGCCGCCGGCCACCACGCCCGCAACGACCGAGCTGACCGCCGCATGGGGGCAGTACCTTACGACTGCTCTCGTCGAGGTCGCATCGCCGATTTCCTCGACGGTGGCGTTCTTCTGGCAGATGTACGCCCCGGGCCTCCTCCTGACGCTTCTGCCGCCGAGCGAGGTGCACGACCTGTTCATGAGCCTCTTCTCGGAGATCGAGACGATCTCGCGCGGCAGCGCGCTGACGGTGGCTGTTCATTCGGGCGTCGTCGCCGACGTGCTGAAGATTCTCATCGGCAAGTTCCCGGCCTTTGAGACCTGGCTGCTGACCGAGACCGACCCGTGGATCAAGGAAGAGCTGCAGTCGTATGGCATCTTGCCGAAGTCCTGATGCCTGCCGTCTACGAGTTTCCGCCAGAGGTCCGGTTCCGCGGCGAGATGGCCGTGGAACTCGGCCGGGCGATCGACAAGTACGCGCCGGCGTTTGAGGCACGAATCCGGGCTGACGAACGACGCAAGATCGGGAGGTGTCTCACGACTGGGCTCGCCGTAACTCTCATCGCCATGATCGCAGTACCCATCTGGGTTTTCAAGAGGCAACAAAAAGATGCTGATCGAGTCGATCGCAACTTGGTTTTTGACCATGCTAAAAGGCTCTCCAATGAGCCGATTCAACGCGGTGCTGCTCGTGTCCGGCGGGACGATAGCAGCCCTTTGGTTCAGTAACAGCATAGCGACGGTGAAGGAAAACACCGATCTACACACGCAGCAGATCGAGCAACTGTCAACGTCGGCGCGGACCGACAACGACAAGGCCGAGCAGCACTATCTCGACGTGCTCCAGGCCATCAGCGACCTGAAGACCGACGCGAGCGCCATCAAGACATCTCTGCAAGACCTTGAATGGTTTGTGCGCCACGAGGTGCAGCCGCACCGAGTCCCATAGGCAAAGGAACATCACATGAGCCTCGGCATGCTATTGCTCATCCTCGTCGTTGTCGTCGTGCTCGGCGGTGGCGGCGGGTACTACGGCTACAACAACTACGGCTCGAGCGGGGGCTTCGGCATCGGGATCGGGACGGTGGTCTTGATCCTGGTGATCTGGGTCCTGTTCCGCGGCGGCTTCCGGTAGGGCGATGCGGCGTCTCTCTCTCGCGGCTTCCGCGGCTCTCGCTCTCGGCTCCGGGGTCGCCGCGCAGACGCCTGATCCGACACAGATCAGGGCAGCGGCGCCGACGGTCGAATTCCCCGACACCACGCCCATCACGCGCTCCGACCTTGACCGCGCGCTCGCGAGCATCCAGGTCCACTTTGACGCGATCGAGAAGGCTGTCGAGCTGTCGCATCAGGATTCCGTCCGGGTGCCGACGCTGGTCGACCGAGCGGTCTCTAATCTCCAGACGCTCATGGAGAGCAAGATCGCGAACGCGCAGGAGGTCGTTGGCGGGCGTGTCGACAAATTGGAGATCCAGTTTCAGGAGCGCACGGCCGCCGGCTCGACCGCCGTCGCCGCAGCGCTGCAGGCCGCCAAAGAGGCAGTGGGCCAGCAGCAGCTCGCGTCCGCGTCGTCCGTCGAGAAGGCCCAGGCGCAGTCCGGAGAGGCCCTGGCGCAGCTCCGTGCCAGCTTCGTGCAGACGACCAACGCGCAGGAGGCGCAGCTATCCGACGTGAAATCGCGGCTCGACCGATTGGACGGCCCGCTGCTGCAGACGCAGGGCAGCCTATCCTCGATCGAGGCGCAGCTCACCGATGTGAAATCGCGGCTCGACAAGGCTGAGGGCAGCGGGTCTGGCGTCGGTTCCGTCTTCGGCTGGATCGTCGGCGCCGGCGGCGTGCTCGTGGCGCTCGCAACCCTTGTGCTCAGCACGCGTATCGCTCCCACGGCAAGGCGGTGATGATCTAGGCCCGGCACGAATCCCTCTCCTATTCAGCGCCGCTCCGGCTCACCCCGGGGCGGCGTTTTGCGTTTCAGCAAGCACTTGCTGCCTATAGGCCCTCGTGGGCATAGGCAGGCCATGCTGTGTCGCGAAGTCCACGGCTTGTCGGAAGCGCTCATCGATGTTGTTTATGGCATCGTTAGTGATCTTAAATTTACCGCAGATCGCGTCTTCGCAAGACGGCCCCCTCGACATACCATTTACATTTCGCTCCCTTGGGCATAGTGAACTTTTCATCCAGAAGAAGCAACTTCCACAAACGGGTCTGCTCGCTTTTTCTGCCATTCTAACCATATCAAGGAGCTGTGCTAAAAGGCTCAGGCGATTGAGAGAATCTATGGCTCTGTCGATGTCGCTCATCTATGCTGCTCAAGGGAAGCCACGGCAGTGGATATCCGTTCCGTAGAAGTGATGCTTCGGTCGTTTCACTGGAGCGCCGCGTTGATCATAGCGCGCCAAACGCGAGGGATGGCTTCGTCGTCGCTCGGCTTTCCAATCCCGAATGGAGCGGCGCTCTCGCCTTCCCGGATCATCGCCGTGCTTGGCTCGCGCATGGCCCTGATCGCGGCGCGGGCAATCGCGTTGAACCATTCATCCCAGTCGCTGTAGGGCGATTTGGTCCCCGGCATCGGCTGGACATGCGCCAGAACGACATCCTGCACGGCATCGGCCACGCGATCAACGATCTCGCTCATGAAGGTTGCTCCTGAACCAAGGCAGCGTCTATCATGGCCCGCCAGCAATCATGCGCCTGCTCGCGCACGTTGTTGGTGTCCATGTCCTGCGGAATGATCTCGCCGCAGCCGGCCACAACCATCGCCTCGGTCGGCTCGCGCATCGCTGTGAGTGCCGCGCGGGCGAGCTCTCGGCATCTTTTCCGCTCGATATCCCATGCATTCTTCAGATGACCTGGGTCATCGAACGACCCTGGCCACAGGCCGTGATCCATAATCGCCCGGGCCATGCGCTCGAGGATGTCGGTCATGCTGGCGACCCCTTCGATTCAAGCGCGATGCAGATCAACCTGGCGAAGTCGATTCTCACGCCATCGGTGTTGGCCTTTCGGATAGCCGCTGCGGCCAGCGCGAGCATCTCGGTTGACGACAGTTCGGCGGTCGCGCGGACGAGCTTGACGTTCGCGACGTCGTCAACCTCGACAACAATGATGCCTGCCTTTTGAAGCGTGCGCTTGTCGACCGCCTTGATCGCCCCGGGCTTAACGAATAGAACTGCTGGGTCTCTCGCCATCCGTCTCTCCTATCCAGCTCGCGGCGCCAGGTTCTTCCCGCTGTAGATGTGCAACACGCCACGGTCATCTCCAGGCTCGCCATTCGAATCCTCGGCGGCCTGTAGTGCAGCATGGAGAGCCTCAAACTTCGCGCCGATAAGCCGAGTGTCGGAAGCGTACGTCGGCCGCGCTTCATGCGCATTAGACGCGGGGCCTGGCTCAGCGTTTTTGATAGTCTCGGTCATCATCCGTCTCTCCTATCCGGGCTGGGCGAGGGCGGTGGATCTCAGCGCCGCATAGCACGCGCACACGCGCACGTGCTTGCCGTCGTCCGATAGCCGATGAATGCAATAAAAGTGCGTCCCAGGCCAACCCCTGGCGATCTCCCGTTGGGTCTCTCCGGGGTCTGGGTATGCCTGAGGGTTCTCTCGGCGCAGTGCGCATTCGTCGCAACCCTTGAGCCATGGCCGTCCATCAGGGTGCGGCGGGGCCGCGAAGAGATCATCCTGTTCTTGATCCGGCCACAGCGGAAAGTGCATGTCGCGGGTCTGGTCGCTCACGGCCGCGCTTAGCCTTCCTCGCAATACTCGTCGCCGTCGAGATGGCGTGCGGCCTCCTCCTTCGTCATCGCGCTCATGTCGGCCTCCCGCGAACGGGGGCGGACTCGGCTTTCCAACGACAATCAGGAGGCTCTAGGTTGCAGTCGTAGATGAGAGCCGCGATCCTGCCGCACAAGCTGCATTCGTCCATCGGGATGTGAAGTCCGCCGGCGCTGTGCTTCAGCCTCGAAAATGGGACCTTCACAAAGCCCTGTCCGGTCGTCTCAAACGACTGCTCGGCATCATCTGTGGCGCGGGTATCCGGCTTGATGAATGCGATCGCAGAACTACCCTTTTGTCGAATGAAATGGCCCGGGAACCACAGCTTCGGAGGGTTGCTGTAATCCTCGTCCTGGTCCCTCGATAGCCACGCGGAAGTCTTCACCAGCACCGGTGCGCCGGGCGCATAGAGAGGGATGCGATCGGCGCATCGATGCCGGATGCTGGTGACATGCCGTCCGCGCACCGCGGCTCGGATGCTCTCGCGCGTCGGACACTTCTGAGCGTTGGCTGCGCAGCCCATGCAAGCGCTTAGGTAGGTCATGGCCGACCCCATCCAGAGGCGGTTTCTGAGCGGATTTCTGAGCGAGCGCTAAAGCGATCTAAGAGGCGCCCCTGCCTCCCGCGAACAGGACCGGAACGGATGCCACGCGTTTTCCACGCCGGTCCACGCCGAGTTCCGGTGGTGTTCTGCCGATTGATGCCGAGTGGACTGCGGGAAAGGTCGAAAAAGCCTTTAGTTTCTGGTGGGCGCGACAGGGATTGAACCTGTGACCCCACCCGTGTGAAGGGTGTGCGGATCATCTGATTTTCCTCGACGATTTGGCGATTTTCCCAATTTCCACGCTTTTTACACCACTTGTGCGCTGCAGCGTGGTCGGCAGAAGGTCTGCCTTGCGGGCTTCCTCGGACACCACAACGTGCTCATATCGAGACGCTGACGTTCGGTCCCGCCACGCGCCGGTCCCTACCAGCCCGGCCGTGTCCAGCCCGCCGTAGCGGCGCATCCACGTAGCCCAGGTGTGGCGCAGGATGTGGAAGGCAACGCCATCCGGGATGGTAACGCCAGCGCGCATCGCCGCCTTGTCCAGAAGCTCGTATAGCCTGCCGCTCTTGTGGAACTTGAAGACACGTTCCCCCGGCCGGTCTAGCCCGCGCGGATGGCGCGTCAGGGCAGCCACGGCGAACGGCGGAAGATAGACCGAGCGCGGATCGTCATTCTTCGTATCGGGCACATAGACGAAGCCGTCGGCCAACCTCATCCGGTCGATCTCGAGCGCAAGCGCCTCGTTGAGGCGCAAGCCCGTATAGAGGATGACGGTCATCAGGATACCGAATTCGGCGTTCATAGCCTCCGCGGTCTCCAGCAACGGCAGGGCCTGCTCCGGCCACAACCAATCGACTCGCTTCGATCCACGCCAGCCGGCGGGTCGCGCGACGCGCGCCGTGATGCCGGCATGTTTCAGCACGGCCGAGATCGGCGTATAGACCTGCCTATTGCGGGTCGCGGCGTTCGCGATGGGATATATCGCGATCGCCGCGTCGTCCGTCGCTTGCTGGTCCACCGCCTTCAGCAGCGTCCCGCCGAAATGGGCGAGGATCGGGTCGAGATATCGACGCTCGCCGCCGGCCTTGATGTACTTCAAGGCCGCCCCGGCGAAGGTCGGCTCGCCCGGACGGGAAAAGGCTCCACGTTCGATCTCGTCGCGGATTTTGGCCCGGACCTTTTCGGCCTTCCTTCCGTCGCTAGTCTTCGCGCTTCGATTAACTCGGACTCCCAGGTGCGTCCCGCGGATCGTGTAGTTCGGGCTTTTCCCGACGCGTGGGGGGACGACACGGAGCGGCATCGCATTTGATCCTTCAGGCGGTCGAGATCGCTTGCATCGAACAGCTTTTTCCGACCGGCTTGCAAGTGCCAAGCGCGGTCTGCGGGCAGGCTCTTGAGGAAATCCTGCAGCCACCGGCGCGAGACGCGGAGCTCGGCAGCAGCCTCGTCCATGGTGAGGACGCGGGTCACAACGGGCACCCCGCCTCGATCCAGATATCTAACCTAGCCGATTTTCGGAACCATTCGCCCCGGAGGCGGTCCTGATGAAATCTACGATGAATATGGTGCTCATCATCAAGCGTTCCGCGTACGATTCCGTAGCGGATAAGGGTAACCGGACAAGCCCCCTGCAGGGCGCCTATTCGTCCGGCGGGACCACGTTTCGTATATCCAATTTTCACATAGTCCGCGAAGCCGACGACGTATATGTATCCTCTAAAGCCGATCGGGGACCTGGATGCTCCTGGGCCTTCCGGCCTCGGCCGCTGTCGCCGCTCCATCACCTCGACATTGGCGAGAGTTGTTAGCAGCTTGCCCCCAAGTCGATAAGCGACAAGCCGACCTTCGTCGACCGCGACCCTAGCTTCATTCTTGGTCAGCCCGCCCGTGGGGAACGCGATCGCGATCGCATCCTCGAGCCTGAGCGGCGTGTCTGGCCCGATGCTGGCTCGGTCGGGGAGGGGGCGTACGGTCATCCGGCCCTCGCCTCCGCGATCTCCCCCTGCGTGACCTTCGCGGGGCGGTTCATGGGGGCGAGTCTCGCGTCATTGCTTCCAGCACCACCACCCATCGATTAGAGAGAGGAAGCCCGGACCTCATCATCCGGCGCGCTTCTTCGATCTCATTGACAATCAGGGCGCGGTCGTGCGCCGATAGCAACTCCCTATTGGCGATCAGCCAATCGGCCACATGGTCGACGACGTAGGTCATCCGACCGAGCGCATACCGGAAGGCGCAGATCGCGATGAGACCGTCGACCGGAATCTCACCCATGCTGATGCCCCTCCTTCGCGATCAGCCCGTCGAGCATGGCCCCGATGAGCGCGAGGGCCGGATGGCCGGGCGGGCGGCGGGCGACGTCGAAACCCTCGTCGAAGACTTGCGCGGCAAGCCGGCGGTTCCGAAGCTTGCCCGCGACTGAGCCGCCAACGGCCTTCGGATTCTTCCCGGCGCTGCGTTCCGCCAGGATGATCTCGCATCCGATGCTGAAGGCGGTCTCAGGCCCCTCCGCTAGCACCCGTAGCGCGACCCTCTCTGCCTCTGTCAGACGCTCAGCCATGGGAGCGGTCCTTCTCGGCTTCGGCGAGGGCGGCGCGCCAGAGCTGCGGCTGAGCATCGTCAGGAACCCGGTGACGGCCGCGCGCCATCGGATGCACCGGTGACCCGTCCTGAGATCGCGCGAAGCAGTAAATATCCGGCCATGGGGCAGCGCCGGTCTGGATGTTCTCGACGACGTGCTCTATCCAGTCTTCATCCCAGGCTCCAGCGCCCCAGCACGCGACAACAAGAGCGGCATTCTTTGCCTCCCTCACGATCACATCGAGGCCGGCGTGCAGCGCGTCGCGTGCGTACCAATCCGGCCCGTTCTCATCCCATTGGGACCAGCGCCGACAGTCGGCGGGACTGGGGGACCGGAATGGATAGAGGTTCACCGCCACGAACTCGCCGTAGCCCCACGCCTGAGCGAAGCGGCTCCAGCGTCGGACGGTCGGGTCATCCACGCGATGGTCGGCGGTCGACGGATTAAGCCCGATGAAACAGACGCGGCCGCCGCCGTCCCATGCGCGTGTCAGCGTCCACCGGAAGGTCCCGCAAGGGGATAGGTCCGCCGCTCGCTTTACCGCACCAACTTGCGCTGTTTCGGCGAAGAGGTCATCTCGCTCACCCATCCTTCCGCTCCCCTGCTTGCGGGAGGGACGGCGCGGGAAGCTGGCGCCATTCCGCCAAATCACCAGTGCCGTATCCGGTACTATTCCAGGCCGATCCCTCACACCAAAGTGCGGCGCTCGCGCTCCACTCCACGATAACGATGCGCCGATTGTGCAAGGAAACGGCAAGAATGCGTGTCCCGTCTCGCGGTGCGGAATCTATCGATGACCATCCGTCACCGGCCGGCGCGGACTGGCGCACGCGGATGGTTCTTGCGGCCTCTTTTGCTCTGTATATTGCCGAGCGGCACAACTCATTCGAGGCGCACCAAAGATCATCATGGCCCTTCGAGCGACGCGAATATGCTATGTTGTCTTCAATCTGCTTTTCGAGCTTGGCGACTTCATCATCGAAAATCTTCGCGCACGCCTCTCGCTCTATCGCCGCGGCCTCGGCAAGCGCGCGCTCGGCGGATTGAACATCAATGACGCTTTGCATAGCCCAACGTTTTGACTCACGCTCGAATGTATTAGCCCGATCCTTCCAACTGTCCCTCTCAGCCTCGACTTCCTTGAGGCGGGATTCGGCGACGGATGCGGCATTGGCGTCCGCCGCCCGGGCCGTCCAATATTCCAGCGTGCGCATGTCTGGCGTGATTGCTGCCGCGGTGCTCTTCGTTGCTTGATCGTGACGCATGCGAGCCTCTTGCTCGATCGCCGCATAGTCGAAGACACCGGACGTAGGGCGCTCCGCATCCGCCGCGACCTTGATGCCGCCGGCGGTGAGGGCGGCAGCGATGTGTGGCTCGAACTGATGCCAGCGCTCAATCCAGCCCTTTTGGCAGTCGAATAGATTCTTGCTATCCGGCTCTATCCCTATCGAAATGCAGAATGCTTTTGCCGCCGCCTCGACAGCATCCGGCGCCGCCTCTGCGTCCAGGTCCCGACGGAAGCTGCGGAGAAGTTCATCTTCGTCGCGGTGAGACAACGAACCAAAGCTCAACCGGCTCTGCTCGAGTGCGTCCAACAAAAAGCGGCGTTCGTCGGGGGTCATGGCTCAAATCCTCTCGAACAGCGAGCGCGGCGGCAGGGCCGGGCGAGGCTGGCGCTTGGGCTTCTTCGGGAACCCAGCGGATCGGATCGGCTGCTTCGGCGGGGCCTTGGCGCCGAGGTGAGCGGCTTCCTGGCGCTTGGCTCTAGCGATGCGCTCGGCGTCGGCCGCGTTCTTCTCCGCAAAGCAGGCTTCGCAGATCAATTGTGCATTCTCGATTACAGGATCACCCGTAAGGCCGTCCGGGTTGATGTGGTCGATCTCGAACCGCTTCGCGATGGCGCCGCACTTCTCGCACAAGACTACGCCGGCACGCGTGGCGCGCTTGATCACAGCGACCTTGACCGATCGTGGGAATTCGCGGCGTTTGTTCATGGCTCAGCACCTCGATGCTGAGCGGCCCTCTTTGCGTTACGGGACGCGCGCCGCTGCTGCGCTGTGATGATGGCCGCCAGATTCGATGCGATTGATCCCGTCCGTCGCTCCCGAAGCTTTCCCCACGCCGAGATGATCTCCTCTATTCCGAGAGGGCGGCCGGCCTCCGTGAGGATCGCGACAAGCTGCTTCTCCACGTCGACCGGGATGCCGCCAAGCCGGGGTCGACGACGCTTGTCGTCGAGGCCAACATCGGGGCTCCATTTGATGCTATCCAAGGCGGCCCTGTTGCCCAGGGACCAGTAGATGCGGTTGCCCCTCTTTTCCTTCTTGAATCCACCGGCGCGGGACGCTCGTTCGCAGATCCGGCCGATCATGCCTTCAGCACGATGCTTCGAGCACAGCCTATAGGGCGCGGCTTCCGTGCCGCATCGCGGGCAGAGCCCTTGGGCGATTCGTTCTGCGGTGAGCGAGCGTGCCATCTATGCCGCCCTCCGTCCGGCCTCGGCGAGATCGTCGGGCTTCACGCCGATGGCCTTCTGCTCGGCGTCGACCTCGCGCATCAGCTCCACCGGATCGAACCCGAGCGCTCGGCTCAGCACGAACAGCGCGCGATCGACGAAGCGACGGAACTTCAGCTCGTCCATCCCCGCGAAGTTGATGGACCGCGGCGCGATGTATGCCGATCCGTCGAGCATCATTCGGCGCTCGACGTGGCCGGTCGCGTGCTTCACGGCGTCGAGAAGCTCTTCCTCATCGTTGAAGTCGTCCGAGTTCTGGACGACAGTGCGGAGCAGCTTGAAGAACCATCTGTGGTGGCCCGGCGAGCGCGCCTTCCGGACGATGAGGATGACCTCCTTGCCGTCACCGATCGTGTCGAGCAGATCATCCGCCGCGGAGTCGCGCGGAACGAGGGTGCGGCCGCGGCGCACGAAGCAACGACCTTCAAGGTCGGCCATGGCTACGGCTCCAGCTCGTTTTCGCGGCGCCGGAACAGCCCAACCAGGTCTTCCAAGTCGGGCGGGAAGATATCCGCTTCGTGCGACCGCACGATCTGGTCCCAGGCATTATTCAGCGCGTCGATGTCGGTGGCCGCCTTCGCCGCAGTCTCGAAGCGCATGCGGAGCGCCTCTGGGTCGAAGGGCTCTTCTACCGGGGCTGCAGGCCTTGGCGGGATAGGCGGCAGTGGCGGCTTGGGAGGGACAGGAGCAGCCAATGCCGCGACCGTCTGGCTACGCTCTACCGTGGGCGGCGTGGGCGGCGTCGGACGCGTGCCATGCTCCTCCTCGATCTCCTCGCGCAGATAGAGGCCGCCGAGCACATCCGCGAACCCATCGCGCAAGCAAAAAGCTCGTGCGCGCATTTGCAGCATCCGCTTTGCGTATTGCGTCCACGGCCCGGATTTGCCCCATAGGCCGGCCTGCTTCGCATCGGCGACCGAGAACGTGCGTGAGATCGAGGTTGGCTCGCCGCGCCGCTTCGCCTCGCAAGTCGCGATCATCTTCTCGCCGTCGCCAGCGATCGACTCCTTGATCCATTCGCAAGCACCCGATCCGCGGACCAGGCTCATCGCCCCGTCGCCCCAGATCGTTGGGCGCCCGTTCACGACAGCGATGCGCTGTAGGGCCGTGAGTGGCGTAAGGCCGATCTCCATGCCATGCATGATCGCGATCATGCAGCTCTCGGGCCTGTCCATGCCCTTTGGGGCCATGCCGGCGAGGCAGACAGCCTTGGCCAAGCGGTAGGCTTCGTCCATGCTCTGCGGAACGATTGCGGCCACGCGGCCGCCGGCCGCAATGTTTGGTCGGGCCTCGGCGATCGGAACAACCTCGTTCATTGGTCTTCTCCTAGGCGGCTGAGGACTCGGCGCGAGGCTCGTTCACGCCTGGGACGGTCGCGCCAGCCTTGCAGAGTTCATTGACGCGCCGCTGGCAGGCATCCCAGAACACCGCGTTCTTGCCGCCCGGTCCGAGGCCGGCGAGGTGTGCCGCAACCTTCCCCAGATCGGTGATGACGTAGATCGGCGCCGTCGTCCGGACGGCCTGCGCGCGGCCCGTAGTGCCAAGCGTAACCTTGGGGGCTGTGACGGGCGCGACAACCGGCGCGGGCGCCGTGGGGTTGTGCGCTGCCTCCGCGGCCGCGGCCTGACGCCGACGCTCGGTCTCGATGCGTGCCAGATCGTCGAGGCGCGCCTGTTCGGCACGACCCCAGGTCTGCACGATGCCATCAAACTGCTTCTTCAGCGCCTCTGCATCGTCGCGGATCGGAAACCACTTCCGGTCAACGGCGCGTCCGGCTTCGAGGTGCGGCTCTTTCTCCGCCTTGTGCTTCTCCTTGGCCTCGTTCTCGAATTCCAGGAACTTGGCCTTGTAATTTGCTACGATATCACCCTCTGTCTGGGTCCGAGGCGCGCCGCCGATTGAGGCAAGCCAATCGGTGACCTGCTTCTCGAGCTTGGACACGCGATCGGCCAAGTCGAGATCAGGCGCCATCGGCTCTGGCGGGTTATTGCCGCCAAGGACGGCTCGCTCGTTCTCCGCAGCGTCGGGCTCTCGGATTGCAGCCGCTGCGATGCGCTCGCGCTTCGCCTGGAGTGCTTCGGCCCGACCCGGCCCGGCCGCCATCGTCTCCTTGATCGTCAATTCGACCAAGTATTCTGGCGGCCACGGCTTGCCGTGCGCGGCAACATCCTCATAGATCGCATGAGGGACGGGGAACTGGCAGCACTCTCCGAACAGAGCATCGATTTCGTCATCATGGACGACCTGGAATGGGCGCTTGCCGATGACCGTGACCGTGCACTGCAGAGTGCCGTCCGCCTCACGCCAGATTGCGATGGCGCGATGCCTGCGATCCCGGTAGAATCCCGACTTCGGATTGCCGCGGGTCAGTTCACCGCGATTGCCGGCGACCGCGTTCTGCCACCAAGCCCACTGCGCATCGCCGTTCATCGCTCACTCCTGCCGTTCGGCGCCTCGGTCTCGAAGCGCTCGCCGTCGCGGGTCTCGTAGAGAGTGATGGCCTTCATGGGGCGCTCCAGATTCAATGGAACTCGACGACGCCGTTATCGGCAGCCAAGTTGAAAGCCTTGCGCCAGTTATTGTAGCAATCGATCCACTGATCCGATGGCGAGAATACCTTGGCTCTTTCCAAGTTGTCTTCGAAATCGCGCGCGAGCTTCGACGATACAGCCGGCCCGATGATTCCCTCGCAGTCAGAGAAGTATATCAGCTCCATAAACGGCCCAGGGTTTGGCTCTTGTCTATAGGATCCAGCGTATCCTACCATGCCGGCGAGGCCGCGGCGCCATTCACCATACCTGCTATAAGCGCCAGCTCGGAATCGGAATGCGCTTTTATATGGGAACCAATATAGCGCGTTAACATCGATGCCGGCTTCTCGGCCGGGAAAATGGCTGTTGACGCTCGTTTCTGTGATGAGCAACGCCATTTCTCTGTCGATATACTCAGCAATCTTGCCAGCAAGGTCGGCTTGCAAGTGCGTAACGAGTGTGAGCTTCGTATACGCTGTGATGTCGAGTCCCATCGTCTCTACTCCGCAGCAATCACAGGCGATTCGCGCCGCTCCAGCTCAGCCCGCGCCGCGGCCCATCCGCCGGCCCGCTCCGCAATCGCCAGCGCGCGCTGCGCCTGCTTGATCGCCATGATGCGGCTTCCGTTGCCGCACATGTCGGCCCGCTCCGGAGACTCGCGCTGAAACCGTTCGGCATGGAGAAGCTGGCCCGCAAGCCAGTCGCGGAGCCTGTCCAACGGCCAATTGGCAAGCCGGTCGGTCCATAGCCAGAGGGGCAGGCGGTCGAGGCGCCACGGCTCGCGGATGATCCGCGTAGCGCCCTTGTCGATCGAGGTATCTACCGATACCGGCGCGCGCTGCTGCATCTGCGCGACAGCGTCGACAATCGCAAGCTCGCCGCGGCGCACCCGCTCCAGCCGAACCGCGTCGGCGTCGAGGATTTCCTCGAGGCCACGAACGGTCGCCACCAGAACATCGTTTGGCAGTTCCGGATCGACCGTGTTCGGCTTCCGGTAGACGGCCCACCGCCGGAGCTGCAATCCGAGGATGTCCCGCGGCTCGCCCTGCAGCGCCTTCGCCATCCGGATCGCCAGCGCATCGTTGTTGAGCTGCGGCGATCCTGGCTGCGCGCGGGGCGCCTCGGGCGCTGGCTCGCCGCGCTGGCGCACCTCGCCGCGCTCGACGCCGTCGGTGAAGTCGTGCGAGACGCAGGCCTCGTTAAAGGCCTTGGCTTCGGCGCCGACGCGCTCGGTCTGCGCCTCTGGCATCAGCCGCGTCAGGTGCGTGCGGCGTGAGCGGGGATGGCGGAAGCTGAACATGGGTCAGATCTCCAATCCGCTAGCCGCTGGCTCCGTCAAGGCGATGGCTGCAGCCAGAGCCCCTAGATGGCGTCGCCAATGATTGTGGGCGTCGGCGGCGGCGGCGTAGGCGGCGTAGGCGGCGGCGTTGGCGGCGGCGTAGGCGGCGGCGCGGGCGTCGTCGGCGGCGTCGGCGGCGTAGGCGGCGGCGCGGGCGTCGTCGGCGGCGTAGGCGGCGTAGGCGGCGTAGGCGGCGGCGTAGGCGGCGGCGTAGGCGGCGGCGTAGGCGGCGGCGTA